>Ga0307515_10014269_pt1 | contig 14753 bp, 9 predicted proteins | sample 17_EM_MG_FD_194513 | JGI IMG/M metagenome (GOLD analysis project Ga0307515, IMG submission 194513) | Populus trichocarpa ectomycorrhiza microbial communities from riparian zone in the Pacific Northwest, United States - 17_EM | ecosystem: Host-associated > Plants > Roots > Unclassified | place... | reverse complement strand
GGAACCAAAGTGAAAAATCTTGCAAACGATAGGGAGACACTATACTTTATAAAAAAAAAAAGATAAAAGGGGAGATGAAGAAACCGGAACAAGCAACAATTTTTGCTATTTAAAATGAAAGGCATGGTCATACTAATTTGTTTCGATAAAGAAAGTAGAGTTCAAAATAAACTTGGAGAATTGATCCAATGGCATTATTCTTTGTTTACATTAGAGCTCCTCGAACACTTCTTCACCCCCTTCCTCCTCAACCCTCTGTAATTCTCTCCTCCAAGTTTCCATCCGGCAAGAGAGAGAGAAGAAAAGATAACGAGAAGCAAATACATCAAATAGCTTGTGACATTGGTAAATCATCTTCACAGGAGCTTGGTGCTTCTGGCATTTATAACCTAGTCATCTATTTCTCATGATAAGGAACAAAAACTGGAAAATCACGATACGAATGAATGTTCATATAGATGTGTTCAAGAAACACACTGCAGGGGAGAAAAGACAGAAGAGCAGAAGCACATCTTTGTTGTTGAACAACTTTATGCGACAATAACCTTTAGCATCAGAATGAAGAACTGTATAAGAAATATTTGTAATTTGACAGTTGCTAATCCTCGGAACATCAAGAGTTACAGTTACACATGCTTCAACATATATAGTTGTAGGTATGATTCCAATTACTGTCACTTTTTGAGAATTTTATATCAACAAATAGAGAATTAGGAGAGAAGGTATTTAATGATTAGGCCCCTCCCTTATCAAGCATAACCTCGAAATCCAACAGTAAGTGCTTTATATTCAGAATCATAAATAAGTTGCCACACATGATCATCTGAAAATTGCAATTGGTCTGCAACAAATAATATATATTCTTGTACTCTCCTGGTGCTACTTCCTTGCCTGAACTCCCAGCAACTTCATCATAGCCAATTATGTCCCTCCCGGAAGCCATTGCTCCTGAAGAGTTTGTTCATCCATTTCTCTGTGCTGGGCTGTGCGAGCGACCAGACAACAGGATAGGGCCTTGTTCATTGAGATAAAAGGTGAAGAAAAGAAAAGGCAGTTTTGAAGTCAGAATCTGACCTCGATCCCAATTTCAGTTTCTGCAAATCATGCAGGTAGTTTGCCCAGGAACAAACATAACAGGCAGTCCCTGTAAAACCCTGTGATAACAGTGATTCTCTCATTAATTTAACAAAGTTACATGTTAGAACAACTTCCTCACAAAGTAAAAGTGAAATATTATCAATGCAACATTAGAAGCCTCGACCATTAAAAAAATATAGAAGCCTCAATCACCTGGATAGCACTTATACTAAGGAATTGGTCTTCCAAGATCATGACGCTACTCCCAACAATCTTCAGAGGGTTTGTACATGCATGATATAACGGAGAATCAAACTCTATTGAAGAATTTAGTAATCTTTACATCTAGCTAGTGATACGCTTTAATACTAGTATACCCGCCAAGAAAAACTCCACAAAACTTTTTAGTATTGCCCAGAGGGTGAGTCTACACGGACATATTTAAGGAGATTCAATCGGGAGATGCTCAAGGTGGAAGAATTACTTGAGTCAATAGCCTTAAAAACTTTGATAGGAGAAGTAAAGGAACATGTACTCTAGAGAAAATTTTATGTCTTACCAGATAGAAACTTGTTCAAAAAGAAACAATTGATGAAAAATTATAAGGTAAAGGCTCAACCTTATTGGGTGCATGTAATCACTTGAGAATTTTTATAAATGATTAGCATAATACCTTCAATCTCTTAAAATTTTTCTGAGTACAGGTTTTTAATACTTTGTGTTTGAAAGAATTTTTTTCACTCTAAATGCATATTGTTTCTGACTTACACCCTCTTTTTATACGAGAAAAACTCATCGATCTACCTGAACTGGAAAATTAATTAAAGTATTTGTATATTATTATATCACAAAGACTAAGAGTTATTGATAATCAAGATTTTATTAGTATATATTTATATATCTTTACCAAAAAGTCAAATCAAGAAAAACATATGGGTATATTTTTCTCAAATTCTTGAGTGTGTTTGGTTGGCACGCGCCAGCACAAACACATCCTAATGAAGACGCACTGGGTCTGGCTAGCGCTAGAACCAGCCACGGTTGGGCTTGGCAATATGCCAAGCCCCGGGCGTGTTAGGTCTCGCCAACACTAGACCCAATTATTGATGGGTCTGGTGTCAGCCAGAAAACACCAAGGTCTGGTGCTGCCCGACCTAATATTTGGGTCTAATGCTGCCAGATCCATGCTGGGGCCTATTGGAGCCAAGTAATATTTATCAAACTTAATATTTTTTACTTAAAAATATATTAATATAATATTTTTATTATTTTTTAAAATTGATTTTTGATATTAATACATCAAAACTATTTAAAATTAAAAAAAAAATTAACTTTCAAAAACTTTTTCGAATGTGAAAACAAAGAAACTCGAAATCTACATATCATAGTCATGGCAATAGAAAAATATATAACCTTTTAATGACTAACCAAATATTATTTGCATTTTGCTCGCAGGCAGCCTTCCACGTTCTACCAACCCAAGTGCGTAATTCCCAAAACACCCCTCCAAGTCCGAAGTCCAAGTTGGTGAGGTGAGGGCAGTCAGACACGAGGTTGATACATATAATAATAAAGTTTAAAAGAAACGAGAAGGAGCGAACCAAACACTCAACCAACTTTTCTCTCCCGCAACAACAACAACTCTTTCTTCCCCAAACCAAATCCAAAACCAAAATGGATTCCAAACTTCGAAACCCAGAAACCCCAGAATCCATTTCAGAAGAAGAAAAACAGCAACTTGCCATTGTCTCTTCATCCCCTTTTGCCACTGCTTCTCTTTCTCTTTCACTTTCTCTCTCCACCATTCTACCTACCCATTTTTTAACTCAACCTAAAATCTCAGCTCTTTTTTCCTCTCCACCAACCAAGGCGAAAATACCTACTCAAGCCACCTCTCTAACTCACCTCTCTCTCTTTTCCTCCACTTCTTCTCCTAAACGCTCCTTTAAGTCTACCATCTCTGCCAACCCTCTTCAAACCCCCCTCACTCTTGGCCCCCGCCGCCCCTTTGACCCCTCCAATGCTGCCGGAACCCGCCGAGCATGCATCGTTTGGTTTCGCAATGACTTGCGTGTCCATGACAATGAGTGCCTCAACTCTGCCAACAACGACTCTATGTCTGTTTTGCCTGTTTATTGTTTTGACCCGAGAGATTATGGCAAATCCTCTTCTGGGTTTGATAAAACTGGACCTTATCGTGCCAATTTCTTGATTGAATCTGTCTCTGACCTGCGCAAGAACTTGCAGGCTAGAGGATCTGATCTTGTGGTGAGAGTGGGGAGACCGGAGACCGTGTTGGTTGAATTGGCAAAGGCTATTGGAGCTGATGCTGTGTATGCGCATAGAGAGGTGTCTCATGATGAGGTTAAGGCAGAGGACAAGATTGAGGAGGTTATGAAAGATGAGGGAGTTGAGGTTAAGTACTTTTGGGGAAGTACTTTGTATCATTTGGATGATTTGCCTTTCAAGTTGGAAGATATGCCATCGAATTATGGTGGGTTTAAGGAGAAAGTGCAGGTTTTGGAGATTAGGAAGACCGTTGAGACCTTGGATGAATTAAAGGGTTTGCCTTCAAGAGGAGATGTGGAGCCTGGGGATATCCCTAATCTATTGGATTTGGGTCTCAACCCAGCTCAGGTTCGGCCTCTTTATAACTGTTTTGTCTTTTTTTTCTATGCTTGTGTGCTTTGATTATCATGTTAGAGATGTTGGCATGGTTATGAAAACTGTGTTTATGATGACTCTGCTTTGCTAGGAAGAATGTGAATAGAAATTAGGCTTTGATTAGAAGGCTAAGATATAACTTGAAATGAAAAGGTTTTATAAGTGAACAATATGATGTTCAAATATGAAGGATGGATGCTGGATGAAAACAGTGTTTATTTAGTAGATCAATCTTACCTCGTAATGCTATAATTTTGTAATCTGAATTGCCAACATTCTGCATCGTTAGCCTGAATACTTTCTGATCCCAGGTTCTCATTTTTCAAAATGGATACACTGTTGAAAATTGGTCTTCTGTTTGCTACCTTTTTGGATTTCCATTCCTCTTGAAACTGCAACTTCTAATCCTGTTTGTCTTGCATATTCAGAAACCATTGATCCAAACAGAATGCTTTGCAACCTTCTTATCGTCACCTTTGATTGCACTGATGATACTGTCCTTCAATGAAAATGCAGGATGGGAAGGCAACTGCAAATGCTTCTATGGTGGGAGGCGAGGCTGAAGCACTACAGAGGCTCCAGAAATTTGCAGCTGAGTGCCAAGCACAACCTCCCAAGGGAACCAATGGCAGCCATGACAGCATATATGGCGCAAACTTTTCCTGCAAAATCTCTCCATGGCTCACAGTGGGATGCATCTCTCCCCGTTCCATGTTTGATGAGCTTAAGAAGACTGCTGCAAGGTGTGCCCTTAATTTTTTTCTCGTTTCTTTCCCTTTTAATGCTGTTGCAATATTTAGAAAGCATGCACTCATTAATGATACATTTGATTGATAGAACAATTTCTGGTGCCTCAAATTGCGGTGGTGGTGGTGGTGGTGGTAGCGGCTCTCCTGATACTGGAATGAACTGGTTGATGTTTGAGTTGCTATGGAGGGATTTCTTCAGGTAACTTGAAAATTCATATAACTTGCATGCCTACATTTAGTATTCCATATTTCCTTGATTTCAATACCTTTGTTGGCATTTTATGGTGTGAGCATTGCATAAAGCAGGTTTTCCTTTAATTTCTGCGAGGTTATCTTATTCTTGTTCTCCATCTAAGTAAGCCGTTTTAATCTCTTAAAAAAAATGTTTTTGCCAGCTTCTTACATCATTGTTCTCTTGCAGATTCATTACCAAGAAATACAGTGCTCCAAGGAAACAGCTGGAAGCAACTCCAGCCACAGCTTGCACCACGGGTGCATTTGCTTAGGCAAGACATTGTTTTGTTGGCGAAAAGGAAATTTGCCCTGAATTGGGGGATCGTTTCCTACCCACTGATGAATGGAGCCGCAAGACGTTGTAGTAGGATTGTTAACGGGAGTTGCTGCAATAAATTGGTTGAATTGGGACTCCTGCCTTATTATTTAGAGAATTTTATGTTCACGTGCCCTCTTGTGAATATGCATTAAGTATTTTTTTTTTTCCCTGCTTTTCGCTGAGGATCAAATTCACCTTGCAAAACTGGAATTTTATTTTCACAAATTGGGTAGTTGATCCCCTAGCCAAGTCAGACAATGAGACAAATGCTTTTAAGTATTTGTCGCGTGTAATCCGAATTACTGAATGGTTTTTATCCATGAGAACGCTATAAAACTTAGAAACCTAAAAAAGACGAAAGTAGCTGTTTATACATGCTGTTACATCTCATTTTCCATCATCAGCTGCAGTGGTAGGTCCTAGCGTTTATCGGATTTCAACCCCAGAAGCTCGTCAAGATTATTGAGACCTAGGTTTGCTAGCATCTTGAATGAGGTGGTTCAAATTGTTAGATGTCATCTGGTGTTGGTACTTGATAGTACAGTCCTTGACAGTTCTGCTGCTTCCACAGCTTGCAGATGAACTGAGAAATCACCACTTCACGTAAACAATATTAGTATTTAGTTTTTACGGCCATGCCGCGGGGCTGTAGGGATGAAAGATGGATGCATTGATTTTATGTTCTTGCCATCTTACCTATTCTCTGCTTGTGCTGGCCTCCAACGCTGTTGTCAGGTGATCCTTTTTTGCTTTGGAGCAAGATTCTTCTGTAGACAATGCACCTTGGTGTCTCACATCTGCTTTCAAGGCTTTACAGAAAAAGTTACATGCTTGGCCATTGTGAAAACAAACATGAATGGCCAAATCGAGCAGCCTGTTAAAGTCTTGCCCACACTTAGCAAATTACAATACATGCGCACTGGATCTTTCTCGGGGTTAGTTCAAGCTAATGGGATCCTGTGTTGTGAGCAAAATTAGCATAGCAGATCAGACCAATGCCGTTGATTCGAATCTGTAGTGCTGTATTATAACAGAATGATACAAAGGGAATCCTAAAAGACCTTAATTGGAGAGAATTCAATGGATACAAGAGACCTTTCAAATAATGGAAAGCAACCCAAAAAGAACGGAAATAAATTTTAGCGAAAAGCTTTCTATCAAATAATGCCAGAGACTCTGAGGGAGGAGAGCACGACAAAAATAATCCAAAGCAACATGAAATACACAAAGGTTACCCATGCCCAGATCCTTGGCCCTCCAAGTTCTGCTTTCAGTGTCAAACGCCTGAGCACGAGAACAGCAATACAGCCTATAGAAGTACAGAAGAAAACAAGCAATGAAAAGCTGAGTCCAGCAGCATTTTGAATACGCAACGGTTCGTTGTACATGAAAAAATTGTAGGCAGTGTCAATAAGCCATGGAACACCGATTCCTACATATATGTTCACCGAATTGCTGGAAAGAAAAGAAAGGGGCAGATCAGTTCATGTTTGTGCAACTCCATCTGCATGATAATAGAATTTTATATCTCTCAGCAGGTGGTAAAACAAAGTTTCACAAAGAGAGAATTTGAAGGCTAGAAAGATGAGGAGAATAAACAAAACTCCAGTCCTTGTACATAGAATTCTCTACCTCTCAAATTTACCACTTGTAATTCCTAAGAGTATTATCATTTCGGAGAACATCTCTCCACTGTTAATTTGCTTGAACAACTTCAAAGAGATTGAAGATTTGGCACGTGTCCTCCTTTACCATTTCAGTTTTACATATCATAATAGTATTACATAAAGGTCAGCGTTAGACTTGCATGAATTTCTGTCTTTGGGTTTGGATTTTAACTTAAACAGCACACTACAACAAGATAAAAAAAAAAAAATAGCTGTCTTTCCTTAATCTGACACCGAGATCCAGTATTCAGAGCCACAAGCATAACAAAAACCCATTACCAGCTATAATACTCAAACCAATGAGGTTTCCCTGAATCTCTTTTGGAATAAGAAACATTGTGATGGAAACATTTAGGTATTTGAAAACGACCAAATATTATGTAAGAATGTCCCAAATAAAGTACAGCAATGAAAAACCTGCAAGTGATGTTTGCAATGGCAGAGTCTGCTGTTGTCTGGCGTTCAGCAGCAATCTTACTCGCCACTAAATCCGGCCATGAAGTTCCACTAGCTAATGCTGTGAATGCAATGACATAAGCATTTATTCCTGCAATGATATAAACCATTTGTGAAAACAAAGGGTGAGTAGATATAGCATGATAATCAACAACTCCAGGAAAGGAAACTGGGATACTAATTTGTAGAGAGTTTGGAAACCTGTGACACAGCTTATGACATCAGTGAGCTTTGTTACAATGTAAGCTATTCCACTGATGAATAGTAGAGAGAAAATAAAGGCAATCCAGCCATGAGCAAAATGATATGGAGGCACAAAAGCGAACAAAAGTCTCCAAGGTGCAAGGATTAGTTGCCAGGAAATTCTTGCTACCCGTAGATGAATACTGTTTAGTTTTCTTGTTTCTAGACTTTCCAACTGTTTAAAAAAAATTGAAATTATTCCCCCAAAATAGCAGGAAAAGAAACGGAAAATAAGAAAATTTTGCAGACAACCATGAGCAAAAAGAAGGTTAATCGGTGCCAGACAATATTACAAATTTACAATGGCATGAGATGTGTGAAAATTTATTTAACACAGAGAGAAATGATCCCGAGCGTTATTATTTTTTACCAGTAAGGAAAACATATTGATTAAAGCAAAAGGTGACAAAAAAGGGAACGCCCATCTGGATACAGGAAGTATCCAAAGGACTCCTGGAATAATTCTTGGCCAGAAAGAATTAGCCATCAATTTCTTACAGCAGTCACTAAAAATACACACACATATATATAGCATGAGTTGCAATACCGTGAGTGCATCCACAAATTGCTCTTTCCATAGAGAAAGCACATGTAAATCTTTCTCCTGGTGAAAATGTTTGTTGGAGGATTCAGCTGCGTCATCTGTTACAGGCACTTTTTGATAGACTGGACCTGAACAGAAAAAATTCTAGGTTGAAAATGATACAGTTACAAAAATTCATGGTTGGGTTCTAATCTGTCATCGTCTCACATATGCAAAACCTAATTGATGCCGCAACTTGATTATTTGACTATAATGATTTCATTTAAACACTATACAGGGTGTCTTATCTTTCTAGCATTGAGTATGTATGTGCTTATTTGAGAAAGATTTACAGAAAAGAGAGAAGCAAAGCATGCTCGATAGGCTAAAGGAAAAAGATTTACAGAAAAGATCCTAGCTAGAAAAGAATCCTTAAGCCTTGCTTAGGGAATAAGATATAATTTTAATGCCCCTTCACATAAAGAAAACCTCACAGTTCAGTTTAATTTCTCATTTTTTTGGTAAAAACATGGAAAGCATTAATACATATGTTCTTAATTAACATGTCTTAAGTTGCATTCCCATTCCACCACCAATTCTGTTAGTTGCAAGTTTAATATTCTATTATCATCTTATATCATTGTAATCTCACGGTGACTTTTAAGGCCTAATACTTCTATAAGATGAATCAGGTGGAAAAATATTTGCAGTGTTAACCATGCCAGTCACTCCCACAATTCATGACCACATATGAAAATTAACAATAAATGCTATGTGGCCCACTTTTCATGAACTGTCTAAGAGTAGAGTGCTGAGGTATCAAAGTTGTTAAACTACCATTAGTATTAATGCAGAAATGCACCTGTACCATTATTTGAATGGATAGAGAATATGTCAACAACATTCCTATTTTCTTCCCCATACACATTGTTCTCGTGCGTAGGAGAAGGGACCTCTCCCGGCACCCACTCCTCTGGCCTTTCCGTTCTTGGACTTCAAATTACAAGAAGCATCAGAAACAGGATGATTGAACACAGAGCCAGATAAGTGATTGCTTTTATTCAACAAGAAAATAAAAGGGGAGAAAGAAAGACATACATAGGAAGAGATAAGTAAGGCCAGCGCTTGTCTTGAGCATAAGCATGCATTAGCAGTAAACCATATTGCAATACCGTCAATAAGGCTTCCCAAAGCGTAATGACATTTGGGGTCCATACCTGCAACACAAGCAAGAGTCAAGACCTTTTTATTGCCAAGAAAGTGCTTGATATATGTAAACTTCAATCACAAATACATCTTTTCAAATGCAGTTAAGTTTTCTGCTTCTATTAAAAAAAAGGAAAGAAAAGAAAAAAACATGAGATAATCAGATCATGAACCCCACCTGTAGTGACATTATTTTATCCATTTGATGCAATCCAGATATAATTTCAAGAACCGCTAGTGGGGAACAGGGAGGTTTAGTTAATGACAACTATCCAGCTATAACATATCATAGCATGACCAGTCTATATTAAAATAAACTAATGCAAAATGCATATGTACATATGTAGTGGAGTTGAGAACATTGACAATATAACATAAGAGCAACAATATGAACATGTCCAGGAAAGTTAAAAGATCCAGTGGCTAAAAGCAAAAATGAAGATCTTAATCAATGAATCAAAACATATATAGCAAATCCATAATATACTCCAAAATTGTTCACTGTTGCAGTTCACATGAGAGGGGAATGCGGAAATTACCTCTAAAATTATATAAAGCCAAATGTATGCCCAGAAAGACCAAAACAGCTCCACCAGCCAAACTCCTATATCAGCTATCTTTTTCAATTCTCCAGCTTTCGGAACCACAACACAAACAGCATGGATTGGAAAAAGGTCAAATGCAGCAGAGCCAACAAGTGTTCCAGGACCCATCCCTATACATTAAGTAATTTTGCAAACTGTCAAAAATGTCAACTTGAGACACCACTCACTTTTCACACAAATTTTGCAAACTGTCAATAATAGGAAGCCAAATGATTCAAAATGTAAGACAAACATCACCAATCTGATTATTATCGACCACTACTAACACGTCAACAGGCAATAATACATACATTAAAAAAAGTTTATACAAGGATGAGAGAGGCGGTGAAAAAGATTGTTAACTTCATCAAATCAAACTTGATAGAATTTTATTTGCATCATTACAAATTAACAACATAATCAATACAGGAACATAAAAAAAAACAGCATATTCAATCTGTAAATTTCAAAACCTTACAACTTTTTTCTCTCACAATAACATTTTCACTGATTATAGATATGCAAGAACTTTCATTAACCATAGAAAATCAATCAGGTAACTCCAAGCTGAGCTCACTGATGGCCAACCCCACCCAGAATATGAAAGATAGAAGGAAACAGTGATGTCATTTTCCTAATATTATTTGGCTTGGCAAGATGAGAGCAGGGCATAAATTGCAACGCCTGGCAAAAACAAAGAGGCAAACAGCCTATAAATAAATAAATAAAATTGACTCCACTTGTTTCAGCTGCTAGTGAGTGAGGGAATCATGGATGGCCGAAATAGTAAAGACAACAGCTTAGGATTAAACAACAAGCGCACAGGTTCAATATATATGATATCACAAACCTCATACTTATGCATCCAAATTCAATTGAAATGTCTGTATAGAAAGAAATTTGAAATGATTTACAAAAGTTACAATTTACAAACCTCCAGCATACAGGTTGCCAATATTTTGTATGGCATCAATAGTAGCTAGTGAAATCTGAGGAAAGCTGGTCCCGAAGGCAAGCAAAGAAATGTCTGCAATTGCATAATTCCACACCTTCTCATATCTGATAACTTCAGCATTCGTGTATGGGTCAATCTCCACCACTTTCCTCGACTGCTTAACAACATTCTCCATAGACCGGAAAAAACGAGCAGTTATAGCTGATAATCCAATGAAACAATAAGCAAGACCAAGAAAATATAAGAAGGTCCGAAAACCCTCTCCAAGGGTAGTTTCGCCTCGGAAAAGAAAGTAGCTTTCACATTTTTCATGCCCAACAATATTGGTATCTCCAAATCTGCCGCCATCACTTTGGTTATACGCGGAGGCCATCGTAGTAACCTCAAGCTGCAGCTTAAATGAGCTGCAGCATCAGCAATTATTGCAGAACACTAACAAAACCTGAAGAATTAACAACTAATAAGTGAGTCTAAGCCGCAGAGAAATCCAATAATTCAAGACCAAAATTTAATTTGTTTTTGCTCTCATTAAATGCCACTGTTAGATTGAACAAAGATGCTCTTGCTTGTTAATTTCTAAAATTAAATAATAATACTAAGAAGAAGAAAAACGATCATGTATCGAAAAATTAAATCTAACAGACTAAAACCAAATCAGATTAAGTAAATGCAATCTCGAGATGGAAAACTGTCTATGATCATGTACTAGAGACGCGCATTTTGATATGATACGTAGGAACTGGATTGATAAAGAAAACTAACCAAGAACAGGTTCACCGGACAATCGCTGACGACCGAACGGCAACAGATGAGGAGGGTGCGGGTTCAAATTGTTAATAATGTTTTTAGAGAAAAATATAGCGACAGGTGCTGCTTTGATTTGTCTCAATCCAAACTTTATTTACTATATTTGACTTCTTCATGTATGTAATAAAGACGTGGAGCCATCATTTACCAATCCCTGCTAGAACTAAGATTCAATCAAGTGATTAAAGTACAAACTAGGTGAATTGAAATCAGATATTGTGTTTTTTAATTCTCGAATTAATTTATACTTTTTTTAATTATATAGTATGATGTATTTAGAGAAAAAAAAATCAAATAATAGACTTCTTTAGTCATAAAATCAACTCTTTAGAGTTATAAATGTTTACTTTTAACAGCTCCTTGTACGCGGAACCTATAAATGAAACAAATATGGAGCAATTATTATCTCTTTAGAAAAAAATATGCATGTTGTTTTTTAAATGTATTTTTTATTTAAAAATATATTAAAATATTTTTTAAATTTCTATTATATGAAAATCATCAATAAATATTAATTTAATAATTTTTTCAAGACAAACATATTTTTAAAAAACATCTAAAAGGGAAAGCTATTGCAATTCTAAATGGTACATAATATATAAAAATATTAATTTAATAATTTTTCAATATAAATATTCTCTTAAAAAATATATAAAAACAAAAGTAGATAGAAATAGGCAATGAACAAAGCATAAAAACGCGGTTCAAAGGAAAAAAAAAGAAAAAAAATGTGCCTAATTGAGTTTTTATTTGACAGGCATGTTATTGCTTAAGAAGAATGGCAGTGGCGTGAAAGGCTGGTACTTGCGTGTATCCGACACACGTTGATTTGATTGATGTTGCTAGCATCTAATAATCATGTTTAACCCATATTAAATGGTTATATAGTATTTTTAGTTGTTTTGTAAAATATTTTTTATTTAAAAATAAATTAAAATAATATTTTTTATTTTTTTAAAAAAATTATTTTTAATATTAGAATATAAAAGGATGTAAAAGCACTAAAAGTTATTAATTTAAAATAAAAAAATTAATTTTTTTAAAAAATATTTTTAAAATATAAAATCAAACGTGCTCTTAAAAAATATTTTGAGAACTTGCTTGTTAAAGATTTTTCCATGGCCCACTATGTTCTCATTTCCCCTCTGCAGACATCCCTGTCCAAATAAATTGAAAATTTTTTTCTATTTTATTTAATTTTTTAAAATTAAATTTAAAAAATAATTAATACGGTGCTATTAATTATTTTTTCATTAACATAAAATTTCTATATTTCTACTATTTGTTTAAGATTCAACGTTTTATGAAGTGCATAACGCATCATTCCATGGAAATCACGAATGTAGACAGTTGGGAGTGTCTTCTTCTTCCTCTACAGTCTACAGTATTGTTATTTTTGTCCATTGCTTTTAAGCAAGATATTAAGTGCCAAGTGAATACTCATAACCTATTTTACTACGTCATAAATCTCGTGTTTTAAATTATGGTTTAGGATTAAAAATATTATTTTAATTGTTTTTTATTTGAACCACAGTTTAAAACTCTAAACAAATAATACCGTATTTTAGCAGATGACGAATTAAATAATGTCGGTGTATCAGTTTTGACAAATTGGCCATCATTTGCTACCTCTTTTCTCTAGGAATGGACGTTGGCAAATCTTTCTTGTCGACGAAAGCATTTAATTAATGCCAGATATTTTGTAGATGTGAGTATTTTAATCTGAGTCATATGGTGCGTTAGAGTTTAGGAAAAAATGATAACATTTTGATCAATTTTTTAAAAATAAAATCTACCGAGTTGTCTATCAACCTCAATTATAATATGATCATATTTGAAATAGGGTTAAAACCATGTTCTTTTAAAATCTAAATCTAAATTTATATATATATCTATATATATATATATATATATATATTTAAATTATTTTGATATGCGGGTCTCAAAAATAATAAAAACATTTTAAACCAAAACTAATGTTAAAACAAAATCTCAAATCAATTATTTTAAGCCCAAGTAAAACCAGTTCAACTTTTTATGACTATAATTATTTTTCTATTATTAATTTTAATACTTAATATAAACTAAAATAAATATAATAATTTATTAAAATATTAAAGTTAAATAATAATACATATTAAAAAGGGTAAAATATAATTTTATATATATCTTGTCCACGTCACTTGTAATGGCCCGCTCTACTGGAGAAGCGAGAACGCAGCCTTCAGATGTCAAATACAATATTCTAACCAGGAAACTTCCTCCTTGAAAAGGCTGTTCAAGATGTACATAGGTGTCGATTGAAACAATGGAATGTTACCTGTTTTCTTGTACCAATCACAACAGTTCGGTACAACCGTTACTTGCTATCAAAATTCACTTTACATATAAGATCAAGGTTGTAAATTTCGTTTTAATAAGTGTTTTTTTTTTTAATTGAAATAAAATATTTTAGTTGTGAGATGTGATTTCAGAATTGTACTGTTTATATATATATATATATATATATAACAAATATAATTTAAATTTAAGATAAATTAATTATAAATTATGCAATACAAACAAAATATCAAACAAATATAATTTTAAAATTTAAAATATTTTTAAATAATCAAGATTGAATAGATCTTTAACTTAAAGTAATTCAACATAAAAAAAATATCAAAATATTATGAAAGTAAAATATTTTAACACAAATATTCTAAATATAAAGCTAGATCAATGTTATCAAGGATAATGAGATCTAACGCATTCCTTATTTTGCTCAAAGTCCTACAAAGTATAAACATGAAAAAAATAACATGAATATAAACCATTTATATTAGTGATAAATGTAATTTTAAAAAATTAATATAATTGTTAATGAAAATAGTAATAATAATTTTCAATATTATTATTAATATCATTGTTATTGAAAACAGTAATGAAAAAGAGCTTTTTATACTTGAGTGATCTAATCAATTAAATTGAACCAGGTTCAATTAAATTCAATGGCTTTTCAAGACCATAACGAAACATGTGGAATAAAACCGGAATATTCCGGCCGAAATTTAGCCGAAAAATCCGGAACGAACCGAGATTTAAAATGAGATGAAAATTGTTCCGTTTTGTTCCGTTTTTTGAATTGGTATGAAATATTTCAGTTATTCTAGACAAAATAGAACGAAATTGACAGCCTTTTATAAAAGAGCAAAAAGACAAAGAAAAAAAAAATTTGGAATGATTATCCACCAGCATATACCTTACCTTCCAGAATTTACGCTAACTGT
>Ga0307515_10014268_pt1 | contig 14754 bp, 2 predicted proteins | sample 17_EM_MG_FD_194513 | JGI IMG/M metagenome (GOLD analysis project Ga0307515, IMG submission 194513) | Populus trichocarpa ectomycorrhiza microbial communities from riparian zone in the Pacific Northwest, United States - 17_EM | ecosystem: Host-associated > Plants > Roots > Unclassified | place... | reverse complement strand
TATAGTACCTTTACTAAAGTAAATTGTATATTAGCCTGCCGTTAATTAGTTAATCTAAATAGAGCTATTAAGCTACTAAAGAGCTTAAACTTAAGGTTCTCCTACTATAGATACTCCTGCGGCTCCTATATCTAGTATAATACTATAAAAGACGTACGCTAAGTATCTATTGTTAAAGGAAAACGCGGAACTCTCCTTTAGCTTATTAAAGATATCTAATTTTGTAATAGAATGGAGTGTAGATTAATTATTAAGAATAGTAACGGTTTATATACCATCTACCTTACTATACTTAGTGAAGTATTAGTTAGGGGAGTAGTCCTTAATTTCTATATCTATAAGGAGCTATTTAACCTTATTAACCTTACCCTTAAGATCTTTTATACCTTTATATTAAACTAGAAAGCTTTAAAAGTAGGCTGTAGTAACCTTATAATTTCTAACATTTTTTGCACTCTAACGGAACTTATTATATACCTCTTTTCGCTTATTAAGGGAGTGTCTAGTTAACTAGTAATTTAGCTTCTTATAAATATAGCACTTTTTTTAGCAATTACTTCGAAATAAACCTCTATAAGGACCTCTATAATTACCTTATAGTTAATATTAATTATACCCTCTTCCGTATTCCCTACTACGGCTACTATATATTTAATTAGTCTAGTTATAATTATATTAGTTAGGAATACTTAGTTAGGTAGGGTTTTTGGTATAGAACTATTAAGATTTTTATATTTATATTGCAGTACCTATAGTGGAGCGTAGCTTAGTATATACTCTTTTAAATGTATTTATAGGTTTATATAGCGCTAAGTTATACTTAGGAATACTACGGCATGCTAAGATAACCTAGTCCCTTAGGCTATTCTTATTTTAGTAAGTTTTAGTAAGGCCATATTAGATTTTCTAGAGTTTATTAAAGAGTAGTTAAAGGTACTCTAAACGAGTCTTTATTGGGTTAGAAGTAATAACTCTCTAAAATATAGTTTCCCACCATTTAGATATATAAAGTTGGCGATTTTTATTAGTCTTAAAGTAAGCTCTAGTGAGCTAAAGCATTATATTAAAGCTATAGTTTTTACCCGCAATATAGTCGTAATAGAATGTTGCTACCTATCCTTTTAACATAATGGAGAAAGCGTGGTAGTACTAGTAGTATTAAATTCTAACCTTATTGCAACAGTTATAGAAGATCTATAGTTTTGCTCCAAGTATATTATACAGTTCTCCTCTAAACTTCTTTTCTTCGTCCAAATATACCTTTATTAGATTTGTGACTTCTTATAGTAAAGGCTTACCGGTTAGCTAGAGTAGAGGAGCTAGAGGCAGCAAAGGTGGAGGAAGAGTACCTCTAGGTGGGAGAGTACCTCCTAGTGGGAGAGTACCTCTAGGTAGGGGATTAGCGTTCTGGGGGTTTTAATATAAATTAAAGTTACCTTCTAAAGAATATAGGTTAGTTTTAGGCTTCCGTAATTAATGTATAATCTTAGCTTCCGTCTATTCTAGTTCTTCTATACTAATAATAACGGCCTAAATATTACTAGTAATTAGGTTACTATTCTTAGTAACGTATACCCTATTCCTATAAAGGAAGTCTCGGAAATCCTAAATAATATTAACATTACCAAGTGCCTAAGTGTCGGCGGTCTATCCTATAAAATCCTCTCTAAAATATTCCTATAGTTATAAATCGGTATAGTGTCTACTTTAGTAAAATAGGATATAGTATAGGAGAAAGCTATTAACTTGTTTTACAGTATAAGTTATTATATTAATAGTAAATTCGTCCCAATTTTTATTAATGAATTTTGTATATATAGCTACTCCTAGTAGTAAGGAGTCTTCCTAGTCGTTTAAAGTAGGCGTAGCCATGTTTTTAGAGGAAGTAAAGTGTTATTAGTATAAGAATTATTGTTTAGTACGCGTTTGTGACATATATTTGCGATTATAGGGCTTAGGACTAGTTCTAGCCTTAAATTGTAAAGACTTATAAAGCGTGTTATTCTGCGTAATGGACGTAAGAATCTGTAATCTTAGAAAGGCTTAGGACTAGTTCTAGCCTTTAAATCCTTAGATTTATAGAAGAGTTCTATTTAAGGTTTAGGACTAGTTCTAACCTTAAAAGATAGCTTCCTCTAGCATAAGTAGCACTAGTATAGTGGCTTGTCTCTTCTTAGTGGAATACCTAGCTATTCTATGGTATAATAGTGAAGTTAACTACTAATTAGTGTTGGTTGCACAAGGTGATATTACGTAGCTACGGTTCGTAGATAGTATAATAATTGTTTTTCTATATATTCTTAAGGGAGAGCGAGGAGCTTAAGGCTCCTCACCACACTAGTGCCGCGGCGACACGTGACGGCAACTTGCCGCACGTAACGGCAACTTGCTATACGTGACGGCAATATGCCTTATATGGTGACCACTTGCCTTTATTCCTAACAGAACTAATATCCAATCCCGTTAATATAAGAGATACTAAACCGACTAAGTAAGACTCGCTATTATACAAAGCTTAATATTATCTCTGCATTTAACCGCCTCTATATTACTAAAGGAGATAAATAGCTTACTATATTCTATACCTAGTATAGACTATTTAAGTACTTAGTAATACTATTTAGCCTTATAAACGCCCTAAGCTCGTTTTAATATTACGTAAATAGCACCTTATATCCCTACCTAGATGTTTTATATACTGCTTATATTGACAATATTCTAATATATAGTAATAACCTAACCAAATACTGGAAATACGTTAATCTTATTTTATAAGCTCTATAAGGAGCTAGTCTATAATTAAATATAGATAAATACAAATTTTATAAAATAGAAGTCCTATATCTTAGACTCCTTATTTTTATAAATAGCATATAAATAGACCTAAAGAAAGTTAAAGTAATTATAAACTAGCAAGAACCTAAGAATATTAAGGACGTAAGAACCTTTATAGGATTTACTAATTTCTATTAATAGTTTATTAATAACTTCTCCGCCTTAGTTTTACCCCTTATAGCTTTAACCTAAAAGGATAAAGCCTTTATCTTTAATAAGGAATATAAAAAGGCCTTTACTTATTTAAAAGTTATATTCACTACCACACCTATACTTTAATACTTTAACCTAAACCAAATAAGTATTATAGAAGCTAATTTATCCAACTATATTACTAGAGGTATCTTATCTTAATATAATAAGGATAGAGTATTATATTCTATAGTATACTTCTTTAAATAACTAAGCCCAGCTAGATATAACCACGAGATTTACAATAAGGAATTATTAACTATTATTAGATATTTTAAACAATAGTAATTTAAACTAAAAGGCGCTAGATTTCTAATTAAGGTCCTTAGCGACTATAAGAACCTATAGTACTTTATAACTATAAAACAGCTAAGTTACTATTAGGCCCGCTAGTTAAAATATCTATCTTATTTCTAATTCTTAATTATATACCGCTTAGGCGTTTAAGGTTAAAAGCCTAATACCCTAAACTAACGCTTAGAAGACGCGCCAGTACTAAAAAAAAGCGCACTTTTACTAAAACTGGACCCTATTTTACCCTAAACTATTTAACCTTTCTACTAAAGACCTTATGGTATACGTCCTTAAAATAACCAAGTAATTAATTAAATAGATTATTATTAATTAATACCTAAATAACAAGTTTATTTAAGAGACGCTTAAGTTAATTTAAGATGGCGTTAAATGCTTTAAAAGGATCTCTTTAAGCGAATATAAAGCTTATAAAGACCGCTTATATTTCTAAAACCGCCTAGTTATACCTAACTATAATAAACTTAAGCCTAAGCTCCTTAAGCACATATATAACCTACTAGTAGCCGGCTACTTAGGCTAAGGGAAAACCCTAGAGCTACTCTAATAAGAGTACTACTAGCTAAATATATATAATATAATACAAAGGTATATCTTTAGCTATTATATCTACTAACGAGCCAAAGCTATATATAAGGCGTATAACAGCCTCCTAAAGCCACTACCTATTCTAAACCAAAGATAGAAGGATATTTTAATTAACTTTATTATTAACCTCCCTATAAGTAAAGGTTGTATAAATATTATAGTAGTTATAGATCGACTATTTAAGATAAGATACTTAATTGCCTGCCTTAATATATTAGTACCTATTATCGCCTAACTGTTCTTAGACTATATATAGAAACTCCACAGACTTCCTAAACCAATTATCTCTAATAAAGGTAACTAGTTTGTCTTTATATTTTAAAAAGAACTAACTACCTAACTCCGCATTAAGGTACTATTATCTACCATATACTACCTAAAGGTAGATAGCTAAACGGAATATATAAATACTATAATGGAATAGTATATTTAGATATATACGTTATACTTATAGGATAACTAGATTAATTGGCTTATATTTACTAAGTTTACCGCAAATAACTCTATCTTAGAAACTATAAAGGTCTCCCTATTTTTAGCTAACTACAGCCAATATCTATAGATAGGTTTTAACCCCTTTAGTAACATTCCTCGCCCCGCTTATTACGCCTTATAAATTATAGAAGTAAATAAATTTATAAAGAATATAGAGGAACTATAGCAGTTCCTGTTACGGCACTGGCAGAACTTGGCAGAACTTCGCACCGGCAAGTTGCCATAGATTGCCGCATATTGCGGTTACGTGACGTGAAGATCTTATAAAACACCAAACGGCGCTACTCTTCTTCTCCTTTCCTTTCCCTAGCTTTAGATTCTCGTTTATAGACAATCTAATCGTACAGGCTTACGCGTCCCCTTTGCCGTACCAATGCCTCGATTAACTAAGTCGCTAACATTATCTAAAGCTCACTCTACTCTTTCTTCCTAAAAAGGAACTTAAATATATCTATAAGACTATAAATAGGACAAGAACATAGAATAGGACCCTAAGGACATTACTAGGACCATAAGGACAGGACCTAAAAGAAAAGAATAGAACCCTAAGGAAAGGACCTATAAGATATACACAGACCAGAACCCCTAAAGAAATTACCTAGAATTACCTAATACCCCTACCACCATGCTATAAAACACAGCAGTAGGTAAAGCAGCTACAGGACCCTTAAATACTTTAGATAAAGAAACAATTAACGTTTTAACCCCCTAGGCGGAGCTTATGGCTGCTAATACCAAAATTAAACAACTGCGAGAGCTGCTTAAAACTAGAGATACCCCTATATCTAATAATAAGTTATTATTAGACAACTAAAGACTTACTATAGTCCTTTAGGCTTTATCCTAGCGCCTTAGTGGATCTACTAAGGCCTATATAGCACTAAAGCGGTTGGTAAATGTTACGGACCCCTCGCTACTTATAAACGGAACCGACCCTATATTTAATAATTGGAAGCTTTAATTATAGGACAAGCTTAAAGTTAATATAGACTACTTCCCTAACGCCCGAGCCAAAATAGCCTATATCTTTAGCTGTACTAGCAAAGATGCCTAGACGTATTTACGCCTATAATACACTAAAGACTTAGTAGACCCCTTTATCTCTAAAGAAGAAATAATTAAATACTTATCTTCTATTTATAAAGACCCTTTTAAAGTATAGAATGCCTGCCTTAGCTATAAAAGCCTAAATATAAAAATAATGGAGACCTTTTTGGCCTTCTAAACCCGCTTTCTATACCTAGCCGGACAGGCCCAAATCCCCTAGGAAGACCTACTGCTAGACCTCTTTAATAAGCTTACCCTGGACCTACAGCGGGCCATATTACTAGCTTATACTATAGTATAGACGTTAAAGGAACTTACGGACCATTACCTAGCTATTAACTAAGGCCTTTGTTAAATTAAGGCACGCGCTAATTAGTTAAAAACTAGAAACCTTGTAACCTAAGCTATAAGTACTACGAGTACGGCCCGTAGTGCCCTAGCACGATCGGCAACTCCTATAGTTAACCCGGCAGCTAGCTGCGCAGCTACCTCTACTATAGGCCTAGTATACACCCGGCCTATATACAGCGACCCCCGTATATAGGCCCTCAGCAATTAAGGAGCTTGCTTCTTATACGGTCAAATAGGCCACCCTATAAGGAACTGCCTAATAAAGGCAAAGATAAATAAGGTCTTATTAATTTAGGAGGATAGTACGAAGCCAGAAAAAAAGGAACCCTAGAGGAAGACTCCTCTCTAGGGTTAAAAGGGATTAATATATCATATATTAATCTAGGTCGGCTAGTTAGTAAAAAAAGCTACACTATCCCTTATACTTTATTTCGTAATAGATATTAAGTTTTAACCTTTACTTTAGCTAACTTAGGAGCAAATACCTTTACCTTAATTAATATAAACTGCGCTATAAAACTAGCTAACTTTTTAAACGTACCCCTTAAAGAACTGCCCAAACTAATCTCTATTCGCGGTTATAACGGACGAATAGGGCCACCTATTATAACTATCTTGCGGATCCACCTCCGCGTTAACAGACGAAGGTAGTATAATATCCCCTTCCTTATTACGGACCTTAGAAGCTATAATATAATCTTAGGGAGAAAATAGCTAGCCTATTTAGGCTTATAGCTTAATATACGGAACAGGCAGCTTATCTAGCCCAAAACTATACCCCCAACGCCTTCCTTTATAAAAGAGATTAGTATTATAATAGAAAACCTTATACAGCCGTAGATAAACACCGTTTACTAGGCCGATGTAACGCGTAGAGACTAGGCTTTTAAGAAGGATATATAGCTTAATCCGCAACGGATCCGTATACTACGCCGCCCCTAAACTACCTATATCACACCACCCGCACTAGAGACTTAGGAAGTTGGTAATAGCCTAGCTAAGTCCCTAATAGAGAACTTAGGCCCTATATAGCTACAAAGGAAGGCTAGGGATATTGGACGACACACCAAACTAATAGACTAAAAGGATAACTTACAGAAAATAGAATATAAGCTAAGGAAGACCATAAACCCTATACCGTAAAATACAGCCTAATAAACATCCGTAAAGAAACCCACGGACCTCCTACTAGTTAATATCTACTATATTAGCGCTATAGGATTCTACCAGAACCTAGTTCAGCCTAATACCGTTACCTTTACAACTAGCTTATATAAAATTAATCAAATAATTAAAGAGAAAGAAGCCCTAGCCTAAAAAAAAGGCGAGCTTATAGATAAGGAGCTAGTAGAACAGAAACTGCCCCGTTAATACTAGAAATTTAAAGACACCTTCTCCAAAGCAGTATCTAATATACTCCCGCCTCACCAACTATACAACTATAAGATTAAAATTAAGCCGGACAAGGTAGTTACCCTTAGCTATAGCCCCCTCTAATAGCAATCTACTACCAAATTATAGGCCATAAAGTAGTATCTTATTAATAACCTGGATAAGGGCTTTATTAAGCCTAGTTAAGCCCCTTTTAACTTACCTATTCTCTTTACCAAAAAGCTAAATAGAGGACTTCGTTTCTGTATTAACTACCATAAGCTTAATAATTTAACCCTCAAAAACCGCTACCTACTGCCTTTACTTAATAAGACTTTAGCCCAAATAAGTAGAGCTAAGATCTTTATAAAGCTTAATATCTGCTAGGCTTTTTACTAAATTAGAATGGACCCTAAATTAAAAGATCTTACTATGTTTCGGACCCGTTACGGAACGTATAAATATAAAATACTGCCTTTTAGACTAACTAACGGACCGGCCACATACTAACGATATATAAATAATGTACTATTTAACTACCTTAACAACTTCTATATAGTATACCTAAATAATATTATAATCTACTCTAAAAATAAACTAGAATATAAAAAGTATATCTATAAAGTCCTATAACAGCTTCAGGAAGCTGGCCTCTAAGCCAATATTAAGAAGTTAGAATTTAGTATTAAGCGTATAAAGTACCTAGGGTTTATTATTAGTATAAACAGGATTAAGGCAGACCTAGAAAAAACGGTTATAATTAACTAATAGGTACCCCTAAGGACCGTAAAGGGGGTGTAGTTATTCTTAGGGTTCTATAACTTCTACCGACGCTTTATTAAGAACTATAGCAAGATTACCTGGCCACTAAGCCTACTTACCTATAAGGACCAGCCCTTTTACTTTAACACCATATATAGGTAGGCCTTTAACAAGCTTAAGAAACGACTAGTCTCTGCTCCCTTACTCGCCCACTTTAACCTAGAACGGCCCTTAATACTAGAAACCGATGCCTTAGATAGTGTTATAGCTAGCGTTTACTCCTAAAAGCAGACAGACGGAGAATAGTACCCTATTACTTACTATTTAAAGACTATAGTAGATGCTGAGCTAAACTACCCAATTTATAATAAAGAAATGCTAGCTATTATCTCTAGCTTTTAGCACTAGCGAGCCCAACTAAAAGGCACCCCTAAGTCTATCTAGGTAGTTTCCAATCATAAGGCCTTAGAATATTTTATAACAATAAAGGCCTTTATAGCCCGATAGGCGCGCTAGGCGGATACCCTATCTTAGTTTAACTTCCTAATTATATATAGGCTAGGCGCTACCAACCGTACGGACACTCTTATAAGGCGTAAACAGAATATAAATAACCAGATAGCTATAAAGATCTTATTACGGACCTAAGCGCTACTATAACCAAAACACCTTAACTCCTAGATACGGGTAAAACTAAATATAGACTCTTTAGATGCCGAGATATACCCTATTAACTCTATAGAACTGGACCTTATTAATAAAATGCTACAGGCAAACCATACGGCCCCTTCTCTATAGGAGTACCGCGAAAAGGTAAAGAACGTTTCTAGCCTATGGTCCCTTAAAAGTGGACTACTTAAGCACCATAAATAGCTAGTAGTAGTAGAGGAACAGAACTTATAGACTTAGCTTATTGCCGAAGCACATGCCTAGGTCTCTATAGCCTACCCTAGAAAAAATAAGACCTATAGGATTATTAGCAACCGCTACTACTGGCCCGGAATAATTATAGATATTAACCGCTATATATAGAACTGTAATAACTACTATAGGTCTATAATTCCACAAGATAAGACCCTAGGACTATTAAAACCCCTCTTAATACCTAACCGCCCCTAGTAATATGTCTCTATAGACTTTTATAAGCTACCTCTAGACCGTAACAGATATAATATAGTTATAATTCTAGTTAACCGCTTTAGCAAGCACCCGTTCTTAATTCCCTATTATAAAAATATTAATACTAAAGAGGCGGCCCAACTATATATCTACTACGTCTACTAAATTTACAGACTACTAGACACTATTATATCCGACTACAGGCCACAGTTTATATTAGCCCTTTAAAATATATTTACCTAGATCCTAGGCATTAAGCTAAAGCTTTTTACAGTATATTACCCCTAGACAGACGGTTAAACAGAGATTATAAATTAATACTTAGACTAAAGACTCCGGCCTTTTATTAACTACTTTTAGGATAACTGGGCCGAACTATTGCCCTTAATAAACTACGCCTAAGCAACCCTACCCCACGACTCTACCGGATTTGCCCCTATTTAACTAGAAATAAGTTACCTACCCCATATAAGCTTTAACTGGGAAAGACTAGAAGGGCCCCAGACTGTACGCGAAAAACTATCTTATAAGGAAACCTAGCAGTACGCTAAGCGCTTAGAAGAGGCCTAAAAAGTAGCCCATATAAACCTAAAAAAGGCCTAGAAATTAATGGAACAGCAGGCAAATAAGCATAGGCGCGAGCCTAACTTTACTATAGGCGATATAGTCTAGGTTATAATAAAGAACTAAAAGACAGAACGGCCTAGCCGTAAGCTAGACTATAAGATAGTAGGACCATATAAGATTCTTAATAAAGTAGGCAACTCGTACAAGGTTAAGCTCCCAAACTTAATTAAAGTTTACCCTATTTTCTTACCGGATAAGCTACGGAAAGCTATAAATAACCTACTACCCAAACAAAAGAATAAACCTCCCTTGCCAATTTAAGTTAATGGCGATAATAAATAGGAAATTAAAGAAATACTAGCCTATAAACTTATAAAGGGAACGTTAAAGTATTATATTAGTTAGAAAGGATATAACCTAGACCCCACTTAGTACCTTATATAGAACTTTATAGGTAGTCCCTATAAGCTTTAAGAGTTCTACAGCTGTTACCCTAATAAACCCGGACCGCTAAAGTACCTAGATAAGTGGATAGAATACTAGTATAATAAAGACGATAAGCTACCAGAAGAACATAAGGACAAAAATGCCCTAGAAATTTCTTAGTTATATAAGGTCTTAAGATATCTAGGAACTTCAACCGGCGGTTAAAGTTGTCTAATTAGTCAGATTCTCTTGCTAAGACTTTTAGCAACAAAGCCTAAGGGCAGGCTTTTTTGGAGGGGGGGGTAATATTACAGCACTGGCAGAACTTGGCAGAACTTCGCACCGGCAAGTTGCTACAGATTGCCGTATATTACGGTTATGTAATATAAAGATCTTATAAAACACCGAACGGTGCTACTCTTCTTCTCCTTTCCTTTCCCTAGCTTTAGATTCTCGTTTATAGACAATCCAATTATACAGGCTTGCGCGTCCCCTTTGCCGTGCCGATGCCTCGATTGACTGAGTCGCTAACAGTTCCTTACTAACGAGATAATATAGGCTTAATCTATTTATAAGGCCGTAGTAAATAAGAACTAAACCCTAGTACTAGCCTACTAGATTAGTAATTTTATTTAGCTAGATATAAGAAACCTAAACATAGAATAACCTACTAAGAAACTTAATTAGAAGAACGCCGGCCCTTATAAGGTTAAAAAGGTTATCTCTCCTTATACCTACTAATTAAAGCTCCCTAATACGGTTAAAATTCACCCTATATTTATACATTAGTCCTTTACCCTACTGCCCTTATATTAGACGCCCTGCCTAAATAGATTTAGGACCCTCCTCTACTAGTTAAAGTAGATAGTAAAAATAAGTACTTTGTTAAAAGAATTAATGACATTAAGTATAATAAAAGGAAACGCCAATATATATATCTTATAAAATAGAAAGGCTTTACTAAGCCTTTATAGGAACTTATTAACTTTATAGGACTTATATAAGCTACAGAAGACTCTTATAAACTCTACTTAGAACTACTATAGCCCTATTTCGTAAAAGCTTAAGTTTAAGGGGGAGGTACTATTATGGGATACCCCTATAACACCTTATACATATCTACCTATTTCTACTAACTTAGTAACTAAAGACTAACTACAAGATGGCAATTTGCTATATTCTACTATATTCCACTAAGTTTTATTAAATCCTGCTAAGTTCTGCTAAGACTACTACCTAAATTCTATTCTGCTTTATATATATATTAACTAAGTAATCAAGCTAACAATATATACCCTTTGTAACCGACTACCGGACCTTGCATATTACCCTGTTTCACCTGCGTCAGCACTACCCTTGCATGTCTCGGATATGGTTCAAATGACTCATGGGCTCCGGAGTTAGGGGTCTACTTTCATGTATTTATACCACTTGATTTCCATAGATTTACAATCAAGTTGCTCGTTCAATTCCCACACACTGCAAAGCTTACACCCTTTCTTCCTAATTTCTTACCCTCTTTCCTTATATAACGTCTTAACTTCCTTACATAGTTTATGTATATAGCTTAATAATATCTACCTTACTATATATTATTGTCGCTTATACTTACTCCGTAATAAGGGGCTACTATTTTTACTTATTATAAAAGTAGGCGTATTTAAGAAATGGATAAAGGATCACTGCGGTAAAATAGTAAGGGCTCTCGGCTTTTATTTTATTAAAATATTTATTAATCTTTTAGAGAGCTATATTAACGCCTAATTTAAGAAAGGAGTTGCATTTATTCTTAAGGCTCTACTAAGTTTGCTAGAGGATTTAATAGAGTAGCTCTATATTAGTAATTAACTGCTATAGAGCACTATATAAGCCTTTAATACTAGGACTATTAGCGTCGCCTTTTATACACTTAATAGCTAATATAAAAGGTTTTAGGATCTTAATAAGCTGCTCTACTTACTACTAATCTTTATTAGTAAGCGCGTCCTATAATAGATTATAGCTATTATTAGCGGGCTTTCTCTAGGCTAGTAAATATTTATTAATTGCTTTATAAAGAAGGTAGGTATAATAGAGTATAAAGTAAGTTAAATTCCACTAACGTGTTTTATTAGTTTTCCAGTAATATTAGTTATCTAGTAGCCCTAAAAACACTAAAAATTGGAAAAACTGCACCTTAATATCTTGATAATGGCTTAATAATAAATTCCGAAATTTTATAATTAGTCTTTTCGTGCTTATATTAAGACTTTTAATAATATTCTAGTGTAATAAGTCTGGCCAATATTAAGATATCGGGTTTTAGCCCCTAATTTTAAGCCAAACTGCGATATTTGCGATATTTTTAAAGCTACTTAATAGATTATTTTTTAAATCTAATAAGAGGTTTAAAATAGGTATAAAAGGCTAATTATAACATTTTGGAATTTATTATTAAGCTATTATCAAGATATCAAGGTGCAGTTTTTCCAATTTTTAGTGATTTTTAAGGCTATTAGATAACTAATAAAATACGTTAAACGCCTTTGTCCTTAATAAGCAGAAGCTCTACTTAATTAAAGAGCTTGTTTTTAATATAGGCCTTAGCCTAGTTTTTAGCAAAGTCTTTACGGCGTCTTATTAACCACACAATATACTTAATAATATTATAAACCTTACCTACAGAGCCTCTCTACCGCATAAGATTAAATTTAATATGCTCACTCGTGCCAATTATTAAGCATTTAAGCATGCTTACGCCTTTGCCGTATATTAAAGCCTTAATAATAAGGTTAATAATATAGCTAACATACTAAAACTGTTCCTTTTTAGCTACTAATAGGCTTTATAAGAGGTAGTTATAGAGCTTATTATTATTACTAGCGTTATCGGCTATAAGGAGCTAAGCTTATAATTAAATTAATACTTTTAAATTACTAACACTAGGGCCGTTACTATATTTTTAGTAAAGTATAATCCTCGCAGTTATAGAAGGCTTAAAAGTACTAATTAAAGCTTTCTACCTTTATTAATAAAATGGGCTACTATAATAAGTAGTACTATTCCATTTATAGATGTCTAGATATTATAGGTAAGATTAATTTTACTAAGTGCGGTAAGGAGGAGGTTTTTAATATTAACGTATTGCTATTTAAATGCGGTTTTAATCTAATTGCTTAGTAATATAGGCGCCTTTATAAGATAGTCCTAAATCTAAGAATAATTAAAAGTTAGTAGAGTATATATATAAGGACTTATAGCTTAACGGAAGGTAATATCTTATAGAATTGTTTAATTAATATAGGCTTAAATATAGTTAGCTACCTAGAATGGCTGGCGTTTATAACTGCTAGCAGAAGTAAAAGCTTTTATACTTAGTAGTTATATTCTACTACTATAACTTTTAGGGTTAATAATAAGGTTATACTTTAACTTTGAATAAGCGCTAATATAATTATTGCCGTTAATTATAAGTAAAGTACCTAGTCTTTAAGCTAGATAGCAGAGCTTATATACCTAAAGCCTTTTTTTTACTTAAAAGATTGTCCTGAAACAGTCTACTTTATATTTCTATATTAGTAATATAGGAGCCTTACTTAATAGTAACCACTTATTAATAACCCGGTATCTATATTTACTAGTAAGCTTACTATATACTATTAGATAGAGATCGTCCTAATTAATAAGAAATATATAGCTATAGTTCTAATTTGCTAAAGGAGGCTCTCGTAATATAGAATTATCTTAATTGCCTAATTTAGTATTATCGTTAATTAAAGGGGGGGAGGAAGTAGTTAATCTACGAACCCTATACGGTGCTAAAGAAGTTAAATAATATATAGATTATAAATTAAATAAGGAAAAAGTAGAGAAGGAAGTAGATAAAGAAGCTCTATTACCTAGCTAACGCGTAAAATGTAATATATATTATATTTTATATAGGTAATAAAATAGTAAGCTTTAGCACGGGTTTTAGCGCGTAATGGAGATATTAGGGGAAATGCTTTATTTACTATGGCTAAGCGAGAGATTCCCATGGGTTTCCTATTGCTTAGCGTATAATTAACCAACCAGATCATCTAAATATCCTTAACTTCTACCAAAAGCTTTAACATACCACTAAATCTTACCGCCAAGACAGCGAGCTGTCAGCTAGCTACAGTCTTATAGCTGACTGCTTACATTAGCAGCCTCTTGGCAGCGAAGCTGACAACGTCGCTGACTCTTGGACACACTGCTGACGACACCACCCTTGTTTTATAAACGACCCCCTTGAAGTTTAAAGAGCTGCCTTTACCAGCCCATATTCCTACTGAAGCCTTAAAACAAGTTTAATCGCTAAATCTACTCGATTCGGGCACGCTGCACCGCCTCTTTTGGTGGTCGTATCGCTCGCTTGGCGGGAAATCATCGAGGCGTCTCCAACCGTTGTCACTCACTACCTCTTGATACGCACCATTCTCCCTCCATATTTCTATCTTATCCATCACGAGAGGGTGCCCTAAATGACTCTTCGATTTGATAACCAAAGCAACTTTCGTTTAGACCACTCTTACCTACTCTCAGGAACCCCACTAGACCTTACCCACCTCAATACTTGATCACATTCCGTCTATCTTCATCTGCACCTCTTTCATCATACATTTTTCACTGACAAATTTGAGTGCTTTCGACGGCCGCTGATTCTCATTCAGTCATACCGCAGCACAT
>Ga0307515_10014267_pt1 | contig 14754 bp, 6 predicted proteins | sample 17_EM_MG_FD_194513 | JGI IMG/M metagenome (GOLD analysis project Ga0307515, IMG submission 194513) | Populus trichocarpa ectomycorrhiza microbial communities from riparian zone in the Pacific Northwest, United States - 17_EM | ecosystem: Host-associated > Plants > Roots > Unclassified | place... | reverse complement strand
TATAATATTTATTATAATATATATATATATATATATATATATATATATATATATATATATATATATCTTATTGTATTGATATATAAACTCTACATGAAAACATATAATAAACAAATTATCGAATAATATTTTTTTTTACTCTAAATTTCTACCATGTAAATATATCACGGTATCTAATTAATGTCATAACTTATATTATCGAAAGTGAAACTTGAATTTTTAAGGATAAGATCGACCAGTCATACAAATATGATGTATATAAAACCGAAAAGATTATCAAGAATTTCATAATTTGATAATTCAGGTACCTTAAAATATATATCCTAACGACATGAAAAGAAAGATGAAGAAAATTGTGATTTTTTTTGGCTATCTTCTGGTTAGCCCTTTCAATATATCGAATTATTCCAAAAAAAAGATGAAGAAAATTACCACCAAGCTTTGTAACTAAGTGCTACCTTTTTTCTTTTTTTAAAAAAAGAAAGAACAAAACTTTTTCCATATTTAATTTGATTTCAAGGCGGCTACAATATTTGAATTGAAATTATAGAAATCCTCTTAGCTTAATGTTTTTTTTTTTTTGATGAAGAAGATCACTTGCCTTTAATTTAATAAGAATTGGATATATATCTATACACCAAAAAAAAAAAAAACAGTGTAGAATACATGTGAGCACTTTTCAGATACTAAAAATTAATATTCCTCCATTGATTAGGACTCCTCGCATCGGGGGTCAAGCTAACCCTTGGTATAATGGGAATCCACCCTTTTGGTTTCTAATAGTGAAGCCATTTTATGTTTCTTAATTATATCTAACCCCCAAAACAAAATTTTTACTTAAAATAAGGGCCTTCACATACACTAATGATCTTGTATAAGGTAACCAAGAGGCTCCCTTCTCCTCTAATTTCATCAATTTGCAATATTTGACAAAAAGTACGCTCTGCCCTATCCTCTCCTCTCATTTCTTGCTCAAAGTGGAGGGTGCAGACAACATTTTCACCACATCACTACCTATGCATCAACATCAGACGTCATCTTTGGAATGCGGGATTTAGTTTGGATTGCGTGTTAAGATGGCATTAAAGAATTCCTAGCAAATAAACAAGTTCTTAATTTCCAACATGAACGTGTGGCACGAAAAAACGTGTTTGTTAAGCAAAAATATTTACATTCTTCTTCGTCATAATCGCATAGATTTTTACATACAAGTTATATATGCGTATATCCTAACCAATTAGTCCATATTCAATCCATATTAATTGCTAATTAGCTTTTGAAACTTGTTTGATCAGTTTCATGATTAACAGGTTATCTTCAAGATTCTAACCTAACCAATACACAGGCAATATATCACTAAATTTGTGACAAACATGTATTAGATTAATATTTAGTCAAAAACATTATTACCCCAAACTTTTATAGCTAGTTGTATACATTAATTAACGATTAGGAGTATCACCGGACGAGCTTCTTCATACCGATATTTAATTTTTTTTGTGTTAAGTTTTAGATTAAGTTATTCATTCTGAAATTCATATATTAAAAAATATATGAATTTGTTCTTGATTCGTACTTGAATTTAAACCATAAATTAATGATGTTTATATCATTTAAACATAAATATCATTACTTTATTATTTAAATTCATTCTAATTCATTGGTGTTGAGCTATAGTTTTAATGGTAGAGTATAGTTTACTTATTATATATAATCCTATCCCCCCCTACGCGGGGGTAAGAAAGATTAATCCTCACTGTTATTTACCCAATTCATCCATTGGCCTAAAGAAAACCTAATATTATTATATGGTAGACAACCCAAATATTCCCTTAATTATTGGTTCGTACTGTTGCTTGTGTGTGTGTGTGTGAGGGAGATAAGCAGCGACTGTTCAAGCCTTTTACTTCTGTAGACACTATAGACATCCTTAAAGAAGATGGAAAGGAATAATTACCAGGAAACATTCCTTTCGGCCTTTACTTGTTGACCGGACTAGTACATGGTGTGAAACACAAAAGCAGCAAGACCAACAGCTTGCGCTCGACACTTATGCACCAAATAAGCCAACAAGAAGAAGAAGAAGAAGCACAAGAAGGACAGAGAAGCTTTTTGATCAGAATGGATCATGGAGAAAGAGATGTTCCAAATTACGAGCTACATGTCTCTTTCTCAACACCACAAGCAATCCATGAGATGGGTTTTGTTCAATTTGAAGAAAACCAGGTCTTGAGCTTCTTGGCCCCTTCACAATCTTCTCAGATATCTCAGCCTCTAAATGCTAATACTACCACAACCAACAATACTCACATGGGGTTTAGTCATAATGACCAGCAGGTATGTATTTTTATCTATTCTGTAAAGAAAAATCTTGCACAGAAAGACTAGGGTTGTGAGATCCTTAAAACTATTTATGTATCTCTTTTTTTTTCCGAATAAAACTGGACCATATCTTGATTTCTCAATTAGTGCCTTCGATAGTAGATTATATCTTTCCAATTTTACAAGATGCTTTACTCATGGAGTACTTGATTGGTTGATCTTTGTACTGTATTCTGGTTATGGAAAATTTAGGTGGGAGCATTGGATCCAAAGGCTTCTAGTGATGAGAACTGCACTGGTAATGCTAACAACGATGGCAACAATTCATGGTAATGGTATCCTTCTCACTGTGGCGTGTTTCTGTTTTTTTTATTTTTTTATTTTTTCTGTTTCAAGGAGCTTTAGGCACTTCACTCTCTCTCCACAACAAGGACAAACATGCACGCACACAACACACACATATGGAAGAAATTATTCTTCAAGGTGTCTAAATTTCAACAGAATCTAAAGAGATCTACTCATCATATATGTGGAAGAGATAAATGGCTTCCACTTTGCCACAGTGTGCTTTTGTCTCTACAATAGTACAGAACCTCTCCTTTTTTCTTCTGTTGAATCACAAAAGTCTTGAAACTCTTGATGCTCAGATCTTCCTGTCCATCGATGGATTTCTTATCCTTTCCCATCTATTTAAATAAACACAACTGCGCTTAGCCCCCCTCATCCCCGGCTCATGAAACAGCTTAATTTTTTCTTTAATTTGAACCCCTTTTTATGAACCACGACAAAAAGGCTGAGCTAGCTAGGATCTGACATGATCTTCTTTGCAGGTGGAGGAGCTCATCCGCAGACAAGAACAAGTTGAAAGTGAGGAGAAAGCTTAGAGAACCAAGATTTTGTTTTCAAACAAGGAGTGAAGTGGATGTTCTTGATGATGGTTATAAATGGAGGAAATATGGCCAGAAAGTTGTCAAAAACAGCCTTCATCCAAGGTAAATTTATTAATAATCTCTATGGTAATTCCAATATTAATTAATGTCCTCAATCTTACACAGATTCCATGCACACTTGAACCAATATTTGCTATGAATGGTTGTTACAATTGAATCTTCATTTCATGCACATCACCTTCAAGTTTCAATATAATTAGCATTACATAACAAGTACTAATTTAATTTCTTGATGCATGCTATGCTTAATTTTTTTCTTACTTTCCTTTTTTCTCAGAGAAAGTTATGCATAATGTTTTGATTTATTAACCTAGGTTAACTATTTTAGAAACAATAATAATGGCATTATTGTAGAATATCATAGCAAAACTCACGAACAAATTGAAGCAATGATGGTCAATAATTTCATTCAAAGACATCCACTAGTAGAGAAGAAAGAATAATAGGAGTACGGTGTGCATGTCAGCTATTCAGGCTTCTTTTAATCATTTGTTGGAGGGTGTCAGGAGAATATATAGCTAGCCCGCTTAAGACACAAGCAAGCAACTAATTGGGAATTGATGCATGGTACTAATTCATTTATTTTTTACCTACTAATTTAAGAGTAGATATGATTAATTTACATGAAATATAATGCAAAGAGTTTTTTACTGTATCGTTTTTAACCAGCTAGAAACCCTCCAAGCTTTTCCATCTTTCAAACAGTATTTTACGATCATTAACATACTCTTGAACATTAGAAGGAAAAAATAAATTGTTCTCACATGTTTAAAAACCAATTTCTTAAAAATCTTGGAATTAAAGTGTGTGTGTGTGTGTATCAACTTAAATATTTCTCCCATTAAAATGAGGTTTAAAAATTAACTCATCAACAATGTCTTTTATGAAAGCTATTAAGTTTGGAAACTATAGAAACTCGTCATTCTTTTGTGCTTATATAACTTTTTACAGTAATAATTCACTACCTCACCTATATACACTTAACATACAAAAACATGGACATTGCCTTCCAAAACACACTTGGGTCTATACTTGAGATTACTAATTACTAGAATATCGGATCAAAACACTTGTATTAAGAAAAAGTTGTGAGTTTGATATTGATATCGATCGAAATAGCTAGGAACTTATTTAAGTAAATTAATTGATATATGAGAAGTACCCATCACCTATATAAGGTTAGGCTTTCAGATTTAAGGTGTGTTTCATCCGTGTATATATAGAACTTCAATAATTGTGGCCTCTCCTGTTGCGCCTAATTCGTAGAACGAGACAGGGATAGGAAATACCAACCTATTGAGATAGCATGAAGTGTCATCCAATAAGACAATCGTGTGGGGGGCAACAGTACTACTGACCCAGAAGAAAGAACTGAGTTTCTGATTTGATTACCAATTTAACCAGCTATTTCTAAACACCAGATCGTTGAAGTACTTTGAAAAAGGAAACGCAACGCACGAAGTCTTTTATGATGTGTTTGTGCTGCATAGACTATTATTACAGTTGTTCCAATGTTAAACAAACAACCAGCCTAAACACATAAACCCAAATTAGTACTGGCAATATGGCATTGGAGCATTCAAACTATATCCTGTTCAAAATGGTTTGAATAAACCTATGATCTTTCAACATACAGCCTATAGCTATATGAGTGTACGTGTTTTTGAAGGATAATTAATGCTTATTGCTGATAATTAACGTCTAAGATGCATGTTTCAGTCAAGGAATAACGAGCATACTGGAAAGTGGCAAGTGTTTAGGCTGAGTTAGACATGTGTTGGTGCCAGTGATCTAAAGGCAGACTTGACCTAAAGGTCTTTTAATTTGAGATAATCATCTATTCCATGCCTTTTGAGCACCAAAACACATTGAAAAGACACATTTCAGCGTTGATCCGGTTCAATGCCCTACTACATGACCAGATCATGGAGTAAGGATTGGATCAGGTGTTTCAAGTATCCAATTCAATGTAATATCACATGGAAAAATGCACGTAAATCTGAAGGTGTTTGTCCAGTAGTAAATCATGCATTTTTCCAATTTTTTTTTCAATCTACACCTCACATTTTGCACGAGTATTTCACTTTTCATGCATTTATATACGGGAAACTCCTTTGGGAGTATTAAAGTGAAAAGGGTTTTTCTATTTTACTTCTTAACTTTCTGCTTGTAATTACTTACCGGCAGAAGCTACTATCGTTGTACTCACAACAACTGTCGAGTCAAGAAGAGGGTTGAAAGATTATCAGAGGATTGTCGAATGGTGATAACAACTTATGAAGGTAGACACAATCACTCTCCATGTGATGATTCCAATTCATCAGAACATGAATGTTTTTCCTCTTTCTAATTAATACATACTTTAGTTAAATTATTAAGAAAGACTGTTGTAATATTATTAGAATAAGAATATATAACGTATCATCAGCTTATGACAGTATTTGCTAGTAAATGGTTTTGAGGGGTTTTCATCTTCCCAAGATCAGCCATTTCTGACAATTAATACGTACCTGTTGATATATGACAAGATGTATTCTCTATGTGGACTTTGGAAGACTGACAACAATTTGGCTTGAATCAATCCATTTATGGAGGAAACTCTATCACACTATTACAGGAGTAGTAAGAATTTCCGGTACAATTCCTATTGTATTTTCAATGTTGTAAGTTCGAGGTTGGTCTCTGTGATGGACTCGCGAATGCTCAAATCAGAATTCTTGTATAAAAGGTAAGATCCTATAACCCCAAAGGATTGGTTGAATAAAAACCGTGTTATATGCATATTTATATATAAAACAAATTATATGGATATAATTATATGGATATAAATATATAACATATATTATTTTGGATTCTTTAAAAAAATAAAAAAAAATTAGATTAATTCAATTCAATTCTTAACCTTAATTCATGAGCCAAACTTTGATCCGAATAAATCCCAAACCAATCTTATATGCATGACACTACAAATCTTACCAAACCTATGAGGCAAGGCCTCAGGAAAATTTATTTTTAATTGACCTTGGAAGTTGAGGTAAATATAATCTCAATATGTATAAACAGGCTCCACGATTGCACCGCATTGCCAAATTTAAAAAATATATGTATTGGCGAAGATTAATTAGTCATCATAGTTCGAGACACGTGTAACCATTTATTGAGAGGAGAAAAATAGTAGGCACATGCTGACAAGGCCTTAGGGCTTTGGCCCATATTAACAAGGGCAGAATTACCAAAGCCCATCCATAAAAATAATGGTTAATAGCATTGTTTCGTCCCTCTACTCATTAGACTTTCTTAATGTGACCCCTCTACTCTTTTTTATCTACTGGGTCCTTTTACTCTCGATGTTTTCTTAATATGGACCCTCCGATGGAATTTTGTTTAATTTTCCGGCAACATTTGACAGATGGAATGACACGTTGGAAATGGTTCTTGCTTCAGATTATGGCTGACCTCAAAATCCCAATGGGTCTTGAAAATGGGTGGACATTCATTTCTGATTTAAGGTGATGTGTATTTACTTCACATATTTTTCATTTCACAATTTACCAGTTAATTAAATTTGTTTAACTTCATTTATTTTGGTTTCAAGGCCTACTTTGTGCAGTATTTTGAGTATGTTGATGATTGATACTGAAAGGAAAAGCTTATCAAATCTTGTCAGTATTTCAATGATCCAGTTAATGGGAAAAGGCATAGATGTCATAGCCGCTTAGGGATTAATCCGGAAAAAAACTTGATTATTGAATTAATCTGCGAGTCACTGGATCGTCATTAGATTTGGCCAGGCCATCCACTCGTATCCTTTTCAATTCAACTAGAAACTCAACCAGATTAGGCTCGAGTTTTCTGGGTCGACAAGAACAAGATTACCATCCATCTATCCTCCAAAGATTGTGAAGATGCCTGGAAGACAGAAAAGGAAGAGTGAGAGAATAAGGGGAAGAAAACAGTGATGTGAAGATGTCCGGAGAGGATAGGAAAATGACTTGTCAGAGGAGTCATAAACAGGGTCGTGACAGTCTAACATGCCCTGAGAATCCCAAGAGAAATGTTATAACCGAATAATAATCGCATCAATTTCTTACATTAGATTATTTTTATTACAGGCCGATACGACTGCAAATCTACAATAAGAATGGGGAAGCTGGGGTGAAAGGCTGAAACATGGAAAGGGAAAGGTATAGATACGACTACAGATCATAGGAGGCCCTTCGTAGTAGTTCACTTCAGGCGTTTGTGGTGAAGCTGCACAAACCAGTAAAGATCTTTCATCTTCAAATTCAACATTGTAGGACAAGGACGATACATATGATGGGGTTATGACAGTAGAGGATGGAGAATTAATTTCTCTACCAACCAATCTTTTATATGCTGAGGACTGAGATGATGAAGCTATGGGTTGCAAACGAGATTGTAAATTATAATTGGATATCTTGTGACATTGGGGATTTTAGGGTTTGGAGAGGTGTGAAGAAGAATTGGGAATTCGCAGGCTTGTGTTGTAGCAAATAGTTAAAGTGTAGTACTGGCTACAACAAAGTCAGAATGAACTAACCTATAGTGGAAAAAACACTGTAAACTGTAACAAAATCAGTGTCAGATCTGCTAGTTAAATGTTTTCATTTAAATGTATATCAACTAACATTGAGATTCCTTAGGTTTCCCTGCAATAAAAAGAAAATTATCAAAGCATAACATCCTAGATGGTATTGAATCATTGATATGTTCCAAAATAAAACACACTCAAAATCATAATCATAGTATATAGTATGAAATATATTGTTGTGCATCTTTTGAAGATATTATTGTAGCAAAATTTCAGCATGATTTATTACAAATCCAAGTCGAAAGATTTGACTATATTAGTATCTTTTGGTTGGTATACGATTCTTTTAAACATGAGTTTAAGTTTGTCATGCTGAACCATTTCTTCCAGAATTTTGTCCTTTTTGTCTTCAGCGATATCAAACACACCCTTTTGATGATTGCTACTTCTGTTTGCGCAATCAAACACTAGGTTTGACAATCGCTCCTTCTCAACTTGACAAAAATACTTCTCCTCTTCCATTGTTCCTGAAGTAATGAGATGATAAATATAGACAACTTTCTCTTGCCCTAGCCTGTAGGCGCGGCTGATGGCTTGCCTTTCCACCGATGGGTTCCACAAAACATCAAGCAAAACCACTCTTGAAGCACCAACAAGATTTATCCCTTCAGAACAAGCTCTAGTTGATGCGAGCAACACTTTTGCGTTACTATTTGCATTGTTAAAATGCTTAATCAATATTTGACGTTCATCTATTTTAAGCTTTCCATGCATATATAATATATCTTCTCCTTGGATCCAACTGAAATTTGACTCCAGCTGCTTGATTACCAAGTTCAGTGGCTCAAGATATTGACTGAACACCAGAACTTTCTCATTCCTCGCCTGGCAAAGCCGAATGAGTTCCATAAGAAATTTTGTTTTGACTCCAGCCTCAGGTTTTGATCTAAGCATTTCTAACTCCATCCGATCAACAAACTTAAACTCTAGGGTTCCAACTGATTTCTCTGGCAACAGAGAAGGGTGTACAGAAAGCACAGACAACAAATATTCCATCTCAAAATGATCCAGGCCATTAATTTGCTTGACATTTTCAAGAAGGGTCTTCTGCAAATGGACTGGCTGTAAGATAACCACAGAGTCCCTCAATCCAGGGAGTCTTTCTCGTAGCACACCACCCTTGTGTACATGCACAAATTGCCAAATCATCTTTCTAAGCTCTTCGACCCTCTGAGCTTCCAGTTTATCATCAGTGACTTTGCCAATCGCAGTTGTCAAGGAGGCCCAATTCCTTCTCGCATCAGTATTTCTCTTGCAACGACGCCTTTTAGGAAAAGCTCTATGGTGTTTGGACGAGATCTCATCTGCAAATTTAGGCTTTACCAAGCACAGTGTGTTATAAAGCTCATCAAAGTTATTTTGGAAGGGTGTTCCTGAGAGTATAATCCGTTTTTGTGTTTGGACCTTCGACAAAGCTTTCCAGATACGACTCCTGTCATTTCGAGGTGTATGTCCTTCATCAAGGACTAAAAGACCAGGAAGTTCAAGAAGGACTTTCCTTACCTGGTCATCTTCAGTCTTATCTGATACTTTGGTTTTACTCTTTTCTTCACCAACAAGTTCTTCAAAAAGTCTGTAACTGATCCCCAGGATACTCCTCTCCTTTTTCCAAGAATATAATTTCACCATACGGATGGCATTTAAACCACGCTCTGCAGGTTTAAGTTCCCTGAAAAGATCCATAGCTGTCCTATTTTCTTTTCCAGAAAGATTTTTCTTGTTCATAATGTGAAAGGGAATGTCAACCCCCCACTTCAAAAACTCTGCTTCCCATGTAAGGAGCATGCTACAAGGAGCAACTATTACAGGCCTGCTTGTTGGATATAATTGCATATATGTCTGGAGAAACACTATGGTTAGGCGGGTTTTCCCAGTCCCAGGAGCATGGGATATAATGCATCCTGTCCCACCATTTAAGTTAGCATTCTCTTTCAGCTTGTCAAGATAAATACCTCCAGCTATGTTTTTCCACAGAAACTCAAAGCCTTCACGCTGATGTCCATGCATACCCTTTCCAATACCAGGAATTAAGTTCCACACTGTGCCTTGCACAAGAGTGCAAGGATCATAATCAGGATGTGTGTCATGACCAGAATCTTGGTGATGGAGATCATTGAAGATATTGTGTTGCATTGTCACAAAGTCTCTCCTAGCTGATTTCCCCCTAGGATATCTATCCTGCAGCACAGACAGTTAACATTTCAGATATCAGAAGTTATATGAGCAATTTCTACTAAGAGATTATAGGAAAATAGAATAGAATGCAAAATATTTATTAAAGAAAGATTACAGCATCAATTTCAAATGAAATATTATTCTGTGCAGTCAAATTATTACATCAAAGAGTCAGAATTAGGCATGTGCGTACAGGCAAAAACTCATTTATGCTTTTGGAATATCATTACATAGGCCACAAATAAAGTACAGTTTCAACAAGGAGTGACCTTGGAAAACAGTATTCCTACCCATTGGCTAATTATTTTTAGTAACCAGAAAACAATACTTCAAAACAAACAACCATTTGACATTAGGCTCATAATTCCTTTATATAAAAAGGTTGACAGAGAGTTGGTCAGACATAGACTACGCCAAAGAGCTGCATTTTCAAGTGAAAGTAGTCAGGTAAGCAAGACAATTGCAAAGCACATTTCTTATTACCTTTAAGAGGTAGTAGACCAATCTACCTTTGATGAATAAGGCAGATTGCTATGAATTAAATCATCATGCGTTAATGCGGCAATATAAACTACTAATCATGAACAAAATGACGATTTATTCAGGATGACAAGACTTACAAAAGGGGGCACATAGTATTTGATTTCCAAATCCACAAAAGAGCAATATTTGCATAGAAGTCCAATTTCTTCATCAAGATAAAGCTCGTGATTCCCCTGATGACAAAGGGTGACTGTATCAGGTTCAACCTCATGGGCGTCATCTTCATTTTCATCCAGCTGATCAACACAAAACAATGCAAGTTTCACTTAAATAGAAGAGGATTACATTTCATTGCAATTAGAAAACTCGAAACCTGTCAAGGCATAATAGATAGATTCAAGACAAAAATAAATATGATGCAAACAATATGCATACAAATAAAAAGCAAGAATATGCAAGTAATCACAGAATGGCAACCCGAAAAAAATGGTTTAACAATCTCATTAGAAAAAAACTCATGTTTTAATCTGGTTTTTGAGACACCAATGCTCTCAGTGGTTTCTACAGCACTTATTAGATAAGCCGATTGTCATTCTAATTATAGAATTGTAAGGCGAAATGCATTAAAAAGCTGTTGACAACAGGACTCAGAGGACGTAAACAAGCATCCAAAATGTCAATCATTCAATGAAACAGTACCCCTCAAATGGATGCAGCAAAACAAATAATAAGTTCTCTATTAACAGAGCCAGCAATTTGACAGTAAAAAAAGTGCATCAGTTTTGGTAACCTTTATGATTTACGATTTAGATACCAATTGCATTAGAAAAAAGAGAGTGCATTTGGTGTAATTTAATAAAGAAAATATTGTATGTCATTACAATTGCTGGGAAGTCTTTATCAAGAATAGACTCAATCCAGCATGAACTAATCATGCCTTAAGTCGTCACCTAAGCCCTGCATAAATCTGAGGATTTGAAGAACTAAATAAGCAGTAATACAAAAAAAAACCAACGGGAAAACCTCAGTCCTAATCATCAAATCAGATCATAAGAAAAACTAGATATCCGATCTGAAATTTCTGATGCAAAGAGCATGATAGATAAGGTAAAAATAATGGAACAAAATTGCAAAACCTACATTTCCAACTGTATTCACAAGCTGATAGACTGGATAAATTTAAGGAAAGATAATTTATTTAAGTGCTTGTATTATCTATGGCAACATACCGCTGCATCATCAGTGGTGTCCTTTAAGCAAAGAGCTAAGGCCATGTCAGCCCAAAGTTCCTCCAATTGTTTCTCCTCTTCTGATTTAACTGGAGGACTTGACTCTTCAATTCCAAATGTGAACTTCAGAGGAAGAACTGGCTCCTCGAGTGGTTCCCTTTCTTCTTTGAAAGGCACATCTTCCAGGTCCAGAAAAAGGGAATTTGCAAGAATTTTGACAACTTCATATTCTTTTCGCCTTCTTTTACTAGGCTTCCTTCTACATACACCATGCCCATGCTCATCTCTACTGCCTTCTCTAGACTCAATTGTCCTTCTCTGAGACTTATGATCACAAGTCTCATCACCATCATCAACGTCACCACCATTCCCTCCTGTTGGTTTAGTTTTTCCTTTCTTAGACCGAACTTTCTGAGCAACATCAACTGCTTCATAGGCTTCAGTATCATCTTCATCATTGTCACCATTATCATCCAACTTCTCCTCATCAACACAAAGTGGTCGGCTAACTGTTTCAAGCTTCATTCTCTTCTTAGCCGATTCCAAATTATAGTGTGATCGGGTACGTTTTGCCACACAAAGAGAATCATCCATGTCGACATCATTATTCTCAAATTTACCAATATCAGAGTCGCATAACACTTCAATTCCATAAACTTTGTTCCTCTTCAATTCCATCTCACCTTGCTCCCTATCACCATCCTCTTCTTTCTCTTCCTCCTCAACCATAAAACTCTCCGGTAACTCCACTCTATAATCATCATCATCTGAATCATCTTTAAAGGTTTCCTCTTCTCCACTAGAAGAACTCTGCAATTCCTCTGCATCCTTTTCCAAAATAATACAAGCATCATCATCATCATCAACAACAACAACAACATTACCATCCTTCTTCTTTTCACAAAACCCGGACCGCAACTCAGTCCTTCCGGCTACCCCATTACTCTCCCTCCCCTTCAAACCGACCCCACCACTTCCATTCCCAATTCCACTCGACAAAAAACACACGCCACCCTCATTCCTCTCATGCGCAAAAACATCACCATTATAACTCTCGTTCACAATTCTCTGCCAACGAGGAAGAGGAACCTTTGATCTCCCACTCTCCTCTCCATCAGATTTCACGCCACTACAACTTCCACCCACATCTGTTCCCCCACTCTTCTTACCACCAACGTCAAAACTCTTACTCTCTACTCCCTCACTCTGATCATCATCATCACTATCGTCAAGGGAAACAACATCCAACCCTTCCTCAAGCCCCCCCTTTTCACAGTCATCCAAAAAGGCATCGTCTTCACTATCATCCAAGACAACTGGACTCTTACTTCCCTTGTAAGACAACCCGCCAACGCTTTCCTCTTGAGCACCATTAAGTCCATTCGTTGACCCGGTAGCGGCAGCATTGCTTTCCTTCCCTTGGTTTCTCCCTTTCCTAATCTCATCATGCAATTTCTTATACACTTCAGCTTCTCTAAGCCTGGTCCTTTTAGATATAGGCAATGTATAGTCCATCATCCTTGCACATAAAGATTCAATATTTCTATGCCAAAATCAACAAAAACAAAAACTCAGTTTCAGCACATAAAGACATCAACTTTTTATAGGTCAAACATAAAAGAACTATAAATTTTTAGAGAGAGAAAGATACCATTGCAGAGAGGGAGAAGGAGATCGGTGCGTTGAGTATATGTTGTCTTTCGTTACAGGAACGTTTGAGTTCGCTTCGCGAGTTTGATATGGCGTGGGTTTTCGATGGCCAATAGGACTTTTAGACATTAATGGTGTGGGACCCATGTGAAGATTTATTTTGATTTTATATACAATTCTACAATCACTTGTCTCTTTAAGATGCCTTTTGAAATACCAAAATCAACCTTTCAAGTTTCAACATGAATATTGATTTTTTTTCCTTTTCCTTTTTTTTCCCCCCGAAAGAATTAGGATATTCTAGGCATTATCAGATTTTAGACACGTCATTGATATTCGAATTTATTTATTTTTTATAAATATATTTTTCCTGATTTTATTTGAATTCAAATCTTGTATGATAATGTGTTAAGTGAACTCTCATGTTATTTTTATTTTTTGTTATTGGAATCTTAAATTTAATATTTTTGTGCCATTTTGTGTTATTATTGGACAAAAGGTAGAATTTTATTTTTAAGAAAGTAAAAATCAACAACTAATTTCATAGTTTTAAAAAATTACATGGAGTGGTTTTAAAAAAAAAAATCAAAACAAACAAACTTTCTATTTTTATTTCTGTAGTTTTGAAAAGGGTCCATAAATGCTACTAACTGATCCTTAGCAATAAATGTATAAATGTAATGGGCACCAGCCCTATGATCAATTTGTTGGGTGTTTTCTAGTCAATCATGATTCGGACATTGTTCCTGATCAATCTCTAAATCGGATATTAAAGTTATAAGTGTATCCATGAAGTGTTGTAAAGTAAAGATAATTATTTTCTATTCGGTTCGGTTTTTATTAAAAAAAAAAATTAAATTAATTTTTTTTAAAAAAACCAAAATCGGTTCAAACCGACCGGTTTCGGTTCAGTTTGATTGTTTAGGAAAAAACCGGTTCAAACCGGTTTGGCTCAGTTTTTTGGTTTGACTCGGTTTTTTAATTTGACTCAGTTTTTTCCGGTTTGGCTCGGTTTTTTTTTGGTTTGAGTTCGGTTTGGTTTTTTCGGTTTCAGGCTTATAAAATCAAAACCGAACAGGTCGGTTTTTTCAAAATTTTAAACAGTTTAATCGATTTTTTTTCACGGTTCGGTTTTTTCAGTTATTTTTTTTCCGGTTTTCTCGGTTTCAGGCTTATAAAACCAAAACCAAACCGGTAGGTTTTTTTAAAATTTTAATCGGTTTAATCGGTTTTTTTCCACGGTTCTGTTTTTTCGGTTATTTTTTTTCTAGTTTTCTCGGTTTAATTGGTTTTTTGATTTTTTTCTCACCACTATTGTAAACTATATATTTTA
>Ga0307515_10014265_pt1 | contig 14755 bp, 19 predicted proteins | sample 17_EM_MG_FD_194513 | JGI IMG/M metagenome (GOLD analysis project Ga0307515, IMG submission 194513) | Populus trichocarpa ectomycorrhiza microbial communities from riparian zone in the Pacific Northwest, United States - 17_EM | ecosystem: Host-associated > Plants > Roots > Unclassified | place... | reverse complement strand
TGAAAGTTTGCCATACTCTCAAAGTTGGCTTCCGTCAGAGTCCTGACACCTTCTGGATTTGCTTTCACCCCGGTGAAAGCCTGACAGAGCCTGAAAGCGACTCGAACGGATTTGCGATGGCGCAGCGGAAAACGATGAATGGGATTTGACAGAACTGGATATTGAGGAAGGAGAGGGTCTCGAGGAGTACCAGGATGTGGGCGAGGAGGAGGAGAAAGAGGACGATGTAGAGGATGAAGGCATCGAGGAAGAAGAGCTGGTTTCAAGTCAGCATATGGAGCACAGTGTAATTGTAGTTGCACCAAGCATTGAGTGTAATTAGCACTTTGTATGTATGCTCTGCGAATGAACCAGTCCAGTCGCGGAGGTGGGGTGCAGGGGTACACTCCGCGAATGAACCAGTCCAGTCACTGAGGGTGGGACTCCATGAATGGACCGGTCTCTCCGCGGAGGGACATCCTCCGTGACTGGACTAGAACAAACTTCAAAGTGAAACAACATCGTATGAACGACAAACAATATGCATATGAACAAAGTGGTCACTCCACATCAATCCAAAAGAAACGTACATGGATGTATTAGAAAAGGTACTAGAATATATTACTGTGTAAACTGACTATGTGCTGTAGCAAGTTCAGTTTATAAATTGCATATTCCAGAATTGATATAGCCACCATATATAGACAACGAAAAAATGAATGAGATGGGTAGTATTGTAGTCGTTATTAACATTTGTCATCCCGAGGCGTTGGTTGTGGCACCCCGCTCGACGAGTAGACCATCTACGACCTCATTTCTATTCACTGCAGCCGCCTGGAGTGCGCTGTCATAGTAACTGCTCTGAGCATTCATCATTATAGATTTCTGGGCTCCGGTCGAGTAATAGACGAACTACGGCTTCGTTACCACTCTCAACAGCCGCCTGGAGCGCGTTGCCATATTTGCCGCCCTGAGCGTTGATATCGGCACCGCGGTCGAGCAGCAGACTAACTATGGCCTCGCTGCTATGCAAAGCGGCCGCCTGGAGCGCGCTGCCATAGTATCCGTCCTGAGCGTTGACATCGGCACCGCGGTCGAGCAGCAGACTAATATTGGTCTCATTGCCACTCCTAGCGGCCGCCTGAAGCGCGTGGCCATATATGCCGCCTTTAGCATTGACATCAGCACCGCCGTCGAGCAGTAGACTAACTATGGCCTCGTTGCCTCTCTCAGCAGCCACCTGGAGCGCGCTGCCATATTCACCATCCTGAGGGTTGATATCGGCGCCGCGGTCGAGCAGCAGACTAACTATGGCCTCTTTGCCACCCCTAGCGGCAATCTGGAGCGCGTTGCCATTTTGGCCGCCTGGTGCATTGACATCGGCGCCGCGGTCGAGCAGCAGACTAACTGTGGCTTCATTGCTACTCAATGCAGCCGCCTGGAGCGCGGTGCCATATTTGACGCCATGAGCGTTGATGTTGGCACCACGGTCGAGTAACAGACGAACCAGGGCCTCATTGCCTCTCTCAGCAGCTACCTGGAGCGCGCCACAGTAGCCGTCCTGAGCATCGATATCGGCGCCGCGGTCAAGCAGCAGACGAACAATGGCCTCATTACCCCTCAGTGCGGCGTCATAGAGCGCACCGCAGCCAATTTTGGCGCCGCGGTCAAGCAGCAGACGAACCATGGCCACGTGGCCTCTCTGTACCGCTACGCGGATCGCGCTGCTGCCTTCAGTATCGATGTCGGCGTCGTGAGCTAGAAGCTCTTCCAAGAATGTGATCAACCCGAGAGATGCTACAATCTCAAGTGGCGGTGTTTTCTTGTATTTCAACGGACCGCTCAATATCGCATAGGCGAAGTCGCATTTATTTGGGGACTCGGCTAGCTTCCGGAAAACACCACACAAATGCTTATGTTCGTCACTTGTATGATCTGTCTGTCTTACATGTTCAGGCCAATGAGTTGCAGCATATTTCAGAAACGGAAGTTTCTTTTGTTGAGATTGTATATTCTGCTCAATACTCCTATGGTTGACTGGCCCATATTCACAATCACCGAACAACAGATAAGTCAAACAGCACGAAGCAATCCGCAGGTTTGTTTTGGCTGACGCTAGACAAAAAGCGGGTTGGTGATCATCAGACGGATCCTTCCCTCCAGTCACGCTCATATGAATCAGGAAATCTTTCGCTGACTGATGAACAAGGTGGATAGTATCATCGGCTTCTATTCTGAGCATCGCCCCAAAAACCAAGCGAAGAACCTGTCTCAGATCGGTATGCATATCATCCACCATCGAGGCCATAGAAGTACGTTCTGGTTGTATTGCAATAGCGATTTTTAGCTCTTCAAGAGTCAGTGGGCGTGCTGCCCAAACCACCCATTGCAGAATGCTCTCGGCGGTTGTTTGGTCTTCCGTCTGTATCTTGCGCAAGATGTTTATATATACGCCTGGAAGATCGCGTGGTAATGTCTTAAGCTTCTCCCTTATAGCCCGAGGCATTGTTGTCCTAGACCTTTTGAGATCCTCCAAGATCAGAGAAACCCAGAGAAACATTCCGTTGGCACCATCTATCAGAGCTTGCCGTACTTCCTCGCGTAGATTATCATCGAACAGCGGCTGAGTTTCAGTTTTGACGAATGTTGTTATATCGTGTTGCAAGTTTTCGGCGACCAGAGGCATTTCTATGGTATCTGTGAAATAGGATGGGACGAGTATATGTGGACGACTAGTAATAAGGATCTTGGTATGCCGTACGATGGTAGAGCCACGTAGGAGGCGCTGCAGCTGGTCCATGAGACGTGTGCGTGAACCTTCCTCACACTCATCTACGGTTGTGAGCTAATTGCGGTATTATATCTGGCCAGGGTTAAATACCAAGAGCGTCAATTAAAATACACACGCGCCCAATATTGGCGTCGTTCATTATTCGCTCAAAAACTCGCCAGAGCATACCGAAGTTCCAGATGGTTTTCTCCTTGTTCACAGTGAACTCTCGCTCAGCCGAAAAGTGCACCATGAGATCTGGTAATTGGTTTAAAAGCTGAGTAAGCAAGTTGATCAGGATTGAATGAGCAGTCCGTAATCGTTCGTCCTTGTCATCACAGAAGGAATAGGCCATAGAAATCTGATTGCCGCGAATAATTTCTTTGGTCAAATATGACGATAATACGCTCTTTCCGCAACCCGGACCTCCAGAGATCCAAAGAACTGCATGACTATCTTTCTTGGCCCAGATTCTGTAGCGCTGATCGTCCAAAACCCATGTACAGGTGTTTTCATGTCGTCTGTGCAAAAGTAGATCACGGATACTTTCGTAGTCTGGGGGATTTAAACTTTTTATGCAGCAAATGTACTCCTGAGAGTCTAATATCCCGCTCTGAGTTAGGAGGCCATACAGTGTGTAAATATGGCTAGTAATGGTACATACTTCTAAGCTTGTCAACCTTGTTTGCTGCCGCTGTACAGTCAGTATCAGCACTCTTTCACTCCAATATCTGGACAAGGGCTAGTATATACATGTAATGCTGACCACCCATGTCTTCAGATATCCAACAACTGTACGATAGGTAGGATCCTGGGCTGAAGCAAACTTGACGATATTCAGATGGTTTTTCTCCACTGGAACTCGCTGCTCGTTTGGTATATAGAGCAGGGCGGAAAATCGTTTAACCATTTCAGATTCCTCGCCGTCTCTCCCATATCCGCCCGTATCAGACTATAGATAGTCAGTTTAATTCAGTAGTTTAGGCGGAGACCTACCATTTTAACTGTCGGCGTCAACACCGTCTCATAAAAGCTGACAATTTGCGGCTTATAGTCCTCCAATATGTAACAGAGTTCTTCCATTTGATTCTCAAGAAACTCCGAGCCTTCTCTCAACTGATTGAGCAGGTTTTGTTTCGAGGTCTCATATCGACCAGATTCCGCTTCAACCATCTCTTCCAAATCATAGGTACGCATGCCTTGATGCGGTGTACCAAAAAAGACTATCGAATGAAGTGCATCTAAAAGGTACTTATAAGACGGATTACGTTTAGCCTCGATCAATGCCTAGTGTTGCTTCGTGAGTCTGAGGTAGGTTTCCTAAGATACGATACACCTACTTGCAAAATCAGGATACCACCGAGACTGTGCCCAATCAATATAATAGGTCTAGTTTTCTTATAGGACACTGTTAGAACATGTCTTCTAATAATTCCACGCCAACACACTCACTTCAGTTGAGCTGCGGGCATTCTCAATATCCTGGAGGAAACCCCGTTTGTAATCGAGTAGCCTATTTTTAGCTTTGCCGTGCCCAATAAGCCGACTGTCGTAACCATAAGACATGATCCGGATATTTTCAACATCGTGCGGTAGAAAATCCTTCAGCCACATCTGGTGAGTTTCGCTGCTTCTCCAGGAACTAAATGCATGGCCCGCAAGGCCGGTTACTGCAATCACACTATATCAACCCTAAACTTAGCATGGTATGCAACTCCGGTGGGGGCAGCAAACGACATACTCCGCGACCACTTTACCCCTGGGGACGTTCAAGGGGGTAAGGTTATGAAAACTACAGTCGAGCGTAAGAACAACCTCTGTCCTACTGGCTGATTGCTGGATTATAAAATGCTCTTGGCGCTGTAAGCGTTCAGTAGAAGAATCTAAGTTAAGCAATGCTGTTTGGGTGGTGCCATAACACGCTGGGTAAAGCGACGCGCGGTAATTTTCATGTGTGAGAGATGGATCAGCAGCGTGAAGAATGTCAAAAAGATCATTTTCAGTCCAACTTGATGGAAGACCAGTTATCCGAAAACACTTTGATCGCAAATTTGAGGGGTCGTAGGATCCAGATCCGCTAGTCCCGGTAATAAGAACGCTACTCCTGGTAGTATTGACGTACTTAGTATTTTTGGGTGACTCCGAAGATTCAGGCAGCTGTTTGCGCTTTCCTTTTCGAGCGCTATTCGTATCGATGGCCGGTTGTTGCGAAGAACATGGTTGGGCGCTTGATGATGCACGGTTAGGGGTGATCCTGGTGGAACGGCGACGTGTATGCGGAGGAGTGTGTTCTTGATCCAATTTTGCGGCAGAGCGAGTGCGTCGTTGAGCCATTGCGTGGGATTTCGCTCAATCGGGCGAGGTTTATGAGTAATAGTTATGTTTGTTTGTCAATCGATTGGAGACAAAATAACTTCCTGCAATGCGAATATAGCTTCGGCTTATATACGAGGCCAATACACAAAAGAAACTTCCTCTCCAACACGAACATCCCAGTTCCAGACAGGTGGTTGGTCACTGTGGAGCGCCTAAGTTGTCATGGAGAGCTAGAGCATGAATGGAGCTATCCCACCTGTGGCAAGAAATTAATTTGATTGGAGAAGAAATATGGTGTGGTGGAGCTCGACTGACTAAAGTTGGATGTGTTACGCTAAGGATCGACAGATCAAGAATGATAAGCAACGCCTGCTTCGACATTAACGTAAACCTTGTATTGGTGTTGCGCCCACGCGGGTGACAAAAAAATTGGCACATGCAAATCTCTCGGTGCCTTCCAAACCACACAATAACGCGACGCCGTGACAATAACTCCATCAACTACCAGCCTCTCAATGCCCCATATAGTCTTATTCAGAATATTGTTCAGTTCATCTTTGGAAGTCGCCTCATCATGGTGTTGTGGGCGTTGTTGTGCGGTTGTTCGGCGCTAGGAGATTTACGTGTGCCAGTTTTTTTGCCACCCGCGTGGCGCCCAACAAGCTTAGCCCCAGACATAACAACTGTCTTAAATACCTCCGGAGATAACTAGGCTTAGGCGGACAGTTAATTATATATATGTTCCGACCGATACACGAACTTTGCCCGTTCGCGAACTGGACGGGCCCGTTCGCGAATTTTGACCGGTTCGTGAACTGGGGATCCAGCATGCGACCTTCCCAAAGTACGAGATTTAATCCCACCAAACAAGTCAGGGAGTTATGCAACAAAAATTGTGTATGACCTGTGATAAGTATACTTGGCGTCCGAGTTGCTTCAAGAACTTCAATACTTGGTCTCCTATCAATCACAGATGGTCATGACTGTCATTTTAGCAACCTTAAGCACCTCGCACATTGTTAGAATCTGCTTGACCCTGCGCCAGGTAAATATCAGCCAATTTTGGTCTTGGGTTCGTGTATATAGAGTGACTAGTAACTTTTCATAATACAGCAAGGCTATACGAAGTAAGATATAGTTATAGTTGTTGTGCGGTGTTTGTGATGGCTTGCTTAAGGCTAGTTGTTAGGGCTAGCAGCAGTAGTCTTTCAAGACTTTCTTCTGGGCCGTCTATAGACTACTGGTGGGGTTCAACTTGTAACCTTACAATTCACACAGTTTTTCACCTTTGCTGCTTGGTTGCGTCTCTGCACATCGTGAGATTACACCCAACAATAGTAGCGATGACTTGACAAGGGCCAGATATTGCATCATTTAGATTGAATTCGATGAAAGTTGTGGAGCCAGTTATAGCTAGCTAGTATCAGTCCATTCTCGCGACTCATAATGACTTTAAACGGGTAGAGTTTACATAAACTACGAGTTCGCGAACCTCTTGTCCGGTTTGCGAACGGGATGAAATATTGCGAACCGGTCAGTCAGTTTGCGAACTGGAGGGTTCGCCAATGGGTCGGAACATCTACGTACACATACTCGCTAGATAATAAAGTCACCGCACTTTTAATTTGACCTACTCAGACTATTACCTAGAAGGAACATTATCTATGCACATCATCCTTGATATGATTGGGGTACCAAATGACTCCATACAGCAATCTACTGGCAAGGTAAATACAATTGATGGTCCGTGCAATGTCTTATTGCTCAATAACCAGTGTCCGGAGACTTTATTTTCTAGCGAGTAGAAGGAACCTTGAGGCATTCTCGTTGGAATCCATGCGGTGGTTGATTGCTGCGGCCTATCAATTGCTAAGGCCTATCATCTTGAACTTATTCAAGTGCATAATATTCGACTCCTAGCCTAGAAATTCACCTCACAGCCAGGCGATGTGCATTAGGAGCTGTGGGCGCAAAAGTCAAAAGTTCCGGCTGAAGAGCCTGTAGTTTGGATTCAACTGGAGGCAGTTTCGCCGCCAGCTGCCCATGTAATTATGAGAATAGTACGTCTTCTATGCCATTTAAAGTCCGTAGAATCTGTATGAAACCTTGGAAGGTATTAGAAGTATAAGCACACAATCGTAAGGTTACCCTATAAAATAATGACGCTACAGCTCATACAAGCACATCATATAAAGCGATGAAGGGGAAAATTGTTGCTGACGATATATATACAAACTGATACTTGGCTGCACACGCCGATCGTACATCCTTACATTTAGCTCTCTGCCTATAAATAATCGACTAAAATTTGGTCGATCTATGACATCTTGCATTCCCGATCAAAAACGCTTCAATTCTGCAGGATTCCGTGAAGTATAAACGCTCCAAGGTCACCCAAAATCAAGATCCTCCCACTATCCATGATCCTCCCACTCTCCATGATCCTCCCAATGTCCGTCCATATCCCTTACTCCCTCAATAACCGCTTGTGATCCACCATTGACAGTGCTCATCGAGAGGTCCCGCCGCACCTCACGGTTGTTATAAATAAAGGGCGCACTCTCTAAGAGATGCTTTGATGTCAGAAATATGCTTCTTTACATAACAGGAAATTCAGTCCGATAGATGCCAGCACCAGTCTCCCCTGCCCTATTAACTACATAACTTCTTAAGTTTCGATATGCCAACCCTAGCCGTCACTCCCCGTCACCTAAGTAGAGCTCAGATCTTGCTATATTTCGTTACAGACTAGATAACTACAAGCCCAGAACGACCATTACACTGACGGACTACTACCACCTCTGCGCATCCTTGTGTTCCTAAGGGTTTTAGATCCGGCAGATCCGGCTTAATACTTCACCGGGAGACACCTGTTCCTTTCAAAGAGCTTTTCGGTCTCCAAGGACCTCGGGCAGCAGATATCGGTAGTATGACATGTATATTGGTGGACGGTGAATGATAACTGTGGTCGGGCAATCAGTCTAACGCTCGCTTTCCTAGCCGGACTGGGCTTTCATATCACGTGGGTTGAGAGAACTCCAATCTATTGTATTTTTCAATTACATACAAAAGAATGACCACAATGACGCACTACTTCGGTACCTTATGTTCTACAATACACTCTTTTTAGAAATTTGTTGATGGTTTTAGCCAGCTAACAACAATCGGTATTCGTAGATATTTAACTCGTCCGAATACATTCTCAGCATGTTGATCCATGTGAATGAAACTTCGCCGCGCCACCATGTTCAATTAATCGCTATATTAGGCTCCTGCTATTATCTACTTGAAGAAATAGGGTGCTTTTCAACCTCCTACACGTTTATATGCCGGTTTGAGTTTTACTGCGGGTTAATACCTTAAACTGATACCTCATTGCCGGTAATAACTTCCCGGCTTACCAAAATCACAGGACTCACGCGAAGAACCGGGTCACTACGCCTATCCCCTACAGTCTGGTTTGCTCCAGATATGTTGCAATTACTATTTAGGCAATTTTGCAATGGCTATCAGCCGCAGTGGCCAATAACACGGTCACTGTTCCACTTTTCTTTGACTCATGGACATATGCCGTTACCTAAATGGGAACTACAACCTATCTGAAGAAAACGAGCCTGTAGGAGATACCCGCTGCGGAGGATCTGAAGCTATCCAACCAGTTGGCAATTCAGATGCTCCTCGTAACCAAAGCAACCTTCCTTTCTCTCCTCCACAAGCGGTCAATCTACTCGTAAATTTCCTACAAGCCCTCAAAACGGCCCAAAACGCATACCATCAGGTAGCTAACGTTCATAAGCCAATGACTACCATCGGAGGCGAGAGAAAACCTGAATGGAAGTAACCGGCGGGGATGAGTTTGGAAGGAACGGGGGATACCGGATCTCAACAGTCTGTCCCGGCTGGGTGTAAGGCTGTTACCGATATCTATCATTTCGTATGTTGAGAGATAGTAATTGAGTGAATACGATTGCTCACATGGATAGAGTGATATTATATATAAGGTTGTAACTTGTTTCCTGTCGGGCTACGTCTGTATAAAGTTGCGGCGCCGAACCACCACTTAGACCACAATAAGAAGTCAGAGGTTTAGCATGTACCTTGCTTTCCTGTTTAAGAGTAGCATAGGACTAACCATCACTCGACCCTCAACGTACTGCCCGAAAATTGACTATGATTTTCAAGGTAGGGAATTCTAGACTGCTAGTAACTAGGATAAACTTTCCGAAATTACACACCTACAGAGCCCAGCAGTCTCCATGACATAAAGTGAACTGTATTTTATTCTTCGCCTGGTACGGGCCAGGTATATTGAACCCAACCCAAGACGGGATGGCGGTGTCAAGCCCCGAATGACTGCCGTCGTCACGGAGAATGAAGATCCCTGCTTATGGCCGCCAAGAAGTAAGCAGCGAAGAATTTCATTTTGCGAACCTCTAGCGACTACTCTACGGAACGGGCCGGAATGGGCTGCAACGCGGTTTCTGGTATACGTTTGTACCACTTGTCATGTGATATTCTTCGATTAAAAAGACAGGACGGTACCTAAAATGATAACCACTAATCAAACTTACTAGAGTTTGATACCTACCTGATGATGCGTAACGCATGACGCAATCGTGCTCACGCATGTACTACACTCAAAGTACACATAAGGAAACTATGAAAGTTATCTGATGCCCAGCTATGGAGCGGTCGTGCTCTGCGGCATTTCCCGCTTCTGACTATTGAATGCCATTAATTACCGCACTAGCTTCCGCTCTCACACCGATCCAGCGGTTTCACCCCGCTTCCGACACCAGCGTTTCTACTCTGAGCTATATGTTCGGGTAAGGAATATCACAGCCGATATGGAATATTGTATTATCTGGCTGAATCAATGATTTTGTAGCGTTAAAGATGGGTCTAAACAACATCTATTCGCCCATTTCTCTCGATTTCTGACTGTTCATGCGAGGTTAAGTCTTCGGAGCAAATAGACGCTCTGACAGAAAGGTGGGTACGCAAACTGCAGGGACTACAAAAGTCACGGACTGTGTCAGATAACACGGTACTAGCCCCCAATTACCAGTGGTGCCCTACCGCCTTAAAGAGTTTCTGCAGCCCGCAAAATACGAACCGATATTCTACGTTCCCGGAGATGACCAAATGTCTGTGTTCTGTATTTCTTGAAATGAGATTGTATTCTCAGTTTCGGCACCACAGTGTGGGCAAAGGTACTAGAAACCTCCGCCCCGGCCCGCAAGTCACCTATACCGAGCTCTAGGTTGTGAGGTGTTAGCCCGAGATAGACTCAGGTCAAGACGGTAATCTTGAGCCCCGAATTAATGGCGCACCTAGTGGACTCGCTCTTCCCTTCGTACGTGCTTTTATTTTCTCATATACAAAACCATTCCCACACTAGAACCGTCACAAAATCAGACCAGAACGAAACAGTAAACGATGCATAAAACAGAGGTGCCGCCTGGGGGGAGCGGAGGCCGCCGCTGTGAGCGCCGCTCCACCTGGACTCTCCCAACTGCGGCGGCAGCCCCCAGATGATGTGGCGGGGGTGTTATGGAGAGTGTTCTGGTGAGTTTTGGAAGCGGCGGGCGATTTGGAAGACTTGCTCGCGGTGGTAGTCGATATAGGCTTGGTACACGTTTGGTGACCGTCGGCCGAGTAGTTGGATTTCGGTATAGGCCAGCCCCGCCTCATTGGCCGAGGTTGCTGAACCCCTTCGGAAAGAGTGTCCCGAGTCTGCTCCCCTGATTCCCAGCAGTCCCAGCAGGTCGCGCAGGTGCTGGACCAGGTATTCTCGTGTGAATGCTTCGCATCCTGGGCCATCTGCTGGGGGGCGGGCGAAGAGAGGGGCGAGTGGGGTCCAGCTTGGACAGAGTTCGTAAAGGTGCCGAACGGCCGTGACTGGGCAGGCGGAATCGTTGGATGCCGACAGTGTGATCGTGACTCCTTTGCGGAAGGGGTCAGTTTTCGAGCTTGGCAGTGTGAGTAGTACCGGTCCTCCTCGAATTGGATCAATCTTTGGGTGAGGTTCCATTGTGCGAATTCCGTCTGGCCATGGATTTGGTCATTCGCTGTCCATGTTATTTCGCCTGCCCGCAGGAATCGGGCACGTGCAATGCAGAAGGCGCTGTGGCGGAAATCCCGGATCAGGAGATCGCACACTGTAGCTTCCGTAGGAAGCTACGAAAATGGAGGTTTCGTTTCGAGGAGCGTAGGGAGGGAGTAGCCGCAGCGAGATAGTTGATTGGCTAGGACTAAGAAACAAAAGAGAGAAGAAGGAAAGAGATGAGATGATGATTGGTACGGTGTCTGGATCGTGGTGTCGGATGCCGTCCAGCGAAGGTTTTTCAACCTTGTCGATGGTGTGATGCAGAGCCGCGATAACCCTAACCCAGTCACGTACCCACTCACGTACCCACTCAATTGCGTGGATTTGTGGTAGTGGGAGCCGTTTTCCCACCACAACTCCTCCCCAGCCACCTAGTGCGAAGCACGCGGTTCTCTTCTTCCCCCATCCTCCTCCTCGTCCTTACCGTCATCTCCGTATCCCCAAGATCCCACCCGTTATCCGTAACATGCAGAATTAGCTCCGAAAGCAAACGCCAACCAGCAAACGAAACAACAAGAAAGGAACGAGAAACGACAAAGAAACGAGAATACAAACGAAAACCCGGCCCAAAAACCCACTCTGTCCAACCTTCCACCGAAGTCTCCTCCACTCATATTCCGTCCCGTTTGCAGTCGGTGCTGATCGTCCCGTTTGCAGTCGGTGCTGATCGTCCCGTTTACAGTCGGTGCTGATTCTCCCAAGTCGCGTTCTCCGCGCTCATACCTTCGTCCCGGTTTAACGAGACGGTGCTCACAATTCTCCTCCGCAGCCGCTATATCGTCCCGGTTTAACGAGACGGTGCTCACAATCCTCCACAGCAGCATCCACCCCGTATTCTCCGCTCCAGCCATCTCGTCCCGGTTTAACGAGACGGTGCTCACGATCCCGTGTCCTCCGTGCCCATACCTTCGTCCCGGTTTAACGAAACGGTGCTCACTATCTGGTGCCCTCCAGCCTTATCCTTCGTGCCTGTCAAGTCCGCTTGACCTCCGTATCCTCCGGGTGCGCTCCTCGCAGTCGTATCCTCCAAATGCATCCTCGTCAAGTGCGCATCGCTCCCGCGTCGTCCAAGTGTGCTTCTCCACGTCTCCTCCGAGTCCACTTCGCCTCCGAGTCCACTTCGCTCCTCCAAGTGCATCCCCCGCCTCCAAGTTCACCTCCGTGTCCTGAGTGCTGCCTCTGTCCTCTATGCGCGCTTCTTGCCAGTGGTGGTGAAAAAGAAATGAAATTTCCCTTCCCTGGCCCTTTGTGTGAAGCACACTCTGCGTTCCCGTCTCCGCTCGCTGTCAGCAAGCCTATGCTTTACCAGGTAGATGGCGTTCAGAACGGGACTGCTCCCGCATTCGTTCCAGTCGTACGGCGAGCGGTGGGCGGGCAGTGTATCTCGGAAGGGGTTGCACGTCGACTTTGACTTGCCGAGATCGTGCGAAATGCTCCATGACCTCCCGCAGCAGCTGTGTCAATTGTTCCGGTGAAAGCAGCGGTGTGGAGGTAGGTGTCGGTCGAGCAGGAGATGGGGCTGGAGAGACTGGGCGTGCTGGAGAGACTGGGCGTGCTGGAGGTGGTGGTGACGAGCGGGCTGATGGCTGTGGCGGCAGTGGCGAGTTCGAGCGAGCTGGTGATGGCGGTGGTGCTGATAGGATTGGTGCTCCTGCATGTGCATAATCCCTTATCGTGCGGTAGTCAGGGTGAGCCGGTGCCAATGGTATCTCTCCACCTGCAGGCCCAAGTACAAGTCGATTGCGGTTGTTGATGCTAACGATGCCATTCTCCAGATCGGTACACAGATCGAGACACTTCCGGAGGTGATGTTGGCCTTCACAGTAGTAGCAAGGTGGAACATCTTGCTGCGGTTGTACAGGAGATAGACATGGTGGCAGCTGGACGACTTCTTCACTGTTCGGAGGAGCGGGTTCTTGATTGGACCGCGAGTTGGGCTGTGGACGGTGCTGCTGGTCGGGCACTTGACGGTTTGGCAGAGAAGCCTCCTGATGGTGCTTGGGTTGCACGAAACGGTGTCGACGGACTGGCGGGCCTCGAGGTGGCTCAACACGGATTATTCCCAGTCGTACAGTTGGACCAGCACAGATGGTACCTTGTCTAGCCGCGGGAGCAGGAGCCGAAGGGAGTGTAGTAATTTTCACTGTGGTCGAGGGAACCTTAGCTGCCATGGGAATTGTCGTGGTAGTCTCGGCAGTTGCGGGAGCAAAGGGAGCCAGAGAAGCCAGGGGCGCAGGAGAAGCTATCGAAGTCGGAGATGCAGTGGAAGCCGGAGATGTTGCGAGAGCCGTGGAATTAATCGAATATATGGAATCTGGAGAAGTTGGTGGTGTGGTTGGTGAAGTCAAAGTCGTCGGAATAGCGGCAGCCGGAGCGAGAAATTCAAACATGGCAACGGCCTCGGCTGCAGAGATCCTTGCCGAGACCCAACTATGAAGCTTGCCATAGTCGAACGTGCTCGGCTCAAGTGGGTTGAGACCGAGCTTGGTAATCGCCTTCCTCCAGAGTCGTTTGGGAAGCGCACACAGCAACATCTCTGTCCTCTCGTACTCGACCATCATGCCGCGCTCGGTGACTACTCCGCTGATGTGATCGTAGGTGCGGAGAAATGACTTAAGACTTTCCGTATCGTCACGGCCTCCAAACTCTGCACAAAGATTCTCGAAATATTGACGTGTGTAGACAAGGGAATCGGGCCGGCTATCGGTATACCGAAACGCATCCAGCATCTCCTTCTTGAGTGCAGCCCAGTCTCGGCGCTCATAACCGCGCATCATCATCACCGTCTCTCTGATCGCTTCCGTGCAGTAGTAGGGAAGCATGACGACGACGTTTCGGCTGGAAGGGTCAGTAGCAGTGAAGGCGGCGATGCTCTCATACTTGTGGAGAAATGTGGTCACGTCAGAGCCGAGAAAGATAGGCGCGCCTGGACTATGCGGAAGTGGCATCTGATTCCGGTGTTTGGTCGCAGCCGAGATGGCCTCAACGTGTAGCCGTGAGAACTCCATGCTTCCAAGCCCGCTTGTCATGTACGTTGGCGTAGGATTGTGATGATGTTGCTCGTAGGGGTGTTACTCGTAGGAGTGGTTCTCGCGATGCTGATGGTGGCTCCGACCTCCGTAGGAGTCAAATCAACGCGTCTCTGCTTGCGATTCCAGGATCCTCGTCTTCGATTCTCCCGCTTTCTATTCGTCGATCTGTCGTTGCCTAGTGGTCCTCCGTGCTTGATTCGTGTTCAATTATCGCTGTGGTGTAGTCTCTGCTCGCAGCCCAGTTTTCCGTGACGCGTCGTTCCAGTACCGTCGCGTCTATCCCATCCACGTCCGTGTCGTCTCGCGCTGTCGTCTGTCTCTCGCTGCCAGCTTACTTTCCCGTGCTCTGCTTTCCGAAACGACCTCCGAGTCAGAGCACCATTTGTGGCGGAAATCCAGGATCAGGAGATCGCACTGCAGCTTCCGTAGGAAGCTACGAAAATGGAGGTTTCGTTTCGAGGAGCGTAGGGAGGGAGTAGCCGCACCAAGATAGTTGATTGGCTAGGAACTAAGAAACAAAAGAGAGAAGAAGGAAAGAGATGAGATGAT
>Ga0307515_10014264_pt1 | contig 14755 bp, 20 predicted proteins | sample 17_EM_MG_FD_194513 | JGI IMG/M metagenome (GOLD analysis project Ga0307515, IMG submission 194513) | Populus trichocarpa ectomycorrhiza microbial communities from riparian zone in the Pacific Northwest, United States - 17_EM | ecosystem: Host-associated > Plants > Roots > Unclassified | place... | reverse complement strand
GGGGACGTGTCCTGCACGATAGACGTACAGTGGTTTTCCCACTGCACGCCAGGCAGTCCGGTCACGAGACGATAATACAACTCTTTGAACTGCGGGCCCTGCTTTTGAACGATGTTCCCCACTTTGTTACGATTCTCCACGGGTAAGAGCATACGAATGTCGCCACCGTAACTGATGCCGGCTATCCTTTCGAAAAGTTCGGTTTCGGTGAACTGTTCTGGAAGGGTTAAGAGAGCAACCCGGATCGCCGATGTTAAGTTTACTTGTTGTGCAAGTCGAACTCGTGGGTCGTCTTTGATAATCCTTATGGGCTTGTGCATCCTGCCGGCAAGATACAGAGTGTTCCAGTTTAGCAGGTCCGAACAGAGATTATCGACCGTTGTTACACCGTATTTGATCGTCTGTTCACAATAAAACGTCATTAAGGATGGGGGTGTGATCGCGCGGGTGTTAATTGACGTACTACATCGTTCATGGGCACATAAGCATTGAACCAGAGCCCTGGGGATATCCCCTGGACACGCGAGACGAAATCAGAACCCAGGGTGCGAGAGAGAAGCGGGTAGTGTCCTGGGAACTGGGACATATTGATGGAATGCCAATGGGAAGGGTGGCTGACGGCGAAGAGAAAGTCAATCATCGGTTTCTTTACGGATGAATATCCATCTTGCTCGAAGACCCCCGAGCCATATGCGAAGGCATACCGGATTGGAGCGTTGAATCTCGAGACGATCGATTCCAAAAGCGTCCGGGTGGAATCTGCCACTGGCAGAAACTGATTCTTGCCGAACGTAGGGGGCAGATGAGGGAGGTATTGGTTCCGACTGTGTTCTAATCTTCGGGGAGAGGGATTCAGCCGGCTTGTTCTCGGTTTCGGCACCGGCGGCAGAGATGGGGGTGGTGGTGGGGCGGATTGTGCGGGGGAGCGGGAGATTGGTTCTGTGGAGAAGGAGCGACAAGAGAGGAGACGAGCATTGTGAGGAGGTCGGAGGATGCGAGTGACGATCATCGTAAGCGGAAAGCGTCGGAGGCGCAAAACTCGGCGGCGGGGTGAGGAACGGAGTCAAGGACCTATGATTGGTCTCTTGCACGTGACTGGTCACGAGACCCGAGGTCTATGGACCGGTTCTGCCGCAACCGACGGACGCTCCTGCAGCCATACAACGACAGAGAGCAACCCTTTCGCCTTTCAAAGACCTCACTTGTTTTCATTTCCCCTGTTCAAACTTTTTTCGCAAATGTCCGTTCCTTCTTCCCCCACTCGTTTTGCAGCCCAAGACGACGATGCTGTCCGACATCCCTCCGCGTTGCCGAGAACACGTACCGTCGCCATAGTCAAGAATCACGCTCTCCCCCACCGCCTCGACATCGAGCCACGTATTTCCGAAGCTGGCTTCGAAGTACGTGAGACCGCCCCGCGTCGACACGCCTAATTCATATCTCTTTTACAGATTGTGAAGGAAAGACAGATGGAGTTTGACATGGAGTCCGACCCTGAAGTCATGTATGACCTCTTCGGCGAAGATGCCGCTTGCTTTGTCGAGTACGTCTTTCACCGATCACCCTCACCTCTTCACACCTCTCACCTCTTTGTAGGGGACCTGTTCGTGTTTACGTCCTGGAGAGAAGAGGCGCTGTTGAAGCCTGGCAGAACCTCATGGGTCACGCTGATCCCGAAGTAGCTCGTGAACACCAGCCCGACTCTCTCCGCGCCCTTTATGGAGTCTCCACCGTTCAAAACGCAGTTATGGGCTCTCCAGATAACGAAGCTGCAGAGATTCAGATAGCCTCACTGTTCGCTTCTTCGCCCCCCTTCCCTATCGCCGATCTCCCCGACAGTGGTTCCATACGATCAGCAGACTCTTCCGTCCTCCGAGCCTCCTCTGAGGCAGGGTACCCTCAATCGACCGCTACAAACCCATCCACCGTTGGCGGATCCAAACGATCTCGGCCTTCGTTCAAAGCCAGGCCTATTCCTTCCACGCACGCCAAACCTAACATTGTCCCTCGCACCACAAAAGCTGCTGCCCTCCGTGCTGGTGTGCCTGTGGAGCAGAAACCATCTGGCCCACGCCGCCCTCTTACCAGAGAGGCTTTGGCGAAAACCTTCGCTAACGTCCCGGGACATAAACGAGCCGAGACTATTGTTGTTGCTTCGACTGCACCTCCTGTTATCGCTCCACGTATGACTCGTGCTGCTTCTCTCAGGCTTGGCCAACAGCCGCCTCCGAAACCGGTCCGAACCTACACCAGTGACACTGCTGCTCGTACCAAGCCCGTCACCCAAGGAACTTTCGATGGGGTACCTGGCCACAAACGAAGAGAGACCATATCTGTTGCGAGCACAAAAACGCCTACCGTTGCACCGAAGACAAACAGGAGTGCTGCGCTTCGGGCCATGAAAGATAACACCAAACCTCCCTCGAGCTGTGAGTCCGTCCCTGCCCCTCTACTTGAATGGGTTCTAACGTATAATCAGTCCGCCACCACAGTCCTCCAGTTCCTGTTCGCAGACCTTCCAACACTGGTCTCAATGGGCGAGTACGTCCTGCGTCAGTTGCAGGGACGCGCCCGACGTCCGTTCTCCGCACTACAAACACGAATTCTAACGGGGTAAAAACCAACGGGGTCAAGCCAGTCACCAGGTCCGCCAGGACTTCTCGCTCCACATCTCCAGTGAAGCCAGACAGGCCGAAGCCCAGGCCGAGCAGTGTTGCTGCCCCGACCATAGCCCCACGTACGAACAGGAGTGCAGCGCTGAGAGCTGCCAAAATGGCTGCAACGAATGAGAGCGTCGGAAAATCAAAGGCACCAAGGAAGAGCATCCCTGCTTTCGTATGATCCTCTCTCGGTTCCATTTTAGTGGCCGCTCAGATGGTGGTCACCTCTACCTCCACCTCCCTCGTCTTGGGTTCTTCCATCTTGTGATTATCTGAAAAATTATGCTTTTCCGTTCCTACTTGTCTCGGTGCGCAGGTCGTCGCTTCCTGGCGACATTTTTATTTTCCGGTCGGCTTATCGGATATCCCACTTTGACATATCCTCATCACAGTTCATCTCTCCCAGTACACATGCTCTCCTTCTTGGTTCGGCCACTCGGTCTCCGTCTGTTGTTGATAATTTAAGTATTCTATGGTCTTGAATCTGCTGTGCGATGCGTTGGAAAGTGTATGTTTTCCCTTGCAATCTATAGATACCCTCGAATATTGTCCAGGTCCCCGTAGGTATGCCTTGTTGTGCGGGACAGTTGAGTGTATTCTTGCAGACTCCCCTCGCATCCTTGTATCTCACCAGGGTAGCACCGCTGAAAATCGTTTGCCATCCTTTCCGGAATGAAAGCAGTCACTAGTAAAAGCACACCACACAACACTGATTAACCCGTCCTAGGTTGCTTATCAAAACAGAAACCTGAAAGAGAGCCATGGTCAGCTGGACAGTAAACCGGTACGGGCAACTGACGTTGCGGTTTAAGCCGGCTAACGTTGCCCGTCGGCTTTGTGCTTGACTACGGCAGAGGTTCTTGTAATGTCTTACCGTCGCCAGTGCTTCAGTCTTTTTTCGCGGATCTATTTGGGATGAAGTAGGCTTAGCGACGGGCCACCGAACGTCACGAGCAAAACCAAGCAGCCCTCCATGTCAAAGAACGGGTGCCTTCAGAGGCATCTCGCGGGATTTCATCACGAGTAGTAGACAACCCGATTTTTGGCTTTTTTTGTTTTTATCTTTCCCAGAATGTTTGTGCACGCCACGCATTATGTAGTCACGTCCTACTTTCGAGTTCACCACGTCGGACGTTCCTTACTCTCTCTTCCTTCCAGTTGTCCGTCGTCTCCTGTGACAGTGGGGATATCTCTCTCCGTTGTGCACGCCCTGGGACTAGCCGCTGTTCCTGTAGAATCCGGTCACCTAACCTGCACTACAGTCCTTGCTATCTCAACTCCCGACGGTGTTGCTCATTTCACTTGGATCCGGGCATCAGCTACGGTCTTCCTGTCGATGTTGTTCTCGGTGCCGGTCGCGTCCCCCCGTACCCTGGATGACCTTCCAGTAACCACACCCACAGCTTTCCACCACATAAACAGTATCTTACTGCCGGTGTGTCTGTTACTCTTTCTCGCTCTCGTCACGCGCTCACTCCTCCTTGAGCACCCACATACCTAACCCAAATGATCTGGGGTGTTGATGGGGATGCGTGGGATGTGCTCTCGTGCAGTGATATATTTTGCTCTGGTATATTGATTTGGATGATGCACGGCGGGATGCCATGTTAGAATTCCTGTGATTGAAAATGCGTGCTTCCATATACTCTCCATGTAACAGAGTCGGCCTTGTGCCTCATATACTATACCTCGGACCGAGCGCGGAGGCCGCCGACCTCATCCGGAGCTGGGACTGCGACTTCATATCAAAGCGGACGTTTGCGGGACCGGGCCCTGTGGTGATATATAAAACTAACAAAGGCACATGACGTTCCAGCGGTTTACCCTGTACCTCTTGTTTGCCTTCTGATGTTCAGTGATACAACTCTCTACGCTGGATCACTTCTTGCCTCTGCTGTCTTTCTGGCACTGATCTGGAGATGGCGACAAAACGGACGGCCACCTTATCCCCCTGGCCCGAAAGGATACCCGCTGGTTGGGAACATGTTTGACCTCCCTAAGGACGTTCCGATATGGAAGACGTTCATGTCCCTTGCACAGGAGTATGGTGTGTGATCATTTCAACTCTGCTAACGGAGATCCAGCTTGAAATAGTGTCTTTTAAAGATACGGATGTGTTGCACCTGAGGGTGATGAAAAAGCATATTGTAGTTTTGAGTAGCGCGAAGGCAATCTCTGACCTCGTGGATAAGAGGTCCAATGTATATTCTGACAGAGTGAGGTCTCTTACGACATTCATACCGATATGCGGGCTAATTACATGGTTTCAGTCGGTCTCTCCAATGCTTGCGCTGTGAGCCATTCAAACTACCCAAAGTTCTCCCCACTGACTGTCGGTATCATATTTAAGCATGGACGTATACTCGTGGAACCTTGCTGGGATGAGATACGGTAGCCAATGGAAGAACGGTCGTAGAATCCTCCACGAGTTTCTGAATATGAGGGTGGTCACCAAGTTCGACGAGTGCCAGCGCAAACACACTCATCGTTTCCTTTTGCGCCTTGCGGAAACACCCGAAGACTTCCTCAACCACGTTAAATTGTGAGTACGCCTTCGAGTTCGTTTGTGTCTTCGACACACGACACCTAGTGATCTGAATTTCTGCCTTATCTCGACGTTGTCCCCGCCCTAAGTTTGACTGGGGCGTTGACCATGGACGTCACATACGGTATGAATATCAAATCTCATGAAGATCAGTTCTTGCAAGCCGCAGGGCGAGCAATGCAATCCTTGGAGAGAGCTGCTATTCCCGGCGCGTTCCTTGTCAATACGTTCCCGATACGTGTGTCTACAACCTCTCGCTAATTCGTACTTGACTCATCCTCCTTACCACAAAGTCATGTACGTGCCGGAGTGGTTTCCTGGTGCGGGGTTCAAGACTTTCGCAAGAGAAGCGAAGGAATTATTTGATCTGGCTGTCGATGGCCCACTCGAGTACATGAAGCAGTCTCCCGAAGTTGGTCGTCCTTATCCCGCTTTTTCCATGCCCGGGCTGATTTTTGCGGGGACAAGTTTGATGGAAATGTGTCTATCGCTTCAGCCTGTTCCGATCGTGTAGCTGAGCTCGCAGATCAAGGATTTGATGAAAGTGTCGTTCGGCAGGTGACTTCGACGATATACACAGGTGAGAGCCCGTTTGACTGTGTTACACTAGAGACTTATACATTGTAGCTGCGTCGGACACTGTGAGGGTATCGCTTGCGCTGTCCATTTACATACTCACCTTCCACCAACAATAGACCGTGACTGTCATGAAATCTTTCTTCCTCGCTATGGCCCTCTACCCTGACGTCATACGAAAAGCGCAAGAGGAGTTAGACAGAGTCATCGGAAGCGAGCGTCTGCCAGAATTCTCGGACTTGGATAAGTTGCCCTACATCTCCGCGATGATGAAGGAATTACTTCGATGGACTTGTCCTGTCCCATTCGGGATATCGAAGAAGGCGATGGAGGATGGTGTGTATAAGGGGTACTTCATCCCTGCTCGTGCGTCCATCATCGAGAATATTTGGTGAGTCTTATATCCAGTGGCAGGTATGAGGTATCCGGGGGTATCGTTTGCTTACCGTGGGCGTGGTGTAGGGCGGTATTTTATGACGAGACCGTGTACCCATCACCGAGCACGTACAATCCAGAACGGTTCCTGAAGGACGGCAAGTTGGATCTTTCGGTCGGTGATCCCGAGAGCAGGGTTTTCGGGTCTGGAAGGAGGCACGTACAAGTCTAGTGACCCTCCCATCACACCTCCCTTTAAATATCCAACGCCTAATACTGGAAACTCCTTTCGACTCCGTCTTTTGCAGAATGTGTCCCGGAAGACACTTCGGGCTCCGAACTATGTTCCTTAACATGTCGTGTACCCTCGCCGTGTTCGATATAGAACCACCGGCAGGTCAGACAATCGAAGTGAAGTATCACGAAGCGTCAGTTCGGTGCGTAATGATTCCGATTTTTTACTTTGGTGTTGAGGGGGAGTCAGCTGATCTATGGTAACTTTTCTGAAGCCACCCCAAGCCATTCAAGTGTGTGATTAAGCCACGGTCGGAGGCTAAGTTGAATCTGATCAGGAGTGTGTGTGCTACTACGAATGCATGAGACGGGATTACGAGTGGGACAACCGACGTGGTCTAGAAAAGCCATCATTGTCGTGGTGGAGGATTTGTACGTTATATATATCCGTGGGGACGCTTGTAACTATATGATCCTTGGAAATTGTCCTGTACTGTACAGTCTCCCGTTCTGTATATACCGTCGACTGCCGGGGGGTCATCACGACGAGGTATACTTTGGCATGCCAAAATCCAATTCTTACCTGGTGCGATCGAGTGGGAGTTTGCCAGTCTCACTTGGATCATGACCGCCAAGTTTTACATTGTCGTCTACCCTCATCCCGAAGTTCCTCGAGACAGTCACATCCTGCGACTCAGATTGGACGCAGAGGCCGGCGGGGACACAGTCCTCAAGCAACTCTGTGATACCTACCCAGATCTGCGCGATGACTTGAATGGTGCCACCCTCTGGAAGGCGAGTTGTTCAACAGCGGCCCAACTTCTACCCTGACCGGCATTACAGGCCTCGAAACTTTCCACTACAGATGTGGAGAACTCCAAACAGCAGGTATATGAGTGGATCAAGGAGCGAGAAAAACACCCCAGGATTGTGAGATATAGACCTCTGGAATACTACTTCCCAGACGGTCCCCAACAACCCCTTGGAGATTGGATCGACATGGTCGTTGTGACCCCAGAAAGTGCGTGTCAGTGTGCGTGCCTCGGTTGGCTTGACGAACGGATTGAATCACAGTTATCGAGTACATGGAGTACGAAGGAGACCCAGATGGAAACCTTCGGCGCATGAAGAGTAAGTATCCCTCCCGTCCGTATCCCTCCCCATACTCTCATCAGATCCAGAGCGGCTCAAATTTTCTCGGACTCTCGGGGGAATTTCTTCTCCATCTGACTGCGTCAAAAACCCCGCCGCTATCAAGGAAACTGTTCTGGACCCCGGCGGACCACGGTACGGCCGACCCTCTGATCGATACGGACCACCCACGGCTCTTTTCGACCATGCCCTGGCCCTTCTGCAGTATGACCTTGAACATCTTCAAGCACTCACACCGCCTGACACCACCATATCCCATGCCTACGACCTCGTTTCCCATTCTGCCGAGTTCTTTGATGACGAGGATGTCAGGGAGTCGACTCTAGAAGACACACTAGAGGAACTTCTCCCGGGAAGCGTCAAGTGGCATTGGCCGATGGCTGACGGGGCAGTCAACGCAGACAGAGTGTGGTTCGAAGGGTTCTTCGTGTATCTGATATTTGAACTGAAAAATGAGCCGGGGCTAGGAGGAGATCCGTTTCTGCATAGTTTGGCCGTATACAGCAAGATCATTAGACAAAAGGAGGTATAACCCCCATCCCCATCCCCATCCCGTTGGCGGCCCTTCCACTGAGTTTCCTCAAACAGTATTCTGAATTCTGTCGATGGTCGAACCTGCCTGTCGTCCTGCTGTCAATGGCCGGGAATCGCCTCGAGGTGTCGACTGCAATCTTCACCGACGCCGTGTATACAGACAAGTTGCTCTCACTCGACCTCCGCCTCGGGCCTCATGGCCCTGATAACGTTCTCCGCGTTGCACGCGTGTTCGCGGCGATAGACAAATGTGCAGAACGGCTCCGCGAACTGTATGGCGGCCTCGAAAGACTTCCCAAGATGCTGCCCAGGGTTATGTATCCAAGTCCCACCGCAGACCCGCCGGAGTCTACGATCCTACAGCTGGAGTTCTTCTGCAAATTGGACCGTGTGGATGGCACTCCGCTCCCTGAAGTCAACGAGGACAATGCACGACACGGGATTTACCTCGCGAGGATGCCAAGCGTTGCCTCCACGGGTGACACCTCGACCAAGATCGTTTTAGTCAAATTCGCCGCAAAGTACAATCAAGTCGCCCATCGTCTCCTCGCCGACCACGATCCCCCGCTTGCTCCGATTCTATATCACTGTATGCGTGTCATCGGTGGGTTGTATATGGTCGTCATGGAATACATCTCAAACGCCAAAAACCTCCTCCGCTTCTTTGTGCCATCTATACTTTCGCCCCTGCCTGACGCCAGCGCCGTTCGGCGGGACCTTACGAAGGCTCTTGATCTACTTCATGAACGGAACCTTGTGTTCGGTGACCTCCGGGAACTGAACGTACTTTACTCGCCGGAGGACAATCGTGCTTTCCTTGTCGATTTTGATGGGGTTGGTAAACACAGAGAAGACAGATACTCTCCTTGCCTCAACACCGAGCTGGGCCTTGGGGTGGGTAGATGGCAGGTGATGGAGAAGTCACACGATCGTGCAAACTTGGAACGGGTCATGAAATGGCTTTCCGAGCTATCTTCATTAGTAGGGCAGTTATAGTATCTTACTGTGTTTGTTGGCAACAATCTACATTGCCGAAGCTATGAGAAGTTGCAAACACAGGCGGAATGTGTCGGCCTGCACGATCAGATACTCGCTCTATAGTCTTGGCCGGCTCAATGCAGAATACGGTACCGTCTTTTATCTCAAATGACTAACAATAACAACGGCGGGAGGTACGAAAAGCAGGCCGGTCTCGCGGTTGACCTGGCAAGTGCTTGCCAATCTCCCATACCTCTTCTCTATCCCACAAAGTTGCTTGTACTGCAATGCTCCGTGGAGGGCAAAGATGTGTTAATCGTCCCGGACTAGATCGACACGGAGTTTGCCGATATTACTATGACCACCAAGGTTTACATTGCCGTCTACCCTCATCCCGATGTTTCTCAAGACGATCGCATCATGCCGCTCGAATTGGGCTCAATGGCCCTCGGGTATACAGTCCTCCAGCAACTTAATGATGCCTACCCAAATCAGCGTGATGACTTGAAGGGTGCCATCCTCTGGAAGGCGAGTTGTTCAACGGTGGCCCGACTCCTACCCTGACCCGCATTATAGGCCTCAGAACTTGCTACTGTGGACGTGGAGAACTCCAACCTTCAAGTACATGAGTGGATCAAGGAACGAGAAAAACACCCCCGGATTGTACGATATAGACCTCTGGAATACTACTTCCCAGATGGTCCACAACAGCCACTTGGAGATTGGATCAACATAGTTGTTGTGACCCCAGAAAGTGCGTGGCGGTGTGCATGCCTCAGTAGATTTAACAAACGGATCGAGTCACAGTTATCGAGTACATGGACTACCAGGGAGATCCAGATGGAAACCTTCGGCGCATGAAGAGTGAGTTTCTCTTCCACCACACCCTCTCGCGTGTCCTCATCGGGTGCAGAGCGGCTCAAGTTTTCCCGGACTCTCGGGGGGAATGTTTCCCCATCTGACTGTGTCAAAAGCTCCGCCGCCGTCAAGGAATCCGTTCTGGACCCCAGCGGACCGCGATACGGCCGACCCTCTGATCGATACGGTCCGCCTACAGCTCTTTTCGACCATGCCCTGGCCCTTCTGCAATATGACCTCGAACGTCTCCAAGCGCTCACGCCGCCCGACGCCACCATACCCCATGCTTACGACCTCATTTCCAACTCTGCTAGGTTTTTTGATGACGAGAATGTCAGGGGGTCGACTCTACGAGACACGCTGGAGGCCCTTCTCCCAGGAAGCACCAAGTGGCATTGGTCGATGGTTGATGGGCCAGTCAACCCAGGAGGAGTGTTATTCGAGGGGACCTTTGCGTATCTGGTATTTGAACTGAAGAATGAGCCGGGACTGGGAGGAGATCCGTTTCTGCAGAGTTTGGCCGTATACAACAAGATCATCAAACGGAAGGAGGTACAATCCCCATCCCACCCCCTTGGCGATCCTTCCACTGAGTTTCCTTAAACAGTATTCTGAATTCTGTCGATGGTCTAACCTGCCTGTCGTTCTGTTGTCCATGGCCGGGAATCGCCTCGAGGTGTCGACTGCAATCTTCACCGACGCCGTGTATGCGGACAAGTTGCTCTCACTCGACCTCCGTCTCGGACCTCACGGTCCTGATAACGTTCTCCGCGTTGCACGTGTGTTCATGGCGATAAACAAGTGCATAGAAAGGCTCCGAGAACTGTACAGCGGTCTCAAGATACTTCCCAAGATGCTGTTCGGGGTTATGTATCCAAGTCCTACCGCAGATCCACCGGAGTCTACGATCCCACAGCTCGAGTTCCTCTCCAAGTTGGATCGTGTGGATGGCACTCCGCTCTCCGAAGTCAACGAGGACAACGCACGACACGGGATTTACCTCGCGAGGATGTCAAGCGTTGCCTCCACAGGTGACGCCTCGACCAAGATTGTTTTGGTCAAGTTCACTGCGAAGTACAACGAAGTCGCTCATCGTCTCCTCGCCGACCACGATCCCCCGCTTGCCCCGATTCTGTACCACTGTGTTCGCGTCATAGGTGGGTTGTATATGGTCGTCATGGAATACATGTCAAACACCAAAACCCTTCACGGCTTCTTTGCGTCATCTCCCCCCTCACCTCTGCCTGACGCCAGTGCCGTTCGGCGGGACCTTACCAAGGCTCTTGGTCTACTTCATGAACGGAACTTTGTGTTCGGTGACCTCCGGCCACTGAACATACTTTACTCGCCGGAGGACAATCGTGCTTTCCTTGTCGATTTTGATGGGGTTGGTAAACACAGAGAAGACAGATACTCTCCTTGTCTCAACACTGAGCTGGGCCTCGGGGTGGATAGATGGCAGGTGATGGAGAAGTCACACGATCGTGCAAACTTGGAACGGGTCATGGAATGGCTTTCCGAGCTATCTTCATTAGTAGGACAGTTATAGCGTTTAATTCTGTCTGTTGATAAGAATCTACATTTCTGAAACCCACGATGAGAGGTCGCGAACACAGTCAAGTTGAGATCCGAGGCCTGAGGGGCAGGATTATTCCTTCATGATGTTAACCTATAGTAACCCCCTGGTGGGTTGGCTCCCGTCGCTAGCAGTTCGAAAAGGTATTGATTGAGGGTTACAGCGGGACTTGACTTAGCTTGTGTCTCACCGCTGTTTATAATTATATACTTCGTGACAACCAATCTCGTCAAAAAAACCTACCTCACGCGATCCAGTCTGGCGGATTGTCCCATTTTTATCCGTAGAGGAATTTTTCTAACCCTCGTGGATTGTGCTGCATCGACACGACCGGCGCCCAATTCTTGGGTAGGTGACCTTAGGTCATCTGCATCAATATTTGCTGATCCGATTTTACCTGTCCCACACCATATACCCTCTCATTTTAAACTCGACCCGGGTCGTCGATGATTCACCTATATCTGCACCGACACACGTTGGCTCTTTTGACCTCGATTGGCTCCCAATACGTACTGCGAGCCGATGCTCCTCGTGTGAGCTCGGCTCTCGGGAGGACTTTTCAGCGCAGGGCATTCTGGGGGGAAAGGGTTTTGACCAACTCCTCACAAAATATGCGCTTTGCGATGACTCTTTGGATATTCTCCAGGTGGTTCTAGTGATGCCGACGAAACCTCTGCGTGGTATGTAAGTTGACAGGGTGTACCCTGTAGCTTGCACGTTTGCCAGTGACAAGGGACATTGAGTTCCCACAGTTAAACGTCAATAGATATCGATAATCGGCTGGCTAAATCCAACCTGTCAGTGCGTCCCCGCTTACGTCTACTCTTTGCTTCTCATTCTCAGAGACTTTCATGAGAGCAGAGGACTGAGCCGATATTTCCACAGTTCGCAACGGCTTCGGCTTCGGTCCCGTGTACTCCCGGGCCCTGCGGGACGGGTATACGATGTCCGCGAGCTATCCTAGAATTTGATGGTGTTCTACAGAGGACTCAGGGTGGCAATACTTCGAGACGAGACTCGGACGAAGCGACCTATCTGCTCCCACCTACTCAACAAACCCCTTGCCTATTTCCCGTGGGTCACGATTACGTACCAGCGACGAATCAACGTTTCTAACCTCTAGCGCGAGCTTGTGGAACAACGGGACTTAGCACTCCTCTGGTTTCTACCGTCATCTGAGCGGTGGCAGTAATCCTTTCAGGACTGATCCTCGCCCTTTCAGTTCCAGTCCAAAGTTAGCGGGGGGAGCTACGGATTCGTTGGTCCCAAGCACTCACAACTGTTCCTTCGCTCTCGACCGTCCAGTTAGCTCCCCCCGACGAGCAGATATCTGGAGCCACGTGCGATGACCTTACCTTCTTTGCCGTGTCGAGGAGAACAATTAAAACGACCAACTACCTGTGGGTCCTAGAGTGGGTAAGTCCGCGTCGATATGCACTCTAGCAAAAGCGTCTCAGGAATCAGTGAAATAGATGGTGCATGTATTAAAAATTATCATATACTGTTACTGTCATAACCCGGGTGGATGGAACCCCGGAAATTACAAGATACTAGAAGTCGACAACGGGAACCTTCCCAGCAGTGAAATCCGAGAACCGTGCGTTCTCGAGCACCATTCCCTTGGCGAGGACGCGACAATAAAACGGTTCGCCCGCTAGGTCCGGTTCGAGTACCAACGTGTCGCTCTCCTTAAGCGCGTCCAACACTCTCAACGCCCATTGCGCACAAGACCATCTTCGATGGGTGCCTAGCGAAGGGCTATCCCCCTGACCCGCCGGCCACGACTGCATCCATTCCTCGAACTCGGAGAGATTGTCGATGTCCGTGCTGAGCGGTCCAAGTCTTACATACCCCACGAATGTCTCTGGGCTGAGAACTTTCGGATCGATCTGTGGGTGATGCTCGACGAACCATTCGGTCGGATCCCCTCGGTTGTTCACGATCTGGTACGCATTGACCAGCGTAGGGATTCGGTCATCACCCTCACGTTCTTCCTCAGAGTCGCTGCCACTCCTTCCATCGTTGGTGTTTCCCGCGGCGAGAACCCAGTGGAAGTTGGAACCGACAACACCAGGCTCCCTGCGGGTGTATAGGGCGATGTACAGCGTGACCGGCATGATCCAGGAGCAGAAAACGTGGTGGACTGGGGAGAAGGGGGAAATAAGTTAACAAAGCGTTTTCGCGGCAACCCCGTAGACGCGTTCGATCCTCACCGTGGACTTTGAAAGTGCAAAAACAGAACGGACGAATGCCGTTCAGCTTCAGCACCAGTGTGGTTTGCCAGTCTTGTGGCGGGGGGGTATGAAGGCCACGATCGAAGTCATGTAAACATAAAATATTCCCACGACCCTCACGCACGGTGGCCACGCGGATTGGAGCTGCCAAGGTTGGCTCGGGGAATTTGAACTTTGAAAACGGGGAGACGGCTCCCTCGAATGAGTCTATCACAACATCGGGACCCCCGGAACTGCACGGGGCCTGCTGTCAAACGCACCGTCATCGTACAACAATATATCAGAAGGATTAAATAAATAAGGGAGGAGTTCGCCATGATCCCCCACTCACACAAGCACATATGTACCCACGATCCAAACGCGAGCCAACTCACAGGGCCAAAACAGACCTCACCCGTAGATGGAAAAACCGCACCTGCCGGCCTTATAGTCAAAGAGGTAGCGTCGTTAGTGGAATCACGTTGCTCACTGCACCACGCCGAAGCGAACCAGGGACGGAAATATCGATGGCAGGGTTACAGTTAGATGTGGCGACTAGGAGGGCGCATATATCCGCAAAAAACGATGGCTATGAAGGTGTGGAAACAGGTTCAGGAGATGGGAGATTGGAATTCGGACGACTGTTTTTCGCCACACCTGATACTAGCACGAATATCGCCGATCAGCCTGCAATCGCCAATGTGAGTATTATCATCTGCTCTGGTTCCGTCTGGGGGCAGTCGCGGTTGCTGTCGGTAAGGCGTTACCTACACCGTGATTGTAAGGCGGCTTTTCTGATTTGTTCGAAGTGCACACGCGGGGACACGACGATGGCCGCTCTGATCGGCGCTGGTCACTCAAATGAGCCCAGACCTGCTGTATACAGCCATTACCACACACTCTCAATGCTTGTGAAGGTATGCACCCAATTCAGAAGGGTCAGGAGATTTCGGGTGGTCAACCATGTGACCCACACTTTAACGCTGATAACGTTGACGGTCCTTATGTGACCACTGCGGAAAAGCTTTGACGTCAGCGTTCTTGCATGATGGCA
>Ga0307515_10014263_pt1 | contig 14757 bp, 10 predicted proteins | sample 17_EM_MG_FD_194513 | JGI IMG/M metagenome (GOLD analysis project Ga0307515, IMG submission 194513) | Populus trichocarpa ectomycorrhiza microbial communities from riparian zone in the Pacific Northwest, United States - 17_EM | ecosystem: Host-associated > Plants > Roots > Unclassified | place... | reverse complement strand
TCCTTGGCGTATCCCTCATCACCTTCATGATTTCGCATCTCATTCCGGGCGATCCAGCCCGGCTTATCGCCGGTGACCGCGCGACACCGGCGATTGTGGAAAAGATTCGCGAAGATATGGGACTAAACCGATCTCTGCCGGAGCAATACTGGCGTTATTTCCAAGGCATACTGTCGGGCGATCTTGGTACGTCGCTGCGTACCAGGCGCCCCGTTGTAGAGGATCTGAAGCTGTTCTTTCCCGCCACGCTGGAACTTGCATTCGTGGCGCTTTTTCTGGCGACGATTGTCGGGATCCCGCTTGGTGTTGCGTCTGCCGTTTGGCGTGACAAGCCAATCGACCACATTGTGCGTGCGCTTGCCGTGACGGGTATCTCCACCCCGGCCTTTTGGCTGGGGTTACTCCTCATCGTTTTGTTCTATGGAAAACTCGGATGGTTGCCTGGCGGAGGACGGATCGATCAAAACCTTGTCAGACCGGACACCATCACCGGCTTCCTGCTGATCGATTCCCTTCTGGCGGGTAACCTTGCGGCATTTCTCAGCGCCTTGAAGCATCTCCTCTTGCCGGCGCTCACGTTGGGATTCGTGCACCTCGGCATCGTGGCCAGGCAGTTTCGTTCCGCAATGCTGGAGGAGATACAGCAGGACTACGTTCGCACAGCACGCGCTGCCGGCCTCAGTGAAAGCAGCATCATTTTCCGCGAGGCGCTGCCCAACGCCCTCATCCCCTCCGTTACAGTCCTCGGTCTCGCATTGGGCGACCTTCTCTACGGCGCGGTGCTGACAGAGACGGTGTTCGCTTGGCCCGGTATGGGCGCCTACGTCGTCAACTCCATTCAGTCGCTCGATTTTCCTGCGGTGATGGGTTTCACCATCGTCGTTTCCTTTGCCTATGTCCTCGTGAACCTGGCAGTCGACCTGCTCTACATGTTCATCGAGCCGCGGATCGGGGGAATTCAATGATGAGTGAACCTCAGTCCGCACCGATGAAGAAGAAGACTTTCGTCAACGGCTATCTTGTCTACCGCTTGACCCGCAGCCCGCTGACAGTGATCGGATCGATGATGGTCGTCCTGGTGCTTGTTGCCGTCGTGCTCGCGCCCTACTTCGCCACTTATGATCCGAATGTCGTCGATCTTCGAGCCAGGCTGGCGGCACCGTCGCTTATGCATTTCTTCGGTACGGACGAAGTAGGACGGGATATCTTCAGCCGGGTCCTCTATGGCGGACGTCAATCGATCGCAGTTGGCGTGTTCGTTGTTCTCGTCGCCGGTTCCGTCGGGATGGTTACGGGCGCGATCTCCGGCCTGGCGGGTGGCCGCACCGATGCCCTCATCATGCGGGTCATGGACATCGTGCTTTCGGTGCCCTCTCTCGTATTGATCATGGCGCTGGCGGCCGCGCTAGGCCCCAGTCTGATCAACGCGGCTCTCGCCATCGCTATTGTGCGTGTTCCGTTCTATGTCCGGCTCGTGCGCGGACAGGCGCTGATCGTGCGAGAAATGGCTTATGTAAAAGCTGCACAGATTTTCCGCGCGAAACGCCTGCATATCCTGCGTTGGCATATTCTGCCCAACACGCTGTCTCCGGTCATCATCCAGGGGTCGCTCGATCTGGGCAACACCATTCTGCTTGCCTCGGCCTTGAGCTTCATCGGTCTCGGAGCACAGCAGCCAACCGCGGAATGGGGCGCGATGGTGGCAACGGGACGAAATTATATACTCGACCAATGGTGGTATTCTGGCTTTCCCGGCTTTGCCATCCTCTTCACGGCAACGGGGTTCAACTTCCTTGGTGACGGCGTACGCGACATTCTCGATCCACGCCAGAAAGCGCGTTGAAATGAGCAAAATCGTCCTCGAAATCAAAGACCTGACACTGGAATTCCCCATTTATGGAGGCGCCATCAGCGCGGTAAACGGTGTTTCCCTCCACGTTCGAGAAGGCGAGGTTGTGGGCCTTGTCGGGGAATCGGGATCGGCAAAATCCGTAACTGCAATGATGGCGATGCGGCTCCTGCCGAAAGACGCCTTTCGCATCAAGTCCGGCACCATAGAGGTACTCGGCCGCGACGCGGTCGCGATGAGCGAGAGTGCTTTCAAGGAGATGCGGGGTCGCGATGTGACGATGATCTTTCAGGAGCCGCTCACGGCGCTTAATCCTACCCGGAAGGTCGGCGCGCAGATGATCTCTGTGATTGCTCGGCATATGAAGCTCGACAAACGGGGGGCGCGGTCACATGCCGTCAAGCTGTTGACGAGCATGCGCATCAACGACGCCGCAGAAGTACTGAATCGTTATCCCTTTGAGCTATCCGGGGGCATGCGCCAGCGGATCCTGATCGGATTGGCATTTGCCTGTTCACCGCGGTTGCTGATCGCGGACGAGCCGACCACGGCGCTGGACGTGACGGTGCAAATGCAGGTGCTTCAGTTGCTGCGCGAAAAGGTAAGGGAATTAAACACGGCAATTCTGTTTATTTCCCACGATTTGGCGCTGGTATCGCAGTTCTGCGACAGGCTCTATGTCATGTATGCCGGATCGGTGGTGGAGGCTGGGCCAACGCTCGACGTACTGGCCGATCCACGACATCCCTATACGCAGGCGCTGATCCGCGCATTGCCTGACAGCGGCGTGCCTGGGGCGCCCTTGCGGTCGATCCGCGGCACCGTCCCCACCTTGACGGCATTGCCGGCGGGCTGCGCCTTTCGCGAACGATGCGACTATGCCTTTGGCGATTGCACCGAGCGCCCTCCGCTGTTTCCGCTGGAAGGCCAGGAGCGGTTTGCGGCTTGCTGGCAGAACATCAACTAGGAGATGCGGGTATGACAGCGACAGTCGGCAGTAACGTAATCCTTGCCCTTTCGGGCGTGAGCGTACGGTTTCCCGCCGGTGCCGACTGGCTCGGCCGCCCGACCACCCACGTACATGCCCTCAACGGGATCGATATTGATGTCTTCGCGGGGGAGACGCTGGGCGTAGTCGGAGAATCCGGTTGCGGAAAGAGTACTCTTGCCCAGGTCCTCCTGGGTCTGGTGAGACCGACTGAGGGTACGATCGCAGGCGGATCTGCAGGCATGCAGATTGTCTTTCAAGATCCCCAGTCCTCGCTTAATTCCAGAATGCCCGTGTGGCGTGTCATCACGGAACCGGTCTTCGCGCGGAGTCGCCGCCCGGTTGGTGAACTACGCCGGATGGCCATGGAACTTGCCGCGAAAGTGGGACTTCGCGAGGAAGTTCTCGATCGCTATCCGCACGAATTTTCGGGCGGGCAGCGGCAACGTATCGCTATTGCACGAGCGCTTGCTTCCGATCCGGATGTGATTGTGCTCGACGAGCCCACGTCAGCCCTCGACATTTCGGTGCAAGCGCAGATTCTGAACCTGCTTCAGGAGATGCAGCGTGAGCGCCATCTTACCTATGTTTTTGTTTCGCACGATATGTCGGTTATTCGCCATATGTGTAGCCGGCTCGCGGTCATGTACCTTGGGCAGATCGTCGAGATCGGGAACACCGCGAGCATACTTGGCTCTCCACGTCATCCCTATACCCGGCTGCTTCAAAGAAGCGTGCCGAAGTTGGGCGAGGGGAAGCTGAACGGTAAAATGGAGAGCACCGAGCTTCCGAGCAACCGCCGTCTGCCTGGAGGATGTTTTTTCCTCGATCGCTGTCCGCATGCGGTCGATCTCTGTCGTCGCCCGCAGGCGTTGGTCGACGGCGTCCGTTGCCATCGCGCCAGCGTATTGACGGAGATGTCCTCGCAATGACCCGGGTATTCATCGCCACCTTGGGAACAGAAACCAATACGAGTTCACCGATCCCAACGGGACTGCGTATGTTCGAGGACACGATGCTGTTCTATGGAAACGCCACACAGCATCCGGCATACTATTTTTCCGCGCCACTTCACGTCTGGCGCAAACGCGCGGAACTCCGTGGTTGGGAGGTCATGGAGGGATTGTGCGCCTATGCGGAGCCGGGTGGCTTGGTACCGGCCGCAACGAATCTCTATCTGAGAAATCGACTTCTTGCCGATCTTGCAGCAGCGAAGCCGCTTGATGCGGTATTGCTCAACCTGCACGGGGCAATGATTGCGGAGGACGAAGAGGATTGCGAGGGTGCTCTCCTCGAAGAGGTCCGCAGACTGGTGGGATCGGACGTCATAATTGGTGTCGAGATCGATCTGCACTGCCATCTGACCCCGCGCATGCTGGCGAATTGCGATATTGCGATTGCATACAAGGAATACCCGCATATCGACCCACCTGAACGGGCCGGGGAACTCTTCGACCTTGTTGCTCGAACGCTTGCCGGTGAAATCCGGCCTGTTATGGCGATGTGCGATTGCCATATGATCGCGGCCGGAATGCGCACGACAGTCGAGCCGATGGCAGGATTCGTAAGGTATATGAAAGCGATGGAGCAGGAACCGGATGTCTTGTCGGTCTCTTTCATTCACGGGTTTAACCACGCCGACGTGGAGCACGTCGGAGCGAAAACGTTGGTCGTGGCCAACGACGCTTACGCGTTGGCGGAACGGAAGGCGCAAGCCTTGGCAGAAGAGATTTTCTCGATAAGAGAGGCGGTGGTGCCAAGCTACCGGCCAGTGGAAAAAGCCATAGATATGGCGCTTGCCGAACAAGGCGGACTAACCGTGCTTGCCGACAGTGCTGATAATCCCGGGATAGGCGGCGCGGGTGATTCCACGTTCCTCCTGAAAGCGCTGATCGCTCGCGGCGTGAACAATGCGGCAATCGGGCTGATCTGGGATCCGGTTGCTGTGCGCCTGTGCGAAGATGCCGGAGAAGGCGCGCGGCTCAGACTGCGTATTGGTGGCAAATGCGGGCCTGACTCCGGCTCTCCTGTCGACGTTGTTGCAGACGTGAAAGCAATCCGGCGGGATCATAAACAGACATTCGGAGAGACATCCAACAATGTCGGAACCGCGACATGGGTCCGCCTTGAAACAGGGCAGGACGTGGTCCTCTCATCTGTCCGGGTGCAAACATACCATCCTGATGCTTTTGAAGGGATGGGGCTCCATCTTCTTGAGAAAGATGTGGTTGTCGTTAAGTCCTCAGTTCATTTTCTGGCTGGCTTTGCTCCAATCGCCGACCGTGTTGTCTTCGTGGACAGCCCGGGCACCGCCCCGGCGGATGTCTTGCTTCGCACCTACTCCAAGCGCACGACGTCATTCTGGCCGCGTGACAAGATCGAGTGGCATGACCGTTCGTTGTCCCGTTGCGAAGTCGGCGGCCGCCTCAAGCACGATGCGTAGATTCAAAGAGTGAGAGCGTCCTTTGTGCGTCCGAAAGGACGCACGGCGCTCTAGGCGCGCCGTTGCCCGCGCTCACGGAAGATCCGCACGGCATCTGCCACAAGCGGCTGTTCCGTTTCTTCGCCGAAGGTGCATGTGCGGTTACGGCCGTTCCGCTTGGCGCGATAAAGCGCTTCGTCGGCGGCCGCGATCAGCTGTTTCCATGTCTCGGGTCCGCGCCTGCCGGTGGCGACGCCGATGCTCGCGGTAATCGTCAGCTCGGCGTCGATCTCCGCATGGCGGATGACATGGGCCTGGATCAGCGCCCGCAGCTTTTCGGCAAAACGCACCGCCCCCGGCAGATCGGCATGGGAAACGAGGACCGCGAATTCTTCTCCGCCGAACCGCGCGACGATATCGGATGATCCCATCGACGCCTGTAGCAGTGCGGCTATTTCGATGAGCACCGCATCCCCCGTCAGATGTCCATAAGTGTCGTTGATGCCTTTGAAGTGGTCGATATCGATCAACAGCAGGCAAATGTCATCTTCAGTGGAGGACGAGAGCATATGTCCGAAGCCTTCGAGCGCGCGCCTGTTGCAGACGCCGGTCAGGCCGTCATGCTCCGCCTGCACCTTCAGCCGCGCTTCATATTGTGCTCTCTCCTCCAGCTTCGTCCGAAGCAATGCAAGCGCCTCGAAGAAGCTGCGCATCTCAGGCGCGTTCGACGTCGCGCTGAGGTCTTTCGCGCTTGTACCATCGGCGAGTGCGATGATCTGGCGCCGCGCCATCAGCAGCGGCTTGAGCAGATAGACCCGTATCGAGCGCGCAAGCATTGCCAGCATGGCGAACGCGAAGAGAGTGATGACGCCGATATTGCCCAGACGGTAGAGGGCTGTTTGATGCTGTAGCCGATAAGCCCTCACCGTCTCGTCGAGAAAAAGCAGCCGCAGCTTCTCAAGCGGCAGCAGCGTCGGAACATAGTAGCGGGTGAGTTCCACCGACGACATGGAATAGTTGCCGGATTGTTTTCCCTCGTTGATCATCATCCTGACCATATCGAGGCCCGCTCCGAAGAACACGCTATCGACCTCTTCCATCAGTGGGGCAGCAAGCGGATCGCTGCCGTTCATGATCCGCTGACCTTGAAGCAGCTGGCGCAATTCCAGAAGTCTTCCCATCGTCTGGTTGCTGGCGGCGAGGTGGCTGCCCTGAAGCGGCTGGTGTGTGGCGATCGGCCCCAGGATCTGGGAAGCGATGCGGCCGCCATATTCACGGAGGTCGCTGATCATCCGTCCTTTGACAAAAGGCGCAGTCAGTTCCGGATGGCGGGTGGTGAAGGCGGCGACATGCCCGTTGGTGACGTTCTGGAAGACGTCGACCACTGAGATCATCTCGCCGATCGCGGTTTGGATGTCGTCCGTCCGGCGGTCGGAGAGCGGGGTCGCTGCGATCCGATCGACGGTTGCGCGGGCTTGGTCAAGCTGGTTTATCGTGCTCGACAGGGCAGCGTCGAGCGCGCGTGCGGCGGCTGCATCGATTTCCTCGTGCATCGGTGCCTTCAGAGCGGCAAGTGCCAAGTCACTTCTTTGGCGGAACGTCGCCAGCCGTTCCTCGGTTGCCGGGCTGCTCTTCGGTTCGATTGACATGATATCGTTGGAAGGACCACGCTCGGCCGATATCCTGTTGGCGGCCTCGAGAACCTTTCGGAAGCTTTCGACGGCGCGCAGGTTGTCCTGCGCCGAGCGATAGCTCTGATAGGTCGGAATGAGAGCGCTTGCCGTGAGGATGAGTGTCAGAATGCCGACGATGGCCGTGGCGAACAGCAGCTTTCCTTCAAGAGTGATGCGGCTCATCGAACCGCTCCTTCCCCGATATTCAAATCAGCATTCCGCATTTTGCTCTCGACAGCTGCCCCGGACTTCAAGAGCTCGATCTATAAACGGGCACCTATTACTATTTTGGAGTATTCGGACGCGATATTTGCAACAGGGTTAAGAAGATGAATAGTAACGGCGCTGCTGGATTTGTACAGTCGGCTAGAGCCGCGGCAGATAGGTGCGGTAGTCGAAATCCGAGACCGTGCGCAGGTGCGCCAGTGCTTCCTTGCGCTTGGTGTCGCCGTAAAGCGCCTGATAGCGTGGGCCGAAGATATCGGCGATGAAGGGCGAGGCGCGGAAGGCCTCGACGGCGCTCAGGAAATCATGCGTCAGCCGTGTCGTATTCACAGGCGTATGCGAGGGAGTCGTCTCCTCGCCGGGATCGAGTTCGCCGTCGAGGCCGGTGAGCATGCCGCCGAGGATCGCAGCCAGCAGCAGGTAGGGATTGGCGTCGGCGCCGGCGACGCGATGTTCGATGCGTGCTGCCGGCCCGTCCTTATCAGGGATGCGGATCGCCGTGCCGCGATGGCCACTGCCCCAGGTGAGATCGACAGGTGCGAAGGACCCCGGCTGGAAGCGGCGGTAGGAATTGGCGAAGGGGGCAAAGATCAGCTGCGCTTCGCGCATGGTGTTCAGCAGCCCGGCCGCGATGGATTTGAGCAGCTTCGGTTCGCCGCCTTTGGCATCGAGGATATTGCGGCCTTCACCGTCGATGATGCTTGCGTGCACATGCAGGCCGGACCCCGCATGCTCTGAATAGGGCTTGGCCATGCAGGTCGATTTCAGCCCGTGCCGGCGCGCTGCCTGTTCGGCGATGCGCTTGAGATAGAGGCAATCGTCGGCGGCTGCCAGCGCATCGGGGCGGTGCAGCAGGTTGATCTCGAACTGGCCCGGACCGAATTCCGCCGTCGTCGCATCTGCCGGCAGTCCTTGCGCCCGGGTATAGGCCCTCAGCGTCCTGAGATAGTCGCCGAGCGCGTCGACGGCGCTCATGTCGTAGAGTTGGAAACCGTTCGGCTTGCCGCGATAGGTGAGGCTTTCTGGCGGGGAGGGGCGTCCGATCTCGCGCCAATCCCCTGACATCACGTAGAATTCAAGCTCGGTCGCCACGACAGGCGTCAGTCCGCGCGCTGCATAGCGCTCCAGCACCGAGGCGAGGATGGCGCGGGGGTCCATGAAACTCGGGCTGCCGTCGAATTCGTGCATGGTGGCGAGCACCTGCATCGAGCCCCCGGGCGCCCAGGGCATCGGCGCCAGGCTGCGCCGGTCGGGGATGACCTTGCCATCCGGATCGCCGATCGTCAGCGACAGGCCGGTGATGTCGTCATTGTCGTCGCCCCAGATGTCGAGCGATTGCGTCGAGGTTGGCAGGCGGATTTCGCCAGCCCAGATCTTGTCTTCGGCGCCTGGCGGAAGCTGCTTGCCGCGCAGGTCGCCATTCATGCCGACGATCAGGATTTCGAAACGCGGATCGCCGCCCTCGGTCTTGCCATCCATCCTGTCGCTCGCCATGACCTTGAAAATCCTCCGGGACAAGGCCAAGCTCCTATCCCATCGACAGCAGCCTTTCAATCCGCGAGGGTCTTTTACCAGTCATGCCCGATACTTACCCACCCTCGAACCTTGCCGCGATCGACGCCGCGCACCACCTGCACCCCTTCGCCGACATGAAGAAGCTGAATGCCGAGGGAACGCGCATCATCCAGCGCGGCGAAGGCGTCCATATCTTCGACAATCACGGCAGGAAATATCTCGACGGTTTCGCCGGCCTCTGGTGCGTCAATATCGGCTATGGCCGCCGGGAGATCACTGACGCCGTCGCACGACAGATGAACGAGCTGCCCTATTACAACACCTTCTTCGGCACGACCTCGACGCCGACGACACTGCTGGCGCAGAAGGTCACCTCACATGCCGGCGAGCGTTTCAACCATGTATTCTTCACCGGTTCCGGTTCGGAGGCCAACGACACCTGGTTTCGCATGGCCCGCGTCTATTGGAGCGCCGTCGGCAAGCCGTCGAAGAAGATCGTGATATCAAGGAAGAACGGCTATCACGGCTCGACGGTCGCCGGCGCCAGCCTCGGCGGTATGAAATACATGCATGAGCAGGGCGACCTGCCGATTCCAGGCATCGTCCATATCGGCCAGCCCTACTGGTACGGCGAGGGCGGTGATCTCACGCCCGCCGAATTCGGCCTCAAGGTCGCCCGTGAGCTCGAAGCCAAGATCGACGAGCTGGGTGAGGAGAATGTCGCCGCCTTCGTCGCCGAGCCGGTGCAGGGGGCTGCCGGCGTCATCATCCCGCCCGAGACCTACTGGCCGGAGATCGACCGCATCTGCAAGGCGCGCAACATCCTGCTGGTGACCGACGAGGTGATCTGCGGTTTCGGCCGGCTGGGCGCCTGGTTCGGCCATCAGTATTTCGGCGTCGAACCCGATCTGGCGCCGATCGCCAAGGGGCTTTCCTCCGGCTACCTGCCGATCGGCGGCGTGCTCGTCAGCGACCGCATCGCCGATGTGCTGATCAACGAGGTCGGCGATTTCAATCACGGCTTCACCTATTCCGGTCACCCGGTCTGCGCTGCCGCAGCACTCGAAAACCTGCGTATCATCGAGGAGGAAGGGCTGGTCGAGCGCGTGCGAGATGATATCGGCCCTTATTTCGGCGGGGCCTGGAAGGCGCTTTCGGAGCATGATCTCGTCGGCGAGGCTGACAGTATCGGCCTGATGGGCGGCCTGCAGCTTGCTGCCGAGAAGAGCACGCGCACCCTTTATGACAAGCCCGACCAGATCGGTTCGCTGGTGCGCAACCACGCGCTGGCGAACGGTCTCGTGCTGCGCGCCACCGGCGACCGCATGCTCGCCTCGCCGCCGCTCATCATCAGCCACGAGGAGGTGGACGAGATGGCAGGAATTACCAAGCTGGCGCTGGATTTGGCCTGGAAGGAGCTGAAATCCTGACCCTTCTCAGCTCGGCTGATTGATCCACGCATAGCCGAAACGATAGCCGTCATCGCCGCGCCCATAGACATAAGGCACGTCGATCACAGAGGCTTGTGGTGCGGATACGCCGAGATTGGCCTGGAGCCATGCAGCCATGGCCGCCGGAAGCGCCTCGTTTTCTTCCTTCTGAGGGATCAGCCACACCAGGAGAAGCGGTCGCCGGCTCGAGAGATCCGGCTTGAAGCCGGGATAATCCATGGAAACGATCGGAACGCCGGGAACATCCTGCCTGAGATTACCGGCAAGCAGGCTGTCGCCGGCAAGGATTGCCGCCGGTTCGGCCTGTTTGCGCAAGGTTTCCAACATCCCGGCATAAGGCCTGTTCAGACGCTCGTAATGACCGGAAAAGCGTGCGGTCGCGACGCTGCCGTAAAGGGCGGCCGGCACGCCGATCATGATGACGGCGACGACAGGCATGAAACGCCGGAAGGCCTTGCCGGTCTCCACGCCTGCGGCCTCGACCTTCAGGCAGAAATAGAGCGGCACGATGAAGAGCATCGGCACCAGCCAGCGATCCTTGATGCCGGCAGCGCCGCCGAAGACGATCAGCAGCAGAATGCCGGCGGCGAAGACGAGCATCATCCGTTCGAGCAGCCGCGTCCATTCCGAGCTTCCAGTCAGCGCCGGACGAAGGCCCTTGCCGAAGACCAGCGCGAAGACAGCCACCGTCAATCCGGCGAAACTGATGATGGCGAGAGCGAGCGAACTGATGCCCATCGCCACCTGGGCACCATAGCTTGCATGGCCGCTCGCGGTCATTTTTTCCAGCGTGCGTGCGGTTGCGAAATCGAGATTGTCCTTCAGCCAGAAGAGATGCGGCAGGATGATGACGAGCGCCACCGCCGCCGTCAGCACCAGCCGCCAGTCGAAGATCCGTTGCCGCATGCGTGCATCCGCCAGCGCCGCAAGCAGGGCTGCGGCCGGCAGGATCGCGAAATTATATTTGGCCAGCAGGCCGAAACCGATGCCGATGCCGGCGATAAGGTAGGAAGAAAGGCTCGGCTGCTTCAGGCTGCGGACGAAGCCGTAGAAGAAGACGCTGGCCGAAAAGAACACCGCAACCGTATGCGTCAGGTCGCGCTGCATCTCGAAGGCCATCTGCGGGATCGTCAGCAACCCGAGCGTCGTGATCGCCACGAGCGCCTTGTCGCGCAGGATGAGCCGGGCGGTCAACCCGTACAGCAGGTAGGACATGTAGAGCAGGAAATTCTTCGTGACCGAAAGGGCGGCAAGCGAGACGCCGGTAAACTGGAAAACCGTATATTGCAGCCAGTTGTAAAAGGGCGGCTGCGGCCCATAACCGGCGGCGAGCCATTGCGAGCGGAAGGCCTGCTCGGCCTCGTCGAGATCGAGCGAATGCGAGGTTGCAAGCCGCACACCGACCTGAAGCACGAAATAGGCGGCCAGCAGGACGAAAATCCATCGCATGTCGCGAAGGCTGGTCTCGCTCATTCTTGTCTGGCCTCCGGCTGAACCCAGGCGTAGCCGAGCGCGAAACTGTCGCCCTGGCGGCCGAAATAGTAAGGAAGCGACAGCGAGCCGACCTCCTGCGGCGCGATGCCCGCCGCCGTCAGCGCCGATGAAAACCGCTCCGGCATGACTGCATCCGCAGCCGTCGCCGTCTTCCTGCCGCGCCAGACGATCAGCACCGGCCCCTTGGCCGCGGCAAAGGCCGGAATGCCCGGCGTCGGAAGATCCGGGATCACCACGGACACATTCGGAAACTGCAGCCGCATGTTTCCGCCGATATAGGTGTCGGAGGCGATCACCAGCACGGGCTCCGCTTGCCGTGTCATTTCACGCGCAAAGCCCGCCATCGGCACATTCGGCCTGCTGTAGATGCCGATCATTCCTGCGCCGACGACGCGAAAGCCGAGCGCGATCAGCACGCAGGCCATCAGCACCGGCAGTACCGGTCGAAGGCGGCGCAGCCCGGCGGAAAAGTCGAGGCCGGCAGCCTGCATCTTCGCCAGAAAGTAGATCGGCAGCACGAGCAGGAACGGGTCGAGCCAGCGCTCGCGAACCGTGGTGGCGCCGGTGAAGAGCACGATGAGAACGATGCCGGCAAGGCTCGCGAGCATCATCCGTTCCATCATCCCAGTCCAGCGGTTGCCCGCCGAAAGCGCCCGGAGGAAATCCCGGCGGAAGGTGGCGGCGAAAACCACGACGGGCAGCGCCGCGAAGGCGATGATGGCGACGACAAAGGCGAAAAGTCCTTTGCCGATCCGCACGGCGCCGGCGGGCTCGCCGCCGGCAGCCATCTTGACCAGAGTGTCGGAGGAGGCGAATTCGAGATTGCCCGACAGCCAGATCGCATGCGGCAGGACGATGACGAGTGCAACGGCAACCGCAGCCAGCATGCGCCAGTCGAGCGCCCTGCGCCGCCATTCGGAATCGGGCAGGATGGCGATCAGCGCGACGACAGGCATCAGCGCGAAATTATATTTCGCGATCAGCCCGATACCCGTCGCAAGCCCGAGCACGAGATAGCTGCCGATACCGGGCCGGTCGAGCGTGCGGAAGAAGCCGTAGAGGAACAGCGAGCTGGCAAAGAGCAGCGCCGTGGTGTGGGTCAGATCCTGCTGGGCCATGTAGGAGACCTGGGGCAGGGTGATCAGCGCCAGCATGCCGACGGCGGCGAGCGACTGATCCTTCAGCGCCTCACGCCCGGCAAGGCCGTAGAAGAGATAACACAGGAAGAGCAGAATGTTCTTCGGAATGATCAGCGCGCCGATCGACAGGCCCGTCACCGAAACGACGGCATATTGCATCCAGTTGTAGAAGGGCGGCTGCGGGCCGTAGCCCGCCAGCAGATATTGCGAGAAGAAGGATTGCTCGGCCTCGTCGAGCTCCAGCGAATGCGGAAGCGCGATGCGAAGTGCGATGTTTAGCAGGAAATAGACTGCAAGCAGCAGGCCCGCGGTCTTGATCGTGCTCGTCGCGCGCTCCAGCATCGTGCCGCCGGCTTATGCTTGGCTTTGATCGTCGAAGATCTGCCGCACGATATAGTTCGGGGAGGCGTCGTCGCGATAATAGGTGCGCGCGATCATTTCCGAAAGGATGCCTGTTGTGATCATCTGCACCGACGACAGCAGAAGCACGACACCGACCATCAGCATCGGGCGCGTGCCGATATCGTTGCCCATGATGAACTTGTCAAAGCTGAGATAGAGCAGGATCAGCATGGCGAGCGCGCCGAGGCCGAGACCGAGCGAACCGAAGAAATGTCCCGGCCGCGCCTTGTAGCGCATGAAGAACATCACCGAGAGCAGGTCGAGGATGACCCGGAAGGTGCGGGAGATGCCGTATTTCGATTGGCCGTGCTCGCGGGCATGGTGGGTAACGACCATCTCGCCGATGCGCGAGCTCGGGACGACACCGGCGACCCAGGCCGGGATGAAGCGGTGCATCTCGCCCATCAGCTTCACCTGCTTGATGATCGAGGCACGATAGATCTTCAGGCTGCAGCCGTAATCGTGCAGCTTGACGCCGGTGATGCGACCGATCAGGGAGTTGGCGCACCAGGAGGGGATCTTGCGCAGCAGCAGGCCATCCTGACGGTTCTTGCGCCAGCCGACGAGCAGGTCGAGTTCGCGGCGTTCCAGCTCGGAGACCATCGAAGGAATGTCCTTCGGATCGTTCTGCAGGTCGCCGTCCATCGTCGCGATCAGGCGACCCTGGGCAGTGTCGATACCGGCTTGCATGGCGGCGGTCTGGCCGAAATTCCGCTGCAGCTCGACGATTCTCAGCGCCAGTCCGTCACGCCCGACATACTTGCGGGCGTTGACGAGCGTCGCATCCGTGCTGCCGTCGTCGACGAGGATCAGCTCCCAGCGGTGGGGGTATTCGACCATCGCCGCAACGATGCGCTCGACGAGCGGGCCGACGCTTTCCTCTTCGTTGAAAACAGGCACGACCAGCGACAGCTCGAGTGATTGTACCGGATCATTCGTACCGCGAATGGGCTCTACCGTTGTCTGCAACTCTCATCTCCAAAAGGCCGGGCGGTCGAGCGACCGTCTTACTGCCGCCGCCGCGCTTGCGGAAGCCTACTACATGAAGACTCCGCCCGTTGCCAGCGGCCAATGCCGGTTTCCCCGCAATCGGCTAATATGGCGCAGCCTGCGCCATTCTATTTCGCGCCACCCTCGACCCAGGAATAACCGATCGAGAAGAGGTGTTTGTCATCACCATAGAGATAGGGCAGCGTCAGCGTGTTCAACTGCTGAAGATGAATGCCCGATGCTTCGAGATCGGTTGCGAAGTCGGGTGGAACGGCTGCGTCATCAGGCGTCTTGCCGCGCCAGACGACCAGCACCGGCCCCTTCGCAGCCGCGTATTCGGGAACGCCGGGACCGGTGAAGAACGGCATTGCGGCGGGAATGTCGAGCTCCAGTCTCAGATTGCCGGCAAGGAACTTGTCGGACGCGATGATGAGAACAGGCTTGCGGTCCGCGGTTAATTCGGCCGCGAAGCCGGAAAAGGGCACGTTCGTTCTCGTATAGGAGCCGACATATTGCACGCCGACGATCCGGATCAGCAGGATCAGCAGGATGATGACCATGAAGATCGGCACCACCGGCCGGAAACGCGCGAGCCCGGCGGAAAGGTCG
>Ga0307515_10014262_pt1 | contig 14757 bp, 12 predicted proteins | sample 17_EM_MG_FD_194513 | JGI IMG/M metagenome (GOLD analysis project Ga0307515, IMG submission 194513) | Populus trichocarpa ectomycorrhiza microbial communities from riparian zone in the Pacific Northwest, United States - 17_EM | ecosystem: Host-associated > Plants > Roots > Unclassified | place... | reverse complement strand
GAAACGCCTGGGCGGCCGCATGACGGCCGCGAACATCGCCTTCGACGACCACCCGAACGAGAAGCGATTCAGCGATCGCATCGAAACCGTCACGGTCGACTCGGTCTTCGCATGGTTGAATCGCAGCGGCCTGGGCGGGCCGGTGCAGGTGATCCGTTAGATTCCGCCTGCGCTCAAACAAACAGACAAGGGACCCGATGAACCCGCACGAGCACGCCCACCCGAATCAGTTCGCGCTTCTCAAACAGCGCCGCTTCGCGCCGTTCTTCTGGACCCAGTTCCTCGGCGCCGGCAACGACAACCTGTTCAAGTTCGCGTTCACGGTGATGATCACCTATCAGCTGCAGGTCAGCTGGCTGCCGGCGAGCATGGCTGGCCTCGTGATCGGCGCGCTGTTCATCCTGCCGTTCCTGCTGTTCTCGGCGACGGCGGGCCAGGCGACCGACAAGTACGACAAGACGACGGTGATCCGCTTCGTCAAGAACCTCGAGATCGCGATCATGGCGCTCGCGGCCTTCGGGTTCTGGACCGTCAACGTCTACGTGCTGCTCGCCTGCGTGCTGCTGATGGGCCTGCACTCGACGATCTTCGGCCCGGTCAAGTTCGCCTACCTGCCGCAGCATCTGGGCGAGCGCGAGCTGACGGGTGGCAACGGCATGGTCGAGATGGGCACCTTCGTCGCGATCCTGCTCGGGCAGGTGGCGGGCGGGTTGCTGGTCGCGATTCCCGATGTCGGGCGGCACTACGTGGCGATCGGCTGCGTGGCGGTCGCGCTGCTCGGCCGCATGACGGCGCAGGCCGTGCCGCCTTCGCCGAGCAGCGACCCGAACCTGCGCATCAACTGGAATCCGGTCACCGAAACCTGGCGCAACCTGATGCTGGCGCGCGAGAACATCGTCGTGTTCCGCTCGCTGCTGGGCATCTCGTGGATGTGGTTCTTCGGCGCGGTGTTCCTGTCGCTGTTCCCGGCCTTCGCAAAGGATGTGCTGCACGGCGACGAGCGCGTCGCGTCGCTGCTGCTGGTCGTGTTCTCGATCGGCATCGGCACCGGCTCGCTGCTGTGCGAGATGCTGAGCAAGCGGCATGTCGAGATCGGCCTCGTGCCGCTCGGCGCGATCGGCATGAGCGTGTTCGCGATCGATCTGTATTTCGCATCGCGCGGCCTCGCGCCCTCGGCCGGCTTCGCGTTGAGCGAGTTCATCGCGCAGCCCGCGCATTGGCGCGTGATGGCCGATCTGGCGCTGCTGTCGTTGTTCGCCGGCCTGTACAGCGTGCCGATGTACGCGCTGATCCAGATGCGCTCGCAGCCGAGCCACCGCGCGCGCATCATCGCGGCGAACAACATCCTGAACGCCCTCTTCATGATCGTCAGTTCGATCGGCGTCGGCGCGCTGCTCGCGGCGAAGTTCACGATCCCGCAGGTGTTCCTGATCACCGGCCTGCTGAACGCGGTGGTCGCGTTCTACATCTTCATGCTGGTGCCCGAATACTTCCTGCGCTTCGTCGCGTTCGTCGTCACGCGCTTCGTCTATCGCTTCAAGGTGCGCGGCGACGAGCACATCCCGACCGAAGGCGCGGCGATTCTCGTGTGCAACCACGTTGCGTTCGTCGACCCGGTGCTGCTGATGGCGGCGAGCCCGCGGCCGATCCGCTTCATCATGGACCACAAGATCTTCGCGATGCCCGTGCTTGGCGCGTTCTTCAGGCTCGCGAAGGCGATCCCGATCGCGCCGCAGCGCGAAGACCCGGCTGCGTACGAAGCTGCGTTCGCGAAGGCGCGCGAGGTGCTGAACGACGGCGACCTGCTCTGCATCTTTCCCGAAGGCGGGTTGACCCGCGACGGCGAGCTCGGCGAGTTCAAGGGTGGCGTGATGAAGCTGCTCGAATCGAACCCCGTGCCGGTCGTGCCGCTCGCGCTGCAGAACCTCTGGGGCTCGTACTTCTCGCGCAAGGACGGCGCGGCGATGAGCAAGCCGTTCCGGCGCGGCTGGTTCAGCCCCGTCGGGCTCGTGGCCGGCGATGCGGTACCGCCTTCTGCCGTCACGCCGGCGGGTCTTCGCGAGAAAGTGGCCCACCTTCTGGCATCCTGAGCGCCTTTTGCAGTTCCCGGGGAGCCGAAGACAATGGCCTTGCAGTTGAGCCGCGCGGCAGTCGCCCGCATCGTTCCGTTCGCCGCGTTCATGGTCTTGCTGGTCGCGCGCGGCGAGGTGCCGGCCGACGGCTCCTGGGGCATCGACCCGCGCTGGATCTACGGCATCACGGTGCTGGTGGTCGGTGCGCTGCTCGCGTACTTCTGGCGCGAGTACGGGGAGCTGGTCGCGCAGACCTGGCCATCCCTGTCGGAACTCGCACTCGGCGTCGGCGTCGGTCTGGTCGTGTTCGCGCTGTGGATCCACCTCGATGCGCCGTGGATGACGATCGGCAGCCCATCCGCGAGCTTCTTGCCGCTGGATGCGGCCGGGGCGCTGATCTGGCCGCTCGTGATCGTGCGCTGGATCGGCGCGGCGCTGATCGTGCCGGTGATGGAAGAGCTCTTCTGGCGCTCGTTCCTGATGCGGTGGATCCAGGATCCGCAGTTCGAGTCGGTCGTGCCGCAACGGGTCGCTCTGAAGGCGGTACTGCTGTCGACCTTCGTGTTCGTGCTCGCGCACACGCTGTGGCTCGCGGCGATCATCGCCGGCCTCGCGTACGCGTGGGTCTACGTGCGCACCGGCAAGCTGTGGGTGCCGATCATTGCGCACGCGGTCACGAACGGCGCGCTCGGCGTGTGGGTCGTGATGACGGGGAAGTGGTCGTTCTGGTGATGATCAGTTCGGCGCGGGTTCGCGGCCGAGCCGTTCGTATTCCGAGATCACCTGTGCACCGAACAGCAACAGGGTCGCCGCAATCTCCAGGCTGAGCAGCACGACGATCGCGGTTGTCAGCGACCCGTACACGACACTGACCTGCGACAGCGTCGCGAAGTACCAGACCAGCACGTGGCGCGTGATCTCCCACAGCACCGCGGCCGTCACGCCGCCGATCAGCGCGTGGCTGATGCGCAATCGGCCGACCGGCATCACGAGGTAGACGGAAGTCAGCACGAACACCTCGCCGGCGAAGCCGAGCAGGTACAACAGCGCACCCGACACGCCGTGCAGCGACCAGCTGCGGCCGAGAAAATCGACCCGCTCCTGCCCGATCGCCGTCAGGCTGCCGGCCACCAGCGTGACCAGCAGCATGCCGACGCCGAGCGACAGGATGTACAAATAGGGCAGCAGCGCCGAGATCAGGTAGTGGCGTTTGCGCGCGACCACGCGGTGCAGAAAGACCACCGACATCGCGCTTTCCAGCACCGTGAACGCGAGCGAGCTGAAGAACAGCATCGTGATGCCCAGCACCCAGCCGATCAGCTCACGATGGTCGAGAAAGTTCGACAGCTCGCGCACGATTGCGCGCGACTGGCCCGGCACCAGCCATTCGAGATAGCGGCCGAGGGTCTCAAGCAACGCCGCCTGATCGATCACGTGCGAAAGCGCGATCACGATCAGGATCAGCAGCGGCACGATCGACAGCAGCGCGTAGTAGGCGACCGCGCCGGCCAGCAGCAGCCCCTGATTTGCGCGGAAGGCCTGCAGCGCGCGCCACGCGAACCCAGCCGGATCGCGCAACACATGCCGCGCACGCGACGGGATCCGGCGCGTGAAGAACATCGCGCTACGCCGTCGGGCTGCGCTCCGAGATCTCGCGCAAGGCCGCGTCGGTCGGTGCGCTCTGCTTGGTTGCCAGATCGGCGAGCGCGACGATACCGACGATCTTGTGATCGGCGTCGAGCACCGCGAGGCGGCGCAGCTGCGAATCGCCCATCTGCTTCAGCACCGCGTCGACCGAGTCGGTCGGGCTGCACGATTGCACCTCGGCGGTCATCACGTCCGACACCAGTGCGTCGCGCACGTTCAGGCCTTCGGCCACGGCGCGGATCGTGATGTCGCGGTCGGTGACCACGCCGACCAGCGCGCCTTCGTCGGTGACGGGCAGCGCGCCGATGTTGAGATCGCGCATGTGCTGCGCGGCGGTCTGCAGCGTCGCGTCGAGTTCGACCGTCGAAACGTTGCGGGTCATGATTTCGTTGATCTTGGTCATGTGGTGCTCCCTTGGGGTTCGCGATGGCCGGGTCCGGCCCGCTGCGCCGAGGATGCGCGGCGCGGCGCCGCGGGGCCATCGGGGGAAGACGACGGGCGGCGTAAGACATCTCCGACGGTGCGACGCTTGCCCGGCCCGCGCCTCTCCGCTAATATAACGATCGTTATAACGTGCGAGGTCGCCATGCAAACGCTCAAACTCACCCAGATCGGCAACTCCGTCGGCGTCATCTTGCCCAAGGAAGTACTCGCGCGCCTGAAGCTGGTGAAGGGTGATTCGGTCTACCTGACCGACATGCCGGGCGGCGTTGCGCTCACGCCTTATGACCCGAGTTTCGACGAACAGCTCGAACTCGGCCGCGAGTTCATGCGTGAGTACAAGGACACGTTCCGCGCGCTTGCGAAATGAGCTGGCGCTGGGTCGACAAGCGGTTGCTGTTGATCCTTCACGATGAGAGCCTGGCCGAGCACGGCGGCGCGTCCGGATTGCGCGATGAAGGGCTGCTCGACTCCGCGCTCGCACGGCCGCTGAACCTGCTCGCCGACGGCAACCCCGATGCCGCCGACCTCGCTGCCGCGTATGGCCTGGGCCTCGCGAAGAATCACGCGTTGGTCGACGGCAACAAACGCGCCGCGTTCCTCTCGGTCGGCCTGTTTCTCGCGCTGAACGGGTACCGGCTCAATGCCGCGCAGGCCGATGCCACGTTGACGGTCATGGCGCTCGCCGCCGGCGAGATCGACGAGGTCGAATTCGCTCGCTGGATTCGCGCGAACAGCGCACCGCGCTGATCAGTCAAGGCCTGCGCTACACCCCGCGCGCCCGGTCCTCGCGAAATCGCTTCGCGAACGCCGCGAACTGCCCCGCATCGAGCGCCTCGCGCATCTCGCGCATCAGGTTCACGTAGTAGTGCAGGTTGTGGATGCTCGCGAGCATCGGGCCGAGCATCTCGTTGCAGCGATCCAGGTGGTGCAGGTACGCCCGCGAGAAGTTCGCGCAGGTGTGGCAGGCGCAGCTCATGTCGGGCGGCGACTCGTCGGTCTTGTGACGCGCGTTGCGCAGTTTCAGATCACCGAAGCGCGTGAACAGGTGGCCGTTGCGCGCATTGCGCGTCGGCATCACGCAGTCGAACATGTCGACGCCGGCCTCGACGCCTTCGACCAGATCCTCCGGCGTGCCCACGCCCATCAGGTAGCGCGGCTTGTGCGCGGGCAGCCGATGCGGCGTGTGCGCGACGATCTGCTGCATCAGCGGCTTCGGCTCACCCACGCTGACGCCGCCGATCGCATAGCCCGGCAGGTCGAGCGCGACCAGCGCATCAAGCGACTCCTCGCGCAGGTTCTCGAACATGCCGCCCTGCACGATTCCGAACAGCGCGTTCGGATTCTCGAGCCTCAAATGCTCCGTCAGACAGCGCTGCGCCCAGCGCAGGCTCAGTTCCATCGACACGCGCGCCTCGCGCTCGGTCGTGATGTGGCCCTTGGTTTCGTACGGCGTGCATTCGTCGAACTGCATCACGATGTCGCTGTTCAGCACGCGCTGGATCTGCATGCTGGTCTCGGGCGTGAGAAACAGCTTGTCGCCATTGACCGGTGACGCGAACTTCACGCCCTCTTCGCTGATCTTTCGCATCTCGCCGAGCGACCAGACCTGGAAGCCGCCGCTGTCGGTCAGGATCGGCTTCGTCCACGCCTCGAAGCGATGCAGCCCGCCGAATTGCTTCAGCACATCGAGCCCCGGGCGCAGCCACAGGTGAAAGGTGTTGCCGAGGATGATCTGCGCGCCCATCGCCTCGAGCGACGCGGGCATCACGCCTTTCACGGTGCCATAGGTGCCGACCGGCATGAACACCGGCGTTTCGACGACGCCGTGGTTGAGCGTCAGGCGGCCACGCCGCGCGTGGCCTTCGGTCTGGAGCAAATCGAACTTCAACATGGCCGGAATTGTCGCAGGCGAAGTTGCCTGCGGTATCGGGCGCTGCTACTGCGCCGCAATCGCTCGAGCATCTGGTCGATCGGCTGCGCGGTCGCGAACCAGCAGCATCGCGTCGCCGTAGCTGAAGAAGCGGTAGCGCGCGCCGATCGCGTGCGCGTAGAGCGCGCGCACGCGATCGAAGCCGGCAAATGCGCTGACCAGCATCATCAGCGTGCTCTTCGGCAGGTGGAAGTTGGTGACGAGCACGTCGACGACGCGGAACGTGAAGCCGGGGGTGATGAAGATGTCGGTGTCGCGCGCACCAGCCTGCAACTCGCCGCTGCGTGCGGCCGATTCGAGCGCGCGCAAGGTCGTCGTGCCGACCGCCACGATGCGGCCACCGGCGGCGCGCGTGCGTGCGATCGCGTCGACGGTGGCCTGCGGCACATCGAACCATTCGCTGTGCATCGTGTGCTCGGCGAGGTTCTCGGTGCGCACCGGCTGGAAGGTGCCGGCGCCGACATGCAGCGTGACGTTCGCGCTCGCGACGCCGCGCTGCGCGAGCTCGGCGAGCAGCGCTTCGTCGAAGTGCAGCGCGGCTGTCGGCGCGGCGACCGCGCCGGGGTTTGCGGCGAACACGGTCTGGTAGCGGCGCTCGTCTTCCACGGTGTCGGCATGCGTGATGTACGGCGGCAGCGGCACATGGCCGTGCGCTTCGAGCAGCGCGAGCGGATCGGATGGGAAGCGCAGGTGGAACAGCGCATCCTGCGGTCCGGCTCGGCCCAGCACCTCGGCATCGAACGCACCGGCAAAGCGCACGGTACCGCCGCGTTTCGGCGACTTGCTCGCGCGCAGATGCATCAGCACCTCGTGGTTCGGCAGCACGCGCTCGACCAGCGCCTCGACCGCGCCGCCGCTCGCCTTCGCGCCGAGCAGCCGGGCCTTGATCACGCGCGTGTCGTTGAAGACGAGCAGGTCGCCGGCGCGCAGCAGCGAAGGCAGTTCGAGAAACACGCGGTCGACGGCGGCGTTCCCCGTGCCATCGAGCAGACGCGAGCCGCTGCGTTCGGCCGCAGGCTGTTGCGCGATCAGTTCGGGGGGCAGAGCGAAGTCGAAATCGCTCAACGAGTAGTTGGAAGTCATCGGTTGAGGGCTGTACCGGCCCGTGCCAACAAGGGAGGCAGAATTCTCCCATGCCCTCTGTTGTGCCTGTCGCGCCCGCCCACCCTGCCGCCAAGGACAAGTCCGGCCCGCAGCGCGCGCTGGAGAAGCTGGGCCTCGTGCGCCCGATCGACTTCGCGCTGCACCTGCCCATGCGCTACGAAGACGAGACCAAGCTCGTGCCGATCGGCAGCCTGCGCGACGGCAGCATCGGGCAGGTCGAAGGCATCGTCAGCGATTGCGAGGTGCAGATCCGTGGCCGGCGCATGCTGGTCGTGCGCTTGCACGATGGCCGCGACGACCTTGTCTTGCGCTTCTTGCACTTCTACCCGTCGCAGCAGAAGGCGCTCGCGGTCGGCACGCGCGTGCGCGTGCGCGGCGAGGCGCGCGGTGGCTTCTTCGGGCTCGAGATGGTGCACCCGACCACCAAGGTCGTGGCCGAGGGCGCGCCGCTCGCGACCGCGCTGACGCCGGTCTACCCGACCAGTGCGCAGCTGCCGCAGCTCTACCTGCGCAAGGCCGTCGACGCGAACCTGGCGCGCGCCGATCTGTCGGAGTTGCTGCCGGCCGAAGTCGTACCGGCCGGGATGATGAGCCTGCGCGACGCACTCCACTTTCTGCACCACCCGGCGCCGAACGTCGGCATCGCCGCGCTCGAGGACCGCAGCCACCCGGCGTGGCAGCGGCTCAAGTTCGAGGAGTTGCTGGCGCAGCAGCTCTCGCAACTGCAGGCCAAGCGCGAGCGCGAATTGCAGCGCGCGCCGCCGTTCGGCGTACGCGCCGGCGGCTTGCAGGAGCAGTTGCTCGCCGCGCTGCCGTTCACGCTGACCGACGCGCAGCGCCGCGTCGTCGAAGAGATCGCGATCGACCTGCAGCGCGAGGTGCCGATGCACCGGCTGCTGCAGGGCGACGTGGGCTCAGGCAAGACGGTGGTGGCCGCGCTGGCCGCCGCGATCGCGATCCACGAGGGCTGGCAGTGCGCGCTGATGGCGCCGACCGAGATCCTCGCCGAGCAGCATCTGCGCAAGCTGGTCGGTTGGCTGGAGCCGCTGGGCATCACGGTCGCGTGGCTCACTGGCAGCCGCAAGGGCAAGGCGCGATCGAAGATGCTGGCGCAGGTCGAGTCGGGCGAGGCGATGCTGGTCGTCGGCACGCATGCGGTGATCCAGGAGCAGGTGCATTTCGCAAAGCTGGGCCTCGCGATCATCGACGAGCAGCATCGCTTCGGCGTGCAGCAGCGTCTGGCGCTGCGCGAGAAGCTGAGATCGAACGCGATCGAACCACACACCTTGATGATGAGCGCCACGCCGATCCCGCGCACGCTCGCGATGACGCTGTTCGCCGACCTCGACGTGAGCACGATCGACGAGCTGCCACCCGGCCGCACGCCGGTCGTGACGAAGCTCTTCGCCGACTCGAAGCGCGAGGCGGTGATCGCGCGCATCCGCGATGCGGCAGCGCTTGGGCAGCAGGTCTACTGGGTCTGCCCGCTGATCGAGGAGAGCGAAACGCTCGATCTGCAGAACGCGACAGAGACCCACACGCACCTGATCGAAGCCTTGCCCGGTCATGTGGTCGGCCTGTTGCACGGCCGCATGAAGGCGAACGAGAAGGCCGCGGTGATGGCGCAGTTCACCTCGGGCGAGATGGCGGTGCTGGTCGCGACGACGGTGATCGAGGTCGGCGTCGATGTGCCGAATGCGTCGCTGATGGTGATCGAGCACGCCGAGCGCTTCGGCCTGTCGCAGCTGCACCAGCTGCGCGGGCGCGTGGGTCGCGGCACGACGGCAAGCGCGTGCGTGCTGATGTACGGCTCGCCGCTGTCGGACACGGCGAAGGCGCGGCTGAAAGCGATGATGGAAACGGGCGACGGCTTCGAGATCGCGCGCCGCGATCTCGAGATACGGGGCCCCGGCGAGTTTCTCGGCGCGCGCCAGTCGGGCGCGCCGCTGTTGCGCTTCGCCGATCTGGCACTCGACGAAGCACTGGTGCATCTGGCGCGGGCGGCCGCGACGGTCCTGCTCGACAGGCATCCACAGGTCGCGATCGACCACGTGGCGCGCTGGCTGGGAACACGCTCCGACTATCTCAAGGCGTGACCATCACCCGCCGAAGTGCATCTGGTAGTTGGCGCCATCGCTGAAGGCGCACACGCCGGTGCCGGAGCCCGGCCCGGTGATCAGGTACTCGCACTGCGCGCTGACGCCCCGCGTGCCGACCGCGTTCGCGATGCCGCGCCGGCCGCTGAAGTTGCGCGGCGAGCGGCCCAGCACATCGTCATGGATGCGTCCGAACGCGGCGAAGCCCGAATCCACGCGCGTCGATTCTCCCTGCAGCGTGTCGCCAAGATACGGCACGGTGAAGCTGCCGTGGCCGGCGTTGTTGTCGATCACGACCGCGCTGAGCAACCCGCCCTTGTTGGCCTGCGGGTTGACGGGGTAGAGCCGCACCGTCAGTACGTTCGGTTGCGCGGGCGCGGCCGGCACGGGGTTGATCACGGTGACGCCGCCGCTGGCGTTCGACGCGGTGTTGTTCGTCAGCGGATACGCCTGCCCGGTGCGCGGATCGATCGGCACGACGTAGCAGCCGCCGAGGCTGGCCGCGACGGCGGCGACGAGAAAGCCAAGAGAGACACGACGCGAAGCACTCATACAAACTCTCGATGCGCGGTGGATGCCGCGGGCGAAGAATCGGCGACTCACCCACCCGCGGCAAGCACCATGCAGGCCGGTATCGAACGCCGATGCCCGCGGCAGCGCTTGGCGCTTCTGCCGAGTTGCCACCAGAATCGACCATGACCACGCGCACGCTGCTCTTCACCGACGTGGTCGACAGCACCTTGCTGGTCGAGCGCCTCGGCGACGCGCGCGCGGCAGAGGTCTGGGCGCGGCACGATCGCGCAGCGCGCGAGTTGCTTGCGCAGAATCAAGGCCACGAGATCGACCGCACCGACGGTTTCTTCCTGCTGTTCGATGCGCCCGCCGATGCGGCCCGCTTCGCACTCGCGTACCACGTGGCGCTGCGCGCGCTCGACCTCACGGCGCGCGTCGGCGTGCATGTCGGCGAAATCACGCTGCGCGAGAACGCGCCAGCCGATGTCGCGCGCGGTGCGAAGCCGGTCGAGGTCGAAGGCCTGGCCAAGCCGTTCGCGGCGCGTGTGATGGCGCTGGCGAGCGGCAGGCAGACGCTGCTGAGCGAGACCGCCCGCCGCGCGTTGGGCGCCGCGCCGCTCGACGGTGCCGAGATCGAAAGCCACGGCCACTACCGGCTGAAGGGTGTCGAAGCGCCGGTCGAAGTCTTCGAGCTCGGCACGCGCGGTCTGAGTGCGTTCGCGCCGCCCCCCGATGCCGACAAGGCCTACCGCGTCGTGCGCGCCGGCGAGCTCTGGGCGCCGCTGCGCGAAGTGCGCCACAACCTGCCGGCCGAGCGCGATGCCTTCATCGGTCGCAGCGCCGAGCTGCACGCGCTCGCGCAGCGCCTCGACGCCGGCGCCCGGCTCGTCACGCTGCTGGGCCCCGGAGGCACCGGCAAGACCCGGTTCGCGCGTCGCTACGGCCGGGCGTGGCTGGGCGACTGGCCCGGCGGCGTCTACTTCTGCGACCTGTGCGAGGCGCGCAGCGCCGACGGCATCCACTTCGCGGTCGCCTGCGCGCTCGGCGTGCCGCTGGGCAAGGGCGACCCCGCCGCGCAACTCGGTCACGCGATCGCGGCGCGCGGGCGCTGCCTCGTGATCCTCGACAACTTCGAGCAGGTGACCGCGCATGCGCAGGCCACGCTCGGATGCTGGCTCGGGCGCGCGGCCGAGGCCGTCTTCATCGTCACGAGCCGCGAACGGCTGCAGCTGCAGGGCGAGCAGGTGTTTCCGATCGACCCGTTGGCGCTCGCGACCGATGCGATCACGCTGTTCGAGATCCGCGCCCGTGCGCAGCGGCCCGGCTTCGTGCTCGACGAGAGCAACGGCGCGGCGGTGGCCAAGGTCGTGCGCCTGCTCGACGGCCTGCCGCTGGCGATCGAGCTCGCCGCGGCGCGCGTGCGCGTGCTGTCGCCGGCGCAGATTGCGGAGCGCCTGAAAGACCGCTTCGCGCTGCTCGCCGGCGCGCGCGGCGCGGCGGCGCGCCAGGCCACGCTGCGCGCGGCGATCGACTGGTCGTGGGACCTGCTCGCACCGTGGGAGCAGGCCGCGCTCGCGCAGTGCTCGGTGTTCGAGGGCGGCTTCACGCTGGAGGCGGCCGAAGCGGTACTCTCGCTCGCCGCCTGGCCCGAGGCGCTGCCGGCGATCGATGCGGTGCAAGACCTCGTCGACAAGAGCCTGCTGCGCGCCTGGGTGCCGGTGGAACACAGCCGCTACGACATCGACGAGCCGTACTTCGGCATGTACATCAGCATCCACGAGTATGCGCACGAGAAGCTGGTTGGCAGCGTGGCCGATGCGGCGCGCCAGGCCGAGCAGGGCCACGGCCGCTACTACGCGCACTTCGGCAGCGACGCGGCTGTCGAGGCCCTTTCGCGCGAGGGCGGCGTGCAGCGGCGCCGCGCGCTCGCGCTGGAGATCGACAACCTGGTCGCGGCCTGCCGACGCGCGGTGCAACGCGGAGATGCGCCGGTGGCGGCGGCGAGCTACCGCGCCGCCTGGGAGGCGCTGGTGCAGCAGGGGCCGCTGATGCTGGGCGTGACGCTGGGCGCCGAGGTGCTCGCGCTCGGCGCCGCACTCGCCGCAGCCGATCGCATCGAGGCGACGATGAGCCGCGCCGACGCACTGAACCGCGTCGGCCGCATGGACGAGGCGCGCGCTGCGCTCGACCCCGCGCTCGCGCTCGCGCGCCAGACCGGTGACCGGCGCCGCGAGGGCCTGCTGCTCTACCTGCTGGGCGAACTCGACCGCGAGCAGGGCCACATGGAAGGCGCAAAGCAGTACGCGTGCGCGGCGCTGGCTGCGCATCGCGACAGCGGCAACCGCGCGGCCGAGGCCACCGTGCTGCATGCGCTGGGCAACCTGCTCGACCAGCAGGGCGCGGTGGCCGAGTCACGCGAGCACCACGAGGCGGCGCTGGCGCTGCGTAGCGCCGCCGGCGATCGGGCCGGCGTCGGCCGCGTGCTTGCGAGCCTGGGCATCCTGTGCCGGCACCAGGGGCGCGTGGCGCAATCGCAGGCGCACTACGAGGCGGCGTTGGCGATCCACCGCGAGGCGGGTGATCGTCGCTCCGAAGGCATCCTGCTCGGCAACCTGGGCAACCTGTACCTCGACCAGGGCCGCGTGGCCGAGGCGCAGGCCCACTACGAGCAGTCGCTCGCGATCCACCGCGAGCTGGGCAGCCGGGTGCCGGAAGGTTTCGCACTCGCGAATCTGGCGGCGGTGCATCAGCGCCACGGCCGGCTCGACCTCGCGCGCAACGAACTCGAACAGGCGCTGCAGATCAGCCGCGAGGGCTTGAACCGGTGGCACGAAGGCATCGTGCTCTCGCAGCTTGGCGCGCTTGCACACAAGGAAGAACAGCTCGAAGCATCGCGCCGCCAATTCGAGCAGGCGCTGGTCATCCATCGTGAGGTCGGTCATCGCGGGGCCGAGGCGATTGCGCTGGGCTTTCTCGGCGACATGCTGACGCGCCAGGGCGAGGTCGCGCAGGCGCTGACGCTGCTGCACCAGGGCAGCGCGCTGCTGCGCGAGATCGACAACCCGTTCGAGCTGGGCAACGTGCTCTGCCTGCGCGGCGAGGCCGAGGCGGCCGGCGGCGACCTGGCGACCGCGCGGGCCACGCTGGCCGAGGTCGAGAAGATCGCCGGCGAGATCGGCGCCGGGACCGACTCCGAGCTCGCGCAACGCATGGCCCGATTGCGCGGGGCGATCGGATGACCCCGTGCACGCGGTGTCCACGCGTCGAACGCGATGATTCTTGGTGCTGTCCGGTCCTTGGACCGACAATTCCGGCATGACCCTCACCGAACTCCGCTACATCGTCGCCGTCGCCCGCGAGCACCACTTCGGGCGCGCTGCCGAGGCGTGTTTCGTTTCGCAGCCGACGCTGAGCGTGTCGATCAAGAAGCTCGAGGAAGAGCTCGACGTGAAGATCTTCGAGCGCGGCGCGAACGAGGTCACGGTGACGCCGCTCGGCGAAGAGATCGTGCGCCAGGCGCAGTCGGTCATCGAGCAGGCCGCGGCGATCAAGGAGATCGCCAAGCGCGGCAAAGACCCGGTGAGCGGCCCGTTGCGGCTCGGCGTGATCTACACGATCGGGCCGTACCTGTTGCCCGATCTGGTCAAGCAGGCGATCGAGCATGTGCCGCAGATGCCGCTGATGCTGCAGGAGAACTTCACCGCCAAGCTGCTCGAGATGCTGCGCAACGGCGAGCTCGACTGCGCGATCATGGCCGAGCCGTTCCCCGACACGGGCCTCGCGGTCGCGCCGCTCTACGACGAGCCCTTCATGGCCGCGGTGCCGAAGCTGCACCCGCTCGCCAAGCGCAAGAGCATCAGTACCGACGAGTTGAAGAGCGAGACGATGCTGCTGCTCGGCACCGGCCACTGCTTTCGCGACCACGTGCTGGAGGTCTGCCCCGAGTACGCGCGTTTCGCGAGCACCGACGAAGGCAATGCGAAGGGCGTGGGCATCCGCAACAGCTTCGAGGGCTCGTCGCTGGAGACGATCAAGTACATGGTCGCGTCGGGCATGGGTGTGACGGTGGTGCCGCAGCTCAGCGTGCCGAAAGACAAACAGCCGCACATCGTCTACATCCCGTTCGTCAAGCCGGTGCCGACGCGCCGGGTGGTGCTCGCGTGGCGCCGCACCTTCACGCGCTACGAGGCGATCGCGGCGCTGCGCAACGCGATCTACGCCTGCCCGCTGGAAGGCGTGAAGCGCCTGTCGTGATCGACCGGGCGCCGGCACTCACGCCCGAGCGACGCCTGTTCAGCGGAACAGATCCTGCGTGACACCCGCCGCAGTGAAGAGGTAGTCGCGCGAATCCTCGAGTTGGGTGCGCAGCCGGGCGAGGTTGGTGTCGAGCAGGCGCCCTTTCCACTTGCGCACCTTGCCGGCCACGATCACCGTCTCGACGTTCGAACGCTCCATCAGCGAGACCACCGCGCCCGGCACGCTGTTGAGCGGCGCGACGTTGATCGCGCTTGCGTCGAGGATGATGATGTCGGCTTCCTTGCCCGGCGTCAGCGAGCCGATCTTGTGGTCGAGCCGCAGGCCCTTGGCGCCGTTCATCGTGGCGTAGCGCAGCACGTCGCGCGTTGTCAGCAGGTCCGGCGTGCCGGCCTTCGGCGTCGGGTACTGGGTGGGTGGCGACAGCGTTCCCTGCTCCAGCACCATCTGGTTCACCAGCGCGCGCTGCACGTTCATCGTCGAGCGCATCTGCGTGAAGAAGTCGGCCGTCAGCGTGCACTCCACATCGGTGCTCAGCGACGGCTCCATCTTCAGGCTCTGCATCTTCAGAATCGGCGGCATGCCGTGGCGCATGTTCATTTCGATCGGCACGGCGAGCGACACGTGCGCTCCGGCGTCTTTGACCTTCTGCCAGCCCAGGTCGGACATGCCGGTCATGTGGACGAACAGGTTGTCG
>Ga0307515_10014260_pt1 | contig 14757 bp, 19 predicted proteins | sample 17_EM_MG_FD_194513 | JGI IMG/M metagenome (GOLD analysis project Ga0307515, IMG submission 194513) | Populus trichocarpa ectomycorrhiza microbial communities from riparian zone in the Pacific Northwest, United States - 17_EM | ecosystem: Host-associated > Plants > Roots > Unclassified | place... | reverse complement strand
GGGCGAGCACAGTTTACAATACCACCATGAGACCTATAATTGACAACCAGTTCATAGGTCTGTGGATTTGCTGGTTTTACTCCATGATACAGTTCCTTCTGATGAAACATGAGTAAGTATAGGATGGAACACAAGGGTAAACCTGTACCTCTATTCTGTACTGGAATGCTTTCAAGTCACTGAATTTGAATGAGCTTCCAATGGATATTGTCTACAATTTATTGATTAAGGTAAGTGGTGTTTGCAGATTGATAATGCTTACCTGTGCTGTGTCACCAGCCCAGAAGAGCCCATTTGGATTATTGCACAAGGTCCGAAGAACTGAGGGGAGGAGTGACTTAATTACCTACAAAGGAGGGAGCTTAATAGACATACCAAGTGTATCAATGAGGAGGTTATCTTGGACCTCATCAATATACCTGTGGTGTGAGTTAACATAACCTGCTAAAGCACATGTGATCTTGACTGTACTGACAAGAAGTCAACCTTCTCCTTCAAGCCAGCATCATGTAACTCCTTCAGTATGTAATGTGTCCTAAAGAAAGATTCAGTAATGTACTGTTGTGAGAAAACTTTGGTGCAACCCACCGATCTGCTGCATCATACTCTTGATATTCTCGCTTCAGCTTGGTGTATTGGGTGAAGAGGTTATATATAGCCTCCTTTGTATGGGATGGCATTTGTCGGTGGTTGCTGGACAAATAGGTGCCTAGATCCAAACATCTGCTCTGTGTTCCAATGGTTTTTTCAGAACCTTTGATAACCCCTAGAATTTCACCAAAGACCAGAGCAGGATCTGGTCCCAAAATTACCAAGGCTATTCACAGGATACATTGTGCACACACCTAAGAGCCGTGTGAAAGGTTGTGGAAAGCGGTTCCAGTACCGAGAAAGGAAGTGGTTGTAGGTGATAAACTGATCACCACTAGGTTCAGGACTATCTGGTGTGGGCACATGGGTTATAGGAATGATAAACCCATCATTGTCATTTCCTTCTCCAATGTCATTTTGAAGCATGTGACAAAGCTATACTCAGGGTTATCAGAGAAAGAATCAGAAACACCAGTCACTATATACACACCTGGTCATATGTTATGAATAGTGGGAAATTCACCTTAGTCAGTTCATTGAATGTTCTGGGTAGGTCTGGTCGCCATTGGTCCATGTCATCTAGGTCTATGAATTCCATTTCCTTTTCAATATTCTTAGCCATCTTTTTGAGTTCTTCAGGTGAGTACAAAGCAGCCTCAAGTGATAGCATGAGCTTTGAAAAATACTCCTCAACTTTGGTTGCAAGGACCCTGGATTGTGTGACAAAGATCTGACGAGGCTTGTCCCACATATCTGGGAACTGCTTCCAGGCATGCTCAATACCAAGCATCTTGAAGAGCATTGTGGTGGTCTTCCCTGTACCACTCCGGCCAATAACATAGCAAGATGATCTGTTTTCAATGATTGCTTGCTCCTGTGCACTATCTCTGGATATTAGGAATTGGCATTGGAGTAAAGTCAGATACACACGAGACAGCAAACATATGGGCAACCTCCTGATCAGCAAGGATGCCTTCAGGTGTAAGTGAGCAGCCAAAATTTAAGAAGGCTGGCATGACTGCCTACTGTTAAGAAAACCCTGCTAAGGATTAGCAAGGGTATTACCCCACACTGAGTGAAATTACCTGGGATAGAAGGACAAATTTTTCAAGGCTGATTGGATTAGAGATGAGCCAATAAACTACAAAACATTCTGCAGGGACATACACAAGCATTGAGTGAATCTGTATACCCAATCATCAGTGTGCACACTATCAGAAATTTATGACAGAATTTTTCACAGACATTTTGCAGGTCCTCTTCACAGGCTTTGGCCAGAGGTACACTATCCTGAACTTCTTGAATTGGTAGTGGGGGGAAACTTGCAGGAAGGATACTGTCTCCAGTACCCGAGGGCAGATTCCTGAAGATACACCTTTCAATGTAATCTGGACCTTTGTTCTCAAGTTGTCTGCTGAGGGTATCCCAGAAACGTCCACGGTCCATTTGGGCATGGGTGTAGATACCAAAAACACAGATTGCTGGATTGTATGGGTAGTTGGCTACAAAACCCTGATGAAATTGGGGGAAGTTATTACCTTGAGTTTCACCCTAATGATACTTGTAAGATGGAATCAATGATATAGACAAAGAGCTCACCTCGCCATCAGGGATACAGTCAATGCGATACTAGAGAGGGGTTAATTTATAGGACCAGCGAACGCCGTGATGTTGACCCACAATGAGCCTTTCGTCGCCAGTCACCTTGGCTTCGTACACCGGGATTATCGTCTTCGTGCCAGTGAGCTTTTTCTGGTTGTCGCCAGAGAAATGACCTTGAGACAATTCCCTATTACCGAGTTTGGACAATGCCAACTACAGGTGAGGATAGTTCTTCTTACTTTATTTTCTTCACAACAACCTCGAACGTAGTGCCATTACCACGTCTGACTTCTCGCAGATACTTTTGCGCCTTGGTTGATAGCAGAATTCGCCACTCTCCAAAACCCTCGACATTTTCGAAGTGTAGAGCTGCCTTGATGGGCCGGATTATGGACTCGTGTGGTGACGTGATTTCCGTATCTTCGAGTTGCTGTTTGAATGCATCCGATACCCGAGGTCGCCTTAAAATAAGTAGGTAGTGCTGAACCCAAGTAAGTGTCTTGATACGGGCCGGATGGACAGGAACACACTCACTCGCAGTATATTTTGTAGCTGAAGCAGGATGCCAACAAATACTGCACGGGCCTCGTCTTCTGTCACCGGTACTGCGATTTTCATGGAATCGAAGGGATTTGGGTCGACTTGTATGTGCCTCGCCGGTGCCTTCAACTTCTTTCGGCCCGTTGATGACGCACTTGCGTTGACCGAAGTTCGGCCTGTACATCCGGCAAGCTCCTTCAAGACACTCAAAGATAAGCCCGCTCTCTTTCGAAATCCCCTGAGCTCATTACGGTGTTCCGCTGTTGACACCGCTTCGATGGACGGTAAAGAAGAGGATAGCCGTTGAAGGAGTTTGATGCCCAAAGCCTCCATTGCATTGGCTGCGGCAGATGTAGGGAACTGGGAAATGATCCACTTGGATAACTTCTCGTAGGCCTGGTTGTCCAAGACTACAGGAACGGTTTGTTTAATCAAACCCATGGTAGTCACAGGTATACACGACGTACCCGAGAAGACATACTCCAGGGTGTGAGGATGGCGGCTAAGTCCTGTAATCATCTGCGAGATTGAAACATCATCGCGATAGCAGACTTTTTGGATCGAGTCCAGGGCGGTTTGGAGCCCACCTGGGGTGGCCAACGCTTCCGGCTCGAGGAGATCAATGTTAAAGCTTTGGTCAGAGGAAGTGCGATCTGGTGGCATGATAATGGTGTGAGACGAAGAGTGACCGCCACACTTTTGACTTCAAACGCCATTAGGTAACGGGGGCGCTAGCACTCTGCAAAATAGGGAAGGACCATGTGCGAATTAATTAAAGGAGAGGGCGCTCACCACGGCAACTCCTACAATGCAGTAGCAGCGGCCACCATGCCCGTCGTCGTGGAAAGGCATCCCCAGTCGCCCCAAGGCTCCCTTAAATAGGGAGTGCCAGCCGAGAGGTGGAGACGCGGATGAGATTGAAGTCGTATCGGAGTTTCAATGCCGACGCGTTCGTGGCTAGAGCGATCAAAGTTCAAACATCTTGAACAGAAACTGTGTAATAGAATTCTCAATGTCAACGAGATTAGACACAAAACACTAAGTAACAATTCTCTGATTTAACCGTCAGCTGTCGCGGAGCTCGAAGGGCCCAAATACATCAAGGTAAACTTCAAGCTCCCCGAACCACCAATGAAATCCTCCTTGACGACCTGGGCTACACCCTATCGGTTGGGTACAGCATCGCAGATGAACACACGGGACGAAAAGATAAACAAACGGTCAGCCGATATGCCAAAAACTCGACGGGCCGTTCCGAACCTTTAAGAAATCATCAACATGACCATGATCCACCGGTCCATCGCGACTTCCATCCAACTCAATCAACCGTTTCGAATATTCACCGCGCGCTGACGTCCTGACCGAAGCGTCTGGTGCCTCCACAAAGCATGTAAAATGTAGATCGACGTTCAGATCTTCCGGCGGTGCCGTCTGTCCCGTCGCCGCCGTCTCCGCGTGAATGTTCTTGAAGAGCGTCGTGTTTTCAAGCAGCTTCGCCCGTTCAAGCGGAGATTTGGCTTCGGAAGTGCTTCGGGTGAGTTGTGCTTCAAGTTCTACTACGACACTTACCTTTGCATAGATCGATGAATTGAGCGATAGGACTCTCGGGCTCAAACTCAACCGGCGACTAGATAAGTACACAAAGGAGGGGCATCAGTGAGCGACAAGGAGAGTTCAGAGATTCCTAGTGATGAAGCTAGGCACAATTCACATTAGCCAAAGCGTGTAACATCGCCATAGTCCCGCACGCATTTCCAATCTATCCAGACAGAACGAGACAATCGACTCGGGCATCAGCATATTCCGAACCGGGATCCTGGTTCGGCCAGGAATAGAGGATGATGAGATGAATCCTAGACGTACGGTTTGTTTGATCCAGATAATCGTCGGATCCGCGTGCCCCTTTCCAACCTCCTCGAGCTTTTTGGCGTAACGAGCATCTCGGGTTTTCTTAGAATCTTCCGTGAGTGGAAAGAGCAGAATCACGGCCTTGACCGGCTGAGGGACAATAGCCAATAACTATATGCGACACGACCGTAAACCAACGGAGGTTAGATGCGATGGCAGGACGGGTCACCTCGTCATCGAGTCCATAGATGTCACCGAACTCATCTCGAGTCGTGATCAAACCGGCTTTAGAAGCCCACTATTCAAAGGACGTAGAGCAAACGACACGGTGATCAGATAGGGGAACTGCGGAATGCGGAGGCAAATAAAACCCGTACCGCATTGAATCCCTAGATGTCCAAAATTAATCGGATCCAGACTTTCAGCGTTGTGCGTGAACTTACTTCTGGGTTAGATTCGAGGGGAATCCAGCGATTGTCAGACATGGTAGCTTGAGAGTATGTTTGGATGGGAGCAGGAGTCAAGGGACGGGGATGAATCCAAAGTTCCGCCTGATCACTCACGATGACGTCGCTGGGCGCCCCAATCTATCTATCCCTCCAGAGCACAAGAAGCGCAGTTCCAAATAATCCAAAGGGCAAGGCCAGATGTATTCTCGGATTAAGAGCACCGGGCAAACAACCCATATGTCATTCAGGCGAGCGATGAAAGTAGAAAAACGGATAGGTCTTCTGATCCACGTACACGGAAAAAGGACTAACAAAACGAGTGAGGAAAAAAAAGAAGAGAAGCGGAGCGTCCGAGAGATGGTTATATGCTTGTGTATGATTAATCTAATGTATGGAATGGAATTTGTTTTCGATAGCATCCAGGAAAGCATTTCGGATGGGCCGGCGAGGTTGCAATAGGGAGAGGTTTCCGTCTAACGCATGGTCTGGGAAGGGGAACGGGCGAGGTTTGCGCCGAGGAACATCCCAGATGCGGAATCCGAAGAGAAGCCTCTAAACGGCGAGGGCCGCGCTCCTGGTGACCCGGCATCGAGGAAGGGATTGCCTTTCGGCAAGAGTACAGGTTGAACCGGCGCTGTGTACTTGATGTCCAGTTCTTCCAAAACTCCCCTGAACCATTTCATAAATACGTTGCGACGTTCCCATCGCCCACCCCAATCTTGCCAGTTATGACGATCTAAACCACAAGTGCCTATTCAGTAACAACAACCATCTGCGGAAAACCACCGGTACTCACGTTCCATAGCGATGATCAGGTGGATCACATTCTGAAATTCCATCTTGTCGATCCACACGGCCGAGTTGTTCCACTCTCGATTGTTCTCGCTGATATAATTACTGATACGGGAGCGTAATTGCTCGACAATGCTCAACGGCGTATCGTAGGAGATCATCAGGTTCGTCGATTCCCACCTGACCCCACTTCAGTATCCTAGTTCCGAACCCGGAGGTGATGGCACTCACTGAGAACCGGATCTCCTAACATTATGCACCAGCTTGGTGCTCGCCAAGATAGAGTTCGGAGCCACGATTTCTTGTCCATCGACTCGGCGGAAGGTGGTGGAGAATAGACCAAACTCCTTGACGAACATGACATTGTCATCGATCATTACCAAGTCTCCAACGTCAAACACATGCGTGGAGAAAATGAAGATAAGCTAGAGGGTGGATCAGCGTGAATACTCCTGGCTGCATGCATAATTAACGCAGGGCGTGCCGGACGTACCGATTCGAAGAGGACTTGGGCCGAGTGACCGAAGATGAAGGAGAAACCGAGGATGATAGTGGCAAGAGGAACGAGCGATGACAAGGTGTTTGCACGATTGAAGATGAGCAAGCAGAGGAAGGTGATGATGACGAATGCAACACCGAGTAGTACTGCATCCAGTTTCGCGAGAGCAGAGCTTGTGTCTTTCACGCTGGCAACGAGAGACTTTCGCTCCCTGTAGATCCTCTGAACGGCCTCCCGCATCTCTTTCTTCGTGATATCGGAGTTACCGTCTTTGTCGAATATCGCAAACGCAGCATGCTGCCGATGAAGTCAGACGAGATTCAACACTGAGGGCGGAGAAAGTTTTAGCTTACAGCATCTGCAGTTGTCCGGAAGTACGGTACGAAGTCTGGAAGAATGGAGCATCGTGAAGTCAGCAACCAGAGTTCCCATGACGTTCTCGAAGGAGGTCTGACCTTCCACGATGAGATAATCCCTCGGAGGATGCACATCGCTCAAAGACATGAACAACTTCTTGGCCAACTTCCTAGCAGAATCAAGGCTTCCGTACTCTCCTCTCCGATGGAGCCTGGAGTCCTTCAGAGCGACTTGTCCGATAGCCTCTCCGACCTGATCAATAATCACCGACGTGACCGCTTTCTTCCTTCTTCGCAGACCAAGACCTCTCCTCTCCTTTGCCTTACTTTCTGAAGTCATCGATCCGGAACTGGAGCTAGAACCTTGCCCATTCCTGTGACCCTTATGAAGGAGATCGGCAGAGGAGGGTTGGTGGTGGCCTTTCTTTTTCCAAGCCGGTTTGTTCGAAGCGGGTTGGACGTTGGATAGCCGATCGAGGGCCTCCAGACCGAGCTTATTCTCAGCCAGACGTTCCGCCAAAGCCTTCCGGTGAAAGTTGATGGACACGAAGTTCAGGAACACCTTCTCTACAAGGACGATCATCCCTGCTGAGAATAGCGCCTGTAGAATTAGAATGGCACCACACCAAAGGAAACAACCAGCAATGAATACGTGGACCTGGTTGGCTGCTAAATTGGTGAAAGGTTACGTTACCTGCATCGCCCGGTTAACGTAGACCCAGTATGAACCCGGAGGCTTGTAAATACTTCGCATAACTGAGAGAGAAACCCAGGCCCAGGCAATATCAAGGGCGAGCTTGACCCAGGCGGAAACTGCAGTCATCAGCTGTTCAGGGTATCACGGAACGATAAGCATCATACACATGTAAAAAGAAAAGGGACAATGGGAGAAACAGACGCACCTCCAGCTGCATCTGCAACGACTCCGTTTTACCTCCGAACAACGAAACGAGACCCAAAAACACCCATCCGAACGCATCCACGACGACATAAGTCAGACACGCGGCGACCCAAACGATTGTCAACCAAATGGACCAGGCGAAGACGTGTTTCTTGACAGGGTTCGAGCGGAAGAGGAAATGGACGACAAGGAGGGGGGTGATAAGGATACCTCCGCCGAGGATACACAGGAGAGTGACTCGCAATGGTCTCGCGAGCCTCATAAAAGCGAGGTAGGCCGCTCGACCTCGTTTAGCCTTGACTGTGGGGTCATTACGAGCCTTGGTCGAAGCGTCGTCTTCCTCCTTGTCCCAATCGAATTCGTCTGAAGAGCCCGTCGGTGAAGAGTCCGAGTCCGGAATATCATCGCCCTTCCTGTGCTCTGCCGTCACGTCGCTCGTTTGTTTCTCCCCTCGGTTGATCAGAGTGTCGTTACCATGATCGTCTTCTTGACTGAAACCTAGCTCGTGCTTCTCCCTCAAGGGAATTTCGGAGAGGGCGACTGTCTCTGGCGGTTCTTTCGTTCGTAGCATCAAAGGTCGAAGGGGAAGAATTCGGGAGAACTTCGCCAAAACAGCTGGGCCATGGCGACCGGTAACGGCAATGGAGCGCGAATTGTGGAGTGTAAAATCACTAACTGCTATAGCAACCGGATACCGATCGGCTACAAGGTATTGTCTTGTATTTTTTTTGGCGCGAGGTTTTTTATATGTACAAAGGCTAACCGACAGTACTCATGCTAAGCCAGCCTCCAAAGCAAGGCCGTAGAACTTCGAATCCTTCTTATCTAGCAAGACCTTGGGCGAATCGAACTCCACAACCTATACATAAAGGCGGAGCATCGTCAGAAATCAGGGTAGTGGAGCGGAAGCGCCAGCCCGCCGATTGGCCGGATTTATGCTTACCTTTCCGGTATCCAAAACAAGGATGCGGTCGTAATCTATAATGGTATTCAAACGGTGGCTGTAGAAAGAGTTTAAGTCTCGAGAACCCATGAACACCTGTATCCGAATCTGAGCACTTACGCAATGGTGAGCAGGGTAACATCAGCAAAATCCGGGCCGCGAATGATTTCTTGGATGGCCTTGTCTGTGTCGAGGTCGACGGCGGAAGTTGCTAAACCGAGTAGGTTAGGAAATGCGTCCGTAACTGAGGACAAAGGGGGGGTCTCACCTTCATCCAGAACGAGGATCTTCGTTTTTCGTAAAAGAGCGCGAGCGAAGCATAACAACTGCCTTTGACCAGCAGAGAGGGACGATCCACCCTCCTTCACAGGCGCATCCAAACCTCCCTCAAGTCCTTCCACGAACTCCTTCAACCGGGCCTGTCCAAGAGCCCTCCAAATGTCCACATCTTGGTATACTCCCACTGGGTCGATATTCTCTCGAAGAGTGCCCTCAAACAGATCAGGCGACTGAGGTACAATGGAAATACCACTGCGCACTATCAACGGACACGAAGGTCAATATCCACCAGAAGGACGGAGAGCCGGGCGAGTGAAACTCACAGTTCCGAAGTCCAATCTTCGATATGTCAACTCCATCAACCTCGATCCTGCCCTCGGTAGCTTCAAGGATGCGGAACAACGCGAGCAAGAATGAAGATTTCCCGCTACCCGTCCGCCCACAAATGCCGATCTTTTCCTTTGCGTTCTACATGCTCCGGCGTTAGCTAGAACAACGTAACGGGCGGGAACCTGACGTACGACAGTGACGCTGATGTCTTTCAACACCAGGTCCAGCTCCGGTCGATATTTCGTGGCGTAGTTGCTAAGGTGGTTCAGCACGTTACCCCAGTCGGCTTCAGACCAATGAACTCACACAAACTTGACCTCCCCAGCATGTGGCCAATCCTTGGGTTCTGTCTCGGGGATCTCATAAGGGGCTTCTGGCTTCAACTCCACATAGTGAAGAACTCGTTCGACGCTGACGATATACTGCTCAACATCGCTAGCAGACCTCACAACCCAGTTCTACAGAACAAAACCGAGAAAGTCAGCAATCAGAACCAGAAACAGTGGGATAGCAAATTCTCACCAGAGCGCTCGTAGTATTCAGAGCGTACGAAAGGACCAATCCGACTACCGCAGCGTCCACTCCAGTCGTGATCAAGGCAACCAGAGACAAAGCCGAAACGACGAAAATGATGCATGTTCCCACAAACTCCAACCTCACAGCCAACCAACGGTTGATCGAAACGCTGGGTAGGGAACAGATCTGGTTTGCATCGACCTTCTTTTTGTGGTTCGTCAGGAAGATATCCTCTTGACCGAAGGCACGAATTGTGGAAAGACCCGCGATGGATTCAGAGAACCAAGTGAAGATCGGAGATCTGGAGACCGCATCCAACCGTTTAAGTTCACGAGAGGTGTTGAGGTAATACCTGTAATGCCAGGGTCAGTGAGTGTTAGGAATAATTAATTTGTTATACGCACGTCATGACGCGACCATAGAACCAAGCCAAAGGTGGTACGACAACAAGGAAGATAGGGAAAATGATACCGACAACCACAACGATCCCAATACAAGTCGATAGCGTACGGAACATGCCTTGAATCGACTGTATCTCATTTTTTAGCGATTTATTATGACGTCCGAGCGAGCACAAAGACTTACCCTTGGGAGGGTCTGATCGATGCTATAGATATCCTTCGAGAAAACGTTCAAGATTCTGGAGGAGAACATGAACGTAAGTTTCCCTCAAAAGACCAAGGGCAGGCGCGTACCTTCCAGTCGGTGTTTGTTCAAAGAATGACAAAGGTGCGCGGATCAACGAATTCAACATCTTTGCAGAACCTCGAGTTAGCGACCCCCTCCAATGAAGTAGGTAATGAAACTGGTACACTCACATCCTCGTGCAGCACTTTCGAACTCCTCAACGCACACAACAACAACAACGAGATCATAGAAATCACAAGGAAAAACACCGAGAGCAGTTGCGCAATTCCCGAAAATGCCAAATACTTTGTCATGCCCCCGTTATCACCTGTCTGCCTATTGTTCTCGCTCCAAGACCTCAAAGCGAAGCTTGAGAGGATCGAAAAGGCTTGGGAGAGCGCAGTGGCAATGAGGAACATAGCGAAACCAGATTTAGAGCACGCCTCGATGTATCTGCGATAGACGGATGTTTTGACCCGTCCCTTCTCCGAATGCTCTTTTGCGATGCCTTCGGAGACTGCGAGCCGACCAAGGGTGGGAGGTTTTATTTGGGAGCGGCCGTAACTCTTCCGTCGCCTGAGCTTGTCTTCGATCCCGCTCAAGGCGCTAGGGGAACCATTCCTGGAGGATGCAACGAGCGTGGTTTCGTCTTCTAGGGGAGTAGCGTCTCCAGTGCGAGGGAATGGCGTCGATGTTCCAGAGGACGATGTACGCGAGTACTCCCGGCTGAAAAAGGAACGAGTTCTGTCAGATCTTACGTTCATCAACCATAATTTGCGATAAGCTTACATTAGTTTCTGGATCTCGCCTTGATTGTTACTCATGACGGTTTCAAAATTTCCAGATTCCAAAATAATACCACGCCGAATCAAGATAATGCTGTTGCACCCAGTCAAGAACGAAACACTATTCGTGACAAGGATCCTGGCTTTGGTCGCAAGCAGTCCGCTAGGGCCGATGACATGATCTGAAAGGAGTCCATTACTTGAGTAATCCAAACGAGAATTAGGGACCGACGTACCGTAGATATGACGCGCAACGTGGGCATCGACAGCGGCTAGCACATCATCCAACAGAACCAAGTCCGCACGGACGTAAATAGCACGGGCAAGAGCAACTCGAGCTCGTTGACCGCCACTCAACTGTTCCACGTGTCAATCGCTTGCAGACAGTCCCAAATGTGTTGCGCACCGTAATACCCTTCTCTCCTACTTCCGTCATATCACCATCAGAAAGAAGGGCCAAGTCTGGTCTGAGTGCGCAGGCTGTAATACAGTGTGAGTCGCGGCACAGATTGTCGGGGTTGTTACCCTCACCGTCAAGGACAAGATTGTAGAAGGTGTCATCATATTGATGAGAAAACAGAATGTTATCCTTGATTGTTCCACTCATAATCCTGCGCGTACAGTGAGCGAAGATGTGGACGCACAACGTAATTGGTGACTTACCAAGGGTTCTGAGGAACATACGCAACACTTCCGTACACTTCGACTTTGCCTTCCGTCCTGCTCATCGCTCCGATGATTGCAGACAACAAACTGCTCTGGGGAGTCGAGTACGACGGTCAGCCTTTCTCACGTTCAGGAGCACAGACGATGAAACACCAGCCTTTCCCGCTCCGACCTGACCAAGGACAGCAACCAGCTCCCCCTTCTTCACTGTAAGGTTGATGTCTTGCAAGATAGGCTCCTTGTTATCCTTAGACCACAAGAATTCTCCGTGGGTGATCGAAAGGACTTCATCGCCATCTTGGATATTCCCTTTCAAGATGATATCCCGTGCGTCACTCTGAAGCTCGTCCGAGTCCAGGAAGGAAGAAATACGCTTGACAGAAACAATTGCTTCCACAAGGTTGGAGATGACCATTGCGAACTAGAAGTGGAATGAGTTTGGTAGTAATCGGGATTGGAACGGAAGGAACTCGCCATTCCGAGTGGGAACTGGAGAAGCATGAACAGCGAAATCGCCGGGAAGACGATGTCGGCGGTTAAGGGTGTCGGGAAAATGTAGGCTGCAGTGGCGAAGGAGCTGAAAGCGACAAGGACTGGAAGAAGTCGTCAGTGAGGGCGCAAATCGAAGAAGCAGCCAGTTTACATGGAATTCCGGCCCAGAGGGAGTGGTTCAGAGACTGCGAATGCACAGTATTCGTCAATCTTATCCCTGGAGTAGTTTACTGATAACGCACCCCAACAAGGCCAATCTTTCTCAGATTCTTCAATTCTTCATCATTCCTGACCCCCATGACGCGACTCATGAACGCATAATCCCACGCATACAATTTGATGCTATGAAGCGATAGATAAATGAACCGTTGAAAGAGAAGGAAAAGTGCGAACCTCTTGATGTTGTTCAATAGCTCAGACATCATCTTCGTCCTCTTGTCCCTCGACTTCATCTGTTTCAGCTGGAGGTTCTTCAGAATGTTAGCGGTGAACGCATTCAACGGTATCGATAAGATCTGAAGGCTGCCGGTCAGCGATTGTTGGGTTAGTTAAGGACCGCCAGACAAACCATGATTCCGACTCCAACGAATGCCGACCATCCGAGTAAATTGTACAACGATATGAACGCCAGGATGACTTGAAACGTCCCGGAGAAGAGCATGAGACCGTACGTGCAGAATTCCTGGAGTCTTGTAGCATCAACAGACATAATGGAGACCACTTCCCCAGTAGAACGGCCTTGCCCATCGTTGGATAGCCTTAAGGCCTTTTGATAAATGACGGTAACGAGACCGGAGCGAACTCTAAGGCCGGTTTCGAAGACCCTTTGGAAATACTATTTCCTTTTCGATCAGCCGATGTGGCAGAGCGGAGAGTGAGACAGCGTACCTGGTGCAAGATAATGGTTTGGACAATGGACGCAAAGAACATCAGGAACGCAAAAGAGAAACCGATTAATGGTGTCGGTCGTTCGGAAAGTAGCCCCTCACGAGCTTCTTGGTATTCGGTGATGAACGACAATAGCCGCCTCAATAACTGTGGCTGTAAAAACGACAGGCAGTCTTGCACGGTCTTGAGAAACAAAGCTACAACGAAAGGTTGTCCGTAAGCGATGGCAAGTCCCAAGTATAGGGATTTCCTGTGAGGGAGGGTCAACAAAACTGGAAACTAGCAGTGGTGAGGGAGATGGGACTACTTCTTTGCCAATGCAGCAGTCAGCCTCTGACTCAACTCAGTCGCTTGTTCCTGCTTGAGGAGCGAGGGTAGATCCTTGTCGGCGATATACTCTTTGGCGCCCTTCTCCAGCAACGGTGTCATGTAGCCAAATGACCACCTGCTGAAAATATTCGCGGATACGAGTGGGTTCTCAACATGTGTCTCATCAATCTCGCCGAGGTCTGGTTCGAACTTGGGTGCGAACAATTCGAGCGCGAACGAGAAGAATCCGAACACCACAACGGCGGATCGGAGGGCGAGTGGGACGATGATATCACTGAGATTCTCGGAATGAGTAGTGATGACAGTACGTCCCCAAACGAGAAGGGCGACAATGTAGGTGGGCCAGAAGAGCAAAAGGGTTGAAGAGGATGTACGGGTTCGTGTGTGGTTAGTGTGAGTGAGGAAGATTGCAGGAAGTAGGGCGAGCGGTTCGAGGATGTAGGACTGGAGGACCGGAACGCGGACATGGCCGAAAACGATGTAGGCGAGGTTTGCCAAGCTGACGGAAAAGGCGGCTCCGAGCAAGACCTGTATTCATTGGGATTTGCAAAGGGGAACGCCGTCAGTTGAGAAAAGTTCTCGCGATTGATGACGGTAGCAGACAACGGAACACACCAATTTTGCTTTCAAAACCGACGCACTTCGAGGAGTTAACGTGTGATCCGCAGCCCTGGACTTGGTGCCCCAGAAGCGGAGGAGGGAGACAACGAGAAGGACGACGAGGAGGGTTGAGAGGATGATTCCCTCTTCAAAGCATGGGGTCAAATCAAACTCTCTGAACATGGAAACTGGCCCCCATCCCTCGCGGTGGCCGTGGTAGGTGGTCCTGCACGTCGCCATAGAAAAGGCGAAAAGAAACGGTGCAGACGCGTCGCTGGGGTATGTGTGTGTGCAGAGTTGAGAGCACTTGAAATACTATTTACGTTCACCGCTCGACTCCCGGCTCTCGATCAATCCTTACTAATCCAGTCATAGGTTGCTTACAAACCACCGGGACTTGCTGCGCTTTCCTGATCCTCAATAGGTCGGAGTCATCCACGGGAGATGCACAATACCATCTCGAGTCATCCACGAGAAACTTACAATACCACCTTGAGATCTGCTTCTACCCAGACGTTGGAGATACGGCCTGCAGAATGTCATGATTGAATCCAGACCCGCCCTATCCACACGATCATATACATACCCAGGTCAATGCCCAAGCGTGGCGCAGGCCCCTTGATGTCGAAGATCACTCCAAAACATAGGTCGGTTCCTATCGCCTTGAGCCCCGAACAACGGAGTACTGACGATTTTCTTTCCAGCCAGGACATTCGAGGTCTA
>Ga0307515_10014259_pt1 | contig 14759 bp, 15 predicted proteins | sample 17_EM_MG_FD_194513 | JGI IMG/M metagenome (GOLD analysis project Ga0307515, IMG submission 194513) | Populus trichocarpa ectomycorrhiza microbial communities from riparian zone in the Pacific Northwest, United States - 17_EM | ecosystem: Host-associated > Plants > Roots > Unclassified | place... | reverse complement strand
ATTTCCCCCAAAAAATAAAATTAAAAAAAAAAAAAAAAAAAAAAAAATCCCAGTGAGGCTGGACTAGGCAGCTCAATTGTTGAATTCACATTCAGGTACTTCATTCATGGATCGCAGGATTTCACTAAGCAACTACCTTGATTCATCGAGCTGACGGCGTACACTAATAGGATAATAGACTGATCTCCCGCCCCTCCCCTGACCAATTCCTGCCGACCAGGACCGATATCCCGGATATACTGCAGCCACAGTTGACGATATTTGACAAAAAGATTCTTCTGTTTAGACAGGTGTAGGAGGCCTATGTAGATAGAAACGAAGCCCAGAATGTTGAGAAGTAGAAACATTCAGAGCGGTAGCAATCCAATGGGAGTAATCGCACTAACAATAGATACGAGAACATAATAATATTCCAATAACGATCGGCTATGAGGAACCCACGGTATACCCCTTGTCTTCCGCTGCAAGACATCCAATCGGGGCGAATAATCCAACAATCGTCGCCTTGGTTTCCACCTCATGGGGGCTCCATTAAACAGTAGAGTAATGGTGAATATCATATACAGGTCTGCCAGCCGAGTCTCCGCCCCTTTGCAATTTCCTCCACAGCACAGACGTGTGTCACTTCCGTCATTCGGATCCTCATGGACGCCTGGTATCGAAGACACCTGGTACCAGAAATCGGGAATTCCGGTTGTATTCGGGTTTCAAGCTCCGTTGACTGGATACTGGATGGACAGTTATATAATGATCATCTGGATTCGTCTTGGGTTTATAGCGAGCCCTAACAAACACACAAATACGATTGTTCTCGTCATCCCCGGCTGTGCGAAATTTTTTGACTGGCAGGAGGGCGCCTCCGGCTATGGGGTTCACGCGCCGTCTAGCGAGCACGGGTATATGCGAGACTCATGCAGAGCGCCGTGCGTAGGTCAAAAGAGAACGCGTCAAAGCTCAAGGGCTGTGCGGTCATGATCAAGGGCGCCGTGGGAGTCCTCTGCCAGAGCCACGTGCGAAGGTTTGTTAAGCGTGTTCAAGCTGTTGAGCCTGTGCCAGCAGATAACTTGACCCTTTGCGATTTCGTTGTTCAAGGCACATCTTCAAAGCGTACATATTCTGTCACCACGCACATACGTTCATACCACCCGCCTGTTCCCGGCATTATCGTGATAAACGAGTTTCGCGCTCATTTTCACCTTCAATACGTTGTCTCTTGCGTCAAAGGTAGCAATGGGCACTACCACTCCCAATCAAGAATATCTTGTGCTGGAGATGTGGTCCACTATGCTGTCACAATACGTCTCTGCGATGGGTATTGTGCTCGTGCTCTACGATTATTTCCTCACTGTACAGGACGAGGTATGTCTGATCCTTTTGCGCCTCAGGGCAGTCTCAGTTTATATACCTTTGCAGATACGCCTTGTGTGGCCAGGAGGCCTGAGCTTCCCAAAATGCCTGTACTACTATAATCGATACCTTACTATATCCTCTTTACTATTTTGCACCTACTGTGGGTAGTACGTTTCCGTTGGAAGGACGGATGATTGAAAGATTATCAATAGATCTCGCAGGGTATCGGCCTGCACTGTCCAATCAAGTGAGCATCTCTCATTCGGACTATCGAAACGTATAGAGACTAACTTGTTTCAGTTGTCCGTTCGTTTCGATGACATAGGTTCCCCCATGCTCACCAGTTCTCAGTTGTCAAGCAGTCACTATCGTTACGGCAATTTCAGTGGTATCATCCACAGCATCGTCGACAGGTGGTACCTTTTAATTGGCTCTTACAATCAAAAATACTAACGGTTTACAGTCTTGCTCATTTTACGCCTAGCAGTGCTTTTTAATGATTCTCGATGGGTTGTACGGCTCCTATGGGCTGCATTCGTGCTTTTCCAGGGGTTTCGCCTTGTGTATTCCCTCCGTTCTGTCGTTTTAATCACTGGTGAGTCGATACTTAGCCAGCTGTACCAACGGACTGACGTGGTATATTCAGGGAGCATGGTTTACTCTCCACTGAGCGGAACGTGCCAATATGGCGCCAATGCGGGCTACATGCCCACCGCTATCATTGCAATACCCGCACTACTCGATATTCTCCTTCTCGTCCTCACTGTTCTCAAAGCGATGAGGATTCCTTCTTCGATGAGAACAAACTCCATTGTATGTGTAAATCCCGGTTGTGTTCGTCACGTGGAATCCTGAGATGAGACCTCATAGCTACGCACATTGATTCGGGACGAAATCCTGTACGTGGATTACCAATTAATTGTCATGCGTCGTATCGATCTGACTGATCTGAACCGTGTCACAGATATTTCTCTGTTATCGTAAGTGAATTACAAGATCATTAAAGTTCGCAATTCCAAACATTGCCCATAGACGACGCTTCGCATCACCAACTATGTTATCTGGATCGCCCTTCCGCCTGTATGGTCAGCTATACTGCTATATGCCGAATGGAGTATGGATTCGGTGTAAGCGTGCTTTCATTGGTGAAGCTTGCGAGCCCCAAGTGAATACCTCCACAGGTTGGCATGCCGTTTCTTTCTCAACTTGCGGGCTATTGCCTTTCACCAGCGAACGTCGGTTTTCGAAAACCATGTTTCATCCTTTGGCACTTCCCCTTTTGGCGCACGCCCCCTCCGCGACCAATCAGGTCGTCTGTTGACAAACAATTTCATCCACGTGGAGATGGAAAAGACCGTTTACACCACTGGAACCATTCCGATCGAAGGGAATATGGAGCACCCAGATATAATCGACCTGGAAGAAATAGATCCGCCAGCTCATCAACAGCGGAAATGAAAGGGCAAGAAGGACAGTTGTATTATAATGGAGGTGATATGCCATACTAGTCATCCTTGGGTGGGTAAAATAGTTGGTTCCCTGTAGTGGTTGCCATCGACTTGACAATTAGAACGTCATTTTGAACTTGAAGAAGACGGGTAGGCACCGTGGCAGTAAAAGGCAACATCAGGGAATCCAGTCCTCCCAGTCGAGATGTGAGTTCAAGACTTGCTGAACGGGTTGCAAGTCTCGATCTCTCTCAGAGCTGATTCGTGTATCACACAAAGTTTTGACGAAACATGAAATACCCATTGCATGGTTCTACGATCTGTTGTTCTTTGGTATTCGTTGGCGGAATCTGAATACTTCATCATATCGAATGGATTGTTGACTCAATCGTGCTCGCGACCTATGCCATGTCAAGTGGCCGGACTGGTTACACAATTTCAAATAACACGACCAATTGGTTCCTGGCGAAGGCCCTCGTGAGCCCGGCAAACATCCATGTCCTCTCAAGCCTGAGCAGGGACGCCTAGCTAAGGGCCTGAAAAAACGGGATCTTTAGGTCCCCTGTTATTAGGATAGAACAAATTATCTCCTCAAAACAGATCATCCCTGCGGGGCGGGGCTTCATGACCCGCAGATCGAACCCAAACGCGGGATTCTCCGCTTCAGTTGTTTTAACCAGCCGAAGGGATGACCCTGGATCCGCAACCCTTGAAATATAGGGGTATGGACACATGCGTAAGCCATCATCTCCTCTGGATCGTGCCTGGCCGGGATTGGAAGGATTCTCTCCGATCCGCCCAGTCCGCAAATGCGTTACGATCCCAGATTGGTCGCTGCAATGGCCATAAGGTACTGTGAGGCTGTACCATACACCGCTGGCATGTCGTACAACGCGGTTTACCGGCTATCGCCCAATGACCCATAGACTTTTGAGCTTGAGCTTGGAATTGGGAAACCGCCCATCGCCAGATGGCTATCGGGAGAGGCGCTATGCCTCGAATGGAGAGCTCAGTGCGGCCGTTTCCAACATCCACCAGCGCGCGATATTCTCTGCACGTCGCAGCACTGCGCAGCCCCATCAGCCAGATAGAGCTGGCCGTAGTCGATCGCTGGATGGTGGAAAATCACAACACCCTCAAGTGCCTATGAGCGACGAGAAGTGGAGCAGTAAATGACACATTGACATTAGGGTATCAAACGAGGATAGGTCGGGGAAGCCGACCAAAAGCGACATCAGGTTCGAAGACGACAGTCTGAGCGTCTGTCAACGATGAGAAGAGCTAGGAACCACGGGACGAAATAGCTTGTTCGTAGGCAATAAAGTGTATTTACAAGCGAACGGGCGGACGACGGACGGTCGGTAGGAAGGATGTGAATCGAGTCGGCAATAGATTCGTGGTGGGTGGTACGGACATCGATTACGCTACATCATGTAACATACTGTCAGCCTTATACATCTGGCAACCGACAAATATCGAGCGAGCGTGGCGTGTCTATATAGAGTTTGTCGTGGCTTACGATGACGTATGCCAATGAGGCTATGACAAACACCTCATGGGGTCATAGTCGCAGCGGCGTGTAACTTGGGTTGGGGTTGTTGCACTGCGAGTTGTTGGGGTTGTGCGCATGCTCGACGTGCTTGGCGATTTGCGTGGTCCTGTGGCCGTCGTCGTGGACAGATAATAGTAGACAGCAGGTAGTGTTTGGAGAGAGAGGAAAAATGATGACGACGGGAGGTGACACAGCGACCCCGGCGATGAATGCGTGTCGACGCGGGTGCGTAGTGTGCAAGTCGGATTCAGAGCGTCATCGGAGCAAGCCAAAAAGCAATGAGAAAGCGCGGTTTTCTGTGAGCCAAGTGGACAAACAGGGAACGAAAAAAGGCAATACGCACATGTCGATGCATGGCCGGCTCCGCGATGGGTAAGTTAGCATGGGTGCTGCCGATGAAGGGTGTGTGGGTGATGGACTTGTAGGCGAGAGTGGCGGGGCTATGCGGTCGGGTATCAGCGAGATGGACAGTCATAGATAAAACGAGGAATAGGGACCAAGCGCGATAGATACGCACCAGATTACTCCTTTGGAAACGCCAGGCGGTTGCGCAAAAGACAAAAGACAACAGAAGAAGAAGAAGCGTGGCCTCGCTGGTGGCGACTGGTCTCGGCAGTAACGGTGACCAAAGCTGGGGATCCCGTGGCGTTCCTCTGGACAGGAAAATGGCCATAGTAGCTCGATTGCGAACGTATAGACCATTCACGCCCCTTCTCACTCAGGCTGACGAACCGCCGTTGGTCGCTGGTGAACTGTGAATGCCGCTTGTCAACCTTGCTAACCCGAATCGTCTTCGACGAGTAGTGAAGATAAGGGCGAGACCGCTGGCGCAGAGGAAGTGTACGAGCTCCCGGAAAGTCACTGGAACCCGGTGAGTGGGAGAATGGTGTTGTTGAGTGCGCCTGGCTGTCTAGTTGAGTGGAGTGCTGGCCAAGCGCAGTGACTGCGCAATGGACGAGAGTCGAGTGCGTCGAGTCAGAGTGAGCAACTGGTCGAAGGTTATTACGGAAGACGGTCGCAAAGAGGCCAATGCATCGAGGTTTACTGTGAACGGGGAACTAGGTGATATGTAAGAAATGCCATGACGGGGTATACCAGACCAGCATCTGGGTGTTGTTGAGAGATGAGAAGAGAAGAGACGAATGTATGTCGTGCCATCAGGTCGTAACAGGAGAGTGAACTGCGAATACTCGTTAGTCTGGCAGTAGAAATAGGGAAAGGATAACACGAACCCAATCTATAGGTTTGATACGCCCACAGCGCCTAGGTGAGAGAGTATCGCTTGTTTGAGGGGTCGATATGTCCCTTTCTTCTATCAAGCTGGAAAATAAGAGGGGAACTGGTTGGTAAGGCGACCATTGCAGTAGGTGTCAGTGGACAGGAGAGTACAGAAGATATCAGTAGATGTTGTAAAGGCGGAGATAGTGGGCGGAGATATCGACTTGGCGGCTTGTCCGCGAGTCGTTCCACTCACGCGGGAGCACGTGGTTCATCGAAGCACCTCGTGCAAGAATAGCAAGAGTTGAGAAGTGGGTTTAATAGAGGTCGCGCTTGGGCTCTAGTTCGGTCTTGCTCTCGATGATATTGGAGATTAGATTTCCTGTGTGGATTCCCGATAATACACGATGTACTAGAGATGAGGGCCGACTATTTTAGAATAAATACTGTGGTTTTCCAGAACGAGTGGCCGACAACAAGATCGTATCTCTCGAAGTCCCAAGCCGTTGGGCAATGGAAAAGCTAGCGTCTTAGTCGGATCAGCACAGCTTGCGAAGTATATAACGTCAATTTACATCCCAGGAAGGAGATGAAGTCCTTAGGCGAATGACAGCGAGCATGACCTTGTGGTCGTCGCTGCCAGCGTGGATGTGGTGAGATCTTTGCTGGCTAAGTGGCAGCAACGAATTGCGGTTCGTATGGTCGTAGTAGGTGATCAAGGCGCCATCACAGGTAAGAGATAAATATTGGGTTGACGTTGTGGTTTGAAGCTCAAGTGCTTTGTCTCTACATGCAGCGAATTTCAGTGCGGGGAAATGAAGGTGGGTGCAAACAACCGAATAGACAACCGGAGTACTTCGGGATGGCATCCTTCTTTGCATTAGACAGCAAGCCAAAAGAAATGGCCAACCCAGATTAGCGTATATAGCCAGTTTGGAAACCGGACTGAGAACGAACACAGCAGGACACGCGCTCGTGAACACCAGGGATACTCCTGGCTGTCGAAAGTGTATCCTCTTCTGTTATCGGCCCGAAGATGAATGAGACGGGCTCGGGGTTTGCCACAAGGGGAAGCCGACGCGTCGGACCAGTTCCGTGAGCCTGGAAATGTCACGGCGGGCACGGTACGTGACAGTGGGCCGTTGGCGGACTGCCCAATGAGCTATCTCCGCTTCTTCTCCTGTCCAAATGTCCAAAATTTTGGTCGCTATTGACAAATACGGGCCCCTTTTATTTGACAGCTTTCAATTCATTCCATGATTTCTTATTTAATCTTTCCTGTTTGCAAAACCTTTATATTTCCGTTACCCAGGGTTTGGGGAGAGACTCCTTGATTCATTTCGTCTTTGTGGTGCAGTGGAGAAGGGAGTATGGCGAGATATCAGGAGTGTGGAATTGGAGATCCCGTTTGATTCCTCCTCAAAAGCATCTGACTTCATCGACCAGACAGTTGGACACCAGCAGCCTTAATTATGAGAAATGGCGGAAAACGTTCACAACCAAGAGAGGCACATATGACAGTCGGTGCATCCATATGAATGGTCTCGGATAACGTAGGTCAGAAGCACTCTACGCTGTTCAGCTGTAATATACACATTTTGCTTTCATTTAGGTTGTTCGGTATTTTGATTTGACTTTTACTTGACCTTCAGTGTACTCAATTATCAGTAATAAGCACCCACCTATCCACAATCGATTCTTGAACAGATCGACCTCTCCTAACTAGATGACAGAGAAAATGAAGGTGAAGGCTGGACGGGTGGAATCTTACAGCACCCAGGACTGACCATCAAGGGGCCCATGGGCGACGAGAAGAGGAGCAATGACATGGCACATCAACATTAGGACACGAAATGAATATAAGCCGCGTAGTCACGGGTAAGCAAGGCCAAATGCCACATCACGTTCCAAGACGACAGTTCGAGCGTCCGTCAACAATGAGCAGAGCTAGGAAACACGAGATGATGTATAGCGCGTTCGTAGGTAATAATGTGGCTATACAGGCGAGCGGGCGGACGAGGGCCTGACGTGAATGGTCGGTAGTCGATTCGCGGTCGGTGGTACGGACGCCCCTGCATTGTAGTAAAATAGTGTTGGCCTTCACTTCACCCCCCATGGTTCTATCAACCGACAAATATCGAGCGAGCGTGGGGTGTCTATGCAGAGTTGTCGTGGCTCACGATGACGAACGCGAACAAGGCTATGGCAACGGTCGAGCGACACCCGTTGGGGTCATAGTCGTAGCAGAGTTCGCAGTGGCGCTGGTGAGTGTGACTTGGGTTGGGGCTGCTGTTGTGCTGCGAGTTGTCGTTGGCCTTGCGCATGTGCTTGACGTGCTCGGCGAGTAGCTTGGTCCTGTCGTCTGTCGTGGACAAATGATATTGGACAGTGGTGTTTGGGGAGACAGAGAGAATGGTGGCCGGAGGTTGACACAGCAATACGGCGACGAATGTGTCGACGCACCCGCCACGGAGGTGATGATGCAAGGTGGATTCAGAGCGTGAGCGTCATCAGGGACAAGAAGCAATGAGAAGGCGTGATGCTATGTGAGCCAAGTTGACAAATGGGAAACGAAAGAAGGCAATACGCACATGTCGGTACATGGTCAGCTTCTCCATAGATAGCATGCGTGCCGCCGATGGTGCTTGTGTAGGTTATGGACTCGTAAATGACAGCCTGATCATCGTGGGCAAGAGTAAGAGTGAGCGAGTAAGGCCGCCGTCGATTCCCGTCAGTTGGTGAGTGGGAGAGTGGCCTTGCCGTCGAATTCGACTGGCGGATAGTAGCAATGACTGGTGAGTGTGCGGTGGAGGACGATGTTAGCGGTGGCGAGAGACGAGTGCGTTGGTGTAGAATGAGTTCTTCAGACTCCCTGCTGAAGAAGCCGCGATCTCGGCCACGACCCGGTCGTTGAGGACTAGATGGCCTTTTGGATTGCCAGAAGTACACGATGCACTAAAGATGAGGAGTAGGTATTTTAGCACGAATGCTGGGATTGTCCAGAACGCGTAACCCACAGTTCGATCCTATCTCTCCAAGTCTCAAGGCTGGCCATGCCGTTAGCCCTATGGAAACCAGTACGGCTCGTCGAGAATATGGTGTCAGTTTGTGTCTCTTGGGATGGAGGTCATCTGTGAACGACCGCAAGAACGGCCTTGGAGCCGTGGTTGCTGGCGAGGGCACCTGTTGGCTGAGTGGTAGCAACGGAACGCGGTCCAGGTGGTTGTAGTAGACCGATCGCATCGGAGGGATTGCAAGAACATGCGGGCGGTTGAAGGTTGAGACCTCGGTGCTTTGTCTCCACAAGAAAAATAGATCCTGATGAGGCTGGACTAGTCGGCTCAATTGTTGAAATCACATTCAGATACTTCATTCTAAAAGCAACTACCGGATAACAGACTGATCTCCCGCTCTTTCCCCTGACCAATCCCCGCCGACCGGGCCCGATATCCCGGATATACTGCAGCCACAGTTGACGATACTTGACGAAAAGATTCTTCTTTTTTAGACAGGCGTAGGAGGCTTATGTAGATAGAAACGAAAGCCCAAAATGTTGAAAGGCAGAAACATTGAGAGCGGTAACAATACAATGGGAATAATCGCACTAACAATCGATACGAGAACACAATAACGATCGGCTATGAGGAACCCGTGGTATGCCCCTTATCTTCCGCAGCAAGTCATGCAATCCGCGGCGAATAACCCAACAATCACCGCCTTGGTTTCCACCTCATGGGGGCTCCATTAAACAGTAGAGTAATGGTGAATATCATATACAGGTCTGCCAACCGAGTCTCCGCCCCTTTGCAATTTCCTCCACAGACGCGTGTCACTTCCGTCATTCGGATCCTTATGGGCGCCTGGTATCGGGTATCGGGGACACCTGGAACCGAAAATCGGGAATTCCAGTTGTATTCGGGTTTCAAGCTCCGTTGACTGGAGACTGGATGGACGGTTATATAATGATCATCTGGATTCGTCTGTATTTATAGCAAGCCCCAACAAACACAAAAACACGATTGTTCTCGTCGTACTCGGCCGCGCGAATTTTTTTGACTGGCAGGAGGGCGCGGGCCGTTTAGCGAGCACGGGTAATGCGAGACTCATGCAGAGCGCCGTGCGTAGGTCAAAGAGAACGCGTCAAGGCTCAAGGGCTGCGACGGTCATGATCAAGGGTGCCGTGGGAGTCCTCTGCCAGAGCCACGTACGAAGGCTTGTTAAGCGTGTTCAATTTGTTAAGCCTGTGCAAGCGGATAACTCGACCCTTTGCGATTTCGTTGTTCGAGGCACACCTTCAAAGCGTACATATTCTGTCACCACGCACATACGTTCATATCATACCACCCGCCTGTTCCCGGCAATATCGTGATAGACGAGTTTCGCGCTCATTTTCACCGTCAACGTGTTGTCTCTTGCGCCAAGGGTAGCAATGGACACTACCACTCCCAATCAAGAATACTGTAAAACTTTTAATTACAGCAACGGGAGGGGTGCGTGACGTGATGGTCGAACCGGTAAGAAACGGAAACGGGTAGGGGTTGTGATGCGTGATGGAGGAAACGGAGGGGGGAAGAAACCAAAATGGGACAGTTTACAACAAAGCGTCAAAGCTTTTTTATAGTAGTTTGTGCCAGCTTTTGGCTTTGCGACGTTCTAGACATTTTAGGAATTGATACCGTCCCTTAATTGTTGCCAACCTTGGCCTATGGCGCAATCGAACCTTGTCTATAAAATAGTGCAAAAATTCTTGGGACACCTTGGAGGGGATTGGAGATAGTTTTGTGGATGAAGAGGGCAATGTCATGGTCGAAAGTGCCTCAGAAACTTGGGCCACAACCAATGTGAGCGATGTCAGTTACAATCGCGACTCAGATATTGAAGATATCGAAATGATCGATGTTGATGCCATCTCCGATTCTGGCTTTACTGTCTAAAATTGTAATATTAACACCTTTTTTGGCCTATTTCTGGGGAGCAAAGCCATGCATCACAAATCTCGACACAAGAAACCACAGAGGTGCAATGTGACGTGACGTTTCATGTCTGGAAGAAACGAAACCTGTGCGCGTGACGTGATGCGTTGCTGTAATTAAAAGTTTTACAGTATCTTGTGCTGGAGATGTGGTCCACTATGCTTTCGCAATGGGTCTCTGCCGTGGGAATTGTGCTCGTGCTCTACGATTATCTCCTTACTATACCGGACGAGGTATGCCTGATCCTTTTGCGCCTCAGGGCAGTCTCACTTTGCATAACTTTTGCAGATGCGCCTTGTGTGGCCAGGAGGCCTGAATTTCCCAAAATGCTTGTACTACTATAATCGATACCTCACTATGGGTTCTTTACTATTTTGCACCTACTGTGGGTAGTACGTTTTCGTGGGAAGGACGGATAATTGAAAGATTATCACTAGCTCTCGTAGGGTATAGGCCTGCACTGTCCAATCAAGTGAGCATCTCTCATTCGGACTCTTGAACGCATAGAGACTTACTTGTTTCAGTTGTCCGTTTGTTTCGATGATATAGGTTCCGCATGCTCACCAGTTCTCAGTTGTCAAGCAGTCGGTGTCGTTACGGCAATGTCCGTGGTAACAGCCACATCAGCATCGACAGGTAGTACCTTTCAATCGGCTCTTACAGTCAAAAATACTAACCGTTTACAGTCTTGCTCATTTTACGCCTATCAGTGCTTTATACTGACTCTCGATGGGTTGTACGGCTCCTATGGGCTGCATTCGGCATTTTCGGGGGGTTTCGCCTTGCCTATGCCATCTATTCTACCGCTTTGGTCACTAGTGAGTCGATAATTAGCCAGCTGTACCAACAGACTGACGTGGTATATGCAGAGAGCATGGTCTACTCTCCAATAAGCAAAACGTGCCAACATGGCGCCAATGCGAGCTACACGCCCACCGCTATCGATCATTGCAATACCCGCACTACTCGATATTCTCCTTCTCGTCCTCACTGTTTTCAAAGCGATGAGGATTCCTTCCTCGATGAGAGCAAATTCCATTGTATGTGTAAAATCCCAGTTGAGTTCACGTAAAACCCTGAGATGAGACCTCATAGCTACGCACATTGATTCGGGACGAAATCCTGTACGTGGATTACCAATTGTCATGCGTCGTATCTTACTTTCCCGCGTCGCAGGTACTTCTCTGTTATCGTAAGTGGATCACAAAATCGTTAAATTTCGCAATTCCAAACATTGGCCATAGACGACGCTCCGCATCACCAACTATGTTATCTGGCTCGCCCTTCCGCCTGTATGGTCCGCTATATTGATCTATGCCGAATGGGGTGTGGATTCGTTGTAAGCGTGCTTTCATTGGTGGAGCTGCGAATCCCAAGTGAATGTCTCCACAGGTTCACATGCCGTTTCTTTCTCAACTTGCGAGCTATTGCCTTTCACCAGCGAACGTCGCTTTTCGAAAACCATGTTCCATCCGACTTTAACACTTCCCCTTTTGGTACACGCCCCCTCCGCGACCAATCAGGTCGTCTTTTGACAAACAAATTCATCCACGTGGAGATGGAAAAGACCGTTTACACCACTGGAACCATTCCGATCGAAGGAAATACGGAGCAGCCAGATATAATCGACCTGGAAGATATAGATTCCCCAGCTCATCAGCAGCGGAAGTGAAGGGGCAAGAAGGACAGTTGTAATATAATGGAGGTGATATGCCATATTAGTCATCCTTGGGTGGGTAAAATAGTTGGTTCCCTGTAGTGGTTGCCATCGACTTGACAATTAGAACGTCATTTTGAACTTGAAGAAGACGGGTAGGCACCATGGCAGTAAAAGGCAACATCAGCAAATTCGGTCCTCCCAGCCGAGACGTGAGTTCAAGACTTGCTGAACGGATTGCAAGTCTCTCTTAGAGCTGATTCGCTTATCACACAAAGTTTTGACGAAACATGAAATACCCATTGCATGGTCTCACGACCTATTGTTCTTTGGTATCCGTTGGCGGAATCTCAGTACTTCATCAAATGACCTATGCCATGTCAAGTGGCCGGACTGGTTACACAATTTCAAACAATACGACCAATTGGTTCCTGGAGAAGGCTTTCACGAGCCCGGCAAACTCCTTACTGACGTTTTCCATCTACGCCCTCTCAAGCCTGAGCAGGGACGCTGATTGATGGGACCGCGCAGTGCTGCGACGTGCGGAGAATATCGCGCCCTCGTGGATTTTGAAAACGGCCTCACGTGAGTTCTCCATTCGAGGTTGCTATGCCTCATGGCCTTAGCTATCTGGCAAAGGGCAATTTCGTAATTGCAAGCTCAAGTTCAAAAGCCAATGGGGCATTGGGCGATAGCCGGTAAACCGCGTTGTACGACATGCCAGCGGTGTATGTGACAGCCGCACAGTACCTCCCGGCTATTGCGGCGAACAATCTGGGATCGTAACGCATTTGCGGACTGGGCGGAGAAAATCCTTCCAATCCAGATGGCTTACGCATGTGTCCATATACCTATGTTTCAAGGGTTTCGGATCCAGGCTCATCCCTTCGGCTGGTTAAAACAACTGAAGCGGAGAATCCCGCGTTTGGGTGCGATCTGCGGGTCATGAAGCCCCGCCCCGCAGGGATGATCTGTTTGAGGAAATAATTTGTTCTGTCCTAATAACAGGGAATCTAAAGATCCCGTTTTTTCAGGCCCTTAGCTAGGAGCCGCGACGAGAAGTGGAGCAATAAATGACACATTGACATTAGGGTATCAAACGAGGAAGTCGGGCCTAGCCGCATAGTAACAGGGAAGCAGACCAAAAGCCACACCAGGTTCGAACACGACAGTCTGAGCGTCTGTCAACGATGAGCAGAGCTAGGAAACACGAGACGATGTATAGCTCGTTCGTAGGCAATAAAGTGTATTTACAAGCAAACGGGCGGACAAGGGACGGTCGGTAGGAAGGACGCAAATCGGGTCGGCAATGGATTCGCGGTGGGTGATACGGACATCCCCCACATTGCGTCATGTAGCATATTGTCGGCCTTATACGTCTGGCAACCGAAAAATATCGAGCGAGCGTGGTGTGTCTATATAGAGTTTGTCGTGGCTTATAATGACGTATGCCAGTGAGGCTATGACAGACACCTCATAGTCGCAGCGGCGTATAACTTGGGTTGGGGTTGTTGGACTGCCAGTTGTTGGGGCTGTGCGCATGCTTGACGTGCTTGGCAAGTTGCCTGGTCCTGTGGCCGTCGTCGTGGACGAATAATAGTGGACAGCGGGCAGTGTTTGGAGAGAGAGGAAAAACGATGGCGACGGGAGGTGGCACAGCGACGCCGGCGACGAACGCGTGTCGATGCGGGTGCGTAGCGGAGGCGATAATACAAGCCGGATTCAGAGCGTCATAGGAACAAGCTGAAAAGCATCGAGGAAGCGCGGTTTTCTGTGAGCCAAGTGGACAAAGGGGAAACGAAAGATTGCATGGCCAGCTTCGCTATAGGTAGCATGGGTGCTGCCGATGAAGGTTATGTACGTGATGCACTTGTATGCGAGCGTGGTGGGGCTATGAGGCCGAGTATCAGTGAGATGGACGGTCGAGGAGCAGATAGACAAGTTGAGGAAGAGGGACTAAGAGCGATAGATACCCACCAAAGATCCTTTTGGAAACACTGGGCGCCGGTGGTGGCTGGTCTGGGTAGGAACGATGACCGAAGCTGGGGAACCCGTGACATTCCTCTGGATGGGTGAATAGCCATAGTAGCCCACTTGTAAAACGCATGGACCATTCGCGTTCCTTCTCACTCAGGCCAACGAACCGCCGTTGGTAGCTGGTGAGCGGCGACCGCTGCTCACCGAGCACCTTGCTATCGTTTGAATCGCCTTCGACGAGTAAAAGGAGGAGCGAAGGGAAGATGAGGGTGGGACCGCCAGCGCAGAGGAAGGGTACGAGGTCCTAATAGCTCGCGGGGAACGTCGGGGGTGTGGAGATGTCTCACCTGATCACCGTGGGTGAGAATAACAGTGGCCGTTGTCGAAGATATTCCTGTCGGCTTATGAGTGGGAGAATTGTGTTGTTGTCGAGTGCGCAGTGCCATAGTAGGTTGGTTGTCACCTCGGGCCACCACTCTCGGACCCCTCCGAGGGGTGCCGTTCTCTTTGTCTATAAGACCCCTCCGAGGGGTCGGCTGCACGCGTCCCAACAATTGACGCCAGCTGCCCTTCGTCCAACTGAC
>Ga0307515_10014258_pt1 | contig 14760 bp, 1 predicted proteins | sample 17_EM_MG_FD_194513 | JGI IMG/M metagenome (GOLD analysis project Ga0307515, IMG submission 194513) | Populus trichocarpa ectomycorrhiza microbial communities from riparian zone in the Pacific Northwest, United States - 17_EM | ecosystem: Host-associated > Plants > Roots > Unclassified | place... | reverse complement strand
TTTAATCTTATAAGTTAGGCCTTAGGGGTCTTTATTATATATATTAAGGATTTTCTTAAACTCCTATTTATCTTCTATATTACCGTTATTATCTCTCTACTACTTATTCTTATACATTGCGGCACTCTATAGTATTAATATTTACTTAGCTAGGGATCTTTTTAGTAGCCTAGAGGCGGACCCTAAATATATAAAAGGATTTATTTACTTAAATATAGTCTAGGAGGTCTACTATAACTGCCCCTTAGTATACTATAAGTATAAGGTATAAGCCGTCCCATTTATTGTCCCATTTATTGTCCTATTTCTTTTTAGGTTTATTTATCTTTATATTTTCTAAGCTAACTATAACTATATCGCCTTTATAGAATAACGCGCTCTTATCCTTATAGGTATTAATATTATCTTTATAGCGTTGCTATAAAATCTAGGCTAGGGCCTTAAGCTATATTAATATCCGCTTAAAGCGGTTAGCTATAGAGTCTACATAAAAAAACTCCTTCTTTGCTTATACTAATAGTATTAGTAGGTAAGGGCTAATAGGCTTAATTCTAAGGTGAGGGTTAAAGCCATAGTTTGTAAAAAACGGGGAAATACCTATACTCTTATTAATTTGGTTATTTATAGCAAACTTAGTAAGCAGTAGGTAGTTAACCTAGTTAACCTATATAAAGCTAATAAAAGTATAAAGGTACTTATTTACGGCAGCGTTAATAATTTTAGTTTAGCCGTCCGTTTCTAGGTACTAAGCTAAGCTTAGTCTTAAGCTTATCTTAAGGCGTTTACTTAATTATTACTAAAAGTTGCTAATAAATTATATACCGCGATTGGAGATAATTGTACTTAATGCACTATAGAGCTTATATACGTTATTAATAAAGCCATTAACTAGCTCCTTTATTAAGAGTCCTATTACTAAAACAAGGTATTATATTTTAGTTAGGCGGTCTATAATAACAAGAATATATTTATATACCTTACTATAGTATTAGTATACTAGCAGCGTTATAATATAGTTAATTAAAATATCGGTCTATAGGCGTGTATATAGTTTTAATAGTTTTAAAAAACTAGTTAGGGCAAAATAGGGAGTCTTAGTGCGAAAGTATAGGGCATAGTTTTTAATAAAGGTAGTTATAAATTAGGAGATTCCTAGCCACTAGTATATTTAGTTTAAGAGGTTAAGGGTTTTAACCTAGCTAGGGTAACTAACGGGGCCGCTATTATAAGAGCGATAGATAACTTTTAGGTGGAGGTCTAGGGCGTTAGGGATAAAAAGATATTAGTAGAAGTAAATCTGTTTATTAATAATACTATATTCTAACTTATCGTAATAAAGTAATTTCCTAATCTTCTTTAGCTACTAGCGAGCTTTCTAATTATATAGGGCCGCTACTATATCTTTTATAAGTTTGTTCTCTTAGTATCCTAACTAAATTAACTTATCTAGTAACTTTTTAGCTATTTTAGGGTCTAGAGTAGCTATAAACTTTACGTTATTAAAGTTATAGAACTTATATAGTAATTCTTTTAAGATTATAGGGTTAACTTTTTAGGGCGGTATAATAACTTAGGCTTAGTAGCGAAGGCGTTTATTATTAGCGTCCTTAGGCCTAATTCCGAGTAGCCGGCTTAGGGCGTTAAGGAGCGTAGCTTTGCTATTAGGTTTATATATAATTATAAAGTTAAACTATAAAAGGAACTCTACCTACTAAACTTAGCGCTAATTTAGCTGCTTAGTAGTTATAAACGTCTATAGGTTTTTATAGTCGGTAATAATTTTAAACAGCTCCTTAGTCCCTTATAGCTTAGGACGCTATTTTTTTAAAGCCTTAATAATAGCTAAGAGTTCTTTATTATAGATCTTATAGTTATACTTTAGTATAGAGTGCTTTATAGAAAAGAATACAACCAGTCTTAATTTACTATTATTATTATACTAGGAAAGAACTCCGCTAAAAGCCTAGTTCAATATATCTATCTCTATTACTATTTTCTTTATATAGTTATAGTATGCTAGTATTAGTACTAAGGTAAAGGCTCCCTTAAGGGCCTTAAATAATTTAGTTTATTTTAGTCCCTATAGCCATCTAATATCCTTCTTTAGGAGTTTTGTTATAGGTATAGCGGCGGCAAAGTAGCCTTAGATAAATTATTAGTAGAAGTTCGCAAAGCTAAGAAATTGTTATAGTTCTTTAATTAATATTAAGTTATTCTATTCCTATAAGGCCTATACCTTCTTAGGGTCTATAGTTATACTATTAGTTAAGATAATTAAGCTAAGGTATTTTGTTTTAGTAGAGTAGAACTTAAACTTATTAATATTAATTTAAAGTCCAGTATTACTAAGTCTTTAGATAACTTTATTTACATACTTAGTATACTTAGTATGTATTTTAGAAAAGATAAGGGTGTTATTAAGATAGGTAGTATAGTAGTCGTTATAGGCGTTATATAAAATATAATTAATATAGTTTTAAAACGTAGTAGGTGCGTTATAGAGGCTAAATAGTATAATTAGTATCTTATAGAGTCCAAACCGGGTAATAAATGCTATAAGCTACTTATGGCCCTTTATAATTAAGATCCGGTTAAACGCAGCAATTATATTAAGTTTAGTAAAGTACTTAGTACTATAAAGTACATTAAGTGTTTTATAAATTAGTGGCAGTAGGTACTAATTTTTAATAGTAACTATATTTAGGCCTTAGTAGTTATAGTAGATTTATATACCGCCATTGGGCTTAGTAATAAGGAGGAGTAGTATAGTAGCTAGTAAGGTTAATTTGCGGATAAAACCCTTATCTAGTATCTTATTAATCCATTTCTTTATATGCCTAAGTTTAGTAAATAAAAGTGGTCTATTTTTATAGTACGGGGCCTAGTTTTTAGGGATAATCTTAATTTTATAGTCTTATAGTTAGTAAGGGGGTAGCTTATCTATATTCTTAGGGAGAAAGTGCTTAATATATTTACGAAACTCCTTTAGTAGGCGTTATAGAATGCCTTCGCGGGTTAATCCTAGTTTACCTTTTAGGAATGTTTTAATATTAGTATTAACTATCTTCCAGCATAAAAGCTTGGGCTTAGTTTTTAGATTTATTTTAAGAAAGTTGTAAAAATAGGGGGGTAGTACTTTACGGGCTTCCTTTATTATATAGTTGCCTTTTACTAGCCAGTAGAAAGACCTTTTTAATAGGTTTAGTACTTCTATTAGGCCTATAGGCAGCTCCTTAAATAGCTATTAGTATTTTTCTTATTTAACTAGTTCTACTAGCTCCGCTATATAGATCCTTATTACTATTACGTCTTTTTATTTATAGAACTAAGTAAAATTAATAGTATAAGTGTATTTAATATTATCTAGGTTAGGGCGTATTTAGTTCTCTGGTGCTATAGCTAGGCTAATATAGCTTAGTTAGCTTAGGGGGGCGGAAATAAGGCGGCGGCTCTATATAGTACGCGCGGGAGACAAGTATAAGGTTAGGCGTTATAGTAGTGCGGTTTCTATTATCTAAGTCTTAGTAGTTTTATAGCTAGTCCTTACTATAACGCAAGCTATAGTATACGTATATAGTATATAGCTTAGTTCTAAGTATTAGGCTAGGCGGCTAGGGTTTAAATAGTATCTAGGTTAGGGTTAGATTCTTAGTAGTAGCGGCGCGAAGTAGACCTTCTTTCTTAGTCTTAGTAGGGCCAGCTAGCCCGTCGTTTTAGTCTTAAGTACTAGGGTAGTCCAGTCTTCTACTATCTCATTACTTTACAGCTATATAGGCTCCCCTTTATTAGGAACGTCTTCTACTATTAGGGCTTTATATATAGTCCTAGGCACTAGGCTTAGTAGTGCCAAGTATCTACATAGGGCGTCCCTATTACCGTTAGTTATCCCCTATAGGAGGTAGTGCCTAAAGTAGTAGTCTAAGTTAAAGCGGATCTTAAGCTTTCTAAAGCTAGGGCGGGGCTTATACTTCTAAAGCTAAGGTATACCTAAGATAATTAGGGTAGCGGGCGAGAGTTTAGTAATAAAAAAAGTATAGCTTTAGTATAGAGGCCAATTAATATTTAGGTGGTAAAGTAGTCCGTAATAAGTAAAGTTAGGATACTATTTACGAGGCGCAGTAGCTTAAGTGCTAGTAGCTTCTTAGTTATAATATTATACTTTCTTATAATAAACTCTATATCGGTAAATACTATTATAGTACTACTAGAGTCTGCTAGGCTTATTATATTAATATAGACTTAGGGGTATAGGTTACGTAATAAGGGGAGTTAGGTTTAAATAAGGATTAATTTCTTATTACTAATTACTAATTTAAGATTAAGTGGCAGCTTACTAATAGAAAGGACTAATTAATCTAGTAATAGGGACCTAGTCTTCTTGTCTTCTTCCTTATATAGTTTAAAGGTTTACTTTTTAATAACTAGGGTATAGGGCTATTTTAGTAGGGCGGTCTAGTATCTATTTAGCTAGCAGTATTAGCCTTAGTCTTAATTAGGGTATAGAAAGATAATACCTCGCTAATAACATGGCCGTATTTATATTCGCTAGCGCGGAGTCGCTAATACTAGGCGTTGTTAACGGGTTAGGCTCCTATATAGAGTATTATTTAAAGTAACTAAGCCGTAGGGTTAAAGGAGGGGGGTTATCTACCGCGGCTATAATAGGCTCCGCGGTTGCCGCGTTTATAATAGACTCTATAGTTACTACGTCCGTAGTTATTACTTCGCGTTATTTAATAGGGTAGTATTAGAACTAGGTTTACTATCTTAATAAGGTTATAGGCGTCCTTTTAGTGGCTAGGTGTCATGGAGTGAGTATAAGCGGCGATAATATATAGCAAGGTAGATATTATTAAGCTATGTACATGAACTGTATAAGGAGGTCAAGACGTTGCGTAAGGAAAGAAGGTAGGAAAACGGGAAGAAAGGGCATATATTGTTGACTTGGTTACTTAGTTAATACGTATATAGGCAGAATAGGGTTTAGGTTATAGTCCTGGCAGAACTTAGCAGAATTCGGTGGAACTTAGCAAAATATAGCAGAATGCCGTAGATTGCCGTTAGATTGCTATTTCGCGGTTAGTCTTTAATTGCTAAGTTAGTAGAAATAGGTAGACGTGTGTAAGGTATTACGGGGGTATCCCGTAACAGTACCCCCCCTTTAAACTCGAGCTTTTGCGAGATAGGGCTATAGTAGTTCTAGGTAGAGTTTGTAAAAGTCTTCTGCGGCTTATATAAGTCCTATAGAGTTAATAGGTTCCTATAAGGACTTAGTAAAGCCTCTCCATTTTATAAGATATATATATTAGCGTTTCCGTTTATTATACTTAATATTATTAATTCTTTTAATAAAGTACCCGTTCTTACCATCTACTTTAACCGGTAGGGGGGGGTCCTATATCTATCTGGGTAGGGCATCTAATATAGGAGTAGTAGGGTAGAGGACTAACGTATAGAATATAGGGTGGATTTTAACCGTATTAGGGAGCTTTAGTTAATAGGCGTAGGAGGAGATAACTTTCTCGACCTTATAAGGGCCAGCGTTCTTCTAATTAAGCTTTTTAGTAGGTCGTTTTATATTTAGATTTCTTATATTTAGCCAGATAAAGTTACTAATTTAATAAGCTAGTGCTAGGGTTTATTTCTTATTCGCTGCGGCTTTATAGATAGATTAGGCCCATATTATTTTATTAGTAAGGAACTATTATAGTTCCTCTATCTTTTTTACAAATTTATTTACTTTTATAACTTATAAGGCGTAATAAGTGGGGCGAGGAATATTACTAAAGGGTGCGAAACCCATTTATAGATACTAGCCGTAGTTAGCTAGGAATAGGGAGACCTTTATAGTTTCTAAGACGGAATTATTCGCAGTAAACTTAGTAAATGTAAGCCAGTTAATCCAGTTATTTTATAAGTATGATATATATATCTGAATATACTATTCTATTATAGCATTTATACATTCCATTTAACTATTTGTTTCTAGGTAGTATACTATAAATAATAGTGCTTTAATACGGAGTTAGGTAGTTAGTTCTTTCCAAAATATAGAGATAAACTAGCTACCTTTATTAGAGATAATCGTTTTGGGAAGTCCGTGGAGTTTCTATACGTAGTCTAGAAATAGTTAAGTAATGGTAAGTGTTAATATATTAGGGCAGGCGATTAAGTGTCTTATTTTAGATAGTTAGTTTATAACTACTATAATATTTATACAGCCTTTACTTACGGGGAGATTAATAATAAAGTTAATTAAGATATCCTTCTATCTTTAGTCCGGAACAAGTAGTGGCTTTAAAAGGCTATTATACGTCTTATATAAAGCTTTAGCTTATTAGCAGATATAGCAGCTAGAGACGTACCTTCGTATTATATTATATATATTCGGCCAGTAGTACTCCCGTTAGAGTAGCTCTAGAGTTTTCCCTTAGCCTAGGTAGCCGGCTACTAGTAGGTTATATACGTATTTAAGGAGCTTAAGCTTAAGTTTATTATAATTAGGGATAACTAGACGGTTTTAGTAATACAAGCGGTTTCCGCGAGCTTTATATTTACTTAGAGAGATCTTTTTAGAGCGTCTAATACTATTATAGATTAGCTTAAGCGTCTCTTAGATAAACTTATTATTTAGGTATTTGTTAACTATAATCTGTTTAATTAATTAATTAGTTATTTTAAGGATGTGTACTATAAGGTCTTTAGTAGGAGGGTTAAATAGTTTAGGACGAAGTAGGGTCTAGTTTCGGTAAGAGCACGCTTCTTTTAGTGCTGGCGCGTCTTGCGAATATTAGGTTAGAGTATTAGGCTTTTAACCTTAAATACCTAAGCAGTATATAATTAAGAATTAAAAATGGGATAGGTATTCTAACTAGCGGGCCTAATAGTGGCTTAGCTGTTTTATGGTTGTAAAGTACTATAGGTTCTTATAGTCGTTAAGGACCTTAATTAGAAATCTAACGCCTTCTAGTTTAGGTCGCTATTATTTAAAACATCTAATAATAGCTAGTAATTCCTTATCGTAAATCTCGTAGTTATATTTAGCTAGGCTTAGTTATTTTAAAAAGTATACTATAGGGTGTAATACTCTATCCTTATTATATTAAGACAGGATACCTTTAGTAACGTAGTTAGATAAGTCAGCTTCTATAACACTTATTTAGTTTAGGTTAAAGTATTAGAGCACCAGCGTAGTAGTAAATATAATCTTTAGATAGGTAAAGGCCTTTTTACATTCTTTATTAAAGATAAAGGCTTTATCCTTTTGGGCTAAGGCTATAAGGGGTAAAACTAGGGCGGAGAAGTTATTAATAAACTGTTAGTAGAAATTAGCAAATCCTATAAAGGCTCTTACGTCTTTAACGTTGTTAGGTTCTTGCCAGTTTACAATTACTTTAACTTTCTTTGGGTCTATTTATATGCTATTTATAGAGATAAGAAGTCTAAGGTATAGAACTTCTGTTTTATAGAACTTATATTTATCTACGTCTAATTATAGACTAGCTCTATATAAGGCTTATAGGATAAGGTTAACGTGTTTTTGGTATTCGGTTAGGTTATTACTATATATTAAGATATCGTCGATATAAGCGGTATAGAAGATGTCCAGGTAGGGATATAGGGTGTTATTTATATAATGTTAGAACGAGTTTAGGGCATTTGCGAGGCTAAATAGCGTTATTAAGTATTAAATAATCTATACTAAGTATAAAATACAGTAAGCCATTTATCTCCTTTTGCTATACGGAGACGGTTAAATGTAAAGATAATATTGAGCTTTGTATAGTTGTCAGATAATCTATATTCTCTGTGGCGTAGGACGTGCACGAGTCACGTGCACGGGCCACGTGTATTGTAAATATCTTCGTCTAAGCCCAGGGGCCCCAGATCAATCACCGAACAAGACACGATCAAGATCATCAATCAATCAACCCATTTCATCATTGAATAGCTCTATGTGAGTTATCTGACAATAGTAGCGAGCCTTACTTAGTTAGTTTAGCGTCTCTTATATTAGCGGGATCAGATATTAGTTCTTAACGGTAACGGCGTTAAGAGCTTAGTAGTCTATATAGAAGTATAGACCGCCACTAGGTTTCTTAATAAAGATTACTAATACGGCTATAGGCGACAAGCTTGCTCTAATAAATTCTTTACTTAGGTTCTCGTCTAAATACTTTTATAGCACTTAGAGTTTATTTTAGGACATCCCGTATAGGGGTCTAAATCTAGGCTACTTTCCTTCTTTAAGTATAATCTTATAGTTATATAGTCGGTATTCTAGTAGCTTATTGGCTTCCTTTTATAAGAATGTATCTAGGCGGTAATAATACTCTACTAGTACCTTTGTGGCAGGGTTAGTGTACTTCTTTAGTGCTAAGGCCTTCTTAATATCGGTTATTGTGACAGCGAAGATTATATACTTAGGTTTCTTGGCAAGTTGTACTAGCGGGGTAGCTCTAATTATATAAATATCTAGGGTGTTAAGCTCGTTTAGATTGTTTATAGTTTCTTACATAGCTTTCTATTTAGCTTTAGGTTTAGTATTAGGTACGGAATTAGTATTAGATTTGGGTTTAAGTTCTTTAAGAATCCTTTTTATAGTAGAATACTAGTCCTTCTAGTATTTTCGTATATTAAGCTTAAGCTTCTACTTAGCTTAGGGTGGTGTAGTAGTTAGAATCGGTTTATAGGGTTTAGTAGAATTTTTAGATTCTTAATAGATATTGGTGGAAGTCTTATATTAGTAGAATTTGGTAGAATTCCTAGGTTAGTAGAATTAGGTAAACTTCTTGGGTATAGGGTAGATTTTAGTAGATTTTTTAGATTTTAGTTCTAGGTCTAAGTAGTAAGTTATAAGGCACTTCTGCTTATAGTAGGAGGCGGTAAATAGAAGCTTAAGGTTATTTTAATTAATAGTTACCTTATAAAGCTTTATCTAGGGTTATCTAAGGATTATTAGGTGACCTAAGGTAGTAATAAAAAGCCTAATTAGTTCTTCGTAGTTTAGGTATTAAAGTCTTAGGTATACTATATAGGTAATTTAGCCTAAGACCGTGCGTTTACTATTAAATCTAAATACGTTAATATGCCGGTTAAGGGGAGTTAGGGTAAAACCATTATCTTATATAAACATCTTATTAATAAATCCTATGCCACTAGCTCCTGTATTAATTAGAACTTAAGCACTAGCCTATTAACCGTTCTACTAAAGACGGTAGTTAACGGTTATGCTACGGTCCTAAGAGTTAGAGTTCGTAATATTTAAAGTATTTAACGAGATCCTAAGGTAGAGCTGTTTTAGAGAGCGACTTAGCTCTAGGATCTTCCTTTTAGAGGCAATTAGGGCAGAGTTCTTATAGTATATTAATTATAGCTTTGTCCTTATAAGTGGTACTTATTAGATACTAAACTAGAATTAGATAATAATTAGGGTTAGTAGGCAGGGCTTAACGGAAGCGATTGGTTACTTATACTAGTTATTCTTTTATATAATTAGGACAGCGGTATACCGCCTATACTAGTTATTTAAATATTTATTTTAGGCAGGGGGATAAAGTAGTAACTTAAGATATAAGCGTTGCTTCCGCATTTAAAAAAAGGCTATATTTAATACGTCGTTTACGTTTAACAAATCCTTTTAGGGCATAGGAGAGGGTTCTAGCGTTAATGTCTATAGCGTTTAGGTCCTTATAGGTCTTAGGCGGTTAAGGGGTAGAGTATTAAGGTATATATTTTAGGGTAAGGCGTAGTATATCGTTATATAGGCCGTTAATAACATTGGCGTAGGTAGTAAGGGTATCCGGTAGCTTAACTCCTATAAAGAAAGCCTTTAGTTTGGAGTTTAAGGGTTTTACTAGATAATTAATTAAGGCAGGTTCGTTCTATCTAGTCTCTTTAGTATAGTGGTAGAACTTAGTAAAGTATAATAGGAAGCTCTTAGAGCCATATATTATCTTATTTAGTTTCCTTTATACTATTATAATTTAGTTAAAGTCGCTATAAGATACTTCTAGTATAGTAATTAGTTCTTTTATAGTGCTTAGCTAAAACGGGTATATAGTTTCCGCGGCGTCTCCCGTTAGACGGCTTATGGTATAATATAGTTAACTATTAGGGGTAAGGTAGCGATTAATATTACCGTTTAGCTTATTCTTAAGTTAGTTAAGAAAGGAGCGTAGTTTGCTCCTTTTACCTAAATAGGCGGGAGGATTAGGGAGATATTCGGTTAGCTTCTTTATAGGGGCATTAATTAGCGAATTTAGGGTTAAGGAGCTAGTCCTAGACACATCTCCTCTATTTAGTACTTATAGGTTAACACTAGTAGAAACGAGTAGGGGTGATAATATAGTAGATGGTAAGTTACGGCGGATCTCTCTAATTTCTTTTCTTAGGGATCCAATTATTTCTTAGTGTTAAGCCTTTTATTAAGCAAGGGTATTTATAAAGGCCTATTACAGGCCCTTTATTTATTTAGTAAATATATTATATAAGTTAGTTGCAAATATAGGGGCTTTTAGGTTGTTCTGTATATTAGGCGGAGTAAGATAGTATAAATTTAACGTAATATAGTATTACGGAGTAAGTATAAGCGACGATAATATATAACGAGTAGATATTATTAAGCTACGTATATAAACTATATAATAAAGTTAAGACGTTATATAAGGAAAGAAGGTAGGAAAATGGGAAGAAAGGGTATATATTGTTAATTTAGTTGCTTAGTTAATACGTATATAGGGCAGAATAGGGTTTAGGTTATAGTCCTAGCAGAACTTAATAGAATTTAGTAGAACTTAGCAGAATATGGCAGAATGTTATAGATTGCCGTTAGATTGCCGTTTCGCGGTTAGTCTCTAATTACTAAGTCGGTGGAAACAGGTAGACGTATGTAAGGTGTTACAGGGGTGTCCCGTGATAGTCTTTTAGTAGCAGATCTACCTCTATTTTAACTAGGCTAGCCATATATTTTAAAATACTTAGCTTGCAATTAATGAACTCTTTAATATCCTTAGTCGGCTTATTAGGTCGTTCGCTATCTAGTGGTTATTATAATAGTCTATTAGCTAGACTATTCTTCTTCCCTAGCATATACCTAATATTAAAGTCCTATAACTGGATCTATGCTAGCTATTGTATTATTAAGGCTCTTAGTAAATTGGTAGTAGTACAATTTAGTTGCGTAACTAAGGTATTTATATCCGTCTTAATTATAAAGCGGACGCCGTATAGGTATACTTAACACTTCTTTAATATATATAGCAATGCCTAATATTTAAGCTTTCCTAAATTGTATTTCTGCTCCGCTTAAGACTAGATACCGCTTTTATATTAATATAGGAGGCCGTCGAAAACGGACTCTACACCTATACGTGGTGACGGCTACGAACCTAAGTCTTTAAAGTTCAGACTCAGAGCCAACGCAGAGATGTTGCATAGCGTGCGATACGACCTAGTGGTGGTGGTTATAGGTATTATAGGCGGTGGTGAAAAGTTTTTATATGGGATGGTGAGATCTCAAAAACAACTACTGAGTGCCCCTTACAGCAATAACAACAACACTATTCTCCTATTAAGGCATCTATACGATCCAATATGGATACACGGCATTTAATAACATCCCCTAACCCCCAGTAGAGAGCATTAACGACCTCTTATATTAATAAACGAGCGATTGCGAATAAGCAACAAGTAAATATACGGCCCCTCCTAACCCCTAGGGCAATCGCCCGCGGAGTATACGGTTACTCGCTATCAACTATTAAATACTACCTAGCAGCCTAGACAACACCGTACGGTTTTCCTGTCTCCTCTTAAGGAGTAGTAACCCTTGGTGAGGGCCTAGTAACTAGGGCCTAGGCACAAAAGATACTCAGGCACACATGTCCCGCTCGCCTTTTAGTATAGTGGTTTATAAATAAATCCCCCTTACGCCTTTAATAGGCCTTAGGGGGGGGGAGGCATGGCGTATATGGTAATGGGTAATAAGAGATGGTATACGGGGGGTGGTTAAAATACGGAATACAACTATAAGTGTACAGCAATCGAACGGCAAGGCCTAGCTAGGACGTAGTAAACCCTAGCTAGGATAAGCTAGAGAAGGAAGCAGTGGTTCCCAAGGAGTTCGAACATCTAAGGAGGATAGGACGTAGCCGTAGGCCCGTAGGGCCGCTGCTATGGACGAACATGGCAAACCGGGGTTTTTTATCCTACTGAGGTGGCTTATAGGGTTTTTCCTCCCCTAAACTGCAGGGTTTTCTTCCTGTAAATTATAAGTTTTCCCCCTGTGACGGAGTAGTCTGCGTAGGCCTAGATAGGATCCGTATTAGACGTTAATTAAGAATTACTACTACTATTAATATAGGTAGCAATAACCTTGTACGTCTAGTTATATAAGACTGCATCCCTACCTATTCTTATATCTATTAACGGCGAGAATAATTAGCCTAGCCCCCTTACTATAATCTAGTTAAACTAATAAGGGTATGGTAGTAATTATATACTTTAGAGTCTTTATAGCGGTTATCTACTCTATACCTATATAAACGGAACGTTTACTTATAGTAGTTGGAAGATTGGCTCTACCTTTATTACAAAGTCTTTTACCTATATTTAGTAATATATAATAACTCCTAGGAATGCTTAGGCAGACGTAATATCTTCGCAGTCTCTCTAGTAAATAATCTTTATAACTTTTAACTCTTCTAGATATCGCCCCTTTCTATTATAGCGGTAACTAACTACTACAATCTCGTCCCTATAGAAATGAGATTTTACGCCTAAGATTATATACCTAGCTCGTTCTAAATCTATAAGTACTCCGTCTAGCTATATAATATATTCTAGAATATATCTACGCACTCCTAAAAGGCTTTCTTCTCTATTATATATTGTCTATAGTCCTTTTACTATAATATTATCCAAAAACGGTAAGGTATAGTATGGGACGTATTACTCTAGAATTTGAGTAATTGTCTTTATAAATTAGGCTACCGAATTTATTCCTTTTATAGATACTATTATTTATTATAAAAGTCCTAGAGGTATTATAAAGCCCGCTAAGTTCCTGCTTTTAATATTTAGCTCTAATTAGTTATATCTAAAGAAGAAGTCCACTAAAGATATAACCTTATACCCTATAAACTTTTTAGAAAACTTATTAGCATATAGTAGCAGATTTGCGTCTTTAATAGTCACTTGGTTAATATTTATTGCCGCGTTAATTAGCCGGTACTTTTTATGTTCCTTTTTACTTATAAGAAACCATAAATTCCTATATAGCCTTTTATAATATTCTAGAGTCCCTTAAGCTAGTCGTTCTTATAATATATTTATTACTTCCCCTTATAGGGCCCTTAGTATAGGGAAGTTTAGTACTTACTATGCTTTATACAGTATAGTTTTAATCTTTAATAGTAGAGTTATGTCCCTGCTAATATAACCTATCTTAAAGAACTCCCATACCAGAGCCTTTTCTTAGTTAAATAATATAGCCTTAAATATTTCTTATTCTCTTAGCTAGAGGTCCCCTATAATTATATACTCTAATTATTCTAGCTTTAGCCGTGTACCGCGGGCTAGCTTAGTATACCGTAGCTTAAGGAAATAATTATATAGACTAAGGGGCAACCCTTAAATGGACGCCTTTTGCTAACGTAAGGCCACTTCTCGCCACTTTATTATTCCTCCTATAACCGTTCTGTCTGGTACTAATAAATTAACTAGGCGGACTTTCTCTGCCTTTTATTTATATATAGTTGCTATACTTATAGCGTTCTATCAGGCCTTACTTCTATAGCTTTCTATTTATATTATAAATAGATCCGTTATCTTTAATATTTAATATATAAGGGATCTAGCCTTTACTTTAAATACTAGCTTCTACCTTCCTCCTAAGTGCTTCTTTAAGACTTCCTTTAACGTTTTACTATTAAGCTCTCTCTATTTAGCGTTATACTCTTTTTCCTATTAATAGCCCTATTTAGCGGATATCTAAAATAGTAAATATCCTTATTAAAGCCGCACCTTATTTCCCTTCTCTCCGTTCTTAGCGTCCTTTTTATCCTAATACGCCGGGTTATAAATAACCCTAAATATAATCCTAGCGGATATACCGGTTATACATTTCCTAAACTACTACCTATACTAATTTTTTTATCTAGTTTAAGGAACATTATATTCTTATAAGATGTTAAAAACCTTATATTAACTCCGCTATTTTTTAATTAAATAATATAAGATACTTGGCCTATTACGGTTTGCTGCGTTGCTAGTTTAGCCCTTACTAACTATAGCTTACTAAGTATTACCTTATATAACATTTCTCCCACAGTAATAAAAGTTGTAGATATTAAGACGTTACCTATAACTATAGGGGCTGTATATATTAATCTAATAAACTTAGACTAAGTCCTATTAGTAGATATTAAATATATACCCTATAACTACGGGGGTAGACTTAATATTAGTAAGCCGTGTTATAGAGCCACACTTTCCTTAATAAGGTTAAGCTCCGCTCTAGAGTTAATTAAGTACTTAACCCTTTTATCTTCTATCTGTGCTTTTACTTTTAGATATTATTATTAAAACCGAGTAAATCCTGCTTCCCGTTTAATCTAGTCTACCTCCGCAGTTATTAGGCTAGCTTAATTAGTATAAAACACCTTTCACCACACATGCAACCTTACCAAAAGGTAGCGCCGCACTTCAAAACTTACGCATACCCATCTCACCACCAAAAACAATCGATTTTCCAACTTT
>Ga0307515_10014257_pt1 | contig 14764 bp, 9 predicted proteins | sample 17_EM_MG_FD_194513 | JGI IMG/M metagenome (GOLD analysis project Ga0307515, IMG submission 194513) | Populus trichocarpa ectomycorrhiza microbial communities from riparian zone in the Pacific Northwest, United States - 17_EM | ecosystem: Host-associated > Plants > Roots > Unclassified | place... | reverse complement strand
TAACTTTACTTTTACTATAGCTTGATTCTATACATTTCATGTAAGTAAATATTTGCGGAAGCTTAAACTTAAGTGAATATTGAATGCTTAAAAAAAAGATAGCAAGATGTAATTTATTATTTTTATTAATAAAGGTTTTCTTCTTCAAAGATAAAACTCATGCATGATTATATATAAATTTGGTTATGTTCTTGTCAAGTGTTTTTTTTTACTTTAGATGATAAAATCACATTTTAGTTTTATCAAACTTTTATTTAAACTAAAATAAACAAAGTAAACTTGGAATATTTCAGTCGAATATTTGGATGAAAAATTTAAAATGATCCAAAATCTCAAATGAGATAAAATTTATTTTATTTTGTTATGTTTATTTTTTAAATAGTATAAAATATATCGGTCATTCCAATTAAAATAGAATTGACAATTTTATTAGACCATAAATCCAACTTTCAATAGGTTTACATTTCCTTGATGTATACTAATCTTCTTATCCTAATTATTGAATATACCTTAATCATAATTGCATTGAATTTTGTTACCGTAACTATCTTATATACAAGATTTTGATGAACTTAAAAAAATATATTTATTTTTTGGGAAATGATTTAATTAGAAGAATAAAAATAGTATGATTTGAATTTATAATTGTTGGTCATTAAATTCTTTTTATATATAAGTAATTAAAACTTTGATATTACTTTAAAAAATCATAATAACTAAGCTTTAAAGGGTTAATGTAACCCTAAAATATTATTTTATTATATTCATTAACATCACTTATTATTATTATTAAAGCTCAGCAATTAAATTATAAATAAATCTAGAGATCACTCAATAATTACTTTCAGTACTTCATGTAATCAATTCTCTGCTTTTTTTATGAATAATAAATTCATTGCTTTAAAACATTTCATCAAGAGTTTTCGTAGTATTTCGCTGGATGAACAGTCTATTATGCCGGTAACTGTAATTAAGACAGCATCTAATTATAGATTCGCATGCGTTAGCGAAATAAATAAAAAATTAATAACTTAAATACGATTCAATTAGAAAATTAAATAATCTTTTCATAATTCTATTTATAATCCAACCTAGAAAAAAGAAGAAGAAAAAAAAGAAAAAGTAAAAAAAACTAGGCGGTAGAAAATAAAACTGTAACGGGAACATCATCATCCATATGTGAAACGATTACTCTATAGTTATTAAATCTGGTTTGGAAGTTCATCTAATCAAGAGGTTGGGTTTTAGGTTATTCGAATCAATTTAAATTAATTGAATTAATCTAAAAATTTTAAAAAATTATTTAAAATTTTAATATTTTATATAAAAAAATAAAAAAAATTCATATCAATATACGCTATACTTGTCGTAAATAATAAAGTTTAAAAAAATATTTTAAAAAGTTTTTTTATCTCACATTAAAAAAAACATAATTTTTTTTTTATGAATATAGAGTATATATACTAAAAGATTTCAAATTTCAAATTAAAAACATAAGTTCTTTATTGTAAACATAATATATATATATATATATATATATATATATATATATATATATATATTAAAGAGTTTCAAATCTTACAATAAAAAGATATTATGTTATTCTTTTAAGTTGAAGTATTTAAACCAAATTTTTTTTTATCCTGCATTGAAAAAACATAACTTTTTTCTTGTAAATTGTAAAAATAGAATATATATACGAAATGACTTCAAATCCCACATTGAAAAAATAATTTTTTTCTTGAAAACATAGAGTATATATACTAAAGGATTTCAAATCCTATATTGAAAAAATAAAACATTTTTCTAATATTTATTTATATAGTAAACTTTAAAAAGTGTTAATAACCAACTAAAAAAAATATGAAAGAAGAGGTATAAAAGAAAAACCACATTTAAAAAAAAAGAGGGTCTCGTCCGGGTTGCCCGGGTCATGGGTCGACCCGCCGAGTCGACCGGGTTTTACCAAGTTGTTGCACCGGCCAGTCTTTTAACAAACCTGAATCGATCTAGCCATCGAGTCAACCAGGTCCCGAATCGACCTACCAGACCGAGTTTAATAACTGTGCTCTAGAGGTTGATACTATATTTATTTTTATATTTAAAAAATATTTAAAAAAAATTAAAAAATTTTACTTACGTAAAATTAATTTTGTTTAGATATTTTTAAATGATAAAATAATATAAAAATAATTTTTTTAAATAAAATATATTTTTTTAATATATTTTTAAATAAAAAATAAACATTATCCTTCCGAACACCACTTAACAGTAATAATTGTGGCATAAGTTATTTGAAAAGCATCGTGTTTTTCCAATTCTGAAAAAGCTATGGAAATTCCCTTCCCTTTTTAAAAATCAAACTCCATTTCTCTTCTCTTTCACTCTTTTTTTCCGGTTAAACACGACACTCGCGGTCTCAATTTCTCCTTTTCATTTCTCTCCAAACTTGAAAATTAAATTCAAATTGATCAAGCCATAATTTTTACCGAGATGAAGAGAGGCAAATCGGATACCAAATTGGACAAATTAGATAGGTTTGTGTCATTAAGCAGGCAAAAATCCGTTCAAATCCTTCTTGCTCTTGCTGTTATCTACATGCTCCTTGTCACTCTTGAAATCCCTTTTGTTTTCGACTCTGGCCCCACCTCTGAAACCACCACCACCACCCCCACCCCCACCCTCGCTGGCTTTTCTGAGCTTCAAAGCGAACAAGTTTTGCAAGATAAAGATGCCCCAACTCGACCTCTTAACTGGGTTTCTCATAACTTTTCCCGCCCTTCTCAATCTCAACTTGATGCGAGCAAAATCTTGTCCTCTTTGGGTTTCCACCCTGAGACCTTGGATCCCACTAAGAAAGACGGCTCCGTCGACCTCCATAAAGCTGCAAAGACTGCTTGGGAGGAGGGGATAAAGTTATGGGATGAAGTTCAATCTGGTAAAGTTAAACTTTTGGAGGTTTCAAACCTCAAGAATATATCCGAACCCTGTCCCATTTCGGTTACGCTATCTGGGTCGGATTTTTTGAAGCGAAGCAAGTTGTTGGAGTTGCCTTGTGGGCTCACTTTGGGATCACATATAACGCTGGTGGGCAAGCCAAGAGCAGCACATGCTGAGAAGGACCCCAAGATTGCCTTGGTGAAGGAAGCAGACGACGAGGTGATGGTTTCCCAGTTCATAATGGAATTGCTGGGATTGAAGACTGTGGAGGCTGAGGACCCACCAAAGATTCTTCATTTCAATCCCAGGTTGAAAGGGGATTGGAGTTTGAAGCCTGTAATTGAGCAGAATACTTGTTATAGAATGCAGTGGGGGACTGCTTTGCGTTGCGAGGGATGGGGGTCTGAGGTTGATGAGGAGACTGGTGAGTCGTTGATTCGTAGTGATTCTTTTGGTGATTGTGTTTTTTTGACGAATTTATACTTCTTCCTGGTTTGGTAGAGTGTTAAATCTAAGCTGTTGGGTTTCTTTTTATAAGACTTTATAGGTGGCAGATTTGTTCTTTTGAAGGATGCTAATGTTTCACCTGCTTAATATTATGTTTGCACATAAGAATTAGAATATTGATGCTAAATAGATATTTTGAGCTGCTAGGTTAACAACAGACAACAGTGCAAGCAAGGTTTCCATCTCCTTTTTCTTTCCACGTCATTTATTGAAATTGCTATGAAAGAGACTAAAATTTTACCTCTACGTGCAAGTAATTTTTTCTTTGAGTCCATCCATTTCTTGTTGTGTTTCCACCATATTGAGCAATTCCTTTTATTGATATCAGTTGATGATCAAGTGCAGTGTGAGAAGTGGATCCGTGATGATGATGATATATCAGAGGAGTCTAAGGCAAATTTGTGGTTGAACCGGCTAATAGATCAAACAAAAAAGGTGACTTTTGACTGGCCATTTCCTTTTGCAGAGGAGAAACTGTTTGTCCTAACTCTGAGTGCTGGTTTGGAGGGTTACCATGTTAATGTTGATGGGAGGCATGTCACTTCTTTCCCTTATCGAACTGTGAGTAACATCCTACAGCTTATCAATCTCATGATGGATGTGGAGTGTGGAGTTTTTGTAATGTTTCGCGGTAATGATGACAGGGATTTACTCTTGAGGATGCAACGGGGTTAGCTGTTACTGGGGACATAGATGTTCACTCTGTATTTGCTGCTTCATTGCCCTCGAATCACCCTGGTTTTTCTCTTCACAGGCATCTGCAGATGTCTAGCAGATGGAAGGCACCATCTCTTTCTGTGGGGTCAGTGGAACTTTTTATCGGTGTTCTCTCTGCAGCTAACCATTTTGCTGAGCGAATGGCTGTTAGGAAGTCTTGGATGCAGCATAGGCGTATAAAATCATCAAATGTGGTAGCTCGTTTCTTTGTAGCCCTGGTATGTGAAAACTACTGTAGTGGAATCTGCTGTTTTTATTGTTATTGCTTAACAAAATCATTTTGAGTTGGAGTCACTTACCTTCCTGAGTCAATGTTTGGACAGCACACTCGAAAGGAAGTGAATTTAGAGTTAAAGAAAGAGGCTGAATATTTTGGTGATATTGTCGTAGTGCCTTACATGGATAACTATGATCTTGTGGTGTTGAAAACTGTTGCCATTTGTGAATATGGGGTGAGTAATGAGCTATTTCGAGATTTTGAAAAGAAGTTATCTTTGGGTATTAGTTATATAAAAATGGCTTTGTTTTTTTGCTTTGGTTTTTTACAGGTCCGCACAGTGCGTGCAAAATATATTATGAAGGGTGATGATGATACATTTGTGAGAGTGGATTTCATTATAGATGAAGTAAATAAAGTTCCTGCTGGTAGGAGCTTGTACATTGGAAACATAAATTACTACCATAAGCCCTTGCGATATGGTAAATGGGAAGTGACATATGAGGTAGGCCGAACCTATTAATTGCTAAACCCTGTGCTCACCTAAAGTTGCTTTTGATCATTGTATTTAGCTTTATGTCGAAGGCCACTGGTAATTGTCGCTTGGTTGCATAGCATCACATTCATTCTAGAAGTCTCATGTGTAGCTCTTGTGTGGAATGCAATGCTCCCTATGTGTTTTGTTTGTGAGAAATAGATGATATGATCCTCCCCCGACCCCACCAACCACCCCAAAAGGAGGAGGGTGGGGATTGGTCCCAAGTATTGTGTTGGTTTGATGTCTCCTCATGCATATTTTTCGTAGGCCATACTCTATTCTATGTCAAGGACTTTGTGATGGAATTCTAATTTAAGATTATCCTGCCATCTCTTCTCATTTGGTGGTGGTTTCAGGAATGGCCAGAAGAAGATTATCCACCCTATGCAAATGGGCCAGGCTACATTTTATCTTCTGACATTGCGTGCTTCATTGTTTCTGAGTTTGAGAGTCATAAATTAAAGGCAAGTAATTGGAATGGTTTTTATCTTCTCCTCTCTCTGACCCTCCCTCCCGTTTAACTGACTCGCACTTCCCATTTTGTGCAGTTGTTCAAGATGGAAGATGTCAGTATGGGAATGTGGGTAGAGCAGTTCAATCGCTCAAGACCTGTGGAGTATGTGCACAGCTTGAAGTTCTGCCAGTTCGGATGTATTGAAGGTTATTATACGGCTCATTACCAGACCCCCAGGCAAATGATCTGCCTTTGGGAAAAATTACAAAAGCAGGGAAGGGCTCAGTGCTGCAATGAGATAATGATCAGGACTTCAGTCAATGAGAGGCCCAAGTGCCGGAATAGGGAGAGGATGATCACTAGATTTGGTGAAATGAGGACTGGATCATGGATGAGAGTCACTACCTGGGGTGACTGTCCTGAAAAACTCAAGATATAACGAACAAGGGAGACAAATTTTACAGCCATATAGCATTGTATATTCTGTGGAAGGGGTTCGCCTAGCAGCACCAAGGCTGTTGAAATGCCCTTTCCTAATTCAGTCATCGTTTTTTGCTTATACTTTTCTTGTCCTCTTTATTTGGCATCTAGGCCTGAGGTTGGATAGGTGAACTATAGAAATCCTAGTTCTCTTACTTTAGAAATGATAGCAGAGCATGGAATCATAGGTTTAAGATCATGCATGACCCGAGGGTCAAGGGTTACTCGGTCAACTCAAGCTTTGGATTTTAATTTTCTCTTTTTGTAAAAAGAAAAAAGCTTCTGAAATGATGGTGTTTTGGTGCGCTGACCCGGGTCACGAAATTGACCAGGGTCAGGTCTTCCAACACTGCGTGGAAGATGATGTTTATATATTCGCAGTTTATATTTTTGTATTTTCATCTGTGCTTTTGTCATTCTTGGCAGTAGAGGATATTGTATCTGCATGGATTTTATTTTTTATTTTTTTAAAAAAAAAGAGTGAAAGAAGCTCATGTACTTTTTAGAAAGGAAAAGAAATTAGTACCAACCTATCAATAAAGTTTATAATTTTCATATTCTATGTTCTCTCGCAACAATGTTTTGGCCACCTTTCAACTCATCATGTAGCTGACTGAGTCAACAACTTAAAATTTTTTGTTGCTCATTAATTGCTTATTCTTCTTTAATAAATACCAACCGGATAGTATTTGAAAATGTATTTGTGATGAAAGTATTTTTTATTTAAAAATATATTAAATAATATTTTTTATTTTTTAAAAATTATTTTTAATATTAGCACATCAAAACGATTTGAAAATATAAAAAAATTAATTTTAAATAAAAAATATTTAAATTTTAAAAAAACATAATTTTAACCGTATTCTCAAACACTTGGTATCCCAACATTAAAATAATTATGTCAGAAATATGCATTCATTTCAATTTTTTTGGGTGACTATAAATAACATAATAAAAGCTAAAGTAAATGATATAAATTGAAAATAAATTCTTATAATTTCAATGACTTGTAATTATAAAGTCTTATAATTTTAAAGTGGATTTTTTATTTTTATTTTATCATTCAGTATTGAGTTGATAATAAGTTAGTTTTGTATTTTTTATCATAAAATAAAAAAAATTAATTTGACCTAGTGGGGTCCATAATTTAGATCGCGATGTTAATTTAGCGGGCTAACCAAGATTGACGTGGCTTGTTTATTTTATTATTATTATTATTATTATTATTATTATTTGACCTACTAATCGATAAGATCACGTTGAGACAACTCTTATGTAATTTAATTTAAAACTCGAGTTAATAATAAAGTTGGGTCGGGATTTTTTAAACTTGAATTATTATGCTGAGTTAAATAACAATACGTTGGGATTTTTTTTATTAAATTCCAACCCTGGATAATATGTTTAAAAATATGGTTATGGTTAAAGTATTTTATATTTAAAAATATATTAAAATAATATTTTTTTTAATTTTTAAAAATTATTTATTAAATCAATACATCAAAATAATTTGAAAACATAAAAAAATTTAAATTTTTAGAAAACATAGTTTTAACCGCCGCGTTTGCAAATAATGTTGTACCCAACATTAAAATAATTATGTCAGAAATATGCATTCCTTTCAATTTTTTGGGTGACTATAAATAACATAATAAAAAGCTAAAGTAAATGATATAAATTGAAAATAAATTCTTATAATTTTAACGTGGAGGTTTGTTTTTTTTATTCATTCAGTATTGAATTGATAGTAAATTAGTTTTATATTTTTTATCATATAATAAAAAAATTAATTTGATCTAATGGAGTCTATAATTCAAGTCACGAGTTAATTTAGTGGGTTGACCAAGGTTGACGTAACTTGTTTCTTTTATTATTATTATAATTTTTTTTTGGACCTATCTAATTGATAAGATTACGTTGAGACAACTCTTATATAATTTAATTTAAAACCTGGGTTAATGATAGAGTTGGGTCAAAAATTTTTAAATTTAAACTATTGTGCTGAGTTTAATAACAATACCGAAAAATTTATGACAATCTATGTATTATTTTTTTATGTTAAGAAGAATTTGGATCCAACGTGCAATGAAAGCACACACAATAAACTAGTAACCATCTATTTTTTTTTAGAACATGGGAGTTTAATTGAACTTATTTCATCTCTCGAGTGAATTTTTAGTATTGATTACGAACAATCAAACAACTGAAATTTATGTTAAAAAGCATCTGCATTTGACTGCTGTTATCTATCTATTTATTTGTACTTGTACGGATAGTTTTGGTTGGATAGAGGCTTTTGGGACCTGAGAACAAAAGATGAAGGAATCGTCATCTATAGGATAGATCATGCCCGCCCTCGTTACCTCACCCTTCACTTTCTTTATCCCATGGGAGCATTTCTTTTCGTCTACAACCTCTCAGTTTTAAAAAGTCTGTCCCTACTATGGCTCCAGTACTTCCTCATCTATCTCTGTCTCTTTTCTGGTCCCGTTCACTTGCAAGAAAGCTAACCTTCAAGCTCCATCAAGTAATCCTTCTGCCTCTATTTCTTTCTGCAAGTCTTGGTGGAAATTAAGGAGTCCCATTTTGCAGCCACTATTCCGCTATTTTTATAATTTTAAAGTATTCTTAACTGGTTTCGAAACTTATTTAATGATAAATTCCTACTATAATAAGAATATAATAATTGTTTCTATACACCATAAGGATTCTTTGTTAATATAGAGTTCACATCACACATAGAAACTATGTTATTGCCCATTAAATATCCTTCCAAGACTAGAAAATTTTCAAAACCAGCTATCACATCATTGTAGAAAAAAAATCCTAACTAAATAAGAAGTCCACATGTCAAAAAAAAAATAACAAAATTCATACAACCTATATTGACTAGTATTGCAATGTCTTCCCGAACTCCGATTGACCTAAAAGTTTAACCCAAGGTAGGAAAACATGTCAAGAGACTCCATGTAAAATGTCAGCCCGGTCCAACGGTTGGATTGAGAATTATGATTGTTACCGTGAAACTGGACAGTTGCACATTTTACGTCAGAATCCGAATCTGATTGTTTTTTTGTTACCCGGATCGTATCATTCCCTCTCTCTTGAAGAGAATCGTCCTTGAATCATTAAGAGGGATAATGGAAAAAGTTTTAGCCTCTTTTTGAAGCCTTTGGAGTTCTATTATTGCTAACAATCATCATCAACAACTTTGGATGAAGGTAGCAGCCCTTCTCTTTCGTTTATCATCATTGTGACATTTTTGCTCCTCTCTTTCTAAAGCTTGCTAGGCAACAACTAATATCGTCAACAGATCAAGTTCTTGCTGCATCTCCCCTAGAATACAGAATAGACTTTTAGTTTCTTTTTTGAGAACACTAATCCTTTTATTTCTTATATTTTTGTTTTTACCTTCCACATTAATTTTTCTTTGTGTTGTCTTTGTTTAGGGTTTGATCTTGTTTCAAATCAGTTTCGGTCATATTGTCTTCTTCCTACATTATTCTTGATTAGTTGCGTTGAATTGAGTCTTTTGGCTCTGATACCAAATGATACGGAACTTGTAACTAGGCACCAACACTATTGGAAACAGAAACCCCTACCTAACAAATATTGATTCGCAAACAAGAAGTATAAGGATGACGCCACGAAGTCAATTGTTTTTCGATAAGTTGTTTTTCAGTTCTTTAGAAAACCAAGAAATGGAGATTATCCCACCAACACACAATAAGTGCGGCAAACAAGAAGTTTTATTAATCTTATTTGTCTAACTTACATGTCTGGTTATGCTTTTATTTATACTAACTCTAAACTGAAACAAACTCTAATGGACCCTTTATGTGGACTTATATGATGCCCATTTACATTAAATCCAAACAATATAAATAAACCTTAAACTAAGAAGAAAATAATAATAACAATAATAAATCCAAATTTAATATCCTAAATATGATATGATCAAATTTGTTGCCTTTTAGAAGTCTCATATAAGTTAGGAGAATCAAATCAGAAGTTGCTTCCTCTTTAGTTTTCTTGTTTGCAAAGTATTCTTAGTTGACTTGGAAACTTATTTAATGATAGACTCCTCCTATAATAAGGATAGAATAATTGTTTCCATACACCATAAGGATTCCACACTTGTTGCACCCTTGCGAGAGCTCGACGTTTCGGCGACCCTTCCCGGAGCGGGGAATTGATGTCGAGGTTTTTGTTTTGTGAATAAGGGAGTCGCCACCTAGTATTATGATCATTAGAAACCCTAACTGGTCTTTCAGAGATTCTAAAGTAAGGGACTAGTTGCGTAAATAGAAGGTTTTAGCACCCTTAGTACACCCTACCTAAGGTAAGCTGCTTGGTGTTTGGTTTGCCTTATAATTACTACGGTGTTGGTGTTCTCTAATCAGTTTTCTTCGGATGAGTTTGCTATGATGAATGGACTTGGGTTCAAAGTCTAAAAAAAAAAAAACATTTGACCACTATGGATCATACCTTTAGATATGTTTATAGAGTGTCAATGAGAACCGATGCAAATCTCTTGAAATATGTGTTTGATTTGAAATAAATTTACAAACTATGAATTAAGAGATAACTTAAGATAGAAATCTAAAGAGATTCAATGTGCTTAAAAACTCATATTTCCCTTTAGTATTTCAAGTGTTCGCGAGTAGTAGATTGCAGGGAAGATGAAAAAAAACTAAGTTAGAAATCTAAGGAAATTCAAGGTGCTTTAGAAGCCCATTTTTTCCTTAGTATTTCATACTTTCACGGCTTGTAAACCGTGAAGTCAAAAATTAAAATGTCTCCAATTATAATGAAAGCTTCTTTCAAGGATGTGTGATAAATAATCATGACTTATTACTCCTAGAAAAGTATTTTGGATATTAACCACTTGGGGTTTCTTTATCCAAATATTAATAGTGAATAATAGCAAATTATTCCAAATAATATTTTGAATATTAACCCCCTTGAGATTTCTTTATCTAAATATTAATAGTGAATAAACAAATTACTCCCAATGATATTTTGGATATAACCTCTTTGGGATTTCTTTATCCAAATATTAATGGTGAATAAAGATGAATTCCCTAAAAATAAGATTTTTGTATTTTTGGAATATTGGCGAACACCTTTTGGAATTTACAAACATGTTAAATCCAAAATGCAGGAAAATAATTTTTTATGTTTAAGAAATCCATGCTAAAACACATTTTTTTTGAAATCTTGAATATTTATTTTTTCAGAAAAAGGAATGTTCAAAATATGTTAGGGTATTGGTCGTATGCAACACACAAGAAAATGTTTTTTTTCTTATAATTTCTTGACAAGAGATGGATGGTTACTGTGCTGAGCACAGTAACTAGTTAATTATAATTAGCGGGTTACTGTGTGCAGTACAGTAACCGGCTAATTATATCTTCATTTGCTGCAGAATGTGAATTGCTCACATTCTGCATGCAAATGAAACCAACCGAAAAGGACAGATCATGGAAGGAGAGAAGTGTATTTGTTGTCGTTGGCGTTGGCATGAGGTGGCAAAAAAATGATGGTGGCTGTTGCGGTGGTGACTGTTCTTCGTCTTCCTTGTGCAGAGGCTCAAGCCTCTGTTTTCCTTTATCTTCTCATGTTTTGATTGCGCTTCCCCGTCTCTGTTTTTGTTTTGTTCTCCTTGTCCCTATGTGTTCTCTCTTTCCGGTTTGTTTTGCTTATGTTTCTCTTCTTGCCCTCTCCTCTATTCTGTTTTCCTTTTCCTTTCCTTCACAGTGATGAAAGGATGAAAGAAAACCCCTCTCTGTTCTCCCCTGATCTACGTTATTCTCTCCTATCTCTTTCTTTTCTTTTTCGTTTTTCTGCTCTCTCCTTTTTTCTTTTTTTTTTGTCCCCTGTCCTTAGGTCAGTAAAGGAGGCTTATATATAGCCTATACACAGCTTCATTTAGGAAACAAACTACACTAATCTAGGGTACCATTCCAGGTTACAATTAGCTCAAACAAATTAGGAAAACAAATTATTTTGATTGATATTCTGATGATTCTAGTGGTTATTTTCCCATGATTAAAGGGTGGTGCAGCTCTTTTCTGCCCTCCCACAGCTGGCAACGTGAGGCCAATTGTTTCCTTCGGTGTGAGGCAAAAAAAAAAACGTGGTCTGCAACTCCAAAAATTAAGCGTGATAATAAAGGAACCAACATGAATTTGCAGAGAAAAGGAAATAATGGCATACGGGGAGGGGTACTGTTCAAAACATAAATGAACAGTACCATGCTAATTAATTCCTATGTTGTTTCATGCTGCAAAGTCTCAAACGATGGCCTTTTTTTCTTGTGAAGAGAAGGAGAATATAATCCAACGTGGTGGCCAGTAACATAAATTATTATGATGTTTTCTGATCCAGTCCCTATTCAACGAAACTAATTATCTTTCCAAAGTTTAAAATTTGTCTTTAATTAACCTGATAAATTCTTGAAACATTAACTCGGTTCCCTCGAATCAGACCTGCAAACTCAGGTCAAAATCCTGCTTGCGGCAATATTATTTGCTTTCATGCTAGACATTCAAACAGAAATATCTTGAGCTTCTGATATCAGAATTAGGCGATTCGAAAACCTAAATTCATTTACACATATAGGACTACAACTTTCATGAAGGATTCAAAGTGAGATAAAATCATTTTAAAGAACAGAATTGCAAAAAAAAAAAAACTCGGGCTGGAACCCTTCTCACCGCAGGATTCTCTACTTTCACGCTAGATATTCAAAAGGGAATATCTTGAGCTTCTGATATCAAAATTAGGCAATTAAAAAACCCAAATTCATCTACACGTACAGGTCTACAACTTTCATGAAGGATTCAAAGTGAGATAAATTCGTTTTAAAGAACAAAATCTGGCTGCAATCTGGTTGGTCAAAAGGATCTCCTGATCTGATTCAGGAAACTGACAATGCCAAGCATCCCAATCTGGCTGCAATCTGGTTGGTCAAAAGGATCTCCTGATCTGATTCAGGAAACTGACAATGCCAAGCATCCCAATCTGATTGAGAGTCTGCCATAAGAACAGTGAGCTCTAATACCCAATAAAGGTGTAGGTCAATTCTTCAACATGTCATGAGTGACATAATATAGCTAGGGTCAGATAATGCACGAAACCAAGTCAGAATCAAAGCCTAAGTTGGAACAAAAAATTGCGACAACAGCAGAATCAGTTTTTTTTAGTGCAAATTATAAGGGATTTATCCAACCTTAAAGACCAGATGAAAAAGGAATGAATTTAGCATTATGAAGACTCCTAATCAGTCTAAGAAACCTAACGATTTTGGCAGCAAATAGGAGGATAAAGAAAGTGGAAAACAGCTCAAACAGGGTTCGAAAAATATTTCTTTCTTCTCTGCTTTTATCAATCTTCCAGCAAACATGAGTTAAACTCCTGCACTCGGTTCAAAAGGGGTACACATCATCTTCAACATGTGGGGCCTAAAAATGATTAACAACAACACTAATACGGAGTCCATATCATATATGAAAACTATGTTGTTGCCCATTAAATATCGTTGAAAGACTAGTAAATTTCTAAAACTAACTGTCACATCCTTGTAGAAAAAAAATCATAGCCAAATAGAAAGTCCGCAAGTCAAAAAGAAGTAAATAATAAAATTCTTACAGCCTCTATTGACCAATATTGTGATGCCTTTCTGAACTTTGATTGACCTAAAAGTTTAACCCAAGGTAGAAAAACATGTCAGGAGACTCCACGTAAAATTTCAGCTCGATCCAACAGTCGGATTGAGAATTATAATTGTTGCCGTAAAACTGGACAGTTGTGCATTTTATGTCAGAATCCGAATTTGATTGTTTTTTCGTTGCCCGAATCATATCAATGAGTAGCCTTTAAAACAAGCCCATTGAATTTAATTGTGAAATGTTAGCTAACATACTAAGTATTTCAAATGATGATCCTCATGTATATGAGATGAAAGTTATCCCTACAATTGAGGGATTTATATATGTTGAGACGATTATTATGCATACCGGGAGAGAAGTTTTCAGGTGCAAAGATCAAGAGTCAAGACTTGATGCTAAGACCTATATTGTTTTATAGGGTCATATCATATAATATTTTGCCCTAGAAAGGGCACTTTGATGAAGTGACTTGTATGGACTTATGCCTTATCAATTGTATGATTAAAAGAAGGCCAACTAATTAGTCATTTATTATAATGAAAATTTTGATAATGGGAATGGTCAAAAACAAAAGTCCTTGTTTTATGGTCATTGCTTAACAACTATCTTTGAGCATTTTGATATTGAATTCACGAATACAGATCAGGCACCGTATTCCAAACATTTAGAGATAGATAATAAGACCCTAACAAAGATAAAATTTATCTTAAATAAGGATGGTGCATGGGTTCCGAAAGACCAAATTAAAGAGGAAGTGCGTGATGAAGAAGACGAACAACAAGTTGGTGATGATGAATTTGCTAATGTATTTGAGACACCACCTTTATCTTCCTCTCCTAAAGATGTTGGTACTAGCTCATTGAGATTTAGGATGGATGATCGCCTAACCCATATTGAGGTTGATGTGAGTTATCTTCGAGAATCACAAGCACATATCCTCTCTAATCAAGAGCATATGCTTGGCGACCTACGAGATATCAAGGATATAATGACTAGCTTGCTCTCTCGCTATCCTCTACCCTAGATGATTGTACCATTGGCTTCTTATGTTTTTCATGCTTTTCATTTTACTTTATTTCCCTGTTTGTAATGAATGATGTATTTTGAATATTATATTATGTTTTTATGTCTCACTTCTCTAATCTTTTTCACCTTTTCTATTTACTTTTTGTTAATGACAAAGGGAGAGAGAAATGGGAAAATAAGCATTAGATAGAGAACATATATATATATATATA
>Ga0307515_10014256_pt1 | contig 14764 bp, 6 predicted proteins | sample 17_EM_MG_FD_194513 | JGI IMG/M metagenome (GOLD analysis project Ga0307515, IMG submission 194513) | Populus trichocarpa ectomycorrhiza microbial communities from riparian zone in the Pacific Northwest, United States - 17_EM | ecosystem: Host-associated > Plants > Roots > Unclassified | place... | reverse complement strand
ATCGTACTACTGGGGGGCCATGGCCTCGCTAGAAATTCAAGATTTCCCCCCTAATAATTTTGTTTAATATTCAACATTATTATTATTATTATTATTATTAATGGAATGGGATTGATCATTCATTTATGCAGTGCATAATTCCATTGAAATAACTACAAAAAAAAAGAGTATATTATTAATGTCCAGGCTGCTAGCCATGACTTTCTAGGCCATGCTTCTCACCAAAACAATAATGACCGGGCTAGTTTTTTAAAATTCTTTATAAAAATCTAGTCGTTTTTATGTTTTAAAAATATTTTTAAAAAATTAAAATTATTTTAATTCTTTTAAATTAATATTTTTTAATCGTTTTGATATTAAAAATAATTTTTTAAAAAATAAAAATTATAATTTTAATGTATTTCTAAATAAAAAACATTTTAAAAAACAAATATTATCGCACTCGGAAAAAAAAATTCAACCTCTGCTGCTGCTTTTTATATATTCCTCAACCGACTTTGAATGTATTATGGAACTTTGACAACTTAAATGGCTGGATTTAACGACAGTTCCATCGTTATATAATTCAGTCAACCTACAGTGCTATATATAATTAATGCCTTTAATTTAAAACTGAGGTCCACAAGTCCGATCAGGTGTTTTAGCAATAGTCAAGATCTAAATAATTCCGTAACGGGCTTGCTTTATTGCCTTCTATAATCCAGGAAAAAAGAAGAAGAAATTCTCCGATTTACTTCCCCTGATTAGAATATCCGATCTGGGTTTATCAATCTTACTCATGGTGCCGTGCTGTTTGCGAATTCCTTGGAATGTTTTAATTAAATTGCCCCGTTAACGTATATGGTGCAACCCTAGTTTAAGTACTTATTAAAGATGAATAATGCATCCATTTTATGAGAACTTTATATGCATTTTTTCTTTTTCTTTTTTAATTTATTTTTTTTACTTTATTTTAGAAAGCCAAACTATGACTAAAACATTTCTTTTTATTTTTTATTTATTTATGTTGAATTTGATAATATTTTTTTTATAAGTTCTTATGTATTTATCAAAATTTTCATGAGAGAAATTAAATTGAGAAATCATATCTATGAAAAGAAAAATACATATTTACCCCTTCAAGTGTGTTTCATGAACAAATTCATAATTATTCTCTCCATTATATGTGATTTACAAGGCGCAGATACTCACTATAGTATTTGCTAATTAATTTAAGATAAAAGAATTTAATTATTTTTTCTTTATTTTTTTAAATAAAATCAAAACTCTGGGGAGTGCGAGCAAAAATTTTGAAAAAAAAACAGAGATTCCATATGCATATAAATAATAAGAAATAGAAAAATTCTTTAAGCAATTTTTTTTAAATTGTTTTTTTAACTTTGATCAATTTTTTCTCTAAAATTAGAACCAATAGAAAGGAATCTAACATGTATCCCTCTCTATACCTTTAAAAGTTAAAATTAACGATTATTTAAATCAATTATAAACGGGGAGTCTTTATTAAAAAATATATATATTATAATTACCTCTACTATAGCTAAACCCACCAATATATTAATATCACAGTCAGGCGTGAGAGAATTAATAATGCATTAGAACGAGCTTGAATTTGTTTATAAAATTAAAGGGTACTTAAACAAAAAGAAACAGTGATTAAACTATAAGCTACCAACTAATTACGCATGAACGCAGCCGTCCCGGTCCCAACTAGGCATGTTGGTATTTTTTTTTTCCTAACATGTATTATCAATGTTATCATAAGAACTCCTCACTCAATTAACATACTGTCAATTATAAATTCCATCTTAATTTTTTTTAATTATTTGCTTTTGATCATCCGAGCCCAATATTTTTATACAGTCTAAGTTTGATTTAATAAAGTAAAAACAGAAAAACATTACTAGAAGTAGCCGCCGGCCTTGCTATGTATATGGGACGGCCGTTCCATTTTTCCAAAAAGACGACGGTCGGTACACTTGGCTGCCTGCTTTTTGCTAAGAAATGTTTTGGCAGCTCATTAATCTATAGGATAAAAATAATCGATGACGGCTAATATATGGTATGGTGAAAGGGTGCGTGTGCAATCTATATATTTTTTTCTATTATTATTAATATAAATATACAGATTAATTTATACATATCACAACAAATTTATATATATATATTTTTTTAGTTTAACGTGAGTGTCCGGGCTAACTTGCGCACACCTCGATTAATCCCACGAGCCCTGAAATTAACGACCATGTAAACCTCCAGTGGTCATCACTTGAATCTGAGACCACAGAGGAAACAAACCTCTTGTCCCAAGCTTTTACTATATAGTTACAACAAATTTATATCTTAATCCATAAGGTATTGACTTCGTGCTTTTGTAAATTAGTCATATATGGAGCAGACGTGTGTGTGTCCTTGATTTGTGATGAGCAGACGGGCAATGACGCGGCCGTCTTTACAATCTTGATTCCCAAATTTCAATTTTATCAATAAAATCTAAATTCATCTCTTAAATTTATCTTTTTACTAATTAAATCTCAAATAAAATTAATTTAATTCATTAAAAATATAATCAAGTCCTTATACATAATTAAATATTTTAATTTGATCTAAATTAATTATTAAGCATCATTAAAATTTTAATTTGGCATATCATTAAATCATATTGACATATTAAAAATTTAATTATGTCTATAGATTTAATTTTTATGCAAATTCATTTAATAATTATTTAATTTGATCTTAAATTTATATTGTTTTTTCATTTTTGGGTGCAATGAAGTACAATTAAGCTCCAAATTTCTCTCAAAATTCTAGCTTGATTATTCGGTATATATTTGAGACCTTCCTCTATTAATTTTATCAAATTGCAAGTCTTCTTGTTATTATTGTTTTTTATTTTTTACAAGGAAAAAGGTAAATTAGGGAATAATACAAAACTAAATTATGACAGTTATAAGAATAATTAAATTTAATTAGTTTAATTTTAATAAAAATTCATGTTATGTGAATCATTGTGTTTAATTGTGCGAGTTGGGAATGAATTGCGACCAAAGTGTTTTGTTTTCCGGGCGGCAGGGAGGTAGAGGCTGAAAAAAATTACACTGTGCTGGATTTCTAAATAATATTTGGATTGTGATATTTTATTTTTTGTTTTATTGTGCCAAGTTCCCGGAAAACTCCGTAGAAAATCAGAATCCCACGCGTTAGTTACTTGGATATTTGGAGAAAAGAATGGAATGGGCCGTCTAATGTACAGTGTGTAAATTGTTTATATTGTGGCCGCAGGTCCTTGTACCTCAACCGCGCTCATGTCCCCCTTTCAAAAGACACCTACGGTCAACCTCTTTTTCCAACTGAAATAAATACGTGCTTTGATATTTATAACAGCATTAAATATCATCCCATGCAAACTTAAATGTGTTGTAAGTTTCTTTTTTTCTTTTTTTTATTTAGAAGAGATTTAATTTTTTTTCTCCAGAAGAAGAAGTCTATAATTGATAGTTGAGTTATAATTTAATTAAAAAAATATAAATCTTTTTATGGATTATGGAATATTGCAACCATGTGGCTAAACATTTATTTATTCTTATCTCAATTAATTTTATTCTAAGAAATTTCTCAAAAAAATTTAGAAAAGGAAGATAATTTTCAATGAAAAAGATATATAGGTTTTTAAATTATTTTGCTTAATATTATTTCTTTGAAATAACGATACACAACCATTATTAAGTTGGGCTATTTCTTTTTTTTTTTTATGGGCATATATATATTTGTGTTTTTAAATTGTACACTTTGAGTTAATTTCTTCTTCTACACAAAAACGTCATTACCCTTCCATGATTTAACCTTCTTTCATTAGTCAAGTTGGTTCTAACATAGTGTGTTATATGCAAAAATGAAAATAAATGAGAAGGCACAAATCTGCTCAGGGAAAAAAAAACTATACTGAATTATTCAGAGGAAGATAAAAAAGAAAGAAAGGGTCATGGTGACCCGATCCAAAGAGGGGGGGCTAGGTGCGAGAAGAGTCGTTTTTGGAGTCGGCAGCCATAAAGGTTGGCCAGTCAAACTCCTTGGCTTCTCTACCCCACGCGATGAGCTGCTTGTGGGCGTACACTTCACACTGGAATCTCAAGTTTTAGATTCCTGGGAGCCTTCCTGAATAGGAAATTTGTTATGCGCCAGCCTCCTTTCCCAAAGAACACACTACCATCCGGACAAAAGAACAAAAAGAAAATCAAACAGCAAAAATATATTCCCATTGTTACTTTCTTTGTATTTGAAGCAACTAATATATTCCCTATCTCTAAATTTCAACTAGTTTCATGATCTCTTTACAAAGTACTGCAAAAATTTAAGAATAAAGGGAATCTTAGTGATAGCTGCTAGGAAAGATCGCCGAAGAATGAAAACTCACCCCATCATCCTCGCAGGGGTTTACGCGAGACAATGTGATGGCACGAACATCAATTGAAATTCGTGAGAAAATATGTGGCATCATCACATCGGTTACCAATCAAACCAATGAATCATTACCATCTAATGAGCTGGATGAATTCTTGGGATCTTTCAACTTCTCATCCTCTTCGTTGTGGTCAGCATCGTTAGATACATTTCCAGTTAGTTCCTTGGCTCTCTGGGCTTGGCATTCCCAATCTGTTCTAGCCAGAACGAACAACATGGTCACGACACATGAGCCCTGGGCAGCTAACAAACCCAACCAGAGTCCTTTAAAATCAAAGCCAGCATAAAAACTCAACCAAACAGCAACAGGCATGCCCACAAGGTAAAAGCATCCCAAATTGATATTTGCACCTATTTTAGGCCTTGCCGTGCCTCTCAAAACACCACAACCTGTTGTTTGTGGGCAATTTCCAAGCTCACAAAGGCCAATTATAGGCAAAACCATTGATGTCAATGCAATAATCTCTGCATCTTGAGTGAACATGCTAGCCCAAATCTTCCTCACCATGACAGCAAAACACAATGCTGCAAATCCCAAGACAAAGCTTGAAGAGAGACCAACAGTAGCAGCAAGCTTGGCCTTTTGAGGATTATTAGCACCTAGTTCATTGCCAACTCTTGTTGACACACCAAAGCTCAAAGAAGATGGGAAAATGTATATAAAAGCTGTGGTTTGAATTAAGATTCCCATTGAAGCAACGGTAGCTGTTGGATTTAACAATAGCCCACAGAGTAAAATCATGATCTCATACCACCACCATTCAAGGCAAACCGAAATGCAGCTTGGAATTGCCAAATTCAATAAAGATCTCCACCCTTTTAAGCATTCCAATGATATCCCACCCCAAGTTTTCTTGGACACGCCAGAGATCATAACGTAAATGACCAATGATCCTACAAGACTGAAGTTAGTCCAAACTGCGCCTAACGCAACGCCTTTGATTCCAAGATTGAATACGGAGACAAGAAGGTAGTTAACAGGTATGTGAAGAAGAATAGAAAGGGTTGCACAAAATGTTAGAGGCAGAGTAATTGACTGACTCCTGAGATATATACGCAAAGGATGCAAAATGGATTGAGCAACAAGGTCAGGGAGGGAGTAAAGAATGTAGAGTTGTGCTTCCGTGGAAATATCATCTTCTTGACCACAAAAGAGAAGGATCTTTTTCATGTTGAACCACAATAAAGCAATAGGGATGGAAACTAAAAAAAGCAAAAGAATTGTTCTTTGCAATGCGAGGCCAAGAAGTTTGTATCTTTTGGCACCAAAAGCCTGTCCACAAATGGGTTCCATTCCCATGGAAAGACCGGAGAGAATAGAGTAGCCGGTGATGTTAGCAAACCCAATTGCCAGTGAGCCACCTGCTAAAGCCAGTTCTCCTTGGCGACCGAGAAAGAGCATGGAGATCATGGAGCGAGAATAGAGTAAAAGACCAGTTAATATCATTGGAAGTGCTATGTTGGCTATGCATCTTGCTTCTCTGATTGCAAGAGCGAGGTGAGTCCTCTGTTGATTTTCAAATGTTGGGTCCTTGGGGATCAAAGCCGTTATTAGCCTGTCAGATTCCTGTACTTTGGATGATGGGTCTATTTTGCATTTGCAAGAATGAGAAGGTGAAGATAACTGGCACATCTTGTGGACTTAATCGAGAGAGAGAGGGGGAGAGGTGATTTGGGGTTTTGGGGGATTTGAGAGAGGGGAGTCAAGGAGAGGTTTAAATGGAGAGCTTGTTTGGGCACATATGACATCGTGATCTTTACTCTCTAGACGGCTTTTTTAGACCGATAAAAAAAGAAAATTAAAAAACAGGAGGAAAGATGGGATATTTATTACTTCGTCAGAACTTGAGTTCCAACCGAGTCTTGGAAACCTTTCCAGGCGTCCTTTTATGACCGATCACAATGCCATTGTCGGGGCCTGCAAAGGGGAAAGTCATCCCAAAAGGCAGAGAGAGAGAGAGAGATTTTTTGTGATGACAGCTTAAGGATGGCAAATGGGGTTACAACAGGTGTCAGGTATTTTTGAGAAGCAGTAACTCCATGATTTCTCAATTAATTAGTTCTTAGCATAACCAAAAATACCTAAAGTCTAAAGAGGGCGTGCGAGCGTTCTTATTACAAGGCATGAAGAATGTTTTTGCGCCTTGAACGCGCAATGAAGAGGATTGGCTCGGGGTTGTTGTCAACAGAGACATATTTAAGTGGTGGACGGTTACATAAATCGGACCCGTTCTGGAATACTAGGGATCGAGCCTATACCACATGTAGTTGGCATCTATAATTTGTTTGCTGGCCACATCAATTCCCTGTTGACATGAGTAATATGATTTGTCTCAAATTAGTGCATTATGTCTCATTTTGCGGGACTGCACATGGAATAATACTATGGATCCAACCAAAGTTGATTGAGGGACGAGACCTTTGAGTTGATGTAAACGGGGGAAATTAACATAAAACCACTTAATATTTAACACCTTTCTCTCCTCGGAAGATGTTTCAAATTTGAAATCCTTAAAAAGTTTTTACTCTTGCAAATGTACCGAAAGAGACTAATTAAGATCAAATTCAGTTTATAAATAACTTGAGATATCAAGAAAGGAGGTTTTTTTTTGTTTTAAGAAGGTCAAGGAAGGAGGTTGCCTTGTTACGTTTTGCCAACAACATTAAGTCTCTATATAAGCATAATATTGGTGTCAAAATAAAAAAAAACATCTATCAATTTTTGTTTGCCATTTCATCAATAATTAAATCACTAATATAATATTTTCTTGTTGGTTTCATTAACAAAACGTAAGCATTTTTCATCATTAATTTTGTTGTAAATTAATCATTCTATAACTTTTCAATAAAATGACATATATATTGCTAATGAAATCACCGATGTAGTTTTTTTCGTTGAAAATTTAATATTTTTTGAGTTATTTAAAAAATTACAAAAAAAAACTTAATTTATCAATTTTATTCAACATCAAAAATTTATTAATTTCAATATTAATTCAAAAATAATTTTACAACAAAAAATACATCGCTACGCAAATAAAAATGAAGGTAAAGGGAGGAGTTTTTGAGCAAAAAAAAAAATAGGTCTTAGATGCAGCATAATCTAAAGCCATATATTACATCATTTAATTCTTTCTATTTTTTTCTTCTAATTTGGCTACTTGCTTCTCAATCTATTGTATATATGACCCTCGTTTTAAATTCTGACGTTGATTAGCTTAAATCAAGTTGTTGTGTGTCTAGATTCAAAGCAGCAGGACTCAATCTCATTTCTCCAACTATCAACCACAACAAGTGAGGTTGATTGAATGATATTGGGGGGATAGAATACAAATCCAAGATTTTAAAAGCTTCAGAAGAATATTATCACTGAACAAAATAGCTATCAGCGTGCGTGCGTGCAGGGTGCATCCAGCTTCGAATTAATTTCAAGATTTCTTGTTCTATTATTGTCTGAACCAGCAACCTTGATTTCTAGATATATAGCCATAATTAAGCAGTCGTCAGGGACATTCTGCTAATCTTTCATATAATAATTAAGGGGGTTAAATAAACTAATTAAGAGCCATTGATTCTGGAGGAGCATCCATCGCACACGGCACCAGTTTAATTTTGGGCAAGATAAAGGAACACCCTAACTAGTCACCAAAATAACACACACGCACGTACTGAGAAAAATCTTTCACAAGATTTTCCATCTCTGGTGACTAGTAAGAGAAACATTGTCAACCGATCATGTTGACTCGTTAAAACCTTTTGAGATCAAAGTTGCTAGTGTTAAATATAAGAAAGGAAGAGGTTAGGGTTTTATTGATATTGTACAATGTAATTAAAATAATTTTAAAAAATTAAATTTAATCTAAGTATAAAAAAATTATATATAGACTAAATATAAAAAATTCAAAAAAATATAAAGATTGCTCTATTTTTAATAAATAATAAAACAAAATAATCTTATATTTTTTAAAAACTAATTCAAGTGGATGAACTAATCCGTCAATACCCACAGAAAAATGAATTTCTCCGTCACTATCTTCAGATAAACACGAGAAATTAATTTACTTGCAATATTTGCTCAGAAGCATGAATATTCTTTGAAGTGGAAATATGTACACCTGCCCTGAATATTCTAGCACAATATTGGAGCAGCCATTCTCAAAAGTCTACAGTGTTTTGAAATGTTGCAGCAGAAAAGAGTGGCTGTTCCTAGACGTGCACGTAACGACCGGCAGTGTGATTGGCTGCTAGTGCCCAATTAAGAGTGCCAGGAATTTTCTCGAGTCAATTTGGCACGATTTAAAATAAATTTATTTTTTGTTGATATTCAGTGAGAAGTTGAACTAGTCAAATCCGTTAAATATCGATTGAAATTAATTATCATTTTTATTTTTTAAGTGGTATAGAATTTAAAATTATTTTTTAAATTGTTTTAATACGATAATATTAAAAATATAATTTTAAAAATAAAAAAATATTTTAATATATTTTAAATAAAAAAAACTTTAAAAAATAAATACTATCTGAGAATACAAATACCACTACAAACTATATACACGAAAGGATGACTTTAAAAAACAATTCGAAGGTTGCATTAATATTTAACCATAACATTTACAGCCAGATTCACTCTCAGAATCATTCTTAAAATTAATTTTAGTATTATTTACTGTTTATATCCTCCTTTTGTTCTTAAGAAAACTTGTTCAACCATCACAACCCCAACTTTTCAAAACTATCTTGTGTGGACTAGAAAAAATTGAAACCAGTTTTTAAAATTTTTCAAACAAACAAACAATCTTCAACGCAAAGTATATGTCTTTGCTTGTCATGGACTCGAAGCCCATACGCTCGAACTCAAACTGGCTTTGAGCCTTGTTTTCTATTCTAAATATATATAAAAAAAAACACTCACACAGTAAACAATTCTAACACAAAAGCAGATCCAAGTCCAACAAATAGAAGGCAAATTAACTCAATCAGTTCCAATAGATTGAAAATTCCTGGTCCACAACACACAAAAAGCCTTACTAAGCAAGTCTCAGAATAAAAACAAGAAATAAACTCAATAAAATCCCAATAACTATGGACTTGTTCGTTTCAAACTTAGCATCATCTTCATAAAAATACTTGCTCCAGTGAGGATGATTGCGCCACACAGTGGTCATTTCTTCAATTGGGACACCTTTAGTCTCAGGCAGCAGTTTGTATATGACGATGCTCATGACAATCACGCAGACAGCAAAGCAGATAAACAAACCGAACTTCAAGTGACAAAGCATTGCCGTGAAGATTTGTGCGATTACGAAGGTGAAGATCATGTTTACAGAAACAGTGATACTTTGGGCAGCTGAACGGACTTCCAATGGGAAGATCTCACTAGGCACTAACCAACCTAGAGGTCCCCATGACCAAGCAAAGGCGGCAACATAAACACATATGAAGACTACCACGGTATAAGCATATCCATTAGAAATCACACCTGGGTTTCCACTCAATCCAAACTTCATAGCAATGGCAATTGTTATGACAATCTACAAAATAAGCGAAAAAAATAAAAGAGCAAAACTTATGAGCCGCGTGCATTTCAGAAACGCAAAGAATTGAAGAAAGATAAATGGGAATCTCGAATGTATAGTGGAAAGAAGAGATGTGGTAACAAACCTGGGAAACGAGCATTTGGAGACCACCGTAGAGGAAAAGCTTTTTCCTTCCAAACTTATCCACCGTTGAAATTGAAACAAAAGTTGCAAGCATGTTAACAATACCAGTAATGAGAGAAGAAAAAAGAGAAGCATTGCTCCCAAAACCAATGGTTTTGAACAGAATAGGTGCATAAAACACGATCACGTTCATGCCAGTAAGTTGTTGAAACATGGGAATGCAGAACGCAAAGAAAAGCTGAGGCCTATACTTCCTTTCAAATATGTTTAACCAAGCATGTTGGACCAGTTTTGCTTTCTCACTAGCCTCGACAAGATCATTGAACTCCTCATCAACATTATCAACTTTGCGGAGCTTAAGAAGTTGTTCTTTAGCTCTATCATAATTGCCCCGTTCTATCTCGGAATTCGGAGTATCAGGAAGAACGCATGATCCAATAAAAATTATCAGACCAGGAACTATAACGCCACCCAAGCTCAAGCGCCATGCCATTTCTCCTTCAATCCACTTAGCAAAGGCAAAATTCAAAAAATTGGCGATGAGAATACCAATTGTGATAAACAATTGGAACGTCATATTGAGAGCACCTCGATATTTATAGGGAGCCACTTCAGAGAGATAAATTGGCACTGACTGTATACAAGAACAAGTATAAAACATTAACTATATATATGTATGTATATATGTATGAACATATATAAAACATTAAATATCATAAAAAAAATCTTGGGAGTTTAAGATTTCGGGGTTTTCAATATAATATATACACATTTTATTGCTAAATGATAATGATAGTTAAAATAGAACAAACTTGAAAAGAATAATTTTACCTGATTGGCGCATCCAATGCCGAAACCAAGTAACAGCCGACCAATAATAAGCATGGGAACATTCATGGCTAAGCCATTAATGATAGCACCAGCAGCGAAAAGTAAGCCACTAGTCATCATCGTAGGTCTCCGTCCATACTTGCGAGTTGCCATGGATGCAAATATGGACGAAACAAGGGCAGATAGATATAGTGACGAAGTAAACAACGTCAATATCTGGCTATCAAACTTGCAGTATTGATCATCTGACGGTTTGACAGAGGACTCCCTCTTGTAAACGTCAGGAAAGAATTTCTTCAAGAAAACATCCATAGATGTTACACCACCTGTACAAATAATAATTATGTTGCACCGAGGCTAATGGCCCAGCGGTCTTGGCAGGATTTTCCTACCTCAGCATCTTGGGTTCAAGTCTTAGCGTGCACGCTTGTTACCCTCGCGGTGCTTTACCTGTTTACTGGGCTTGCAGGGTGTTCAGTAGGTCCGGGGATTAGTCGTGGTACGCGTAAACTGACCCGAACATCCCTGGTTTAAAAAAAAAAATTATGTTTTTATTTTTTTTGTTGCCAGAGTAATACTTCATAGATTTTCAAAGCCTAATTAAAGCTATACGATAAGGGCCATCACATACCTGAAATACCAAGATCATAACCAAAAATCAGATCTCCTGTAGCTGCAAAAATACATGTTAATAACACCCTGCCAGTAAACTTTCCAGGGTATTCCTTTCCACCAGATGTTGGAGCAAAAGCCCCTCCGGCCATTCTTCCTTTTTATTTATTTATTTATAGATTTGACTTGGATGAAATTTGTGAAACGACTCAATGAGAGGGGAGTAATTAAAGGCAGTGAATTAGAATAAAAAGAGATACTTATATATTCATAGAGGAGATATAAGGTGAGCTGATTTAACTATATATCTCTACTTCTTGCTAATTCTTATGATGATGTTATACTTGATTAACTATATCTCTACTTCTTGCTAATTCTTATGATGATAGTATTATAATTGATTTATCCGAAATTAAAATCGTATGTGTTTCTGTATCTTGGAAAAATCTCGATAGCTTACATATACACTTTCCATCCAGTTCTATAATGCGTGTGTTTACGTAGAGTAGTTTTGAAATCAATTTGAGTTGAGATTTGTGTGTTAGAGTTTGATTGAGATAATCGTTTCAAGTGATAACTATTTTCTCTCTTCTTGATTTTTGCGAGAAATACCTCTACTATGAATTAATAATCACGTATTACTAGTTGGAAGTTGATATTTTATATTAAAATATGTACTAAATTAATTATCTTATCTTAGATAAATTTTTTCATCATTAATAGCAGGCTCAGGACAAACATTTTTAAAAATAAATAAATAGATAAATTGTTTATTTGGATAGTGAAGATCTTTAAAAATATAAAGCGGGTTTTATTTGGCCACTTGCATTTGATTAGTGTTTGGAGGGAAAAATACAAAGAGACAAAAAGATATTTAGTTTAAGAGAAATAGATGCAAAATAAATCTATTTATGTAACTGTTTTAAAATAATTTTTATTTTATTTTCAAAACATAAAAAATATATAAAAATATATCTTTTCTATCATTATTTAATTTCTTTTTATTTATTTTTTGTATCAAAACACTAATTAAACGCTACCAATTTTGTTGAAGGTGGGGCGCTATCTTCACATGTGTTTCTTGGTTCCCGATTTATTTGTTGAATATCAATTTATTTAAGTTTCATTCAAGGTTTTTTTTTTCTATGAAAGTTTCGTTGTAGTTCTTTCAATCTAAAGAGTGGGTTTTTTGTCCTGTTACAATGGAAACAAAGAAAAAAAAAACTAAACAGCTCTAGAAAAGCTAATTAATTCCCATGATATCTGCTAGAATAAGCTGTTGCAAGCCTTGAGGAGGCTCATCCCCGATCATCAAACCATAGCCGTAGAAAGTAGCAAGCTTTGCTATATATAAAATCAACATAAAAATTAGCCTCTTTAAATATATGTTTAATTCTAATAATTCAGTCTCTAGCTACTCAATAATTCTCTAATCTTTAAAATAAGAGTCCTATACTTATAAAAACCCACTTTATTAGCATCCTTTGAATTTGAGTGACAGATTATCTAAAGATCTCAGTGGGTTAGCAAATGTTATCAAAAACTGAAAAGTCAAAGGGCTTAACTACATGATTATCAAAATGATTATCAATTGTATCTGTTTACAATAAAGCCCCGTGCCAATATGACTGCTACTAAGTAAAAATTTCATTTTACAGTACTCAAAAATGAATACACGACTATAATCTATAGATACTGTAGGTTAGCTAAAAGTTAATTACGAAGTTAAATGTTAGAGCTATAATTAATTACCGCTGTTCTTCTAAAGCTTAATGAACATCTGAAAGAATAACATGCAAACGTTGCACGATTAATTAAAAATTAACGTACGCATCTCTCAACATTTTAATAAATGATATGGGAGCTCAATTAATGAATCACTTGTGCTAATTTTGTGAAACAATTATATTTCAATTAAAGTTTATTCTTCTATTTTAACCTAAGAGTTAAGAACAGAAAATTAAGTGAAAATATCTAATTGATTTAGTGTACATGTAATTGGATAAGTAATGTGTCGTTAGATAAGCGATTTGTATTATACCTTGATCTAAGGTAAATTTTTTATAACATAAAGAAAAGAGCCTTGATGATAACAATTCGATCAATTATAAGTTAATTTTACTAATATGTCATTAGAGATATAAAATCAAAATAACTCATAAAAAGAGAGCAAAAAAAATTTATAAAGTTCAAAATCTAATAATCAAATATTAAAAGTTAAAAAAAATTCAAAAATATAACATTGAAGAAGAAAACTCGAGTTAAACTAGACTACTTGACTAACTCACGCCTTATAAAATGAGAGTAGGATAAAAATATATATAATTTCAAAAGAAGGGCCTAGTAAAAAAAAAAACACAAGTTTAATAAAAGAAAAACATACAAAAATTGAGTTAATCTAGGTTAACTTTACTTACCCGCTCTCAGAATAATCTAATAAAAAAAAAGCTAAAAATGACAAAAGCCAAGTCCATAATTTAATGTCAAATGATATAATTGGAAAAAAAATCAATGTAAAAAAATAAGTAGAAGAAAAAAAATCCGAGTTAATTCGACTAACCCGCCACCTATGATATAAAATGATGATAAAAAAAAAATTAAATTTTCAAAAGAAGGACCTAACAAAAAAACTGAATTTAAATAAAAAAATATTAAAAAAAAAAACCCGAGCTAACTTGACTGATCCGCACTTGGTAATTATTTTTAAAAATAAAAAATATTTTTTTTAGATAATTTTTCTAATAATTTTTATTTTATTTTATTTCAATCAGTTTTATATGTGTATTTATTTTTATTATTGTTTGGTTTAATAAAAATAATTTTATAAAATAAATACAATAAACACAGATTAATTTAATATCTTGATCTATATATTTTTTTAATTTTAATTTTAGTTATTATTGATAACTTTTTATCTCATTTACTTATATAGATAATTACTGATTTATTTAATTAGATATTTATATAATTTTTTTAATTTATATTTAATTTTTTATATATATAAAAATATATCAAAAAAAGCCTCCCTTTCTACGGACGAAAGTCAAATGGCTAGTAATAAATAAAAAAGAAGAAGGTACAGTTCAAAAAACAGTCCAGTCCATGTTAACCAACCACAAAAGATTATATTCTTTTAACGTTATTGTATAATAAAAACATGAAAGCTTTTGAGCAATAGAATAAAAATATGAAAACAAGGG
>Ga0307515_10014255_pt1 | contig 14764 bp, 12 predicted proteins | sample 17_EM_MG_FD_194513 | JGI IMG/M metagenome (GOLD analysis project Ga0307515, IMG submission 194513) | Populus trichocarpa ectomycorrhiza microbial communities from riparian zone in the Pacific Northwest, United States - 17_EM | ecosystem: Host-associated > Plants > Roots > Unclassified | place... | reverse complement strand
ATGTCATAAGAAAATTTAGTTTTGATACACAAACTAATTTTAAAAAACCCTTGGACTTTACAACAAAGGAATACAAATACAAATGACTGTAATATGCTTCACTCATCTTAAAAAAAACATAAAAAAATAAAAAGAAAATGCTAATTAATAATAAATGAAAAAGTGGAGGGTAAAACAGTAAGTGACAAAAACCCACGTGAGTAGTTAAAAGCATAGTTTTCAGACCTGACTCGGTGGTCGGCCTGGTCCAAGACCCGGGTTTCGGGTTTTGACCAGGTCACCGGATAGCCCGGGTTAATTTTTTTTTTTTTTAAATCAAAATAATATCGTTTTAATAAAAAAAATAAAAATCAACGAGTTACAACTGAGTTTTTTATCGGCTCAAAACTATGATTAAAAAGTCTTGTTTAATATTGAATTTTTAAAAAAAAAATTAAATTTTTTTAGTTTTAAATTTTTTTAGATTTTTTTAAATTATTTTATTTTATTATTATAAAAAAATATTATTTTATTATAAAACATTCTTTACTGTATTCCTAATCACGCCCTTACATTCGTTTGGTACGAAAAAAATTAAAATAAAAAATTAAAAAATCAAGTAAAATACTTCAATTTGTTTTTTTTTAAAAAGAGAAGCTTTCTTGGTTTCCTCTCTTTATTTTTATTTTATTTGTGAAGCAGAGAAAAAGCTGCTTCTTCTCCACAAGCCTGCCTGCCTCCGCCTCCTCCTCCCATTTCAATATTCTATTTTGCTACTAAATTTCTCTCACTTTCTCGCAGACCAAACAACACTCCTCTCTCTCTCTCTCTATACCTACAGTTGCTGTGTCTGCTATTGAGCTGTTAAGTTTTTGGCCTTTTCTTTTTATATAGAAAAAGAGAGCTTCATTTTTCACTGTTTCACTTCACTTTTTTTTGTATGTAGTAAGGTTTTTTTCTTCTTTTTCTTGAGATCGATCTGCCAGCTTTGACTTACTTTGCTTTACTGAGAAGGGTTTTTGTTTCCTCACAAGAGCCAGTTTAGACCATTTCAAGGTATGCGAAGAGATGCTTCTTTCTGTTTTTTATTTTCAAATTGTTAAGTTTGGAGTTGAGATTTCTGGTTCTTACTGTGAATGTTAATGGGTTGAAAATGTGAGTTTGGATATTAGATCGGTTTGATTCAGCACATTTTATTTGCTTTTAAGTGGGAAGAAAATGAGGGAAATTGGAGAAAAGTTTGGTTCTTTGATTTACTTATTATTTTGTTTTTTGGTCTCTAATGGAGAAAAATTGAAACTTCAAACTTCAATATTCAAGTTTTGATCTTTTTCATTATTTTTTTAATTATAAATTTTGGTACCTTGCTTAAAAGCATATACAAGTCAAGTCTTACAAGCATTGTTGTCTTTTTTAACCTTGTAAGTGAAATTTGTGATTCAGGAAGGTATAAAAGTTTGTTAACTTGCTTAATGTTTGCAGAAACTAGAGCGGTTTTCTAGTAACTCAAGTTTGAAGAACGGAGAGGAATTTGAAGAATTGAACCATTTTTTATTTATTTAGGATCCGTGAGAAGTATCTGCTAGTGAAGGGTTGTATTGATTTTTCTTTTTTGGGTTACTTGAAGGACTTGGATAGATTTTTTGAGGTGTTGAGCTTGTGAATGGTGGTGACTAAGTATCGAGGGAGCACTAGGGCTGGTTTCTAAAACTATGGTCCCCTCCATCAAGCTGTATCCAAATAAGTTTTAAAGTGTGGCCTTGTGATAAGACGTTTTTTTAGGGTGAAAAAGCTAAAAAGTTAGCCTTTTAATTGATCCTTTATCTTATGGCATCTGTTGGAACTCAATCGTCAGGATCAGAGAAAATGTTACCGAAATCCCAGGTCTTGCCTTCTCTAGAGTCGATCAAATCTTTGCCAGTTGATTTTAGGTTCGTGGGTTCGCCAACATCTGAACAATTGGAAAAATCTGTGGATGTGAAATCATTAAATAGCAATGCAGTCTGTTTGAGTTTTCCAGAAAAAAATGATATAGGGAATGGCCTTGTTGAGGGAGCTGAGGATAGTGTTGGCAATGATGTCAGTGAGGATTCACCTTATAGTCGGACTGCTATCTTGATTGAACAAAGGCCTTCTGTGGGTGATGAAGATTTGGACACTGTGGTTATGCCTTTGCCTTCGATATCAACATCTCGCAGGGAACGCAGGTGGTCTGATACCAGCTCCTATGCTACAAACAAGGTACCCTTGCATGAATGGGATTAGTTTTTGGTCTGATTATGGCTAAATTCTTGCAGTTTTGGATGCATATTTATCTAGAGGCTGTGGAGGTTGATACTAAATTATGATGAAGCTATTCGGATTTAAGTTGATTGATTAGCATTCAATTCATTGATCTTGTTACCTATGTTAAAGTTTACCATTTCAGAAACTTCAATCTTGGTTTCAACTTCCTAATGGGAATTGGGAGCTGGGGAAGATTTTATCAACTTCAGGGACCGAGTCTACTATTTCTCTCCCTGATGGAAAAGTAAGTGAAATTTTCAGAAATTTTTTTAAGATGTTTTTGTGGTATAAATAGTCAGGGATGTTTTAATTTGACTTGCGTTTCAAATCATAGGTTTTAAAGGTGAAAACTGAAAGTCTTGTGCCAGCAAATCCTGATATCCTTGATGGTGTAGATGATCTCATGCAACTTAGTTACCTAAATGAGCCATCAGTGTTGTACAATCTTCAGTATAGATACAATCGTGATATGATTTATGTAAGTGTTTGTGTTAGTATTATGTTTGGTTTTGAATCAGTTAGTGAAATACTGATTTCCCCTAATTCTTTTGAGTGCAATTTAGACAAAAGCAGGGCCAGTTCTGGTAGCCATCAATCCTTTTAAGGAAGTTCCTTTATATGGAAATAATTACATTGAAGCATATAAGAATAAATCTATGGAGAGCCCACATGTGTATGCCATTACAGACACGGCCATCCGGGAAATGATACGAGGTGGTTTAATTTTTCATATATTCTGAAAGATTGAGTTTCTGGTGGTTTGTGACTTTCTGAAATTTGTCATATTTTGTAGAGTTCTTATTCTTTTTTTTCCTCTCTCTCCAGATGAAGTAAATCAATCTATCATTATAAGGTTAGTACAGTGTGAGTAATTAAGTTTTTTTTTTTTGAAGGTGCTTCTTCAATTAATAGCTTATCAGTTAATTGTTCCTCATGCTGTTTGCTTCTAGGCAGTTTGAGTAGGAACTCATAATGTGGCATTTTGTAGATAGTTTATATGACAAGTTGAAACCATGTGTATTTCACACCTATGTCAATGTTCATGTTGAAGGTTTAGTGGATGTTCATCTGGAAATAACATCTAGAGAGATACCATCTCGTTATCCTTGTGGTGACCAGAGTTCTGCTTTTGTTATTATATGATATAGTGTTCACTGTTAACATACAAGACTAAATAATTTGCAGTATATAACAAAGGCCATGAAAAAAGGGTGAAGCTACTGGAGAACGTAATGAACTTTAACTATGATAACTTCCTTGCATCCCAGCGTGTTAGAAATAGCCCATCCACTGAAAAAATGGGTTATAGATTCTGCAAACCTAGCCTCATTGTCTGCTCATGGACTTATTGCTTCTCTTGTCTTCTTTGGGTATGCAAAGTCCTTGTGATTATTTTATTTGAGTGACTCACGCTATCATGGAGTATAATCGAGGAAGAAATTCTATCTTTCCTTTGAACTCTGCTTGGTCGCGTACTTCTCACTTTCATTTGTCTTGTGTGTTTTGGATTTTGATGATCTAGAAGTTTTTGGATGGTTTTGGATTTATACTAGCACGTGCCTCCCTTTTGTGTTCTTTTAACCAGTTTATCACTTTCTCAAAATGATACAGTACACGTGATGCATATCATCCAATAAATGGCACATAACATGACATACCAAAGAAGCACAAGTTTATAGCATTTTTAGCAGAAGTTTAAAGTGTTTTTTTTAACATTCCTTGTACACATCTGAGTTCGATTCCATTTGTTTGTTGCCTCAGTGGTGAAAGTGGAGCAGGAAAAACAGAGACAGCAAAGATAGCAATGCAATATTTGGCTGCTCTTGGTGGTGGCAGTGGGATAGAATATGAAATATTGAAAACCAATCCTATTCTAGAAGCCTTTGGTAATGCCAAGACATTGAGGAATGACAACTCAAGTCGCTTTGTAAGCTCCATGTTCTTTGTTTGAAACATCACAGTGTTCTTTACTCTTTAGGTTAACCTACTGGTATTGAGGGATGACAGTTATTATTGTCATCCAGAATTTAATTTTAATTATCAATACTTGTTCTGAACATGTTGCAGGGAAAGCTGATTGAAATCCACTTTAGTGAAACAGGAAAAATATCAGGTGCCAAAATTCAAACATGTAAGATTGCTCAGATTACTGATGCACTTCAATGATGTTGGATATATTTTCCTGTTCACTTTTTTGAAATTTCTGTTACTGACCGAGTTATGAATCTATGTTCGTTCTTGTTTGGTGCACAGTTTTACTGGAAAAGGTAATTTTCTATTCCTCTTTCATATTGCCTGCATCATTTTTTTGAGTTGCCAATTTAATCTATTAAATAAACAGTCCAGAGTGGTCCAATGCATGGAGGGTGAGAGGTCATATCATATATTTTATCAGCTTTGTGCTGGGGCTTCACCAAAACTAAGAGGTATGTACTGCCATATATTTTCTCAATGTGTTCAAATTTTGATGCATATTTTAAGAGCGCACCAAGTTCCTTTCTTTAAAAAGAGCATCCAAATATACTGATTCCTATGTAATAATAACAAATGATCCTACCCCATTTCTGCTGTTTCTTTCATGAGCACAGAGAAAATAAACTTGAAGATTGCAAGTGAATATAAATATTTAAGGCAGAGCAATTGCTACACAATTACTGGGGTTGATGATGCTGAACGCTTCCATGCTGTTATGGTTTGTTTTTGGCTTCCCATTTTCTTGCATAGTTGCTTTTAATCTTCAATTTTTTTTTCGCTTTTATGTTGAGACTAGAGGTTTTGCATGCCAACTTGCTTATAGCTGCTACAACTTTTCAGGAAGCTCTGGATATTGTTCATGTCAGCAAGGAAAACCAAGAGAGTGTATTTGCAATGCTTGCTGCAGTGCTGTGGCTTGGAAATGTCTCATTTTCTGTTGTTGATAATGAAAATCATGTTGAACCTATGGCAGATGAAGGTAAGATGCTTTCAAAAATTGGATGATTAACATATTTAAATTCATCATATCCATTGTTTCTCACTATTAGGAAAAAATAATAATTCTCTTGACTTTTTCTCTTGAAAAAGTAATAATGTTCAGAAGTAAATCTAGAGAAGAGTTGCTTTGATTGATTGGCCACCCTGCATCGACATGGACATTGAATATGAATGACAGCTGAACTTATGTTGCTAGTCATGGATGGTTTGACAAATATAGTCATGAAGGATTAGGTTTTCGCACAGTAATTAAAACAGACTGGCAATGCTAATTAAAATGCTGACCTCCCAAGTAATGAAACATGCAATAATTGCAATAATGCTATTTCTGTTTGTTTCATTTTTCTGTTTTAGTTATTTTGTGAGGATGAAATACAACTATTATATGTTGTATTAGTTCCAACAGCATCTTATATTTGATCTTATTGATACTTCTTAGAGTGATTGTGCTTGTTTCTAGAGGCAAATCAAACTCCGTTTTCTTCTTTTTCCTTGGAAATTATTTGGTATAGTGTCATCAGCATGTGGTCAAATTGTTGCACTGAGGCTTGCTTTTATCATGTTCAGGTCTAACCACTGTTGCAAAATTGATTGGATGTAATGTTGGGGAGCTTAAGCTGGCTTTATCTACTCGCAAGATGAGGGTTGGAAATGATACAATTGTCCAAAAGCTAACCTTATCACAGGTGAGAAAATGTCAAAAATCAGCCTTTTCTATAGTTAGATATTTAAGGGGAAACTCACTGTTGCGTTTGACTTACACTTGCATATATAGCAAGGCAACAAGTATATGCTTGCCTCTCATAAGCGACGGATCTAAACAAGCACCAACATCCTTTTCAAACTTTCACCTTTAAAACTGTAATATTGGACCACCCTGCAGTCTGTCTGGAGGTGGTATCTATTTGAAAGTTAATTGAATTTTAAAAACATATAGATATGTATGAATGCAAAGGTCTTTACTTGAGCTCCTGTTAATAGTAATTTTCCATGGAGTGCATAAAGAGATTCAGTTATGAACAATTTTTTCTTCTACTTTTCAGGCAATTGATACAAGAGATGCTCTGGCAAAGTCGATATATTCTTGCTTGTTTGATTGGCTTGTTGAACAAGTCAACAAATCACTTGCAGTTGGTAAAAGGAGAACCGGCAGATCCATCAGCATTCTTGACATTTATGGATTTGAATCGTTTGAAGTGAGTTTAGTCATCATCCTACTGTGATATTCTCTCTGTTTGTGAGTTGAATTTTGATATATGGCATTCTATGCTATTTACTGTATCTGTAGAGAAATAGTTTTGAGCAATTCTGCATAAATTATGCGAATGAGAGATTACAGCAACACTTCAATCGTCATTTATTCAAGTTGGAGCAGGAGGTAAGTATCTTAAAACATCTTACAAGACTCCTGGTTTCATAGTTGAACTCAAGGCAATAATGGGTGAGGGATGTCTTAAAATTTCACTCATTGATCCTCAATATCCAAAAGTGAGTTCTGGAATTCTTCTATTTGTTAAAAAACAAAATTTCTGTCTCCTTGGGGGAAAAAAGGTTAAGAATTCTGACATATCATTATGATGGATTAGTAGTGGTTTCAACATCTATACATGACACAGTACTAGGCTTTTGAGCTTCTGTAGCCTAAGAAATTAGGATGCATTACTACATTTGCAGTGCATGTGTTTACAAGATGTTCTTGTCTTCCAGGAATACATACAAGATGGCATTGACTGGGCCAAGGTTGACTTTGAAGATAACCAAGACTGTCTCAATCTTTTTGAAAAGGTACAGAGTAACTCGCTAGAATGTTTCATTTGTGCTTTTTATTTGTTTCTTTGAATTGTAGTGTTGGAAATAGAAACATGTACCTCTATTGTAATATTACTGTTTCGAGCCTGTTGAATATACCTTGATATGATAATTAAATTGATGTTTCTGTTCCTCACCGCATAATGTTTTGTGGACTATATTCAAACCTGATGGTTATTTCTATGGTTAACCAATGCATTTTTGCATATCTTGAGAAGGATAGGGATTCCATCAATGTTGAATGCAAGTTTCATACCCTGTCTTCTTACAAGTCAACTGAGGTCTTGAGGTGCAAATGGGATAGTTTCTTGACGTGGTCAGCAAAAGAAATACAAAACGTGTTTTTTTTAGAGTTCTAAGAAACTCTCAAGAAAAGCTATCTAAGCTGACTCCCTTCTTATCATGAGTGTATTTCTCATTTTTTTTTTCTAGTTTGTGTAATAGAGGTATAGAAAACCTGATACAATGAGACTTTCTTCTTTTTGTTTGACAAATTAAAATTAACAAATGTGGATGATCGTGCACAGTAAAAATGGATTCTTAAAATTGTTTTCTGCATTAGTTCTAATGCTCAAGTTTCATAGTTTAGACAACTTTACTTTTATCTTTTATGCAGGAATTTCTTGACTTCTCTCAAATTTCTTCTGTTTTTGAAATTTGAATTTATACAACCTGAACCTTTTATCTTTTATGCAGAAACCTTTGGGCTTATTATCATTACTGGATGAGGAGTCCACCTTTCCAAATGGCACAGATTTGACATTTGCCAACAAGCTTAAACAGCATTTGAACTCTAATTCTTGTTTCAGAGGAGAGCGAGGCAAGGCCTTCAGTGTCAGCCATTATGCTGGCGAGGTATTGGCCTTTCAGTCAACAAATAGTCCATTGTGCTTTCCTTTTGTTGTGACTCAAGTGCTTGTAATGGTCAAAATTGACCAACAAATTTGATATGGCACTGTTTGAAAGAATGCCATTGTTCAGATCCCTTTTACTGTTAGTGTGACCCAGCCAGCTGTGGACGACTGTGCTTTTGATTCTTTTAGTTTCCCTTAAGATTAAAGTGATTTAACAATGTAGGTGCCATGACCTTTTGGTCATGAAAAGGCTACCTCATTTAATGCTGTCACTGTGTTGAATTTCAGGTTACTTATGATACAACTGGATTTCTGGAGAAGAATAGAGACTTATTACACTTGGACTCTATCCAGCTTCTCTCTTCATGTTCATGCCATCTCCCCCAGATATTTGCTTCCAATATGCTTACACAAACTGAGAAACCTATAGTTGGTCATTTATATAAAGCAGGTGGAGCAGATTCACAAAAGCTAAGTGTTGCAACAAAATTTAAGGTATATTACGTTCTGTTGTCTGTACCCAAACCTAAAACTGGGATGCCCTAAGGTTTACATTGGCCATGAATTATTTTTCTTTTATTTTCGTTGCCTAATGATACAAGGTTTTGTTCACTATCAAGAAAAGGGTTTTGTAAGCCATTATTTATCAGATATTGATTTGTGATGATCAAGAATATGAACTGTTCAATCCTGATAGTTAGGAAACTTGTTTCTTTTTAATTTGGATCAGTTGAGAAAGAGTTTGTTCTTAATCAACACTTGTATTATTGATGGTAGTGCTTTGAAAAGTTTCCTGTAAATCAGATGTATGTTGCTGTTAATGGTAAAAAAAGGGATTATCATTATTCTCTTGCATGTTTCCCCTTACATCTGAATGGTTAGGCTTTTATATTTGATGTGTCAAGCACAGATGAGTGAATGCTAGGTAACAATCTAGCTTCTGCTTGTCCCAATAATTCTATTAACCTAGCATTTTGGTGTATAGGGCCAACTGTTCCAATTGATGCAACGTCTAGAGAACACAACACCACATTTCATACGTTGTATAAAGCCTAACAACTCTCCTTCTCCTGGGTCATATGAGCAAGGACTTGTATTGCAGCAACTGAGATGTTGCGGAGTTCTAGAAGTAGTTCGTATATCAAGGTGTGGATTTCCTACCAGAATGTCACACCAGAAGTTTGCCAGAAGGTAAAGAAAATTACTCTTTCAACTTATGTGACAACTTCCAGAATTGTCTGATTCCATAGTGTTTAGTATCTCATTTTGCTTTTGGGATGCTTATTGCCTGACACGATTTTTGCATCAGATATGGTTTTCTTCTGCTGGAAAATGTTGCTTCTCAAGATCCACTCAGCGTATCAGTTGCAATTCTTCATCAGTTCGATATCATGCCAGAGATGTATCAAGTTGGCTACACAAAATTATTTTTCCGAACAGGACAGGTGAAATGGAGAATCTGCATATGCACACTAAACACATGGAAACCTACATGCATACGAACAAACATACATACAAATGACTATTAGATGTTTATCATACATGGCTTCTTTAGATGGTTTTGAGAACTTTTTTTTTTCCTGGGATAAATACCATGGATTATTATCAACCTACTTTCAAACATGATTGTTAAACCTTTATGCTCATCTCGTACTTTTTATGCAGATTGGTGTGCTTGAGGATACAAGAAACCGCACTCTACATGGTATTTTACGTGTTCAAAGCTGTTTCAGAGGGCACCAAGCTCGCAGTTACCTCAGGCAGCTCAGAAGAGGAGTTTGTGCTCTTCAGTCATGTATTACCCTCTCTTTTCTAGTGTGAACCTTTGTTTACTTTAAACCATTGTCATACTTGTAAAAGGAAACATAAATTATATGTAGGTATGCCTGTGATGATGACTTATTTATTCCTTCATACAGTTGTTCGTGGAGAGAAATTCAGAAAGGAATATGCAGTCTTACAACAAAGACATAGAGCTGCTGTTGTTATACAAAGACACATCAAAAGCACAATCTGTAGGAAAAAATACAAAAACATGCATCAAGCATCAATCTTGATACAATCAGGTATTCATAAGTTCTGTCCTGGACTTGTGAGTTTATTGCGGTAAAGTCAGATATCTTTGCTCATCTGAATGATTGAGATCAGAGTTTGCAAGGAACAATCTCTGGGTTGGGTTCCTGGAGGTTGTGGTCTAGTTGGTTTCAGTCAACACTTGAGATTGTTTACATTTTCTGTTTGGAAATGTTTAAACCAAGCTGCTTTGCTTTTATTAATAAGATGGTCTGTCTGTTATTCATGAAATTGTCTGCTATGCTGCAGTTATTCGTGGATGGTTGGTGAGAAGATTTTCAGGTGATGTAGGATTATTGAAATCTGGGGCAACTAAGGTACTTTTCCATCTTCTTTTTCCTGTACACCCATTATAACTATCACTCGTTTGCTAATTTAATCTTGCTTCCAATTTTGTTGTCATTAGTTCCCTATTTGATAGAATCCTGATTTGTTTTTGTATTTTTTTGTTGTCTATTTATATTGAACTTGCTATATCTATCTGTATGTATCTCAATTGCAACCTTTTACTATTGAAAAAGAAGCTTCAGGGATATCATAACAGAGCAATGCACTGGTTTCAAATGAGATTGGGATTGATAATTCTCGTCTCATGTATGTGCACCTATCGTTGTATCTATCCATACATGTGATTTGTGAGTATACTATATTAAATTGATGTAGATATATATCCCAGTCTGTCTGGTTGCTTGTCCTAAGGACTCTGCTCTATCCCCCGCCAAGAGCTTAATTTTATGAATTCCTGGTAAAATCTACATGTATATAATGAAGGTGAGGATCCAGTTCCAAGGATGGATCATATGCAGCCTGTCACTTAACTATCATATGGGCTTAATTTTATAGGACACTGCTGTGTTGCCCTCCCCCATTGTGAAACCCAACGTGTGATCTTTATTGGCTGACTGAAACAGTATTTAATGGTGTAAATATCTTTGGTGATTATTCGTTAGGGTAATGCTTTGGTCCTTCTTTCCTAAGAAGACACTGTTCATATTAGAGTCTCTTGTATTCTTACAGTTGAGATATTAAACAATTACAAGTTCTCAACAGGGCAATGAGTCAGATGAGGTGCTCATGAAGGCATCTTATCTTGCTGAATTACAGCGACGAGTTCTCAAAGCTGAGGCTGCTCTTAGAGAGAAAGAGGAGGAGAATGACATCCTTCACCAACGGCTCCAACAATATGAGAGCCGCTGGTCTGAATATGAGTTAAAAATGAAGTCCATGGAAGAAATGTGGCAGAAACAGATGAGATCCCTACAATCCAGCCTCTCCATTGCAAAGAAGAGCCTATCTGTTGATGATTCTGAGAGAAATTCTGATGCATCAGTCAACGCAAGCGAAGAGAGAGACTTTAGCTGGGATACAGGAAGTAACCATAGGGGTCAAGAAAATAACGGTGTGAGACCAATTAGTGCGGGCTTGAGTGTTATAAGCCGGTTAGCTGAAGAATTTGAGCAGAGGAGTCAAGTCTTTGGAGATGATGCCAAGTTCTTGGTAGAGGTAAAATCTGGTCAGGTTGATGCAAGTATGAATGCTGACCGAGAGCTCAGAAGGTTAAAGCAGATGTTTGAAGCTTGGAAGAAGGATTATGGATCGAGACTACGGGAAACAAAGTTGATTTTGAACAAGCTCGGAACTGATGAAGGTGCCCTTGATAGGGTGAAAAAGAAGTGGTGGGGCAGGAGGAACAGCACGAGGTATAGTTAGATTACTTTCTATAGTGAGTTATAGTTGTTGCTTTGTTTGGTGGTTAGCTCCTGGCTATTTAACATCCAAAAATTCTATAGCAGAGAAATTGTGATGAGTTTTGTTATATGAGCGATGTGGTGATGGCAGAGCCTAGTAGTTTTCATTGAAGCCTAAATTAAAATGTACATCATTCTTTTTCTATTATTACACAAGTTGAAGAAGTAGATTTTCTTCCAGTGGCAGTGTCTGTTTCCTATTTAATCTTTTTTAATTAATCAGGAAATTCAGTCTCTTTATTGCAATTGTTGACCCGTATTGTTGACAAGGAAACTTCCATAAATGTATCCCCACCTGTAAGAAATTCTTGAAATCCTAGCTAGATCCCTCCTTCACGTTGATGTGGAGCAATAACTCTTCTTCAAACTCTTGTTTGATTTGACCTGCAAACTTTTAAGCTGTAAATAGTCCAGATAATTTCAGTCTTTGCAGCATCGATTTTTCAACTTCGAAGTCGGTTCCTTTACAAGCTCCTTCTGTATCTAGTCACCTATTATTCCAGGCCTTGTGATTGCTGATTAGAGCTCCTGTAATGGTGGTTCCCAAATGTACCGTTTCTCGCCCATGACACAAGCAAAGTCTTCTCCTCTATGGATCACTCCCTATACCTTTCAAGCCTACCCAAACTAGAACCGTTCTTGTTTCAGAAAAAGATGTTGCTTATATTGGTTCTCACTAGCACTCCCTCCTGCCACTAATCATTCTGGTTATAATGACCGGAATTCCAAATCTCACCTGTCCACTCTCGAAGCTTTCTTTTATTCTACTCCATCTCGAGTAACCTGCCATGCTATGTTATGATTCTTAATTATGAAGTAGAAGCTGTGACTTTTTGCAAGATCGGAGACGCCAAACAGTGGAGATTTATTGAATCTTGTCGTTGTTGGCATTGTCGGCGGCGGTGGCATGAAGATATGGCAAGCTGTAATGGACGGTTCTGCCTCATGGACTCTGATGGAAAATTTTGTCTTTTTGATGATTTAAACTCAACCTCTCCAAAGATATCTCAAATCATCTACCTCCCCTGCTGGGATTATTATTATGGTGATGATGATGAACGAAAGTGCTACTTGGCAGAAGTAACAGAGCAACTTATTGCAGTGCAGTGAAAGAGCAAGTATCAGCCAATTACTGCATCGTCTCGGAAGGTGCAGGAGTAGAAGGAAATCGCATATACCACACCGAGCAAAATCCATTAATCATATAGAGCATGAGATAGATGCAGTACCTCCATTTCAAAGACAATAGCTTGGATGGAATGTGGTATGCCCCCTTACCAGCTTTGTGAGTTTCTTCTCTTGTCAATTGCTTAAGCACCTTCAGATATGTGTGTGTGTGTGGTATATATATATATATATATATATATATATATATATAGAGAGAGAGAGAGAGAGAGAGAGAGAGGTGTATATATATATATATATATAGAGAGAGAGAGAGAGAGAGAGAGAGGTGGATAGATATCTTTAATGCCCAACTTGTTAAAGGAGTCATGAAAAATTCTACTAGAAACTCCTTTATCAGTATTTTTGCCCGTTGGTCTTCTGATATGACAAAAATAAAACGGATAATCTTCTCTTCAAGGTTTTGCTTAATAAAATGTTTGTCTATCTCCACGTGTTTTGTTCAATCATGCTAAATAGGATTTTGTGAGATATCAATTGCAGCCTTACTGTTACAAAATAAGTTCATCTCCAACATGTTGGGACTGTAGCCTATTTCCATTAGTAACCTTCTAAGCCATAGTAGTTCACAAAGCAATTTTGCCATCCCCCTAAACTCGGTTTCGGCTCTTGACCGAGCCACCACTTTTTGCTTTTTGCTCCTCCATGTAACTAAGTTTCCTCCCACAAATGTAAAGTATCTTGACGTGGATTTTTTTATCTAGAACATTCCTTGCCTAATCTGCATCTGTGTATCCCTTAACATCCAAGTGGTTATTTTTAGAGAACATCAGACCCTTTCCTGGTGTGGATTCAAGTATCGAAGTATTCGAATCAATGCTTTCATATGTTTTTTGCTTGGATTATGTATAAATTGGCTCACAATACTTACGACATAAACAATATCAGGGCGAGTGTGTTACAAGAAAATAAGTTTTCCCAGCCTTTGGTATTGTCCTTTATCCGTTAGTGCTTGGTCTGTGTGTTCTGTGAGTTTGTGATTTTGAACTATGGGAGTATCTGCTGGTTTGCACTCTAATAATCCCACTTTAGAAAGTAGATCCATCATATACTTTCTTTGGGACAAGAATATACCCCTCTGTTACCTTACCACCTCTATTCCTAAGAAGTATTTAAGTCCACCCAGATTCTTCATCTCAAACTCGGCTGATAATTGCTCTTGTAGTCTTGACTTAAGGAAGAGAGTGTGGTCCGCATTGCTTTGAACAAAGCCATACCTTCTCACAGTTGAGCTAAATTTCTCAAACCATGCTCGAGGAGATTGTTTTAATCCATATAGAGCTCGCTCCAGCTTGCATACAACGCTAGTTCCTGAAGATGATATAAAGCTTGGTGGGATATCCATATAAACCTTTTCTTCAAGGCCACCATGGAGGAAGGTATTCTTTACATTAAGCTGAAGTAGTGGCCAATCTAGATTTGAGATAGTAAAACTCTGATAGTATTTAATTTAGCAATTGGGAAGAACATCTCTACATAATCTATACCATATGTCTACGTAAATCCTTTCACCACTAGCCTTGCTTTGTATCGGTCAATTGATCCATCAATTTTGTATTGGTCAATTGATCCATCAACTTTGTATTTAATTGAGAATACCCATTTCCACCCCCACTATTTTCTTTCCTTCAGGTTGCGTTATCAACTTCCATGTAATATTTTTCTGTAAGGCTTCCATCTTTTCTTGAATAACTTGTGCCCATTTAAAGTCGGCCAAAGCGTCCTCTATATTATCTGGAGTATGACAAGAAGATAATGTTTTGGTGAAGTTCTGAATCGGATTAGATAGATGTTGGGTGCTCACATAATTAGCAACGAGGAATTTGGATCGTCTTTCTTCTGTATCAGGGGAGTACC
>Ga0307515_10014254_pt1 | contig 14764 bp, 8 predicted proteins | sample 17_EM_MG_FD_194513 | JGI IMG/M metagenome (GOLD analysis project Ga0307515, IMG submission 194513) | Populus trichocarpa ectomycorrhiza microbial communities from riparian zone in the Pacific Northwest, United States - 17_EM | ecosystem: Host-associated > Plants > Roots > Unclassified | place... | reverse complement strand
AGATGCAAATCCCATAGCATTCAAACGGTCAATTTGATTGAAGAATCAATTTGAACGGGCTTGGTCATTGGTCACATTTTCTGGTCAACTTCTTGAATCGGAAAATGAAGTTTTATTATTCAAAAATAGATAAGTTATCTGGAATTTGGATTATAAATAAAGTTCAATCGATTGTTTTCTTTTTCCTTTTTCTTGAATATTAAAAGAAGCCGTCCTAGCCCCTAGACCAAATATATAAATAGTAGTGTACATATTATTTTTATTTTTCATTTATTTCTTACTGTTAAATTTTATATTTGGATCAGTTTTATTTAAGAACGAAGCACATCATTATTAAAAAAAAATAATCTCAAATTCATTGTACCGCTAGACTTGTTGATGGAAGTAATCAAAACGACATTAATTTTCTTTTCTTGGCTCGTAAAAAGAAAATGAGAAATACCATACGTTGATGCGAGAGCTTGTGAGGGAAGCTGCGTCAAGAAAATTCTGAAGAAATATATAAAACGGAGCTGGGTAGAGGAGCCCCGAGACCCACTGTGAACTCGTGGAGGGAGCTAGGGCGGAGCAGGCCCATATCACGGGGACAAGATGCCGAGACATAAATTGCAAGGCATAAATTTCGTTTTTGCTGGTAAAATTGTATTTGGATGTATTTTAAAAATATATTTAATTTAAAAAAATATAAAATTGATGTTTTTATGTGTTGATATTTAAAATAAAAAAATCTGAAAAAATATTATTTTAATATATTTTCAAACAAAAATTATTTGGCATGAAATTTTTTTTAAATTTTTTTTCTCCCTAACAGCCGCATTGAATATTATGCAATTTTAGGTAAAAACATCAACGTTTATATATATCATAAATCCAACCATTTAACAGACTTGTTTATCATGCTTTGTCGTGCATGTATGGCTCGATTAACTATATCCGAAATCTATCGATTAAAAAAAAAGGCTACTATATAAAATAAACTCTTTTTTTTTGTATAAATTAATATATAAAAATAATATGCTTAAAACTTGATTTAAAAAATATTTAATTTGATACACGGCAACTAATCCAAGAAACCCTTGTAAGCGGCCTTGGCCGTGGCCCCAAAAAGTCTCTTGCCTTTTGTCTTTTTAATTTTAATTTTTTTTTGTTAATTAACTCAATTAGCATTAAGCATTAAATATTAGTGTGCCATGTTATGATAGATGAAGAGCAGGTTGAATAAAAGACTTGTGGTGGGTGAAAAGGGGGAGAAAGCACGGATGCGTGAGGATGAATCACAGCTTCCTCTCCATCCCATTAATTCTCTTCTCTCTTTCACTAAAATATGCACTTTGGCAGGTTCTGTTCGACACCACCATGTCCATTGTTTCCTGCCCTTTTCTTATTTTCCTTCCCTGTAATCTACCTGACACTTCAAAGCTCATACCTTTTCGTCCTTTGAATTTAATGATCGCTCCTTCCCTCTCACCACTTTATTATTTACAAGGAGATTGATGGAACTAAGTCATTTTCTTTGGCTATGCACTGCGAACTCTGCGTGTCTTGTTAAGGAAATGTCATCATGTTCCCAGCAAAGACAATGGTGGGAACGTGCGAAGGGTCAGATATTGGGAAACACAATATTTCTGAAGAGACACTACCTCAATATAAAATCTTGAATCATTGTACCAAGGCAATGGTCCCAAGTGCTGCAGCATAGGAATTCTTAATTATAACCCCTTTTATTTTTTTAAAATAACATTTTTTTAATAAAAAAATATATTTTTAATATATTTTTAAATAAATTATATATATATATAGTTAAGAGACGTGGCCCGACATATAAATTGATCCAAGACTTCGAGTTACAGTTTGAAGATGTTACTGTATATCATAGTTTAAAAAACAAGCCATCCAGGTCTCCGAGTTTTCATGTCGATTCGTCAGGCCACACCTAGTTTCACGAGTACCATGCGATAGATATATATTGCTAGCAAATTAAAATTATTTTTGTAAAAGGTTGTTGCGTGGAAAATTCAGAGCATTAATTATTACTTGTTTAAAGAGGTTAAAAGTGTAGTATAGGTTACATTTTGAAGTGTTTTTAATTTTTAAATGTATTAAAAAAAAAATATATTTTTTAAATTTAATTTTTGATATCAACATATAAAAAATATATAAAAAAATTAATTAAAAAAATAATAATGAGACAACAATTCAACTGCAAGGCACGTAGCAGGAAAATGAGTTAAGATGTAAATTAAAATTATTTTTGTAAAAGGTTGTTGCGTGGAAAATTCAAAGCATTAATTATTACTTGTTTAGAGGTTAAAAGTGTAGTATAGGTTATATTTTGAAGTGTTTTTAATTTATAAATGTATTAAAAATAAATATATATTTTTTAAATTTAATTTTTGATACCAACATATAAAAATATATATAAAAAATTATTTAAAAAAAAATAATAAAACAACAATTCAACTGCAAGGCACGTAGCAGGAAAATGAGTACTTAAGACGAGAGAAAAAAATGAGCTCTTACGGGGGGAAATAGTTTGCGTTAATTAGCAAGAGAAATACTCAACTAAAATATTCCTCTTCATCTTCCTTAATTACGAATTATATGTAAACAATGAAAGATGTATCTCAACAACTTCATCTTCGACTATGTTACAGCTAACCTAATTAACAAGGACAACGCCTCCCCAAACTAATTAATGATCATGAGTTTAGAATTAAAAACATACTTAGCTGAATATTAAAGCCATACATAAACAGCATTGCGCATTAGTAATGTATGGTAGATTACGATGACGGCAAAGATCATGCATGGCAGATGCAAGCTGATCAGGCTGCTTAGAGACAGAACCAAAGATCTAGCAACTGGTGTGAACTCAGAGTGGATATTAATGGACAGTACTCAATTTTTTTTACTAAAAACAGCCAAGTCGAAGCTCCAAATCCAAAACCTCCTTCGGATCTTCACATCTCATTTCCAAGTCCAAGCTAATAATCCCACTTGTCCTCGAAACTTTAAGCTGATCACCATCTTGTACGAAATTCTTCTTCAATTCTCCAACACCAACCACAGCTCTCATATCGCTTATCTTCCTTGTTGAATTTATACTCTGAGGACATTCAACTATGGATTTCTTTTCTGGGTAAGAAGGTGAAGAGAAAGAAGCGAGGAATGGAGAGAGCAAGGAATGATCATGAGTGTGATCAGGGTATGGTGAGAACTTGGATGAGGGATAAGGTAAAGGTTTAGGGTTAGACATGGAAGGTTTTGGATATTCAAAAAACCAAGAAGGTAGCTGTTTTAGCCTGGCTCTATCTCTCCTGTGAACATTCATATGTCCCCCTAGTGCTTGAGCTGAGCTGAATTCTCTCTTGCAAAAGCTGCATGTGTAATTTCTTTTCGGCCATGAAATACCAGTTGAATGTTCTCCTTCAAAGATCACGTTGTTCCACTCCCATTTGTCTTTAACAGTGGTACTTTTCTGCAGATAGTTCCTGTCCATGGCTATACACATACACTTCCGGTTCAATCCAACGTAAGAAGATCAAATTAACAACAAGACCAGTTAGTTTAAATGCAGGCTGAAAAGGGGAGAGAAAGCTCAATGAAGTGAGAAATGCTGTTGCTTCATGAACTCTCGGGCTAGTTATGAGCCAGAAACTGAAAATCCCATCAATGCAAGTGTACTCACCTGCAAATGTCTGCTGCTATTTGTATATTACCTCAGCAAATTATGTACATTGAAAACTTAGGGCGCCAGTGTTGTTCTTTTTTTGCTAAATCCAGGGGAGATCTAGTGGATGGTTCTCTTACAACATTAATAAATGGTGGTTTGTGAAGTACCCCTAACTTTTCAAGACAAAGGGAACTAGATGTGTGACTATATATATTTATGTGTTAGGTTTAATCACAATATATATATATATATATATATATATATATAGGTTCAGGTGATGATTTGAACAATTGAATCTGAAGGATTTGGTATGTGAGGAAGTGTTAGTCCATCCATCTATAGTAAATCAATTTTTTTTGTTGCTAAATTTGACTTTTAAAGGGACTGTTCAAGATTTTATTGGTTCAGATTTTAGACAAAAACTGAAAAAGATTTTGCAAAATTTTTATTCATTTACTAAATGGAAGTATTTTTTTCATTAATTTTATATTTACGCTAGCAATTTTTACTTTATTTTAGTCCAAAAAATAAAATAAAAATTGAACAAACTGTTGACTATTTTTATTTTTTAACTGATTCTTATTCTTTTATAAATCCAAAGAAAAATCTTATACATGTAAGAAATATAAAAACATGAAGATGAAAACTCAAAAATCATATCCATGAAAAAATACATTTTTACAACCATTAAATGTGTTTCATAAATACATTTATCATCTTGTCTTTCATTAGATATTATTAGATAATTTTTACTTACAAAACCTAAATGATCGCTATGTAATTAGATGTTTAGTTTGTGATAGCAAAAATAATTAAAAAATTAACTAAAAAATCAATTTTTTTAATCTGTTTTTGACTTCTCAAAATAAAAAAGAGGAAGCATCAAATAATTAATAATAATAAAAAAATGTTTAGACAGTAGAATAACCTTATATTTAAGAGAGAAAAAAATGAAAGCAATTAAACTTGTAGGAACATGTTGGAAACTAGACATAAATTATAAAGACAAGATGAGCTAATTCTCCCCTCGAAGATGCTCCAAAACCTCCAAGTTGAAAAAATTATAAACAACCATCTTACGAGTATTAATACAGCCAGAAAATGTTTGAATGTATGTTGCAACTTCAACAACAGAGATCACGCATTAAGTAGCAAAGAGCCTAAGGCATTCCGAGACTAAACAGAAGTGCCAGTTGATGATATAAAGGAAAGGGGATATCAAATATAATTTAAAGTGAGCATAATTGGAAAAATTGGAAATCCTTAAGACAATCTCAATACCAAAGGTGGTTTCCCTAAAGGGAATCGGCATCCGAGCTGCTACTTTGGTGCTCCGCGGCATGTGCAAATTAATGGGAAAATCCTTGTTCCCATGCTGCTTCTCTTAAAATGAACTTGTCGAGTTTGATGAAGCAGTGCAGGTTCCCTTGCACTTTTACATAGTTGAACAGTAAGTAAGAAGCAATACAAAGTGAAAGGCAAAGCAAACTCATACAGCAAGTTGAGAGACCTGTGTTTTTCACTTTCAGCCCTTGTTAGAAGAAAAGGTAAACTCATCCTGGATGTTAGTAGTACCAACAATGAATTTACAATTCCATAGAAGTAACCTTTTGACCGTTTAACCTTGGTAATTACTGTAGAAATATTGAGAGAAACTCTAGCTATGTATATGATGTTGTGTGTAGAAGTTCAAGCGGAGGAGCCTACTCTATATGGCAAATGTGGTTAATATCTAAGCCAACAGGGATTTGTAGGAGCTACTCTGCCATGCCAACAAGTAAAGACTGAATAGCTAAAAAGGAAGGAAAACAAAAATAAGTTCCATCAGAAGAAGTCATCAAATGCACCCTCTTTATCACCGTTATCAGAACCTGCACGGTGAATCATCAATAGAAAGAAACGTTAGTCTTCATTACTGAAGCAAGGGGAAAATAATATTGTAACGAATTTCTGAATCATGTGTTGTTTTGTGGAAGAAAGAATTTAATGAAACGAGCTTTCATTTTAATGAAAATCTGCAGATACAATTTCAATCAGGAAAGCAAGCTGACCTGAAATTTCTGTTGTTGAAAGATCCTGAACTATCAGCTGGAAAGCATTAGGATCAGGGGAAGAGAAGTCAACTGAGGCAAGGGCAGGAACTGGAAAAGTGAAATCAGAGTCACTGGATGAGGCATCAGAGTTATTGGGAGCAACATCAGCCTGAACATCAATTTTGACGGGTAGGGAAGTTGAATTTGAGTTCGATGAAGCATATAAGATCATTTTCAGCTCTGCAAATTGATCGGACATGGAATATAACATCCTGAGACACGCTAAAACAGGTCAAGTATTAGTCACACTAAGGATTAGTTTATAAATTGTCATGAACAAAGCAGATTTGACAGTGCAGAGATCCAACAAAGTGTGAAGAGTGGTTCAAACTGTCATATAGACATATCCCACCTTATTTCATACATTACTTGTCAAGGATGCAGTATGTTGGACTTTATAATTGACATCCAACATAAATCTAAAAAGATAAATCTTGAGGCAAAGTTATTCTTTTCAGTTTATCACACTATCCTTACTTGTTCAGTGAGGCCTGAAGTCGATAGACTCTTCGTTCAGTTTCTTCTAGTTTTTTGCGTCTTTTTTCACTTAATTTGCAGACTTCTGCATATGTCCTTTCAAAATTATCAGCTCTTTGTTTTTCTGACAACAACAAGGCCTGTCCAACATAAAAGAAGGGCCTACATTTATTAGAATCCAACTATAGGATTTAGAAACAAAAAACCACATTTCTCTTAAACAATATAAATTACAAATTCTAGCTTGAAAAGTATGCAAGCAAGGACAAAGAGATTTTGACTATTAGCAAAATCTGCTCCTAGTAAGATGCTTTCACCATTTTAAGTATTCTGACAAACCTACTCATACATTAAACTGTTAATATTTATATTCGTTTTCTCAATTGGCAATGGCATAAACTGTTTTCTCACTTTGAATTCTTTTCTATACCAGGTAAAAAGACAGTAACTAGCAAAAACAAAAATGCTGCCTTTTAACCAGCAACACCCTGAAAGGATAAGGATAGGGGGAAATTCAAGAATAAAAATTCCCTATGAAATACTGGCATTCTGTTAACCTTATTTTCATGAATTTCACGGTTCCTACAAATTGAATAAAGCAAATAAAAATTTAAGCAACTCTACAACTAGACAAAAAATAATTTCAAATAGAGAAATGCCCCATAATCTTTTAACATTGATTACATTTTCAACTTAAAAACCGAATTTCTCAGTTCTTTCCTCCTGAATATTGAATCTTTTCTAAAGTCATTTTCTTCCCCACGAGTTATTACAGTGAAAGCATCTTGCTAGTTGTGTGATTAACCTTGTTCCTGATTAGGGGGGAGCTTCTGAAATAGACGCCTTTGTGTTGTGTTAATCACCTTCTATTTGGCCCTACTATTAATTGTTAAAACTGATCATACCCTTGAACTGAGTGAAATTGAAAATTGGCAAATAACAGAGCTCTGAAGTGGATATCATCACCTTCAATTTTTTCACTTCAGCATTGAGGTTCTCAACCTTCTTAGAATCTGAGATTGGAGTTGAGGTTTCTATTACAGCAGGATGAACTGCAATTGTTCTCAGCACAGCATAATGTTCCTCCGGAGGCAATGCATTTGTTTCGTCAGCTTTGTTTTGGGAAGTTTGTAGAGAAAACCACGACTCATCTATTTCTTGTGTTTTTGTTTCTTCCAAGTCCATCTGAATATATAAATTTGAACAACAGAAAGATTGTCACTCATATAAAATCGCAAAAATACAGAAGGCACATTCCTAAAACTCATGAGGGCTACAACCATTCTCAACATATGTTGGTAAGAAAAGATCATCAATAACATGATTTCAACTAAGGCCAATAATTGTATGAAGCAATGACCAATATTTCAGTCACTACAGCCCCCACGGAAAAGCACAAAACCAAAGGATACAAATCTTTTCCAAACAAGAAAACATGTTGCTTTATATGGCATTCGTATCTTATCTTACCTTTGGATGTTTTTCTGACGGAAAACAGCATCTGAGTTCCTCCACTTGTTTTTCAAGTTTATAATTTTCTTCTTCATCTGAACCTGTTTCTCTTATTGCCTGAGGAAAACAGAAAATGCACAATAGCACACACAACTCAGGAAAGAAAACTGAGAAGCTGTATTCATAGAAAGGTATCAATCTTTGATACAATTACTTTACTTTAATTATCTGATAAACATAATGTATTTTGCACGCCTCTCAATTCCCAAGGGGTTATGTTTATTCTTACTTTATATGTGTGTTCAATAAAAACTTCCAAAATGAGACGGTAACTTCCTACCTGTAGATATAAATTTATCCAACCTGTCAACCACTTCTCAATTCTCAAATTCAAGTCTATTATTGCTGATGTTCCACGGGAAATCCTTAATGAGACCAAAATATGACATGAGAAGGGAACCCAACAGGCAACCCAAGATCATCTCAACTGGGAACCCACCTAGAACCTCACTCACTATTCACCGTCTCATCCAACAGATCATCTACTGTCGAATATGCATGACTTCCAAATAAAAGAGAGGAATGTGCTGGACGTTGAAGCATGCAGGGAAAGGTTCCAACAGCTGGTTTTGTAAGTTCCCTGCAGTTTTAGAGAAGTTTGGGGGCTTTTAACATGGAAGCGGAAGTTACTTGGAAGCCCGTGATCCAGACTAGGAATAGCTTCTGATTTGAGCCAATCTAGGGGTACTAGGTGCTCCTATACCATAATCAAAGATTTAGTACTTATAGAACCTCTATAAGTACTTAAAGGAAATAAATATTTAAGTGAGTGATTACAAGTGATAGTTTCTAACTGGTACATCAACAATCAAGAAAACATGACAATGGAAGCACGAACTAGTTACTAAAGATTTATCTTATGTTGATACCTACCATCTTTACATTTGAATGCTCCTTCCCAGCAGTTCTTCTCCATGTGCACTGAGAGATAGCTGATGCTGTTTTTAGTTTCTTATAGTAAGACACAGCTCTATAGCGACGCCAGTAAGCCTGAAAATATCTTAAAATAACTATCATTCTGGCAGAACATCACAAACAGCCAGGTATACAATCTGTCAAGGAGCAAATAAACAGATAGGTAATAACCTGGATGATAGTTGCGGCCTCTAAATTCTTGACTGTTCTTCCCCTCCATCTGCTTTGTGAAATAACTGATGCTTTCTTCAGCTTCTTATAGTATGACACAGCTCTATGACAACGCCAACAAGTCTGCAAATACTTAATTTAAGTAATGATCTTTCTGGTAGAACATGGCTAACAACTAGATCTGCAATTGCACTTGTGAAGGAACATCGAATCAGCTAGGTAAATAACCTGAATAATAGTTGCTGCCTTGGTTTGCTCTCTAAATCTGAAATCCTTCCGTGCAGCCATTGCCCGAAAACCTGTTTGCACCACAAGTGCAGATATTCTAATATCGGTATATGCCCTTCTGGCCAATTGTCTACGCAAATTCTTTTGAATTTTGACTGCTGCCACCTCCTTTCGCTTGTACTTATATAATTCACGAGCAAGTCTTCCTATACGTCAAGATTAGCGTGAAATTAGAAATAAGAACTATTGATACTAGCTGATCAAATCTCCAGATAGAAAAAAATGCACTGTTCAGGAAATAAGAGAGTTAAGCGACTCAAGCCGTGACCAAGTAACCACGAAAAAATTCCACCTAAATTCTATAAAGAACATCAGCTAAGAAATTCGGATACATGTCAACATCCAAAAAACAGACTACATGGTTGCTAATTGACTTACCTCTCCAATGAGATTGTATATGAATAGAGGACTTCCGCAATACAATGTAATCTTTACGAGTGGTGTAAGTTCTAAAGTGCCTTTGGATAACTGTAGCTGAGTTGCGAAGTAATCTTGCTTTTTTTGCATCTAGCTCAGCCATCTGTTCAGCTCTTAGAAACAACTTTGTTTTCCCCATCTGCAAAGCATTTATCCTCCCTAAACTAATTAGTAATTTCTAGCATTGAAAGAATCAAAATGACAAGAGCAGTCGCAGCAATGCATATTTTTTAGCTTAACCATGCATCAGCAGCAAATAAAGCTCTCATTTTTTTTAAACGATGTCACAGTTCTCATTTATAGCATGATAGATGTGGGTGAGTACCGATATGCATATCTGAAGCACTAGCATCAAAGGTTATAATTGTAACTTCCTGGGTTGAAGATAACGAGAAGTTGCATAACATGTGAAAGTAGTTATAGCATTACCAGATATCCTTTGAGCTCCATCTTTTCCAGAATCCATTTGCATGCCACCTTTTCTTCATAACTGTTACAAAACAAATGATCTCAGGACATGAACCCGGAAAATTCTGCAAAACATTTAAGTTCACCCAGAAGAAAACACAAGAATTATTTTTATTCAATTTGGAACATAAAGAAATACTTACTTCCCTTTAAAAATCTCTGGTGCAAGAATACCAAATCGAATTAGGAATTCAGAGAAGGTCCTATGAGCAGGGTAACCAGCACATTTGATTCTGATTACCTCTAGAACTCCCTACATGAATTACTATTTCCTTGAAACACATACAAGTAACTAGTATTAGACAAGACTTCAAACAAAATTCCAAATTTTACTTACACCAGAACGTAACTGTTGAATGACATTGATTTTGTCAAATGTGGCAGGTTTTAATAAATTATTTGGTTTCACACATCGAATGTAGTGGGGCTCTGTGGAATTCAGTATATCCATTAATTGCTGTAGTTGGATCTGCATCAAATTAGGTCAGAGCATCAGTGTCATGATTCTAGGTGCTATGATCACTCATGATAAATGAAATTATCCAGTAAATAAATGAAGCTTTAGTGTGGTAAAGTCTCCACCATGGTTCCAAAAGAGAAGATAGCAAAGAAGACCTTAAAACGGGAACAAACAGATGAGAACTTGGATGGTTTGGCTGACTCCTCTGAAAGTGGAGGAAAGAGACCTGCTATAAAAGAGCATTTTGAAGCACTCAACAAATCTTGATGTTCAGCAACCACGTAGTATTTGTTTTTGTCTAAAAATTGACCAGACTGATATTGAACCTGAAAAATAAGTGCATGAAATGATAATGGCTTATTCAAATTGCTAGCCAGGTAATTGAAGAGTATAATGCAGGAATAACAGCTCACCTCTCCAGCATAATGAACAATGGTAAAATCCGAGCGAGTCAGTTTTGGCTTGATGAACCGCTTATGATCTTTGAATGTTTGGTAGAGCTTTTGTGCAAATGTCTCGTGAGTTGATTTAGGAAACATGCTGCAAGAAAAAAATGCTCACCACTTAAGCAATTCACTAACAAAAATTAGAAGACCCTGCAAAGAAAGAACCTTTAGTGGGATAACATCACAACGAAAATTGCACAGAAAAAACAAATTCCTATGATTAATTCTGCAGGATTAGGACAAAAAATATATAAACATACCATGCTTCGTCAAGCAGAGCAATTATCCCACCCGGTTTCTGCAAAAGAACTAATTAGAGCTCTTATGCATCAAATTTCAGTCACCAGATCATCTACTAAAAGTTGAATTGCTGACAGAGAAATTCATCCACCGACTTAACATGGATGATAAAGAAAATGCACCAGATATATGTTTTCTTTAATGAATACCATTCCCTTATCTTTTTTTCTTTATGATTTATAACCTGACCTCTGAAGCTAAAATATACAGAGGGTGCAAACAGTAGAGAGTCCTAGGATACATTCACAGACAACAGTCTTAGAATTTCCAAATGGAAACAACATCGTACATTGCCCAACCAAAATGTTGCCACATCCTAGGACCTAAATATTGTTCAAATGCACTTCTCTGTAGGGCAAACCCCTATTAACAAAATCAAGTTCCACTTCATGACTTCTACTTCTGTTAAAAGGGATATCAGGCATGTAGCAATCATGTAAGCCCAACCTCCCTTACCGCTAGACTGTGATTTATAACTACAGGGAAATATAAAGAGAACCATGTAGGAATATACAAGATTGAAGAATTCAGAAAGTGTAAACCTTCTCAATAAGATCCAGAACATCTTGATTATCAACAAATTCCACATAGTTCCAATTGATTTCCTCTTTTGCATACTCCTCTTGCTCCATCTTGAATACATGCTGAATGGAACATGGCTTTCAGATTATAGGATGAGAAACATGAGCAACTAAAAGACAATCAAATATGACTAACCTCATACCTGGTTGAAGTGTTGTTGCAGCTTTTCATTTGTAAAATTAATGCAAAACTGTTCGAAACTGCCAAATGATGATGAATTAATTCAGGTCAGAATGAAAATTTATTCCAAAAGGATGTAATATGACATCAGATTTTGACATAAACTGTAAAATGACTGCTCAAAGGTGGAAGGACTCCCAAGTTTCTTCGTTGTAGCAAGGTAGGAGCTCAAGGTTCCCTATGGCTGTTTGTTCAATGACAAAATAAGAAATGAGATTCTCCACTATCTTAATGAGTTGTGATTCAGGACCCCCAATCCTGAATGGCAGTATAATGTAACCCAAGCCACTAATTCTTGACAATTCAGAAAATTGTAAGCCTAAATAAAATATCACACCATAACTTGCTGTGAATCTTCTAATTCAAGCCAATACAACTGCACCATTGATCAAGATAGTGCCATACCATGGTCCCTTCCTTCATAGGACTGCATTTTCATATCCAACTGCCTATCTATCCAATTATGTGTGCACGTGTATATGCAGGTACCTACTTTTGTGTGAATGTATGAGCATTATTCGTTCATATAATCAAGCATTACCTGTTAGCCTTAAAGCTTTCGAAACCATAAATGTCAAGGATCCCAATCAGGCATTTTGAGTTAGGATCTTGCCCAATGGAGACATTAATTTTATCCACCAACCTGGACAGAATAATCGTAGATGCATCCTTAGAGGAACATAGACTAAGAAACCACTTTAATGTTCTATAAGTTACCAAGCCTATAACAATGATCCATTAACTACCCGCTTACCACTCAAACAAGCGAGAATATATTGTCTTGGCCAAACCATCCCTGCTCACTGCTGCAGCATGAGGATCAAGACTTCTCTTGATGATTTCTTCTGGGGTTATCATTACACGCTTACACAGTGCATCTTCCAATGAAAGAGGATCGCACCTGAAACAATATCAACTCATATGACATTGAAATATGAAAGTGAAATGAAATCTAACCATAAAGCTATGAATCTCTAGTCTCACATGAGAAGGTCTGCTGTCATTTGAAGATGAAATAGGGATTGCTCATCTTTTACTACAGCTGAATCAATGTCTTCATCCTTTTCAAAATTGATATTACCAAGATGAAGAATCGCAGCCACAACTCTGAAAATAGCATCCTGGGAGAGAGATTGCAGTTATCATTTACAAACAAGTTTAACACTTTCCTAGATGATAAATTTTATTGGCAAAGCACAAAAGAACAAATAATGATACATGAAATGCTTACAGATAATTCTATCACTATAGGCATATCATCATCCTCAAGATAACAAGTTTAAATAATACAGGACAAGAAATGAAAAGAACAAGCATATTAGGATCAATAGCAGAGGCCAGACCTGCTCTTTCTCATTTATCCCGACAACATCCATGGCTCTCCTAGTGGCGATATACTCTTGGGCATCACTAACACCAACCAGCTCATAGCAATTGGATTGATTAAGGTAGTGAAAAGACTTGGGATTTCCCAGCTTATATTTCTCAATCTCCTGACAAGACTCAAAGTCTATTAGCTATAATGATGGCTAGATACTTGATTGACTACAAAGGTAGGAAAAAAGAATATCTAGCTAAGATACCTACCTCATGTGGTGCAGCACATAAAAGGTAAAAACAGTGATAGTTGCGCTCTGGGTCAGAAATTTGGCAAACACGAGACCTCTCGAGAAGATAAGTTCTGATAGCTGCTCCAGATATTCTTCCCTTCTTATCAAACTGGATCTCAACAAATTTTCCAAAACGGCTGAATCAAAATAGTCAAGATGACATCAGAAGGTAGAGACTGCCATCTATGCAAATGAGTGAAACACATTCACAATCATCCACTCTCTCTTAACAGCTGGAAAAATTACATGTGAGAAAAGAGAGGAGGTATAATCTAGATACTAATAGGTTGATGTTTTCTTGTAACTATTTCCAAAGTTAATTAACAAGCGTGCAAGTATGTGAGGTCACAGTATGTAAAAGCTTGTGGTGCTTGTAGATGCAAAGACATTCTTTAAATGTTTCCATCCTTTCAGGATACAAATAAGCAACAAGGAAGAAAAGGCAGGCATGATATTTCTCACCTAGAATTGTTATTTTTAGCAGTCTTTGCGTTGCCAAATGCTTCAAGAACTGGATTTGACTGCATAACACTAGTTAGTACAACGACTTAAAATTTTTCTAAGTTAAAAATTCAGTGAACATAGCTAAAATGAAAAAAAGAGGCAACCATCTAGCATTCATTTCAGCTTCGGTTTTTACAAATGATGAAAAGTAATTAACTTTGGGTCTCATTACAATAGGAAAAAGAAATGCAAATAAGCATGAAAAACCTACATTGAGCTCTAATATAGGAAGACATGTTTGTCATACATTTAGCTCTAGAATCCTTCAAATGTGCTTCTGTAAAGCTCAATGGTATAAGGGATCCAACTTAGGTAAAGCTCAATGGTATAAGGGATCCAACTTAGGTAAAGCTCAATGGTATAAGGGATCCAACTTATGTCAAGCTCAATGGTATAAGGGATCAAAACAATAAAAACACTGTGATCAACAAAAAACCACCCATAGAGCATTACCTAATCAAACATGCTAAAGTTGCCAACTAGTCCAAGATATTGTCCTTGATAATCTACTCAGTTTCCTGCTTCTACATAATACCAGGATGGCTTACATAAAGCAGCATGTGTCCACCAAGACAAAACTGACTAAAATTTTAAACTATGCTGCACATACCTAGGTGATTCAATCATGACCAAGATAATTCATTACTGAACAATGTATATCCAAGCTA
>Ga0307515_10014253_pt1 | contig 14765 bp, 11 predicted proteins | sample 17_EM_MG_FD_194513 | JGI IMG/M metagenome (GOLD analysis project Ga0307515, IMG submission 194513) | Populus trichocarpa ectomycorrhiza microbial communities from riparian zone in the Pacific Northwest, United States - 17_EM | ecosystem: Host-associated > Plants > Roots > Unclassified | place... | reverse complement strand
TGGCCGGCACCGACCTGGTCGGCGACCCCAAGGTCGCGCCGCCGCCGCTGCTCAAGGGCTACCTGCGACTCGGCAGCTGGGTCTGCGGGGAGCCCGCGTACGACCCGGACTTCAACACCGCCGACTTCTACGTGCTGCTCTCGATGGACCGGATCGACCCGCGCTACCGGCGGCACTTCCTCGGGGCGACGCGATGACCTGGCAGCCGGTCTCCGGGTGCGGGTCGGCCTGCCTCGACACCCGCGGCGATCTCGTGGCATCGGGCCGGGTGCTGCTGCGGGTGCTGGGCCTGGTCGGCGTACTGATCGGCGGTCTGCTGCTCGTGCCGCTGCTGCGCCGGGTCGCCGTGCGGGCAATGGCCCGCGCATTGCTCGCGGTCCTCGGCATCACGCTGGTGTGGCGCGGTCCCGCGCCGCGTCCGGGCAGCCTGCTGGTCGCCAACCACGTCTCCTGGCTGGACATCGTCGCGCTGCTGGCGGTCGAGCCGGTCGCGCTGGTCGCCAAGCACGACGTGCGCAGCTGGCCGGTGATCGGCGTGCTGGCCCGGCTGAGCGGCTCGGTCTTCCTGGACCGGACCCGGCCACGGCAGCTGCCGGCAACGGTCGGTGAGGTCGCCGCGGCCCTGCGGGCCGGGCGCTCGATCGCGGTCTTCCCGGAGGGCACGACCTTCTGCGGCGCCGCCCGCGGCCGGTTCCGGCCGGCGATGTTCCAGGCGGCGGTGGACGCGCGGGCGCCGGTGGTGCCGATCGCCATCCGGTACGACTCGACGGCCGCGGCGTTCGTCGGCGATGACACGTTGTGGAGCTCGGTGTGCCGGGTCGCCGCCCGGCGTACGCTCACCGTCACCCTCGTGGCGGCGCCGGCGCTGCGCCCCGCCGAGGGCACCGACCGGCGCTCGCTGGCCCGGGCGGCGCAGTCCTGCGTCGGCGTGGGCTCAGCATTCGGTCTGGCCGCGTAGAGAAGGCTCACAGAAAACTTTCAGCGGGTGCGCAGGTAAGTGGCAGCGGCTTGGAGAATTATGGGAGCCATGGCCGTCACCACCCAGACCCCGCCCAAGCAGAGCGAGGCCAAGCTCCTCGTCGTCGAAGACGATGCGAACATCCTCGAGCTGCTGTCCGCCAGCCTCCGCTTCGCCGGGTTCGACGTCAGCACCGCGACCAGCGGCAGTGCGGCCGTGAGCGCGGCCAAGAACGCCAATCCCGACCTCGTCGTGCTCGACGTCATGCTGCCCGACCTCGACGGTTTCGAGGTCATCCGGCTGATGCGCGAGGGCGGCGCCCGCACCCCGGTGGTGTTCCTGACCGCCCGGGACGGCACCGATGACAAGATCCGTGGCCTGACCCTCGGCGGCGACGACTACGTGACCAAGCCGTTCAGCCTGGAGGAGCTCACCGCCCGGATCCGGGCCGTGCTGCGCCGCACCACGGCCGGCGACGAGGAGCCGTCCCGGCTGGTCTTCGCCGACCTTGAGCTGGACGAGGAGACGCACGAGGTCTACCGGGCCGGCCAGCGGGTCCAGCTCTCGCCGACCGAGTTCAAGCTGCTGCGCTATCTGATGCTGAACGCCAACCGGGTGCTCTCCAAGGCGCAGATCCTCGACCACGTGTGGAAGTACGACTTCCGCGGCGACGACAACATCGTCGAGTCGTACATTTCGTACCTGCGGCGCAAGGTGGACAACGTCCAGCCCCGGCTGATCCACACCCTGCGCGGCGTCGGCTACGTGCTCCGCAAGCCAGCAGTCTGAGCCGAGGGTGTCCACGGCTACCAAACTGCAGGGCCTGACCGCTGCCGCCGCCGCGGCCAAGCTGCGCGGCACACCGTTGCGCGTGAAGCTGCTCGCCTCGGTGCTGGCTCTCGTGTTCGCGGCGCTGACCCTGATCAGCGTCGCGAGCACCTTCGCGCTGCGCAGCTATCTGGTGACCCGGCTCGACGACGAGCTGAAGGCCAACACCGCGGTGCTGGCCTACAACTTGCAGGGCGCCACGGTCGCCGATCTGATGGCCCGGCAGGCCCAGCAGGACGTGCCGACCGACTACACGTTCGCCCTGCGGACCGCGGGCGGAGTCGGCGCGCCGTTCTACAACAAGCACAACCTCAAGGCCGACGACCTGCCGCCGTTCCTCACCGGCATCGACGCCATCACCGCCCGGCAGGGCGAGCTTCCGTACACGGCGGTCTCCCTCAACGGCCGGGTGCACTGGCGGATGATGATCGTGACGATGGACAACGGCGACTATCTCTTCGTCGGCCGGAACATGTCCGAGATCGAGTACGCGGTCTCCCAGCTGGTGTGGATCGACCTGCTGGTCGGGCTGGGCGTGCTGATCGCGCTGGCCGCGGTCGGCGCGGCGGTGGTCCGGACCAGCCTGCGACCGCTGCAGGAGATCGAGCAGACCGCCGCCGCCATCGCCGCCGGTGACCTGAGCAGACGCGTGCCCGATCCGGAGCCCGACGCCGAGGAGCCGCACAGCGAGCTGGGCCGGCTGTCCCGCGCGCTGAACGCGATGCTGGCCCAGATCGAGACGGCGTTCACGGCCCGGGCCCAGTCGGAGAACGCGGCCCGGGCGGCCGAGTCGGTGGCCCGCGACGCGGCCAACGCGGCCCGGCTCTCCGAGGCCCGCGCGGTCAGTTCCGAGGGCAAGATGCGGCAGTTCGTCGCGGACGCCTCGCACGAGCTGCGCACGCCGCTGACCACGATCCGCGGCTACGCCGAGCTCTACCGCCAGGGCGCGGTGCCGAATCCGGAGGACGTCGCCCGGCTGGTCCGCCGGATCGAGGACGAGGCCGCCCGGATGGGCCTGCTGGTCGAGGACCTGCTGCTGCTCGCCCGGCTGGACCGGGAGCGCCCGCTGGTGCTGGCCCCGGTCGAGCTACCGGTGCTGGCGATGGACGCGGTGCAGGCCGCCCAGGCGATCGCCCCGGACCGGCAGATCGAGCTGGATGTGCGGGACACCCCGGAAAAGCTGATCGCGTACGGGGACGACGCCCGGCTACGCCAGGTGATCGGCAACCTGATGACGAACGCGCTGGTGCACACCCCGCCCGAGGCCTCGGTGACGCTGCGGCTGTACGGCGCGCCGGACAACCGCGCGGTGATCGAGATCGTCGACACCGGGCCGGGGCTGTCGCCGGCGCAGAAGGAACGCGTGTTCGAACGGTTCTACCGGGCCGACGAGGCGCGCACCCGGCATACCGACCGCGAGGCCACCGGCACGGGCCTCGGCCTGGCGATCGTGGCGGCGATCGTGGCGGCCCACGACGGCTCGGTGGAAGTTCTCAGCGAGCCGGGCACGGGCGCGACGTTCCGGGTGACTTTGCCCGCCCTCGAGCCGGACAATTCCGTTGAAGCCGAACATGCCGCATTCACAGAAAACGTCCAGGGGTAACACAGGCCGTCTGGAGCGCGCCGGGGCAATGTAGTGCCCATGAACGAGTACGAGACCGACCCGCAGCGGCCCGAGGCTTCCCCCACCGGGGATCCGTCGCACCAGCCCGCGGACGCCTCCCACGAAGGCAGCAGCCCGCAGCGGGGACAGTCCGACACGACGGCGCTCCAGCCGTCCGTCACTCCGCCGAGCGCCCCGCCCGCCCCGCAGCCCGCCCCGCACCCGGCTCCCTGGCAGCAGCAACACTCTCCGTGGCAGCAGCAGCAGCAGCAGCAGCAGCCGCAGCCGCAGCAGCCGCCGCAGCCCGGCTACAGCCAGCAGCAGTACTACGGCCAGCAGCACTACGCGTACGCGGGCCAGCAGCAGCCGCCGCAGTTCACCCCGCCGGGCGGCTGGACCGCCGGGGACCCGCAGCCGGCCTGGGCCACGCCCGTCGACGGCGAGCAGCAGCAGCGGGATCCCGCGCGCTCCAACCGCGGCCGGCGCATCCTGGTCACCGGCGCGATCGCCGTGCTGATCGCGCTCAGCGCCGGCGGGGTCGGCGCCGCCACCGCCCTGGCGTTCAACAACAACAGCGGCACCCCGACCGTGCAGAGCGCCAACTCCTCGGTCACCCGGGTGGTCGACCGCTCCTCGCTGGCCCAGATCGCCGCGGCGGTGCAGGACAGCGTCGTCTCGATCACCACCGAGTCCGGTGAGGGCTCCGGCGTGATCCTCAGCGCGGACGGCTACATCCTCACCAACAACCACGTGGTCGCGACCGCGCAGAGCACCACCGTGCAGGTCATCTTCGCCGACGGTAAGAAGGCCACCGCCACCATCGTCGGCACCGACCCGCGGACCGACCTCGCCGTCGTCAAGGCCGGCGGCGTCTCCGGGCTGAAGGCGGCCACCTTCGGCGACAGCTCGCAGATGCAGGTCGGCGACACGGTCCTCGCGCTGGGCAGCCCGCTCGGCCTCGAGGGCTCGGTGACGGCCGGCATCATCAGCGCCAAGGACCGCACCATCCAGTCCAGCAGCGAGGAAGACCAGCAGGGCCAGCAGCAGAACCCGTTCGGCGGCCAGCAGCAACAGCAGAGCGCCGCCACGACGACGATGTCCGGCCTGCTGCAGACCGACGCCCCGATCAACCCGGGTAACTCGGGCGGCGCGCTGGTCAACACGAACGGCCAGGTGATCGGCATCAACTCCGCGATCGCCACCTCCGGGTCCAACTCGGGCAACATCGGCCTCGGCTTCGCGATCCCGAGCAACAAGGCCAAGCAGGTCGCCGAGGACTTGATGGCCGGCAAAAGGGTCAGCCACCCGGCGCTCGGCGTCAGCGTGACCGAGGCCGAGGGCGGCGGCGCCCTGGTCAGCGCGGTCACCACGAACAGCGCCGCGGCCAAGGCCGGCCTGCAGCAGGGCGACGTCATCAAGTCGGTGAACGGCAAGGCCATCAACAGCTCCGACGACCTGGTCGCGATCATCCAGGGCGCCAACGTCGGCGACAAGGTGACCATCGTCTTCACCCGGGACGGCGCGCAGAAGACGGTCAGCGCGACCCTCGCCGAGGCGTCCTGACCCGCAAGCCTTACGCGGCGCCGGCGGGCCATCGTCTGGCGCTGCCCTCCCAACGCGGTGGGTGGTCGTGACCAAGGGGGTTGGTCGCGATCACCCACCGCACTTTTGTGCCCGATTTACCCCGATGGCGTCCCTCATTCATCCCGGGAGGCTCGCCTTTGCGCGGGCCAAACGCCTACTCTCCAATCGCCAATGGTGAGTGGAAGGCCGACCTGAGTGACCTACGTCGAGACCCGGATCAGCGTCTGGGAAGCCCTGGCGGGGCGCGCGCCGGGCGAACCCCTCGGACCCGCGGACCCCGGCTTGTGGGGCGCGGTTGTCGAGCGGCTCAACCCTGCCCGGGCCCGGCCAGTGCTGCGCGCAGGCATCGAGCAAGTTGAGTTGACGAGCGTCCGCGGCTCCGCGTACGTGATGCTGCGCTCGCCCGACGACGGCGGCCGCGCCTGCTATCTGCGGCTCACTCCGGAGGAGTGGCAGCTCGCCCAGATGATGGACGGCTCGCACACGGTGGCCCGGCTGGTCGCCGAGTTCGCCCGCCTGGCCGGCCGGCTCGCCCCCGACCAGGTCCGCCGCGTCGTCGCCGATCTGGCCGGCAACCGGATGCTCGACGAGTTGCCCGTGGACGCCTTCCGGCCGCTGCAGCAGATCCAGCAGAAGCCGCTGCCCGCGCGGGTCGGCAGCGGGCTGCTCGCGGCCATCCGCGGGCGCCGGATGCTGGTCGTCGACATCGACGGTTTCGTCTCGGGCCTCTACCGCACCGTCGGCCGGTTCTTCTTCACCAAGGTCGTCGCGATCCTGCTGTCGCTCATCGCGGTGGCCGGGCTCGGCGTCTTCGTGGCCACCTGGTGGCGGGGCAGCCAGGCGGTCTTCCTGACAAACGGGTCATATCTGCTCGGCGCGGTCGTGTTGTTGCTGCTCAACGTGTTCGCGCTGGCCTGCCACGAGCTCGGGCACGCACTGGCCACCAAGCACGCGGGCCGCGAGGTGCCCGCCGCCGGGCTGCTGGTCTACTTCGGCATCCCGTCGGTCTTCGTGGACACCACCGACGTCTGGATGGCCGGCCGGCGGGCCCGCATGCTGGTCACCGCCGCCGGGCCGCTGACCGGCCTGGTGCTGGCCGGCTCGATGCAACTGGCCGGCCTCGCGATCCCGGCGCTCGGCCCGCTGGCCTTCAAGCTCGCCTTCGCCTGGTATCTGAACGCGCTGTTCAACCTGAACCCGTTCCTCGCGCTGGACGGCTACTACCTGCTGATGGACTGGCTGGAGATCCCGAACCTGCGGGCCCGCGGCCTCTCCTGGGTGACCAGCCGGCTGCGCGGCCGGCCGCCGGCGTGGGCCGGGCTGGACGTCGAAGGCAAGATCGTCGCCCTGTACGGGGTGCTCGCGCTGCTCTGGCTCGCGGTCGCGGCGAACCTGGCGTACCGGATCTGGGCCGACCGCGTCGAGGGGTTGATCACCGGCCTGTGGCACAGCGGCGTCGGCGGCCAGGCACTGCTCGTGCTCATCGTGGTCGGGCTCTGCGCACCGATCGTCTATCTGCTCGCCGGCCGGCTGGCCGCATTGTGGCGCCGGTTGCGCGAGCGCGCTGCCGAGCGCGTACGCGAGGCCGACACCCCGCGCCGGCTGGCCGCGCTGCGCGCCTCGGATCTGGGCGGCCTGCCGGAGCCGGCGCTCAACAGCCTCGCCGCCCGGGCGCACTGGCTGCGGCCGCCGAGCGGCCGGCAGCTGGTCGTCGCGGGCGGTGCCCAGCAGGCGGTGTACGTCGTCGTCGACGGCGCCATGCAGGCCCGCCGCAGCGGGGACCCGGGCGGGACGATCCGGCACCACGTCGGCCCCGGTGGCGTCGTCGGCCTGGCGAACGCACTGACCGGCCGCTCCACCCAGCTGAACTGGCACACCGCGGGCACCACGCTGCTGGCCGTGCCGACCGCCACGGTGGCCACCGTGGTCGGCCCGTTGCCCGGCCCGCCGCCGAAGGACCGCACCGAGGCCGAGGCCCTGTTCGCCGACACCCCCGCGCTGGCCGGGCTGGCCCAGGACGCGCGGCTGGCGCTGATCGTCGGGGCGCACCCCGTCGACCTCGAGCCGGGCGCGCCGGTCATCCTGCCCGGGCCGACCCACGCGGTGGTCGTCGAGTCGGGCGTCATCGCGATGCCCGACGGCGTCGAGTTGCGCCGTGGCACCCTGGTCGGGCCGGTCGGCGACGGCAACCCCGGCATGGTGGCCCAGACCCGTACGCCGGTGCGGCTCTGGGTGATGCCCGATGCTTCCAACCTGCCGCCGCTGGTCGGCTCGACGCACCACGCCATCGCCGGGCCGCCGCTGCCGGCAGGCCGGGCGATCGCTGCCTCGGGTGTGCATGGTGCCGGCGTCTATCCGCCGCTCGCCGTGCCGCCCTGCCCGCCCGACGGCACCGAGGATCCCGAGGTGGACCGCCGGTTCGTCCGCCGGATGTGGTGGCTCGTCCTGCTGCTGCTCCTGCTCGCGCTGCTGCTCACCGTCGGCAACTTCACGCCCGGCCCGGCCTGGGCCGAGATGCCCACCGACCGGGCGCTGCTCACCGCCAACCGGGGCCCGGTCACCGTGCAGGACAACGGCATCACGACCACGCTCGCCCAGGGCGGCCGCCGCTACGTCGGCGAGGGCTCCTGGATCCAGGTGCCCGCCGGATCCACCGGGCGGCTCACCTTCTCGGGCGGCTCGGCGACCGTGCTCTGCGCGGACTCCCGGACGAACGTCGGCCGGCTCTGGACCGACGTGGGCCGGCACCGCGAGCCGCACGGCACCCTCGCCATCGACACCGGCCGGCTGCTGGCCGACACCACCAGCACCAGCGGGGCGTTCCGGCCGCTGTCGCTGACCCTGCTGCGCCCGGCCGGCGACGTCCGGAACTCCGGCAAGGCCTGGTACGCGGTCGACCCGGGCGCGGTCACCGTGTCGACCGGCACGGTCACCGTTGCCGGCTCCATTGCCGCCCCGACCAGCGCCGATCTGACCTGCGGCGACGGCGTCGTGGTGGAGCCGCCGGCGGCCGGGCCGAGCGAGGCGCCGAGCGACGAGCCCTCGGACCTGCCGACCCCGTCGGTGCCCGAGAGTGTCTCGCCCACGCCGGCGACCGTACCGACTACGATCCCTCAGCCGGGTCAGACCACGACCCAGCCGAACCCGCCGGCCACGACCACCACGAAGCCGCCGACCACCACGACGCGGCCGCCGACCACCACGACCAAACCACCCACCACGCCGACGACGACTCCGCCGACAACCCGACCGACCTCGCCGTCGACGAACCCGCCGACGTCGCCGTCGTCGAACCCACCGACGTCGAGCTCTCCGCCGTCGGACTCGCAGTCGCCGATCATTACCTGATTTTTCAAGGAGAAACGTGCTCTGCTGGTTCTGCGCCAAGGCGGCGCGGGCGTCATGCCGCTTCTGTGGGCGCGGGGTCTGCGAGGATCACGCGCGCTTCGGGCCGTACTTGTTGCAGGTCATCCGCTCGCAGGCGCGCGGGCGGGCGGAGGCGCTCGTGGTGGAGGATGCCGTGCAGTGCGGCAGCTGCCGCCCGCGCCCCCAACCGGTGGCGATGCCGGAACTCGACTGACGGTCCGATAGCCGGGCTCGACGCGGCCTTCTAGCCTGTCCGTATGAGCGACTTCGACGCAGTGCTAGAACGCCTGCTCAATGAGCCGTCGTTCGCGTCCGCGCTGGCGGCCGACCCCGACGCGACCCTGTCCGGTTACAAGTTGGACGCGGGCGAGGTGGAGCTCCTGCGCAGCCAGGTCTCGGCCGACTCCGGCGGCGGCTTGGCCGCGGTGGAGACGCGCACCAACAAGTCGAGCACCTTCGGGTTGTTCTCGTCGTTCGCCGAGATCGGCCACACGCTGTCGGACAGCTCGACCGGCGACGCCGTGCTCGGACCGTGGTCGGAGTTCGGCAGCGCCGCCGGCATCGCGGCGCAGCATGCCGCCGACGCTGCCCACGGGGGCGGGCAAGGTCTCGGCGACGCGCCCGACGCGTGGGGGAGCGGCGGCAGCGCGGGACACGAGCTGTGGGCCGCGCCCGACCACAGCGAGCTGGGCACGGCGCCCAACAGCGACGGCAGTGCCGACCTGGACGGTCTGCCGCCGACCTCGCAGGGTCTCGGCGACGCGCCCAAGAGCGGGCTCGGCGAGTCCGGCCGGTTCAGCGGCGAGCCCGAGCACCTCGCGCCGCCGAAGGGTTACCACCCGCGGATCGACGCCAACGGCGACGGGCACTGGGACAAGGCCACCTACATCGGTACGAAGAACGACGGCGTCGAGATCCGGGTGGACGCGGACCACGACGGGCACACCGACTTCGTCGGCCACGACACCGACAGCGACGGGCGCGTCGACTACGCCGACTACGACAAGGACGACAACGGCACGTTCGAGAAGCGGATGTACGACGACAACGGCGACGGCTGGCTCGACCGGACGGTGTGGAACGAGCACTGAGCGCCCGAGCGTCTCGGCCCGGAAACAACAACGAAACTGCCACTGGTATCGAAATGCTTCTACGACCACGATGAGGGCATGGTCGCGATCGCCGTCCGGGCGCTCACGAAGGTCTTCGACGGTGCCGGCACGCCGGCGGTGGAAAACGTCGACCTCGATGTGGCGCACGGCGAGCTGCTGGTGGTGCTGGGCCCCACGGGGTCCGGCAAGACCACGCTGCTGCGCCTGATCGCGGGCGTCGAGATGCCGACCCACGGCGTGGTGCTCTTCGACGGCGTGCCGGTGGCCGATTTGCCGGCCCGCGAGCGCAACGTCGCGATGGTCTTCCACACGTACGCGCTCTATCCGCACCTGACGGTCGCGCAGAACATCGGCTTCGCGCTGCGGGCCGGCACCGAGGATCCCGGCGACGTGGCCGCCCGCGTCGCCGAGGCGGCCCGGCACGTCGGCGTGACCGAGCTGCTCAACCGCTATCCCGGTCATCTGTCCGGCGGGCAGCAGCAGCGGGTGGCGATGGCCCGGGCGCTGGTCCGCCGGCCCTCGGTCCTGCTGCTCGACGAGCCGATGTCGAACGTGGACCCGGTGGTCCGCGCCGAGGTGCGCGCCGAGACGGTCAGCCTGGTCCGCCGGCTCGGCGTCACGACCGTGTACGTGACGCACGATCAGTCCGAGGCGATGAGCATGGGCGACCAGGTGGCGGTGCTGCGCAACGGCGAGCTGCAACAGGTCGGCCCGCCCTCGTCGGTGTACGCGGACCCGGCGACGCTGTTCGTGGCCGCGTTCCTGGGCACGCCCCGGACCAGCCTGCTCGAGGCCGCCATCTATGCCGACGACGCGAACGTCGTACTCGATCTGGGCTCGCAGGTGTTGACCCTGCCCGCCGGCGATCCGCGCACCGAGGCGCTGGCGAAGAGGCACACCGAACGGGTGACTCTCGCGTTGCGCGCGCTGCGGCCCGCCACGTCGCCGGAGATGCGGCTCACCGGCACCGTGCGGCGGGTCGAGAATCTCGGCCACGAAATGCTGGCCCACGTGGACACGGGCGCGGTGCCGACGCCGATGCCGACGCCGATCTCCGCACCGGCGCGGCGGGCGCCGACGGCCCGGACCGAATACGGCTTCTACCCCGTCTATGAGGCGCAGCACGATCCGCCGCCGGCCGGCGAGGTGGTGGTGCGGATCCCGGCGCCCGCCGGGGTCAAGGTCGGCGAGGAGCTGGGCGCCGCCGTCGGGCTCGACGACGTGCTCTTGTTCGACCGCGCTGGGCGGCGGATCCGCTTGTAGGGCTGGACATTATCAGTTAACAGTCCTAATAATTAGCGGACCATCGATGTCCCGCCGCGGAAGGCCATCCTCATGCGTCGATCCCTTGTCCTCGCCGTGACCGCCGCCCTCGCGGTCGCCGGCTCCGTCGTGTACGTGTCGGCCGAGGCCTCGGCCGCGGTCGCTTGTGCCCCGGCGTGGAGCGCCACCCAGGTCTACACCGGCGGCAACGTCGCGTCCCAGAACAGTCACAACTACAGCGCCAAGTGGTGGACCCAGAACGAGAGCCCGGCCACCCACAGCGGCCAGTGGGACGTCTGGGCCGACCAGGGCACCTGCAGCGGCGGCACGACCCCCACCACCCCGCCGACCACGCCACCCACGACCACGCCCACGACGCCGCCGACCACGCCACCCACGACGCCGCCGACCACCACGCCGCCGACGACCACGCCGCCGGCCACCGGGCTGCCCAAGCACGCCCTGATCGGCTATCTGCACGCGAGCTTCGCGAACGGCTCCGGTTATCTGAAGATGGCCGACGTGCCCGCCGACTGGGACATCATCAACCTCGCGTTCGGCGAGCCGACGTCGGCGACCTCCGGGGACATCCGGTTCACCCTCTGCCCGGCCAGCGAGTGTCCCGGCGTCGAGACCGAGGCCGCCTTCATCGCCGCGATCAAGGCGAAGCGGGCCGCCGGCAAGAAGGTGCTGCTCTCCATCGGCGGCGCGAACGGCCAGGTGCAGCTCACCACGACGGCCGCGCGGGACACGTTCGTCAGTTCGGTCAGCGCGATCATCGACAAGTACGGTCTGGACGGCGTCGACATCGACTTCGAGGGGCACTCGCTGTCGCTGAACACCGGCGACACCGACTTCAAGAACCCGACCACCCCGGTGGTCGTCAACCTGATCTCGGCGCTGAAGAGCCTGAAGGCCCGCTACGGCGCCGGGTTCGTGCTGACGATGGCGCCCGAGACGTTCTTCGTGCAGCTCGGCTACCAGTACTACGGCTCGGGCCCGTGGGGCGGCCAGGACCCGCGAGCCGGCTCGTACCTGCCGGTCATCTACGCCATGCGCAACGACCTGACGGTGCTGCACGTCCAGGACTACAACTCGGGCTCGATCATGGGGCTGGACAACCAGTACCACAGCATGGGCGGCGCGGACTTCCACATCGCGATGACCGACATGCTGATGGCGGGCTTCCCGGTCGCCGGCAACACGGCCAACATGTTCCCCGCGCTGCGCGAGGATCAGGTCGCCTTCGGCGCGCCGTCGTCGGTCAGCGCGGGCAACGGCTATGTGGCCCCGGCCGGCGTCCAGCAGGCGGTGACCTGCCTGGTCAAGGGCACCAACTGCGGTGGATACACGCCGCGCAGCGGGACCAACCCGAACTTCCGTGGCCTGATGACCTGGTCGATCAACTGGGACAAGTACTACAACTGGGAGTTCCAGACCGCGCACCGCCCGTTCCTGACCGGTCTCGGATAGGCCAACCGTGCCACGATGAACGCATGGTCACTCCGACGGTTGCGTTCGTGCTCGGCGGCGGGGGCGTGCTCGGGGCCGTCGAGGTCGGCATGCTGCGCGCCCTGCTCCGAGCCGGATACCGCCCCGACGTCGTCATCGGCACGTCGATCGGGGCGGTGAACGGCGTACTGGTCGCCGCCGACCCCAGCGAGGCGGTGACCGACCGGCTGGTGCGGCTCTGGTCCTCGCCCGAGGCGGCCGATGTGTACGGCGACTCGCTCGCCCGCCAGTTGCGCCGGTTCGCCGCCCGTACCCATCTGCACTCGCCGTTGCCGTTGCGCCGGTTGCTGGCCAGCGAGCTCGGCGAGAACTCGACATTCGCCGACCTGAAGGTGCCGTTCCGGTGCTGCGCGGCGAGCATCGAGCGGGCGGCCGAGCACTGGTTCGACAGCGGGCCGCTGGTCGACGCCGTGCTCGCCTCGTCCTCGGTGCCGGGGCTGCTGCCGCCGATGGAGATCGACGGCGAGCACTTCGTCGACGGCGGCATCGTGAACTCGATCCCGATCGGCGAGGCGGTCCGGGTCGGCGCGAAGCTGATCTTCGTACTCCAGGTGGGCCGGATCGAACGGCCGCTCGCCGTGCCGCGCCGGCCGTGGGAGGTCGCGCAGGTGGCGTTCGAGATCGCCCGCCGGCACCGGTTCGCCCGCGAGCTTGCCTCGCTGCCCGACGATGTACGGGTGCACGTCCTGCCGACCGGCGGTGGCGACAGCCGCGACGACTCGCCCTGGGCGTACCGGGACATGGCCGCCGTCGGCCGCCGGATCAGCCGCGCCTACACCGCGTCCCGCCGCTACCTCGCGGCCAACGTCGAGCCCCCGCCCGTCGGCGGCCGCTGATGCCGATTCCGCCCGCCTGGGTTCGCCGGTTCGTGTTCGCGCCCTCGGTGGTCGTCCTCGCCCTCGTCCTGCTCAGCACCCTGCCGGCCTGGCTGATCATCGGCGTGGCGCTGTCCCCGCTGCTCCCCGGCCACCTGCGGGTGCCGCGGCTGATCTGGCTGGCGATCGTCTACGTGGTCTGGGACGCGGCCGCCCTGATCTCGCTCGCGGCGCTCTGGGTGGCCTCCGGCTTCGGCCGGAACATCCGCACGCCGGCGTTCCAGCGCGCGCACTACGTGCTGACCGGCAAGTTCCTGGACGTACTGTTCTGGATCGCCCGCTGGTCGCTGCACCTGGCCGTGGACGTGGTCGGCACCGACCCCGACACCGCGGTGCCGGGCCGGCCGGAGATCGTGGTCAGCCGGCACGCCGGCCCCGGCGACTCGTTCATCCTGATCCACGCGCTGGTCAACTGGTTCGACCGGGAGCCGCGGATCGTGCTGAAGGCGACCCTGCAGTGGGACCCGGCGGTCGACATCCTGCTCAACCGCCTGCCGAACAGGTTCATCTCGCCGGGCCGCACCGGCGACTTGACCGGCACGGTCGGCGAGTTGGCGGCCGGGCTGGACGACAACGACGCCTTCGTGATCTTTCCAGAGGGCGGAAACTTCACCCCGCGCCGCCGGGTGCGGGCGATTGCCTGGCTCAAGGACCGCGGTCTCAAAGACCTCGCCGTACGAGCGGAGAACCTGCAGAACCTGCTCCCACCGAAGCCGGGCGGGCTGCTGGCGGCCATGGACGCCGCCCCCGACGCCGGAGTGATCTTCGTGGCCCACACGGGCCTGGACCGAATGATGACGGTGGCCGACGTCTGGCGCGAGCTGCCGATGGACAAACGCCTGGTGATGCGCTTCTGGAGCGTCGACCCAGAGGAAATCCCAGCCGGCGAGGACGAGCGGGTCACCTGGCTCTACGACTGGTGGGCCCGCATCGACACCTGGATCGAGGAGAACCGCCCGGCCCCCCAACCGCTGAGCACGGACTGGTCAGCCCGCCGCGCCCGCGCCCGCACCTGACCCCAAGTTCGCCCACAGGGGAATCGTTGGGTGATTCGATTATCTCGGGGGAGGCTGGGTCAGTACGAACGCCAGGTGAAAGGGTGGTCCCATGAGTGTTGACGAGTTCGTGATGCGGGGCGGCGGCGCATCCTTTGACGACCAGGTCTTCGAGCGGTTGCTCCGGGAGCGCATCATCTTCCTCGGCAGCGAGGTCAACGACGAGGTGACCAACCGGATCTGCGCGCAGTTGCTGCTGCTGGCCTCGGCCGACAGCGAGCGGGACATCGCGCTGTACATCAACTCGCCGGGCGGTTCGATCAGCGCCGGCATGGCCGTGTACGACACGATGCAGTACATCAAGAACGATGTGGCGACGATCGCCATGGGCATGGCGGCCTCGATGGGGCAGTTCCTGCTCTGCGCCGGGGCGCCCGGCAAGCGGTATGCCCTGCCGCACGCCCGGGTGATGATGCACCAGCTCTCCGGCGGCATCGGCGGCACGGCGGCCGACATCGCCATCCAGGCCGAGAGCATGCTGCACATCAAGAAGGTCATGAACGAGCGGATCGGCTTCCACTCGGGGCACACCCCGGAGGAGATCGAGCGCGACGCCGACCGGGACCGCTGGTTCACCGCCGAGGAGGCCAAGAACTACGGCCTGATCGA
>Ga0307515_10014252_pt1 | contig 14765 bp, 16 predicted proteins | sample 17_EM_MG_FD_194513 | JGI IMG/M metagenome (GOLD analysis project Ga0307515, IMG submission 194513) | Populus trichocarpa ectomycorrhiza microbial communities from riparian zone in the Pacific Northwest, United States - 17_EM | ecosystem: Host-associated > Plants > Roots > Unclassified | place... | reverse complement strand
GAACAAATTGTTCATTTATAACCTTAAGGAAATCTTTTGCCTTGGAGCATTGAGGGATAAAACCCCTAATACTTTTACTTATTTAAGACTTTATAAACATTAAACATAAGTGATTAAATCACTCCCACCGCTCATAATCAATCTTTTCCCAAGCATTACTTGATTTCGTGGAGATGTGTGGTTCATCCTTATGTAAGGTCAAATCTAAATCCACACACCTCAATTCAAAGTGGATACTTTCCTTCCAATCAACAAAATTATCACCACGTACCATAGAAATACTAAATGTATGGATAAAAATAATAGAAAAGGCTACAATAACCAAGAAAATATTTTAATGCAACGAAATATATACTTTATCTAAATCAACCAATGTCGACTTTTAGTAGTAAACTTTAACATTTATATGGCAGAGGTTGCATCATGGATATAATTTGCTAATTCTTTAATAATAACACTAATAAATAAAATACCAAGACTAAAATGTATTCACACCCGAGGGCCTTTAATGTTCATTTATTATTTTATTCCAATTAAATCATAAAAATAGCAACCCCTCTGTATGACCAAGCCATTACTTTTACAAAATAATTGTAATTAAACTATGTACCTTATGAGCATAATAATTTAATAAATCTTAATTAGATCATCAAAATAACTTAAGATGCTGTGGCTAGTCCCAAACTAATTAACATCACAATCTCATCATGCTTAATTATTAAATAAAAACTTTAAGTTGATACACTTTTAATAATCATGTAAACCATATCATGATTTTTTTTGTAGTAATTCTCAATAAATAAATATACTAATAGATCCAGAAAAAAAATTATAAGCTTCGTAGGCAGATGACCCAGTAAAAGAATTGCGAAAATCCCTTGCAATACATTATATTAGCATATAATTAAATTTCATAAGAGGAATCATAATTTTCCAGGATTGATTTCCTGAATAGACGTTGACACAGAGACTTGATAATTAAAAAAACAATTTTTGGGATCCATATCTCTCTGCCATGATTATTAATGCACAACTATTCAGGAATTTTTATGTTGTTAAGAATACATATTTTTCTAATCTATTCTAAAACTTTAGGATTATTCTGCGTGGATGAAAACACAGACTTTTCATTAATTTCTTTGGTAGATTTGCAGGACGAGTTCCATTTGTTGTTGCAGATTCTTTTTCCATGAGTTGGAACAGTTTTTCAGTGATTCGCTTATCTGGCTGGTACGTACCACCTTTACCGCTTTTCCTAAACTGCTTGCCTGTGGATATTATAGAAATGAAACGTTTCAGAATCTTTTATTGATCAGGAGGGTGACATTGTCTGAATTCATTTTTTTTATTTTTTTTTGGAGCCAGTGGTGTTCGAGTTCTTTTCTTGCAGTGTTAAAGGTATTCCCATTTGAGCCAGTGGTCTGTTGCATCTGAAATCTTTTGCACAAATGATCTTTTTCAGTTAGCCCTGCATCCATCGGTTTTGGTTTCCATCCTGCACGCTGCAGTCTGTCTTTGACAATACAATCTTCGTTTTTTTATACCTTGGTGATCAATGCTAACATGATCACACTGTGTTGCAGGGTCGGAGTTTCTCCGTCGTGGCTGAGTTTGCTCACGAGGGTGTCCTGTGCATGCTGATATTCTAAGCTACTAGGCAAACATTTGTTCTTCTCTGCCGGAACTGATCCAGCAGCTCTTTTTTTAGCTGATTCCAGAATTTATATACTCTGTTATTGGGTCCTGACTATTATTATTATTATTTGTCTTGAAACTATGCAGATTCGGCCATGGATCTCAAACAAATATAGAGTTATCATTGTTTTGAGAACCACAACATTTCCATCTTGCACATTAATGTTTGTCCATGAAAACAAAAATTGAAAGTTTGAATCTGATTCTGTTTATTTAAGGGAACAACGTTGAAGTATATTGACAGAAAATAGTCAATTGCCAACAGCAAGTTCAAAATGGGATGATTACATTTGGATTCCTTGGAAGCATTTTCAGGTTTCTTTATGGACATGTTTTTAAATTGCCATTTCAGCAACCAATCCATTCAAAAAGCAGCCATTGCTCAAGCATTTATGGCAGTCTTTAGGGACAATGAACTTGATGGAGCTACTCCAAAAGCATATGAGTATAAACTGTAATCAATCGTTATACACTACTTGACACCAACTCACTATTATTGGCAGGCCAAAAAAAAAAAGTGCCAACCGTGTTATTGGTCTCGCAAATTTGAGCATTTTTACTCGACTGCGTCGAAAGAAACAGTTATATTGATGTTAAAAATATACGGTAGAAGGTAATGATTCAAGAACAGCACAATTTTTAGGCGGGATTATCCAAGGAAAGGTAGATACTTGAACTCAGCAAATGATGCTCCATTATTGCTATCATGAGTACCGTTTATTTAATAGTTCCAAGAGAAGAACTGCAGCAGAGTCTTTGGCCTTCTTAACACTCGGCATCGGCTCTCCCACACATTCGTCTGTCCATCCTCTATCGGTAGTATTCACACGAACTGCAAAAGTAAACCTCTTTGCATGTGCAGGACCACCCTCATTGACACACCTTAAAAGCCGAAATATAAAATTAGTAAAATGATGCTGTTTTTTATCTATTATTTTGATACGAGGACAGACATTGGATAATATTCTTACCGATATGATGGCATAGGCCAATTTCTACGCAAGCAGATATCATTTAATGTTTGTCTAGTAAAGGTTTGGTTGCCGTTCCTTTTCTTCTTCCCATTTTCATCACTCTTTTCCTTGGCTTCAGCTGTTTCCTTCTCTTTCAAAACAACAAGTGCATTCCTAGCAGCGAGTTTCTGTGCCATTTTCTTTTGTGGATTTTGGGCAACTCCTACCTGAACACCATCAATGAAAACTTCAACAGTAGCCAAATTGCCACTTCGAGTGGCTTTGTATTCCAATCCTTCAGCCTGTTGCTGGCACCGTTCCTGCAGCTCCCTTACAGGATGCATTGGCAGGGTTTCTGGAGTGACCATTGGATGCAACAGAGGTTGAAAAACCTGTAACAAGGGGACGCGAGACAAAGAAATCGTCATCCAATATCCTCATTTATGAACAGTAGGAACTGAAAAGCTGAAAGGGTTGACGAGAGGTATGACAGCCGCGCTAGTGAGTTCCAAGATTAAAAACTAACCTTCCACACAACCGCTGTATCTCGTCCGCTGTCAAGAAAAATAGCACCAGCAATGGATTCAACGATGTCACCAAGAACCTTTGGAGCTTTGCAATCTCCCAAACCAAAGGAGTTGAACACTGGCTTCAATAGTTCATCTTGAACTTCCCTAACAAAGTCCCGAATCTGTAACATTGTTCACAAAGTGTAAAGACTTCATAAAAAGAGACCAAGTAAATTAAAAAAACCATGGCCACCCCACCACACTAACAAAGGAATAAGATAGCAAACCTGCTTTTCAAGGGCACTTGACCCATGTCTAAGGTGCACATGAAGCTTATGTTTAACTGCAACACGTGCAAAATTTTCATTGTTTACAGCAGCGGCTCGCAAGTCTGTCAAGCGACCAGGGGGCAGATTTGTATATGTAAAAAACAAGTGCCTAGTAATAAGATGATCTAAGACTGCGTCACCAACAAATTCTAATCGTTGATAGCAGGATACTCCAGAAGATGGTCGTGAAGCATGCGTTATGGCTTCTATCAACAAGCCACGATCATTGAACTTAATATCCAAGGCACCTTCTAAAGTATCAAAGTCAACACTCCTAAGAACACTTTCTGGAACATTGAATGGCCTAGATGCACCATCTATCTCTTCATGATCAAACTCTACCTGAATTCCAATCCATTTCATAAGGTGGTTAACAGCATTTTTCCCATCTTCAACATAATAAACACCAATTAATGCTTCAACAACATCTGCCAATGTCTTGCTAGAGAGGACTCTGTAAGAACTAGCATCACTCTCAAGTTCACCATCTTCAATTTCATTTTCATACCCATCATCAAGATGATTCATTCCGGTTCTATCCTCAGCAAGTGACTTCTCCTGATCAAATATGTACGAGTCTCCATCTTTTGTTTCCTCATCAAAGACAGGCAACACTCCAGGAGCAGCCCATCGAGATGGAGCAAAGCGATCTGCTTGGATATATGACTGAAGTCCTTTGTTAAGTGCATATTGATACAAAACCATATTACTTACCATTTGTTGCCTCATTCTAGTAAGTTGACCCTCATGTTTCTGGGGATACTTCAGAAAAAGAAATCGACTAACCACCCATTTCAGGTAAGCATCTCCTAGAAGCTCTGCTCTTTCATAGCAGAATGTCTCTTGGCATGAAGCAGCAGTCAAGGCTTCCAAGATCTGTAGACAAAGGAGGAACACATCAGTTACAAGGTAGTTCACAGCCTTCAGACTTTCAAGTAATAAATAAAATACCTTTGAAGCAGGGACTGGATAATTTATTATATCCTTAAGTTCAACAGCGAGCAGCATGCTTTCAACCCTCCTCATTATCGATGGTAATCTCTGGGCACCTCGAACAAGTGATCCAGGAAGAGGGTGCACCAGACACAGCTCAGGAGGAAGAAACACATAGTAAGTCTTGTCAAGATTCTCTTCAGCATCGCCTTCATTTGCTACAAAAACAAAAATTTGTCCATTTAGCTCAATAAACTAAAAAACTTTGAAGCATGGTTTATGGGCAGAGATGGTTCTGCTCCTGAAGGATAGGGGAAGATACATACAATCTGAGTGTTCAAACCGAGGAGATAAGAGATTCTTGCAGTATGAAACACCACGTCCTCTTAGTAAAGGCTGCTGCTTAAATTTCAATTCAACTCCATACCTGATAATAATACATAAACATAATCAATATCTTGATGAAAACAAACTCAGTAGTGCAAAAAAGAAAAAAAGAGCTTCTCCAATCAATTAGGGGACATGAATATTTCCATCACAAATTCAGATAAGTTTTCCCCTCTTCGGGCACAACATTTGAAATGCATCAAAGTTACCAGTAATGGCATCAGCCCATAGCAATTAATAAGGTATTCAATTATCTTCAGAGAGGAGAAAGGGGCGAGAGCTAATAAAAAATTATTAGGGAAAGCTATGAGCATCGCACTTTTGCTTGTAGTAATCAGCATATGAGCTGTACTCCAGAGGACCAAGATAACCCTCTTTTCTTGGAAATGAGATCTCTGCAGTCATATCATAGCATATGGAATCCACATAAAACCTCTTCCCAGAGTGAGCAGCTGTTACAATTCTCCCCATCAAAGCATCAGCATTGACACAAGTATCAGCCATCATCAATTTGCCTTTGGTCAGCTCCAGTTTTTGCGTCTCAGTTGCATCCCATCCCCTCTTAGGAATCAATCCAGAAGCTTTCACAACATCAAACTGTGCTACAGCTCCCCTGATGCCATAAGTGGGATGAGGTTTCTGTCCAAAAGCAATTCCATGTCGCAATTTCCCAAAACCATACTCCCTCCTGTCTCCACCAAGTGTCCTCTCATTTGTACCAAGGTAAACATCTGGTCGAGCTCTCTGAAGACGATTGCTCCAAGCATCTGTTCCAATTATATTTTCAACCAGATCCCAGTCAATTTCTTTTATAGGATCTACAGACTTATCGCTAACCATAGGGACGAATAAATAAGCTTTTGCAGGATCCCATGGAGTGGTGGAAGGTTCAACATCCACATCCAGTACAATGCTCATCAACCTTACATGAAAATTTTTAAGGGATGCCAGCTGCACACAATCAGGGTCAAACATATCAGGAACCAAATGCTGAGATGTACATTGAGAAAAGTGAATAGGAGTGGTTGGAGTTTGGACCATTATTCCAATAGTTAACTAAAACCAGACCTGACTTTCTGTAATAGGTATGCGACCCCTAAAGACAAGAGATGCCTTCGTTATCATGGTTCGAGCGATAAATAGATCCATCGACATCGATAAGACCTGAAGAAATTGAGGTGTTAAAGAAAAATGCTTAACATATCTATCTATGCTGAAACTGAAAATAAATTGATATACCTCTGCATCCAGCTCATTGCCAAAAAGCACTGCAAAATTTGAAACTTGAGTCAAGAATGGATCATTTGAAGTGCCAATGTTTAAGCATCTGACTCCATACAAGTAGAGATGAAGCACTTTGGAGTTGTTGCAACCATCCCTTCCGCATAAGATCCATTCTCCCTGGAAGGCCAAAGAGAATAAGTATCTATGCTCTACGAGAAGACCATAATTAAAAACAAACCTATAGCAGCACTTATTTTACACTGCACAAAACAGATAACCTGCAATGATATAAAAACACTATGGAAAGGGAGAAAAAAGATAGGAAAATAGAAGGAATAGAAGGCATCTTCTAAAGATTGGCATTTGAATTGGTGTGATGAGAGAGAAGTGACACTTGCAATACATGTTCATGTTCTGGGTATTTTTGCAGTTCATTGAGATGAAAGTTCAAAATCTTGTCATCTACGAACTCCCTGACCCCCCAAGTCCCAACACCTTTTCCTGTTTAAAAGAAGATAAGGAGAGGAAGAAATAGAGAAACCCCACTCCACTCAACTAAGTCTCAGGCTATTCTTTACCCCTGAAATTCTTGCACCTACTAGGTATAGTAGCCAATGTCTTATAAACTCCCAGTTTTCAATGTTTTTCTTACACCTACTAGGTACAGTAAAGTGCAGGCAAATGACAAAGGACAAGAACATGCTCCTATTCTGATTAGGTATAGAAAAGAGTTTGCACTGGCAAAGCAAAGAAAATGGTGTAGCAATGAAAAAATTGGGACAGAGATATTCACCGACCCAGACCATCAGGATAGTATTCTAAAGTTTGATATCTGTCCGTGTCTTCAAACAACACGAGCAAATTTGTGCAGGCTCCTATTTTTTCTAATCCATCATTGACAAAAATTTCTTTCACTGAACTTAACCATTACCAATCATCAACCCACAGGCAGTCATAACCATGAAACAAACAGTACAAACTTACCTGGAGTGTCTTAGCTACACCTTCAGGATAGAACTCCCGATGCCTAGCAGTACCAGGAAGTGGTTCACCTTCATCATTCTGGTCAACCTTGTCCTTTTCTTCCTCACTTCCCTTGTCTGGCAAGAGCATGTCAGTAAATGCTCCCATCTCATGAAGCTTCTTGCAAGCAGCCAAACAAACAGCCTGCAATTGATCAGATAATTAACACATTCCTAAATTAAAAGCAGCAAAGCTAGCATGATTGTGATGACAAAGTAGCATGCCTGATGTGCAAGGCGCATTGAACTGCATACAGGACCCTCAAGCTCCTCAAATGGTGCATTACAAGGAAGCTGAAGCTTGCATGAATATTCCGTGGGACCTCCTGGCTTCTCATGCTTCTCCATAATAAACCCAGGACGAAGTATTGAATACCTAGATAGTACAAATATTGGAAAAGAAATAAGTACTCCTTAACAACCAATAAGATTATAGCTGAAGTTATCAACAATAGATTGATGAGGCACCTGTCACTGGGTAACTGAGAGCAATAGAAATGAACAAGTCCAACAGCAGAATTTAAGCTCACAACAGCACCAGTAGACTCCACCTGATACACAGTTCCTGGTATTGAATCTACTGCAATTAACCTTGAAGTATCCTTAAGATGACTGAGGTCAGTTCTCTCAATCGCTTCTTTCCTCAGGGTCTCCTCACTATTCCTAGCATTCCTTAAGAATGCTCCATGAGACAGGTTTCCCCTGAGATATGGTAAAAGTTTGAAGTTATTTGATATCTACCACCAGTTAGAAGATGAGACTGAGATTAGATCCAACACAATTACCTCTCCACCATCAAGATGTAATCAGAGCCTGGCTTTCTTGCACGACCTCGAGACTGAATATATGCAAGAACAGTTTTTGCAAGATCAAAGCGAATAACAACATTGCATTGCCTAATATCAAGTCCTTCCTCAGCAACACTGGTAGCAACTAACAATGTCACCTATACAATATATGGAAGCATTTAGTGGGCATTAGCATAAAACTTCAACTTTTGAATAAACCAAACCAGCAAGTATGGCATTGATACATACACGACCATCTCGAAATTTGGCAATTGTGTCTTGCATTTGGCTTGTTCTCATTTCCTGACTATTATTGTGCCCTATCAAACTTGCACACCTAACAAAACTTAGAGATGGAAGCTCTGCAAAGACCTGTGAGACATAACATAACAAGGTTCAATGAGAACCACGTTACAGGGAGCAACACAAAGACAGAAGTATTAACATATGTGACCTTAGGAAGAACCAAAGCAGCTACTACGCGCTCAACAAAGATGATCGCACGAAAATCCTCCGTGTGCTGATATCTGAGAAGTACTTTAATCAGTGACTGGACTTTAGGGGTCACTTTTCCATCAGCTACAGCAGCTCCTATTATCACATCAACATGTTCTCCACCAGAGACAACTACACCACAGAATTGAACAAGGAGAGAAGTGTATCAACATCATTTCCCTTCAAAACTACTTAAAACTGCTGAAGTTGTAAAATCAAGAGCAGAACTGAGGTCTGCACAGCGGTTCACACTGGTGGGTCATGTCCCCGGTCACATAATGAATATTGCATATGAGAGGTACACTTCCCTAAGTTTCCCTCTATGCCAATGGTAAGGTATTTTTGACACACTGAGATCATTTGTTTCAAGCAGTTTCAAGCATAGATCACTATACCAAGGAATTAATCTAAATTTCCCAACTTAACGGTTCTACACTACTAATTATACTTTTACTGATGCAACGCCTAATTGTACTCATACAATAAATAATGGATTCAACTTTCTCCAGAAATTTCAATTCAATAATTTTCTAATTGTCAAAGTGAAGACTAATTCTAAGAAATTCAGATTGGTACAGATTTACAATCTCATCTGCACCAAGCCTTGATCTCAAACAGGTAATTGGGCCAGCTATATGAACCACTTTGTTTCACTATTACAAACTTACTGAATGTTATGTTGGCAAGAATTAACAACACCCACCATGACTGTCAGGGAGCTCTCCCTCCTCAATCTCATCAAAACCAGGCCCATCCTGAATATTGTCATTCCCATTGTCTGAAACTTTTGTATCCTTGTCTGTAACAGCTCCCTCTGTTAATTGGCATTGTAAGAGCAACACGACTCTTTCGAGGTAGGATTCTTGAAACTTAACATCAAGCTGATAGTTTGCTCTCTCGTCATTTTGTAAGGCAGTCAGAAAGGATTGTGCAACCTGCAATAAACATGGATGCAAAACCAAGTATATTGTTATATCCATACAAAGTTACAGTCCCACAACACAAGATCCTCAGAAAAAAAATGTAGAAAGAGTCCTATCCATTAGCAATTTCAATAAAGTCATCACTCTCAAGATTCATGGTGGCAGGCCCAAGACATTTACCATTGTACTAAGCAATAGAACCCTAAACAATTGTGTTTTCAATAACAAAGGACAAAGTAAACCACTTTGTAAGTACCTTGTAAGCACACCACTGACCCAGATCACCAAGTGCATAATTAATTGCCCTCAACTTTTGAATTAAGTTAGCAGCCCCATCACTTTCTGTTCTTTCAGAGACACCATAAACCTGGCGCAGCTCTTCCTTGGCCCCAGCATCCCTAGCTCCCATAAATTGCCATTTACTTCTTCTCGAGCTAGACTGTGCAGCTTCCTCAACAGCTGCTTCGATTTGCTTTATTTGTTCATGAAGGGACCACAAGCTAGCTGCTTTGTCGTACTCCACCACAACCTCTGCCGGCATTGGTACATGCTTTTCCAGTTCCTTGCGGTCTTTTATCGTACAAACAATTGAGTCCAGTTTACTTTCAAGATTGCGGATCTTTATTGCACAATCCACCTGACTTGAAACACCTGAAACACAACACTATAAGTACAAGGTTTTACAGCTTGAATACGAACTAAAAAATCCTGATTAAAGAAAAACTCTTCTAGGAAAGTGAACAGCTTCAAATTCAACAGTCACAAATTAATGAATACCCTTTAAGTTAACAGGAGAAGCTGTCATTCCAAAAACAGACGGTCTCTTCTCCTTGGGAGTCGTATGGTAAAACTCAGACATCACAAGAGAATATGGATGTTTCTTCACAGCATGATGACACTCATCCAGAATGAGGAGATTTATGGCTTCCATTTTGATTATGCTGTGCCTCAGAATGTTCAAAAGAATTTGGGCTGTCATTACTAAAACCTGCAGAGAGAGAAAAGCAACTAAATAGATCAAGGAACAAGCTACCACCAGAGTGGAAGCAAGCAAAATATGTATCTATTTCCTGTTACTAATGGAAATTTTGCATAACCAAAAAACAAATAATTCAATGGACCTCAAATTAGACAGGGATAGCCATAAGCAGCAACTCCATCGGTTTAAAATGACACATATTGTTGAAACACTTGGGCAACAGACAACATAAGTGTTATGAATGGATGTTGTTATCCACTTTTCTAAAACAATACATCTAAAACTGTGCAGCTGTGATGGAAAGAGATTTCCAGGGTGTTTCCCCTTCATTCTTACTAAATGTAACCCCATTAATGGTTTTGATAAACTCCCAGCTCGATACATTAGCTACGTCATAAAATATATTGAGAACAAAACGACAAGCAGATTAGATAGCTCAAAAAAACACATTCATCATTAAAATTTCTGGCATTCCTTTGTAATAATATTACCCAGATATGGAAATAATAGCAAAACACCCTCAAACATACCTATCTTCCCTTCATCAAAACCCAAAAAAACCATTTGCATCAGATGCAAAAATTTCTGGAGGTATTGTCACAGGTATCCCTCCCCTAAAAAATAAATTTCAACACAAAAGAAAAGATGCAGGGCAATGCACAACCAAATGATCGATTGGATTTTAACTTCTTTTCATTCTGCACATTATTAGGGCTAAGAGCTCCTTAAAACCTTGTGGCTCGCATATTATTTTGAGCTCAGCCTCTTGTGAATTAGTGACTGCGCTCAAGTCTAATTTTCAAGAAAACTTTGGACATACAAACACCAATTTGAGAAAAGTCACAAGAAGCACTGAGGTAAGAGAGAAGCCAGCAAATAAAACTAATATTTATACAAATCACACAATAAAAATACTCAAAGTTTGGATAAGAGACTAGAATGAACTGCAAAGGTGGTGACCCGATTCTCTTACTACTGTACCTTCCCCAGACCTTTGGTGTTGTTAAAATAAAACTTCTAAGATAAATGGTTCAAACTATCAGATGCTAGAAAACAAACGGTTTCCCACATATAATTAAAGATACAGCAACCACAAGAAGAAACTACTGTTAACTGCAACAAGCCCCAAGTTTCTTTGTACTGCTAATGTTTTAAAAAATCATGTCAAATTAATAGCCATTGTCATAATCACTGGTGATGACTACAGTGAACATGTGAAATAGAGAACAGAAAGATATAACAATTGAATATCACCAAAATATAGCTGTGGAATCAAAATCTAACATAAAGAAAAACTTCAAGAGCTACCTGTTTTGTTTCAAACTCACGCTGCCATCTTCGAGTATCCCAGAAATCTTGACCCATCTCACCACAATAATGGCCCACTTGGTAACCGCGCTCACGAATAACTTCTGCTTGCTGAAGTCAGAAGAGCAAGACAATATAATCAAGCAATACTTGCAGTCAATGAAGATTATCAAAGTTTTACATTCCTAAAGCAGCATAGTCTTCAGAATAAACTACCTGATAAACAAGTGGAACCTTCGGAACTAAAAATACAGCTAGAATTTTTTTATTCTGCCTTTGCAAGTCATTGCAAATGCTTCTGATGAGGAGTACAGCAATGAGTGTCTTCCCTGCCCCTGTTTCAAGAAAAGCTATTGTATTTTTCTTCTTAGCCTGGTCAAGAACATCCAATTGATACTGGCGGGCCTGTTCTTCAGGGACTTTCTCTTTACTCTCCTCTGATTTCTTCTCTAGCTCTCCTTTGCACTCCTGAATTTTGTCATTTGCCTCCCTTCCTTCTTTGTTATGATCAGCTTCCCAAGTGCCCAATCGGAAAACCATGTCTTTGGACCCTGAACGATCCCTCTCCCAATAACCCCTAAGTTCTCTTTCCCTCCAATCCCTATCTCTACCATCCCTCCTATTACTACCACTATATCTATCTCTTCTTCGACTAATATCCCTATCCCTTCTATCGCTTTCATCCCAATCCCGTGACCTCTTCCTGCTAGAACATCTCTCCCTATCCCTATGCTCCCCTCTACTAGAATACACTCTCTCATTTCTATAACAACAAAGTCTAGCCCTTTTACCGCACCTTTCATCACCATCAATACCTTGCTCCGTCGACTGCTCATCCTTCTTCCCATTTTCTTTAACAAAATTGTTTGAGAACCTCTCTTCTCTCTTCCCATTGGACAAATTCAACCCATTACCACCATTCTCCACCTGCCCTTTTCTGTCAATATTGTCCTTATCACCACCATTTGATTGTGAAACCGAGCTCCCATGGCAAACTCCATTTTCAACATTAATAAACCAACCATCACCAACAATGCAATCCCGATTTCCATTGGAAACATTAGCTGTCGTACTAGCATTATGAAGAGGAGGAAGACCACTACCATTCTTGATACTATCAAGAATGTGATCAATCCCTCCAAAGAAATCATTATTAACATTGGAATTATTATCAACAGATAATTCTGGAACAATTGAAGTATCAAAATCAACAAAATCATCTATAATATCACAAGAAATATCCTCACATGCATCAAGCCAGTAAGACGGACCACCTCCACCTCCAATCCCCGAAACCCTACCATTACTCTCGCTCTCCATTACCTCAGATAATTTAACTAGTAGTGATCAATACTCTAAAAGGAGAAGAAAAAAAGTAAAGTAAAATATAAGAAAATCAAGAAAACAAAAACAGAATCAAAATCCAAGCAAAAACAAATGAATAAGATCTCGATAAAGCGAATGAAAGAGAGAGTTGGTGAAGAGGGGGTTTGATTGTTTCTTTTCTTTTTCTTTTTTCTTTTTTCTTTTTTTCTTTCTGAAATGCAGATTAGGGTGGATAGACCGTACGAAGCACGCGAATATTTAAGAAGGGTAATAAACAAAAAGAATTTCTTTTTTAATTGCTGGTTGGTTGTGCGATTCTTTTAGATTCACACGGTCTATCAACCCTTAATTCTGCTTCCTTGCTCCTCCCTTTTGTTTCTCCTTTAGTCTTATCTTCTGATTGAAATCAAGCCAGACCTCCAATCCCAGCGTGTTTTCTCTTCTTCTTCTTCTCTCTCTTTATGTTCTCTGCAGTGGCTTTGGCTTTCTTCTTATATTCTCTTGCTGGTTTAAGGAAGATACGAAGCAAAGAAGGGGCTAGACGAGAAGGATTCCTTTTCTCTTCTTTTTTCCACAAAAACAAAAACACAAAAATAAGAAGAAGAAGAAGAAGGAACAGAAGACAAAAGGAAAGGAAGTTAAGGGCTTAAGGCAGTTCTGTAAGCAAAGTAGAGCAAGACCGTAAAAAAGTAGTGTTGGCCTCGAAGTTACTTCTGCGTGATTTTTTCGAAACTTCTGGCGGTGTACGATATCTTTTAATGTAGCAAATGATCTCTCGACGCGTGTTTTCTCCGCACCGTGGGCTCTTCTGAATGGTCAAGGCTGCCGGGGTTTTTGTTTTTTTTTTTTTTTTTTTTAAGGAAATTCAATAGTTGTTGCCTCACGCGTTTGCTTGTTTCCTGATGTTTTCGGAGCAAAAGGAGGGGGAGAGGGTTTAGGGTTAGAGAGATGGGAGCCTTGAATTTATGTTAGGAAAAAAGAGCCTTGACACGTGTCAATTTGATGACAGTAGGACCCACACGGGTGGAATTTTGGTATCATTCGATGGAAAAAAGATCGCCAGTAAGCTACAAAATATTTGCCGAAATGATAGGTCCGTCTGATGGGACATTCTGGTCCGTTTGATATATTCTTTTTTTACTATTTTTTAACCCGTATGAAAGAAAAAAAAAAAAGGGAATTATTCCCTATATCTCAGAACTGAATATATTTTATCCTATGAGATCTTCCATTGGGGGACCTAACAACTGTGTGTGTGGCCGTGATTGGGATTTTTTGGTTTCAGATAAATGACCGTAAGTGTCATGATTAAGTTCTTATTTTCCTCATTCATTATTCTATATTGTTGGCACGTTACTTTTAGGATTGTAAAGTTAATTTCATTATATTAATTCAATTCTTGTATGATTTAAAAAAGTTTTTAATTCGTGATTATTTTTTAAAAAATAATAAAATAGTAATATATTGAATCGATTCGTATTAATTTGAGTTAACTTGTTAAATTTACAACTTGGAGCATGACATTATGTTAACAAATCAAAATAAATTATATACTTTGATTCTCAACCAACTCAATATTGAAGGATAAAATTTTTTTAAAAAAATCAAATAAGAAAAAGAAAAAAACAACCCAAGTCAACTTGCTAAACCCATAACTTGAGTCATGAGACTAAGATAACCCCACAAAAAGTAAATTGAAATAAATTATGAAGTCTAATTTTTCAATCAACTCAATGTTGAAGGATGAAATTGAAAAAAATCAATTTAGAAAAAGAAAAAAAAACATGACCATTATTATCTCAAGTTAACCTGTCAAAACTATGACCTGGGTTATGGGACCGAGATAACCTCATGAAAAACAAACAAAATTAATGATCCAGATCATGAAATCGGG
>Ga0307515_10014251_pt1 | contig 14767 bp, 9 predicted proteins | sample 17_EM_MG_FD_194513 | JGI IMG/M metagenome (GOLD analysis project Ga0307515, IMG submission 194513) | Populus trichocarpa ectomycorrhiza microbial communities from riparian zone in the Pacific Northwest, United States - 17_EM | ecosystem: Host-associated > Plants > Roots > Unclassified | place... | reverse complement strand
AATATTGATAACTCGCAGCCTAGTGAACCAACTTCAATGTGTAATGTTAAAGTTATGGTTGAGCAACTCCAATGCGTCTCAGTTTACAAAGAACCCGCGTTGATTAGTGAGAATAGTTCTTTATTATTTTTTGCTTTATTTCAAAGTTTATCGAACATAAATAATGCTTCGTTTTAGCTAATATTTCTTATATACTTTGTATGTTTATATTTGATAGATATAAAGACCAACAACATTAAAGTGATGAATATATTATGAAAATGAAATTAACTTCGTTGCTTTGACTCAATTTAGTATTTTTTCGAACCTTTTATCTTATACAAAAATCATTATATGTTTATAGTAAGTTATTTGAATAAAACTAAATTATACAGGGTTTTTTTACAACTCATATACAATAAAATAAAATAAATATTATATTTTATTATATTAATTATGTCCCCCTAACAAATAAAGAGAGGTAGGAGAGAAAGAGAACTGGGAGAATAGAAAAGAGAAGAGGGAAACACAGAGAACAGGGAGGGAAAGACAGAAAAAAAAAGAGAGAAGAGGGGAGAACGAGACAGCAAAGAAAAACAGAGAGGTGACAGCGACGAGAGAGGAAAAACAAAAAGCAGAGGGAGAGGGTAGCATAAGGAAGAGAAAACAGAGGGATGAAGAGCATAAGAAACTGAAAAAAAACAGGAGCAAAAGGAAGAGAGAAGGAGAGTCTGCACGGTGAAGCAGAAGACACAGCACCACCGCTGTCTTCACCTCTCCATAACCAGGTATGTGCATTTCCCTTCTCAGTCCCTGCAACAGAAATGATGTGTGTTAGTATGTAAGAAAAACAAAAAGAAAACGTGAGGGAGCCAATACATGAAATCGTCGACTGCAACACTCTGTTTTTGTTTTTTCATTCTCGCTGCAAGAAGGATGATGAACAGTACGAAGGTAATTTAATTACCTTCGTACTGTTCATGCACGCGTAAAATATTACGCGTGCATGGGCGGCTAGGGCTGGTCACTGGCATGGGCCAGTGACCAGGCTGGGCTGGCTAGGTCCAGCCCAGCCACGCAGGCTGGCTGGGTCCAGCCCAGCCATATGGGCCGGGTTGGGCCCAGCGCCAAAAAAAAACTTTTCTTCACAAATTATTTCAAAAGAATATGTGATTTTCTGCAGATTTTTTTACTACATTTTAAACAATATTGGTTTGTATTTTTATTATGTAAAGATATAAATTCGGTATTAAAATACCTGTTTTTCATCAAAACATTAAAAAATAAAAAATATTTTGTTTTCATGCATACGGCCAAGTCTCTCTAAAAAAAAATTAAAAAAAATCATATTTTATCTTCATAAAAAAAAAAGGGTTTTAGCATGCATTTTGGCTTTAATAACCAGTTTATTAAAGTCACGAGAACTGGCCAATATTTCAAAAATTCCAAAAAAATTATTTTGTTTTCTTTTAATATCTGGGGTTACGACCTTATACGTAAGATGTATTCCGGATATAAAATTCTTTTATTGACGTTAGAACGGTTAGGTTTTACCCGATAAGATAAGGATCTCCTTACCGAGAAGAATTTTTTTTAAGACATAAACGAACCAACAACTGGAAAACACGACAAGACCTTAGATTTTATCAGACAATAAAACAATACAGTCTACCTTAGGTATGGCGTATTTGGGGTGCTAATACCTTCCCTTTACGCAACCAGTCCCCGTACCCGATCTCTGAGATCAGTTAGGGTTCCTAGTGATCAAAATACTAGGTGGCGACTTCCATTCTATTTTTCCACTAATAAAAGATAAGAATTTCTTGTCTCCCCACATTTGCTACATTAGATAAATTTTGAGGGTGGATGTTTTTTCGCCGCGACGCTGCACACGTGCGACACACAGAAAAAAACTTTTCATTGTTGGGATAAACTTTTTGTTTTTTATAATATATAATTATGTTTCAAATTTTTATTTTGTAAAAATTAAAATAACATATTTTTAACCATGAATATCTTCTTTTTATTTATTTTGCTTGCAAAATTTATTTTACACTAATTTTAATTAAATATATTTTAAAAAAAACTATAATTAAAAATATTTTTTTAAAAAAAACTTATTTTTCTTAAAACTATAATTGCAAAAGCTACTCTAAATCAAATATATTTATTAAAATGTGTTTGGAGTAGTGATCACTGCGGTTTTTATCGAGTCCCGTGAAAAAGCATGGTATGGCCACACAAGCATTAGATGTGGTTGTTTTTTAAAGTATTTTTTTTAGAAATATATTAAAATAATATTTTTTTATTTTTTAAAAATTATTTTTGACATCAGTACATCAAAATGATCGAAAAATATCAAAAAAATATTAATTTAAAATAAAAAAATCAATATTTTTTAAAAACATTTCTTTTCAAGTGAAAAGTTAATATGTACATTTAGGTCCATGTTAATGCACAAATTGATGTTGAGTACCTAAATAAATATGAATATTTAGATTCATATAAAGATATTACTTTCAAGATTTTCAACATCAGGAACAACTAAAGAGTCCGAAAGAATGATTCAATTATGCAACTCACCAATATATAATAATATCATATATGTTTAATGATGTATAAAAATTACAATGCACCCTGATATCATTCACAAATATAAAATTGTTAACATGTTTTTTATATAATTTTATTAGCAAAAACACTTATAAAAACATTTTAACTAAATACATGTGAACTATGTTTTAATCAACAATAATTTTTTTTAACTAAATATATATATATATATATATATATTTAATAAATCACAAATAAAAATAATTTTTTTAACAAACACAGTAGCATAATCTACTGTACTTTTAAATACCCTCTGAACCTAGTTCCGGCTGGTTCCACCCAATAGTTACAAGGCCCCAAACAATCCAGTCCACTCATTCATATATCGTAGTTGTGAGCTAAAGCATCTAAGCGCACGGATTTAAAGAAATGAAATGATCCAAGTTCAAAAATTCAACGTCTTATCACACTGCACCCATGTAATTATGTACGCAACACTTACGTAGGAGTTATACCAATTTACTGCCATGAGTGTATCCCATGTTCTAAACAGAAGTTTTACTGTCCTTCACAACTAGTTGCGTTCAATTAGAACAGTTTAAGCATCTTGGCCCAGCATTGAAAATTATACAACAGAACCCGTAGAGGCTCGGATACTTCCTCCACGTTATCATGCTATGTTGTTATCAGCAAAGTTGTTCTCAAAAAGTGTTCTCTGACGGAGAAGAGTGCTTTCAGGCTCCATACCTGTGTATGTTGTTCTGTGAACTTTTGTCCAGTCCCTTGACCTTCAAAACATCTGCAGCAAGGATTGCTTCCAAATTGAGATAAAAGCACGTGTAACATATATCTTGACCTGCCTCTAGTGAGGCATATTAATGAGGAAAAAGTTTGCCCCTAAGTTATTTGGCAATCTTCTTTTCTTACGGCTGCCCTGCAAGTTGCAGCCAATCGTTTGTCTGGTCATGAAACTTTCATTTTCATTTTCATTTTCATTTTTTGTCATTCTTACCCAAAAAAAGGCTCCCTATTCTGCCTAGTTTTACAGGAAACTTTGCCACTTGCAAACACCATCTAATTCGGATGCAACGATTTCATCAGGAAATTAGCATTCTCAACATGGTGAGTATTGATGTTTCTGGTTGAGATTTCATAAACCAACCTATTATAACATCCTAAAGGAGGCTATCTGTTGACTAGGCGTGCCATGAATCTGAAGTAGATGCTGTCTCATGGTTGAGATACTTGTTTTTTCATAAAAGAAGAGTTTCCGATTTGCCAAGACACATTGACACGGGAAGGGGAAAGACTTATTAATGGATGCTAATATTATGCCAATTGAAAATTAGATGTTCAGAATCAGAAAACTACCTCTAACCAAATGCATATGGATCATCTGCATAAGGATTCAGAGACCCTTCCAAAAACAAATCGCCAATGGTTGATGGATGTGACTGATCCCCTCCCTTAAGTCCCTGCGTTACAAATGTTTTTTAACAATTAAAAATAAGAACCAAGGAATCAGTACTTAAACTTAGTTTAAACAACCAAACATGTCCTTGTGCTTTGCCCACTGCCATAAAATTGTAGTTTGCCAAGATTTAGGCTACATTGCTCATGCTTCCAAGGTTCCTTTCTTAAAACCTTCTAGTTTTTATCATTCTGATATCAATAGCATGGTATTGGCATACGGGGAAAATACAACACGTACAAAAAGAATTGATACTCGGTATAATTGGTGGTAGGACTTTCTTAGCATGGAGGTTTACAGCAGGAACCATTGTGGAGCTGAATGGAAGTCGAAACACCATTCCAAATCAGGCAATAAAACTTACCCATGCTCTAAAAAGCAAATAGGATGAAGCAAATGAACAAAAAAGAAAACTTAACTCCAATATGGCTGCCCACATGGGGTTGCTCATTCGGCCTCCTTATAAGATGGAGAGGTGAACAATGTCACTGATTAATCAACTAATGGTTCATCCGATTTGTGGTAAACCTTTGCAGTACCAAACTACAAAGTGATATTTCTATGTAGTTATGCTTAAAAAGAGAAGTTGGCAAATTTTTGAAGGAAAAGGAAAGAATACATTAAACCACAATTGAAAAATCAAGATTTTGGAAATAACATGTCTTTAGGTTACCTTGGCAACACTTCTTGGAGTTCTGGCCTTTGGAGTATTTGTCCTTGTCCTCTCATGTTTTCTTGGGTCCTGATGCAACAAGACAACGAAACCCAGCATTAAGCACAGTAAACATGGAGGCCCTTCAATACTAGCAAGCAGCCTATGTCCTTTTTAACTTCGTTTGTGCACACACAACAGGTGTAACAGGGCACACAAAGACTTTGTGCATACCTCAAACATGACTGTACTTTTTGTCTTTCTGCGTTTAGTGATTGTTCGTCCATTGTTGGTTTCAACTTCATATTCATGGTGAGTTACCTGCCATGCAATACAGTCCAAAAAGGAAGGGGAAGGATGATGAGAAACCACTTTCTAAAATAGAGACCAGACACGATAACAAAAAAATTGCAGCTTCAGTCTAAGGTCATCCCATTTTTTTGTACAACAAAAATACCAAGTATAGAAGTATCTCACCTTCTTATGATGCTTAGGAATAACCATCACACTTCCTGAGTTCGGAGTCTCTACTTTCTTCAATAACTTTGTCACTGGAGTTTGTGTAGCTTTCAGGCAAAGTGAATCCTATAAATATTACAGGAAAACAAATAGAGTGAAAAATTTTACAACAGAGATTTCTCTGAATGGAAGTAAAACGATCCTTTGCTCTCTGGTACCTTCTTTTCATTCTGTAAACTTCCCAGAGAATTGTGGCTTCTTTTAGCACCACCCGGACCTCTCATCTTAACAGATGAAACAGAATATTCATTCTACATAATAATGTCATCAATTTGGTCATGTTTAGTGATCTTGCACATTCACTAGTGGTCTATGGATAAAAGATAGGAAATTCCATGGGCAGAATGAAAGGAAAATGATATAATATACTTTGCCACGAAGCACATAATATTTACTTCATGTAAGAGAATGAGTAATATATTTAGGTAATGCAGCAAAAGAACTGCTTTAGGATTCAATCTAGATGATACTTGAAGACATGAAAGACATTTTATTTGCCAGTGTGAAGTCATGGAATAAGAAATTCTGTACGCATACAAAGATAAAATATTATACAGCTGAAATTTCACCAGTCTGGATTGGGGCTAGGACACGACATTAGAAGAATACTTCAAACTATGTCGGGACTAGAAGTAAAAAAAACCTTAACTTCTGAACTTATGCACTGACAGTCAGAAGTCAGATATAAAAATCAGCAAGGATTTATTTCATTGTCAGATCATGAGTAGCATTGCAATATGTTGCGAATGATGTGACACATTTTCATTGGAAAAGAGACCACCAATGGGAATTCTTTCATAACTAAAAAGATTAGCATCTTAACATCCAGGTATTCCCACCCTACATGTGCGAGGGGAGAAAGCCAACCTTTTTCGAATTCACTTCTGGGTCTTCTTGTGGCTTGTCACTCATCACTTTCCACTGCAAATGCAACAAAGCCCTCTGCCTGTCTTCCTGCAATGTACTATAATCAAGCTACATTCGCAGCTCAGATAATGTAATATGATATAGAACTTTAGAGATGCACACCTTTGACTTTTGGAGATCCAGCTCCTCCTGAAGCTTCCCGCACTCATCTTCATGCTGGCACCTCAAAGCTTTCATTTGAACTTCATGTTCATTCCCGAATTCTATTATTTTCTGGGCAAGTGAATAAACTATCAGAAACCAAAGCAGTCATTTCTGCACATTTAACAGAATAATTGCTAGCTACAAATACCTCTCTCAGTTCATTTTCAGCTTGAAGTTGGGCACACTTTAGTTCTTCACTGTGAGCAGCTTTAAGACTGATCTCCTTTCTATCACGCTCCTGCTGAATGCCTAAGACCTATACAATGAGCAGAATGTAAATTGATCAGCAACTGTAACAAAACATAGAAAAATCAAGGCTCTAATTGTCAAATAAAGATCAGTTAATGTAGCAAATACTGTTAGAAACTTACAAAAATTTAACTCAGAAATCAGTTCCATAAATAAATTGTTCAATGGCAATTTGGTAGCATGACAAAACTGCTTTTCTAAATTCCTCTCTTATATAGTTATATAGTTAATTTTATATATTCTAGGAAATTGCCATTTGCCGGCATATGTGAGTTATAATACAGCTAACAGTCCTCAAGATTAATAGCGATGCACAAATTTTTGATAATACACATAACGGATAAAATGGTCAATTTGCAGACTGCAGAACTTCACTGTATCTCTTAGTCTACAGGTTCCAGGTAATTAAAAAAGAATAAGGATCCGTCACACTCAAGAAAGATTTTTTTGTGTATTTTTGTAATAAGTGTGCAAATAATAAGAATTAATGCAATTGTAAACATAATCCAATTTTTTTATTTTTAAAAAAAAAAAAAACATTTAGGTCCTTGTATGCCTCAAATTCAGTATAATGATTAAATTCAATTTTAAGTTTGCAATACTTTCTGGTGCATACCAGAGCCGCATGTTCCCCCTGAACGCACATCATCTGCCTCCTTGATTCTTCTTTGCATTGGACAAGCTTTTGGTCGCATTTTCTTTCCATTTCTAATACGATTTTGTCTGCCTGAAAGACCAAACCCATGAATCCCATGTTTCATGGCCTAGCATGTAGGGGAATTATAGGATGGGCAAACCTTTTCTTTTTCCATGTTAACAATCTCTAGCTTTTCCATTTCATACTTCTTCCGAATGTCATTAATAGCCTGTAGAAATCAGCTTCAATGGGAAAGTACTGCACAACTCATTGAGGATTCGTAAAAGGTAATGATAAATGATAGCACCTCATCATTTCTCTGAGATATTTCTTTCAAATGTCTTGATAGCTCCAATTGTTTGCTCTCCAGCAGCATATCATGCTGCTTCTTTGCTTTCGTAAGTTTGCTTTCAGCAGCAGTCAACGATGCCTGATTCTGCCACAATATACAAAACCTCAGAAACATATGAAAGTTGCAAGAATCCAAAAGGTTTTAACTTCGTTCAGACCTCAGTGATTTGATCTTCCAACTTCTTTTCTCTTTCCTTATATTGAACAATAAGCTGTTCCTTCTCCTCTAAGACACTATGGAGCTGGCAAACCTGTTTCTCCAATGAATCTAGCTGTTGCTCATGTTTCTCACTTTCCTTTCGCAAAGAATCTATTTCTTCTTCTTTTCTCTGTATTTCATCCTGTAACCTCTCTGCATTGTCTTTGTTTTCAATTTCTAATGCTGAAATTTTCAACAACAAATCTTGCTGCAAGATAGAAGAAAAGGATGGAGTATTAAAAGTGCATGCGCAGACATGACCTAAAAGAGAGAACGCAGTAGAAAAAGTCACAAACCATTTTATTCTCAGATGACCTCGATCCTTCTGACAAGGTGTCAATTTTCTCCTCTAATTTTGAAACCAACATCTCCGTTTCCTTCTTCTTTGACATCAGCATTTCAGCTTCAGACTCCAAACTTTGAATTCTTTCTTTTGCTGACTGACATTCTTCTGAAAGCTGTGCCATAATAGACTCTTGGGATTTCTGAAGTTCAATGATCTTATCATTTAACTCCTGGTTTACCAATTTCATGGCGTCTTTTTCTGACTTTACAGACAAAGACTGGTCATGGAGCTGATCATACTGCCTTTGGACATGCTTCACAGCAAGTTCTCTCTCCTGTTGGGCCAACTTAAAGCAACTATCATAGAGAGAGTTTAGCTGATCAAACTTGGTGGTAAAAGTCAAACTTTGTTTATCCAACTCAACCAATTGTGCAGCCAGTACATGAAGAAAACCTTCTAGGTTTTTAATCTCTTGGAGTGATATGGCCAATCTGTTAGCAAAATCATTGCTTCTCGATTGGTGGTCACTCTTTTCTTTCGCCAAGTTCTCTTGAGTGGTCATTAAACTATTAATTTTGTCTCCTTTCAATCTTAATTCATGGTTCATCTCTTCCAATTTTGAGTTTAGGTCCTCCGCAGCCAATCTATTAGCTGCTACAGTTGTTTCAAACTTCTTTAGCATGGCATCTGCATGCAAAACAAAAGAAAATGAAGAAGAACGCCTTTACAAGCAATGCACAGAATCTGAGACTGAGGTAGGACACAGCTCCTAAAACTAAAAGTCAATCAGCATACATGTATGAGATGCACTTTTCAACATCTGCAGAATTTGACATGAGCCACTACATTATGGATCATAGGCAACGTGGTCTCAATACATAATGTTTTATGAGCTAGGTATTTCTCCTCTTATTTTTTGTTGCCATTTTAAGATATTTTATGAACTATATAAAGAGATACATGTTCACTAGAAGTAGTAGAAATTCTGAAAATCCCAATGTGGGCGGAGTCTGCATCACTAGGAATACAAAAAATGCTATAGAGGCTCGTATCACTACTAGCATTGCAACTCCAGGGCAAGCAAACGCATGAGATAATGTAATATAAGTTCACTCGAGAAGATATGGGGTATAGTTGCCAATACCAAACTGAGAAGCTTCTAAAGGCACTAGAAAAGAATTTATATACAATGGAATTCATGAAACAGTTTAGGCCAAGAAACAAATGAAACAATAAACATTTCACTGCTCTAATTTCAGCCCTAAAAGAAACAAATTAAATTCAGAAAAGAACCCCACGATGTTGATTAGAGTGAGTTCAAAGATCCATAAATCAACAATTATACCAAAACTGAAAGCGAGTTCTAACCACTAAAAGAAAATCCACATGGTTGAAAAGGAACTCAACCCCGAGTTCACTAACAGTAATTTCATGTTTTCTTTTCCCACCTAAGTGACTAATCAGGAACAATGTTAATAATGGTCCGAAGGCAATCCAAGTCAGTAAGCATGTCCAAATTTAAATTAAAAAAATACACCAAGGAAGATAATGAAAATGAAGATAACATAATGCGAACGCAACATTATCTTCTATGCGACTAGTAGCAATTTCCTAATTCGATAGACAAATGGAAAATGAGATGTGTGCCTGATAAGCACCTTCTTACTCATTAAGGTGTGGCTGAACCACATTGTATGTGATTAAAAGGTGTTTGAAGCATAACCTTCCACTTTTCTTTTCCTCTTTGGGAAATAAACATATCAGAGAAAAAATTGTTCCACAATCAATGTTGTTTGTAAATTCATGTGCTTGAAGAGTTAATTGTTGAAGGGTGTAAATAGCAAGTCCAGAAAATGATCAGCCTGTTTTAACATCATGTACCTTTTTCTTCTATCAGACTGGTAGTTTGGCGTAGTTCTTCTATGTAGATCTTATTTCTTTCCTCCTTATTGATTTCAAGTTCCTGTAGTTCCCTTTCACCTACATACAAGATTCAAGAACATTATGAATCACGAATTGTAGTGCCAAGCAAACACAGCCTTGCGATGCTTTATCAGAAAATCAACAGTATGGTCCTGTTTGCTAATAGTAGCAGCAAACACACCATACACACGCACTGAAACAATCCTCATCTTGGAAACTGGAAAGCTGTTTGTGGAAAATGATAAAATTGTAAACCACTCACGAGTTCTAATAGTTTCCTCCGCAGAGCCTAATTTCACAGATAAATCATTCAGTTGTTGGTTCAAATAGTCAATGCCATTTGAGCTTGCAGACAGTTTGCCTTCAAAAAACTCCTTATCCTTTTCAGCTGTGGAAGCAGGTTAAAGGCAACTGTCACCATTAACGACAAAAACTATACAGAATTTGAAGACCTCTAACTTATAGAAATACCTACCATCCTGAACCTGACCGGCTAAGTGTTGTAAGGTCTCTGTCAATTGATCACACAGAGTCTTTGTTGAAGAAAATTTTGATTCCAATCCTTTCCACAGCTTCTCATCCTCTTTCTGCTTTACTTTAAGCTTTGCATTCTCATTAAACGCGTTTTGCAACTTATCCTCCAACACATGGATATGCTCCATTGATTTCTTCAGCTTGGTGTTCTATATAATGAGAATTCTCCATCAAAATCCGCATCCAGTTCAGTGTAATTAATTTACTTCAGTACGTTTTCCACAAAAAATAAAGTTTTATTTAATATGCGCTAACCTTAATTGTCATGGAGTGGACAGAATAACTAGACCTAATTTTGATAAAACAACGGTAATTTATATTAAATTAGAAGGTTAAGTTGAAGATATTAAAACTTTTCCTCGTATAAGCAATTATCGCAGAGAGATGCGTGTACATCATAGAAAACATGCATATATCAACAATGAAGCATGTGTGTACAAGCCAGTACACATCAATGTACATAAGTGCATATACTTGTACATGTAATTAACACATGTAAAGAGAGAGATCCGTGTACCGCCATCCCGAGATCTGTTTTGACGGAAGCCTGTTCTTTGACCAATTTCTCTGCAAACAAACAAATCCAAAACAGAAATCATCGCAAATGTTCAGGTTATTTCTCTAAGAGAACTAAAAATCAACAAAAACCTTCAATCAGAACCTGCAGTGATCTTCAAATTAGCGAAACTTCCCGATGTAGTCGAGTCCGTTGATGACCGCGAATTGAATGAGAAGTTCTTTGCGGATCCTGATAGCAATTTGAACTGATCCAAAGTCTTCATGCTTGGAAACCCTAATTTCTGCATCTCGAAATCGATAACCGATTGCATGTACGGGTAAGCCCTAGAAATTGTTATTGAATATCTCAATCTTTCTTGCTCGGTCTCTAAGTTTTGGAGTTTTCAGTTAGACGACTGAGAATGTTTTGGGCGCCAAATATCGGGGTATTTATAGGCCTCGCCTTGGTGCGTCAATGTGACGTTGGAGTTTAGACGGTTAAGAAGGGTCTTCTTGAGAACGGGAGAAGACCCTAAATTAGTTGGAACCTGCCTTCTGAATTACACGAAACTAATTAAGAGATAAAGTGTCAATGGCAAAACTTTAATTTTTTCTTTCTTTCAATTTTTTTGTATTGGTTGAGTATAATAAGAGGTGGTCCTTTTACATTATATAACAGCCATATAAAGTATAAACTACATTTTTTTAGATTTAAAGCTATTTATTTTATAAAATTACTGAACTGTAATTACTTATGTAATTGATTGTTTTATTTAAATCAAGCTAAGATGTCTATTGACGAGACCTTGTATGAAAGAATAAGATTCCTAGATTATTAGATAGATTTTTTAAAAATTTATTTAAAAATTAAAATGCTTTTTAAATCATATATTATAAGATTTTAATTTACACTTTCTATATTATTTTTATTGGCTAGAATTTATTTTAATATGAGTTATCATTGAAGAGTTCATTAGGTATTCCATGTGTTTTAATATTTCATTAAAATAAAAAGTATAACCCATCATTCATCATGACAAATATTTAAAACTCACATGTAATAAAAGAGAGGTTTTAATTTATTAACTTAAATGGTTTTTTTACATGCAATTGAGTATATAATTTCAAGAATATCTCATATTCTCTCTTACCTGTTTTTTCTTGAAAGATAAAAAACAGAACAAGTAGATGATGAATGTTGATTTTATTCTACAGGTTTGAAGATCAAGTCAGATAAAATTATTAATTTTTTAATTTTAATATTTTAATCTATTTATTTTTAGTGAAATTGCTGATAAATTTAATAATTCATCATACTCATATATATACAAAAAGAGGGGCTCAACATATAATTGAGCCTAGAAATTATATATTATCACCATAGACTTTATTTATTTGTTCAGAAAAAAAGACTTAGAAAAAACAAAAAAATGTTAATCCTTCAGACTTAGAAAAAACAAAAAATGTTAATCCTTCAATAGAGAAAGGCAAATGAACCTTTAGTGCAAAGTCATCGTATAAACATGATAAATGGTATTTACTTTTTGAGTGACAGATAAAATTCACGTGATTCATGTTTTACCATTCATATGTGGATAGCGTGCTATTGTACATTCTCAATTTATCCTTAGAATTAAAATAGTTAGGTGATTTAGTTAATTTGTTTATGCACCAATCCATGTTATTCACACTTGGACTTTATCTACCGTTTGGAAATGCGATTCAACCCGTATTTTTAAAAAATTTAATTTTTTTTATTTAAAATTAAAAAAAATAGTGTTTTTGGATCGTTTTGATGCGTTAATATTAAGAAAAAATTAAAATAAAAAAATATTATTTTAATACATTTACGAGTGAAAAATATTTTGAAAAACAATCATAACCACATTTTCAAATACACACTAAATAAACTAGCGATTGTCACATCCAACACAGGATTTAAGCCGTGAAAAAATATCATGACATGGTTGCTTTTCATACCTTGTTTTTTGATCAGTTTATTTTTATATTTTAAAAGTATTAAAAATATATTTTTTTTAGTATTTTCAGATATTTTTTAATTTAATTTGCTATTAAATTTGAAAAGAAAAACTTAATTTTTTTTATATGTTTCGAATATGAATATCTAAACATAGATAATGTGCGGTTCCAACTAGATCATCTTTTTATTATAAATACCAACCTCGTATCACCGTGAAGGGAAATTTGATCTTTTTCTAATAAAAATCATTTCTCTAAGTCTTCTTATTGTCACCCGGCACAACTCCAAAATCTCTATTTGCATGGACTTTGATCGCTTATCTGATATTTTATTCACTTACATGTTACTAGCACTGTTCACTCTTCCACACGTGTATTTCTCTCCTCTCACCCAGTGTTTCTAGTTGATCTTGCTTTTGTAGATCACAACATTAACTTTCTCACACACATACAAACACGTGGGTTTATAAGATTTTAATATAAAAAATGCGTGTAAATTATTTTTTTCTAAATAGATATATACGAGTAAATCAATGTGCATAAATAATAACTTCGCTTGCCAACCACATTTCCATTGAATGCCGGGCCTTGCCAACCACTCTCGCATTATTGGACTGCGACTACGGGTTTTTTGGCATTGAAAAGCTCAGCCCGGTCAACCACCTCGGCTTTTGCATTCATTTTTTTTTTCCGGTGGAGTTCTTGATTTCAATGTAGTCATTTATCACAGCCCAACCTAAAATAGTTAATGATACATTAATCAGGATCCATTACTCAAAACAGATGAGATTTTTTTTTTTGAAAGGTGTTGCGTTTTGCCAGCCAGTGGAGAAGTATGGTTTGGAATTGCATTTTAAATGTGTTTTTTAAAATTTTTAATTTTTTAAAAAATAATTAAATTAATATTTTTTAATGTTTTTTATTATTTTGATGTGATGATATAAAAAAATAAAAAATATATTATTTTAATATATTTTCAAATGAAAATCACTTTAAAAAACAACATTTATCACACTCTGAAATAGACTCTTAAGAAGACACCTACAATCTACTTACTTAGAAGTGACATATCTTGAAAATCACTTTTCAACTTTCATGTGTTTGTTTATCGTTATAAAAATTGATTAATAAAAATATTTTTCAGTCAAAATAAAATTTGGTTTAGTTTTCAATAAAATATTTTTCTTTTATTTTACGCGAAAAATACTTTCCAGAAGTTGAGAAAAATTAAAAAAAATATCTTGTTATTTGCTAATTATTTCAAATTTGATCATCAATATTTTGATTGCTATATATTTTGTTTTGAATATTTTTTTCAATGTTATCCCTTAGAATTTGATTTAATTTAATTTTTATATCAACTTTGGTCTTCATTCTTTTGATTGATATTTGTTTTTCTCTTATCCTTTTCTTAATTGAAATTTTTTGTCTATTAGATTTGGTCATTGTTATTTTAATTGCTATTTATTTTATTTTAAATAATTTATGAAGTTTATTTTTTTTCAATTTCTTTCTTTTTCAACTTTCTTATTAGTCAGATTCGATCTCCTTTTTTTTATTCTATTTTTTTTATTTAAGATAATTTGTAAAATTGAAAAAAAATTTAATTTCATCATTCTTTAACTTTTTTATCTATCAAATTTGATCCTTGTTCTTTTAATAAACTTGAAAAAAAATTAAACATTAATAAGTTAATTTTCAACTCATTTCTCATGACATAGCTAAATATTAGAAAGTATTTTTTAATTTATTTTTCATAACAATACCTAATATCAGCCCCGTTTGCTTTATGAAAATTATAGTTCTCATGGAAGTAGTTTACTTTAGTTTTGTTGTAATGTAATTGCAATGAATTTTCTATTGAA
>Ga0307515_10014249_pt1 | contig 14771 bp, 4 predicted proteins | sample 17_EM_MG_FD_194513 | JGI IMG/M metagenome (GOLD analysis project Ga0307515, IMG submission 194513) | Populus trichocarpa ectomycorrhiza microbial communities from riparian zone in the Pacific Northwest, United States - 17_EM | ecosystem: Host-associated > Plants > Roots > Unclassified | place... | reverse complement strand
CTTCGGATGCAATATGAAGCTGCTTAATGCTGGTGCCATTGTTGCCTGTCATTAACATGCATGCATGTCTTGCATGCGTTTTTGCTATGTTCTGCCTATCATTTCTATACCAAAAAAAATCCCGCGTTTTCGGTCCCAAGAGTAACAGATGAACAGGGTGAAAGACGAAAAACGTTAACAATTATTTTATTATTTCAAGTGTTCTGCTTTTTGGCGTATGGGGCATTAATTTCTTTAAAAAAAAAAAAAACTAAGATCCATGGTGAATTAACCAAGACCCCATAGAAACAGATTGCCATTCATCAATCATAGTAGTGTAATTACTATTTTGTATCCTTTCAATAAAAAACTATTGAGAGTAAAATAGTTTTTTTTTATTACGGTCCTTAATTTAGTTATTATAAGATTTATAAGAAAAAATCTAAAAATTATATATATTATCCTTAATAGAAAAAAAAAATTAAACATACATCAAGGGTCATACATCAAGGGTCTTTTTTGTCTTTTCAAATTAGATTTTTTTTTGTAATAAATAAGTTGACAAAGGATGATTTGGTCTTTTGAATAATATAAATATTATTAAAAGAAAAGTAGCTGGCATGTGCGACACATGCGATAGCGATTGGGCGGCATGGGCTGCATCATCCCATGTCCAAACGTTGCCTTCCGAGGTGGCTTTGAAAGTGTCCCACCATTCTCTTTACACCATCAGATTTATCAGTTTTACGAATAAGAATTTATGTCGGTATTTACACTAACCGTCTATCAGAAAAACACTCGTTGGTAATTTTTGGTGTATTGGTGAATCCGTCGTTAATAAATTTATCGATGGCTTTACAGACGGAACATGCACGCCAAAAAAATACCCGTTTTATTTCGTTGGTAATTCCCTCGGTACGATTTAGCATATCATTGATAGGAGAACCATATATAATTTCATCGGTGAGTTAACAGTTGCAGTGACATTTGCAGTAATTCTTTTTCAACTCTCTAGAATATACCAACAGATTGATTTCATCCCATTGTTTTTAGTTTTAAATTTGGTCCCTTAAGCCTTGATTGTTTTAAATAAATAAAATTAAAGTTTATTTTGCAAAACTAAGCACCAACCAGGCGTTGAAAGTTTTCCTCAATATACGAAACCCTCATATCCAGTCAACCAAAAAACATTGTTAGGTCCTTAATTTTCACAATTTGCACACTACATTTTTTTAATCAATCTTTTTTTTAACATTTTCTTAATTTTTCCTTCGGGTTTAGGTTTGGAAGATTAAATCGAGTTGACTTGGATAGTTTTTTATTTAGATTTTTTTCTATCTTTTTTATTTTCTTTTATTTTATCCTTCAATGTTAGATTTTTTTTAATTGTTTTTTTCAATTTCATCCTTCAATATTTTATTGATTTTGAATTGAGATTCATAATTTGTTTTGATTTACTTTATATATAGTTATCGTGATCTTAAACAAACATTCCAACATTTGATTAGTTTTTAATTTTGCGAGCGTATGTTTTTGTTACCATATAATTAAATAAAAAATAGTTTCACAAAATATATAAAATAAGATCTTACAGGTTAACCCGAGTTGTCTTGAGTTTTTTTTTTCATGTTGATTTTTTTTATTTCATCCTTCGCATTAGGTTGGGATCGAATTGAGCTTTATAATCTTTTTTATTTTCTTTCTATATAGTTATCTCGTTCTCATACCTCGAGTTACGAGTCTCGCAGGTTTGTCGGGGTTGACCTACATCACATTTAAAAAAAATATATTTTTTTCCCAAATTTTTTTCCTTTGACAATGTGTTGATTGAGAATTGGATTTCATAGTTTGGTTTGATATGTTTTTTTATAAAATTACTACTATTTCATGATTTAGATCACAAATTTTACAAATTAATTAAAGATATTTTGAATCAATTTAATATATTATCATCTTAATATCTAAATAAAAAAAAAACTTTTAATATATCATCAACTTAATAGCTAAAACAATATCACTCAATATGCATCGGTTTTCGCATTTATGATTTTTTTTCTTTTTAAAAATACGTCTACAATGCCTTCATATTTTCTTAAGTTAAAAAAAATGATCCAATCGTTGCATGGCACGGGTCAAGGATCAGTACGATACTATGCAACGAAGAAAGAAGTTGAAGCCCCCAGTTTCAAAGAATTGGTGTTCAATACTGTCTTCCAAGTTGAAATCCTGCCATGAATGGGGCAGCAAGGTGACTCCAAGTTGGTGAAAACTAATAAGGAAAAGCAAATATCTAGCTGGTCATAATTTCAGTCTTGTTGATTTACCATCTGCCTGCCACCATAGTCAATAAAGCTGGATTAGGGCACTCAGTGAAAGAGAGGGAAAGTGACTGCTTGGTGGGAGGACATTTCAAGCAGGCCTGCTTGGAAGAAATTGATTGATCTTTCTGGTTACTAGCTACCTACTTAAGTTAGGCATTGAAAAGTCTTGCAGGAACTTGAAATTCATTCCTTTGAAAAAAAACAATAATTATAAAGATAAAATCTGTAGCTTCTTGCCCTGTACATGAAATCCACCATTGGAAGTTTGGAACTCCCTGCCCTTCTTCTACAATAGCAGCGCATTGAACAGATGAGTTGAAATCTATCGCAGAGGAGGTCACTGATGGAGGGTGGGGTCAAGAACATGTGCTCATGCACTTGAAGGACACGAGCAATGCCCCTAATCCAGGCACAGAAAAGCCATGCATTACTTGTATAGAAGTAGAAGATGTATGCATAAAGTTAGCTCAGCCCCACATGCTCAAAAGTCACCATTCATGGTCCCGGACAAAAAGCCAGGTCAAAATCAATGCATATGATCCAGACAATTTTGACTGTCAAACTCACTCTTTTTGGGATAACTTTAAATGTCATCACGAGAACTTTGTGCTTCTGGGATTTGAAATGACTGTCCTCTTCATCTCTGCTGTGGATTTATGAGCTTGATCAATTGAGCAGGAAGAGATCATGCCAGTGGAGAAAGCAGCAATTGTGAATAGCTAGGAAGTATGGACACGAATACGAGATTGCCCCTCAAGGTTGGTTCTGAGCGCTCACACCGACACCAAGACCGCTATTGCCAACCTCTAGGCCGAACAGGCTCCTAATTTCGAGCCTAATGGGCTCCACTTTTTAGCTCCTTGTTGACAAAAATAATTCCATTGAATTGCAGCAGCGGAAATAATCTAGAACTGAATAAATCCAAGGCATTTTAGGAGATGGTCTGTATGGATCAGTTGAAGGCACTAGTGGCTACATCTCCAGCTGCAGTAAGAGATTTTTATGGGGTCACATCCTCATGGATGGAGGCAGACATGAAGGGCAAGTGCTATCTTAGCTCTATAATTTTCGAATGCCACTTGTCTTTGGGTCAGTAGTACCAAGAGCAGTTTGAACAAAGGAATCTTAAAAGGCAAGTAATAAGAATCTATTCCACTCAACAAAAGTGAAAAAGAGAAGGCAGAGCTAAAGGCATCAATTTAGTACTGGAGAACTTGCCATTTCCCCTGGAGCTTGATTTGAAGTAAGTTTAAAGATTTCATGCGAGTTTTCAGTTGGAACTTCAGCTTCGAAAGACTTGCGAGCTGTTTTTTGTTTCCAATTTTGAGTATTGGGACAACTTGATGAGGCAATCATAAAGAAATCAACAAGAAACATGATGTCGATCAATTACAAAGAGTATATACCCTACACTCTGGAAAATGGAAAATGGAAAATGGAAAATGGAAACTGGAGAAGGGTATTCTCAGGCCAGTGGCCGTTAACAGGGCCTTTGGAAGAATCAATGCAGTCTCAAACTAGGCAGGTGAATCTTCATTTGATTTGCAAATGCATAATCCAGTGCATTGCAAAATCATGCGAGGTGAAAATGAAAACTGCTAAACTTATTGAACAATAAGTATAAGAAATCTTGAGACACCATGAAACAAAGGACCCGATCAGATTAATCATGATTTGCAGACACGTTAATTCCTCAATTTCTCACAATTCAGATTTTTGGAAGTTGGAAAATATTAGCTTAACAGATAACTACTACCTGCACAAAAACCATCAGTAAAAGCATGAAGTCAAATATAGAATATAGGTCATCACTTTGTGTCACATGAACATAGCATCGTCTTCAATGAAAACAAGCTTTTTCCCAGTAGAAACATTTTACAAATGAAAGATCAATCAGAAACAATTTTGCAAGTGGGGAAGAGAAAAAATTTCCTAGGCTGCATTAAAGCTTACATTAAAGGTACAATGCCTTATGCCTCATGAAATATACATAATTATCCAACAATTGAGCACAATAACAAGAAGCATACCATTTAGTTAAGGTCTTTTGAAACATAGCATGGCATGCAAAGATGCCCCAATGATACTATTCTCCACAAGGATAACAGTATTTTGTTCTTCTTGTTCTGCCTATGCTACTCCTTATAATCAGGATCTTGTTTGCCAAAGATCAGTGGGAATTCATCGTATTTGTCAGAGAAACCATGTTTCTCAGCCATGCCCTTCAGAGACTCATAGATTTGGTACATTGTAGGTCTATCCTTGGGCCTGGAAACAACACAGCTCCAAGCAACCTTCAAGAACTGCATAATTTCATCATCATGACCTTTCCCAACTAGAGCTTTGTCAATGGCATCTGTGCTTCGACCAATGCTCGCCAATTGATTAACCCAATCCACCAAATTCCCTTTGAATCCTTCCTCAGCATTACTGACATCTAAAGGTTTTTGTCCACTGACCAACTCCAAAAGCACAACACCAAAGCCATAAACATCACCTTTCAACGATGCAACCATAGTGCTGGAATACTCAGGAGCAACATATCCAAACTCCCCCAGATCTCCATGGACAAAAGAACTATCATTAGAATCAGGAGAACTAATCAACCTTGCCAACCCAAAGTCAGTAATCCTTGCATCAAAATCATCATCAAGAAGTATCACGTTGGAACTAATATACTGGTGAATATATGGTGGATGGCACCCATGGTGAAGCCAAGCAAGCCCTCTTGCCGCCCCAACACCAACCCTCACCCTCGTAGGCCAATCCAAAACACTAGTTTGACCAATGCCAAATCCACTCCCATGCAATTGAGAATACAAAGTCCCGTTAGGCATATGCTTATATACCAAAAGCTTTTCCACCTCAACAACACAAAAACCCAACAATGGTACCAAATTCGGATGCCTAAGCTGCCCTAACCTATTCATTTCACCCCTAAATTGCTTCTCACCAAGCTTACAAGTATTAAGCCTCTTAATAGCAAGACTAGATCCATCAGGCAAATCCGCCTGGTACGAAACCCCAGTCCTCGTCGAAATCACAACATTCTCAAAATCAAAACTATTAGTAGCAGCCAAAATATCAGCCAACTTGATCTTAACAATAGGTTTTTGAAACAATGTCACTTGAACCAGCTTATGTGACCTCAATAACCCAATCCAACTAGAATCATCACCCTTACCAACACTTCCGCCGACGCCGCCACTGCCACCACCGCTTTTTCCCCTAACAAACAACCACCACCAAATCACAAACCCCAAAATCAAAGACCCACCAGCACCAATAACCCCAGCAACAATTATAATGCCAAGACTCTTACTACTCAACCCACCACACTTCCCTAGAGGCTTACCGCACAACCCTTCATTCCCATCAAACGCATCCTTCGGAAAAACCCCCAACTCCTCCGGTATCGAACCGGTCAGATCATTAGAAGCAACTGAAAACCTTTTCAACCGGTCAAGACGACCAAAACCATAAGGAATCGAACCAGTCAGCTTATTTCCACTCAAAATCAAACTATTCAAGAACTTACAATTCACAATCTCTGGTGGGATCGGACCTGAAAACTTGTTCCCGGAGAGATCAAGAGTGACTACATAAGGCAACCAGTTACAAATCTCAGGTGGGATCGGCCCAGAAAGATCATTGTTTGAAAGATCCAGCGTTGTTAAGCTATGACAGTACTTGAGAGACTCCGGTAACTTGCCTGAGAGCTGAAACAGCGGCAATTGAAGACTGATGATTCGGTTCTCCTTCTCGTTCCAGCAAGAAACACCGTTGAGCTTACAAATGTAAGCAACAGAGTTGTTGTTGAAATCCCAAGAAGTGAGTCGACCCAGAGGGTCTGTAAAGGAGTTCTTGACTCCTTCAAGGCAGGTGACATCATCTTCTATGGCGAAAGAGAAGGCAAAGAGGGAGAATAGTAAAGAGAAGGAAATGAGGGTATTCTTCTTCATCATTTCTTGAGATTGGAATCTTGAGGTTTGTAGAGAGAGAGTTAGGGTTTGTTAGTCAGAGAAGAGGAAGAGGAAGAGGAAGAGGGAGACGATGGGTGGCCATTGATCGAGAAGGAGGGATGCATGGTGTTTGCATTTTAACAAAGACAACCTAAGTAAATAAATAAATAAATCTCTGTAATAATCACATGAAATATTTGATAAACAACTCTTGAGTCCCTATATTTTTAACATTATTAATATAAAGATGCGACCGAAATACAAGTTTGCTAAAATTTAATTTTTTTATTTAAAATAATTTTTTTTATTTTTTTAAATTGTTTTAAAGTTCTAATATTAAAAATAAATTTTTAAAAAATTGTTATTTTAATATATTTTTAAACAAAAAAATAATTTAAAAAATAACTCTAACTTCAAAATCCGTGTTTGGAAATGTGGTTGTGATTGTCTTTTAAAGTGTTTTTCACTTAAAAATATATTAAAATAATATTTTTTTAATTTTTAAAAATTATTTTTAATATTAACATACTAAAATAATATCAAGGCTAATTTTTCTGTGCCAAAATCAAGTCCATTTCTAGGTCCACTCAGAAACATTATAAAAGGATTTTACTATAAAAAAAAAAAAGCACCTCTTATATATTTTGTTGTGGATAATCATGATAAATTTTTTTATTTTTATATAATGATGTTTTTTATTTTTGTAAACCCTCAATCTAAAACTTTAAAAAAATTATTAAAAATATTATGATAAACTTAAATAAGTTTTAATCAAACATAATAATAATTGCACATCATTTAGTACAAAATTAATGAATTTTTGTCGAATGGTGCTAAATTGTAACAACCCGGCTTAACCTGTCATATATTATCTGTTTTTCACCTTATCACTATTATGATTTTGTTCCCGGTGATGCGAGCTCATTTCTGAGTCTGACATCCCAAAACGTGTATGACAAGTTAACAACCAGCACTCTTAATAAGACTAGTTACTATTCTCTCATCCACCGATATGGGATATTACATAAATCTTGACGAAAAGAAATAAATAATAAAAAAATATGTTATAAATTGAGGTGAAGCTTTTCCAAATATCAGTTGAGGAATACATATAAATTTAGTAGGTTGACAGTATAAAATAATACTGGTGGCCGAGAAATTGACTTAAAATAACAAAGAAACATTGACTAGTGGCAAGATCATAAATCAAGTAAAAAATTTATCTCCCACTAGAAATAGAGGTTGGCGACCATTATTGGAAGGAAAAAAGCATTGTCTTTTTCTTATATTTTTACTCAAATCTTCTGTAAAGATAGGGTTTTGGGATATTGTAGGTGGAATTAATAAGGAAAAAACACTTTAAATCAAGAATTTAAGAGGGTTGTAGGAGATGAAAAGTTGAGAGTTAGTGAGATAAGAACAAGGGCTTTCTGGAGAATGAAGAATAATTAGAAGAGAAGCTTGCAAAGGAAGTGATAAATTGGTTTCAAAATTTACTCTATTTAATTATTATTTTTGAAGTATGGATATGTGTGGGGAAAGAAATCTCTAATTTCTCTTCTAAAGTTCGAGCAAAATTCAGGGAAAAGAGAAATTAATTGCAAATGGGTTAATTTGCATAAAATGATTGTTAATTAGAGTGAAATGATGGAAAGAATCAACTTACAAATCAATGGGAAGTTAGCATCTTAAGCCAGCCATATATGAAATTTTGATTATATAAAATACTTGATTTAAAAAAAGGAATGATTTAATTAGAATTGCAATAGTTCTTTGTTAATATGGAAAATTCAGGAATTAAAATAGCTATAAAATTTATATAAAGGAAAAAATGTGTGTTATATGTGTATCTCATGGAAGAATAAAAAAATTAAATATGAGATGAAATAGTATGGAATAGATAGTTAAAAGGAAAAATATTGAAAGTACAATATGTTGGAATCAAAGAGAATAATTATAATAAAGAAATGTTAAGTGAGAATAGAATTTTGTTATATGAATGTAGACTTATGATATGACGTGGATGATATACTAATTATAGCATTTCTTTTCAAATTAAAAGAAGCACTAGAGCTAAACTTCCGCAGAAGGAGCTCACCTAACAAGAAGAGTAGGTAGGTGCTCGACACCTTATTCTTATTAAAATATCATACATGTTGTATTATATGTTTGAAATGTGAATAAACAAATTATATACTACAATTTGAATAATGTGTTAAGTGTTTGAATTAGAAATAAATGGAAGGATTGTTCGGTATTACAGTCGACTATTTGGATTGAAGCTATGGATATGGATGTGTGAATTAGTCGGTCATTTGGACAGAAACTATGAATATAAATGTGTGAATTAGTCGGGCATTTAGACAAAAATTGATGTGGATTGTGGGTATCATAATTTGCTATTTGGATAAAGACTATGGATTCATATGTTTGAATTGGTTGGTTGTTTGGACAAAAAATAATATGAAACATTTGGTATCATAGTTGGCTATTTGAACTAAGGCTATATATACAAATATGTAATTTATTCGACCATCTAGACAAAGACAAACGAGGAATGGATTGTGCTGTGGTTAGCCATGTTAATGATGACTTGCCTCAAGTAATATAGATGGAATAAGTAAGAAGTATGCCATGAAAAATCTATTTTGTTTAGGGATTAATTATTTTTTTTTTAGTTTAACGTGGGTGTCCGAGCCAGCTTGCGCGCACCTCGACTAATCCCACGGGCCCTGAAGTTAACGACCATGTAAGCCTCCAGTGGCCATCATATGAGCAACCACAGGGCTCGAACATGAGACCACAGAGGAAGGAAACCTCTTGGTCCCAAGCTCTTACCACTGGGTACCCCTGTTTAGGGATTAATTTGATCATATTGATGATTATGTTAAAATAAAATGGTTACGATGAGCAAACTGAGTTTATTCCTTTTCCACGATGTGTTTGATTTAGTTTTGTAAGAGACTGAGACAATTAATGAACCCAGAAAATTGGGATAAAATCCCAGAAGAAATTGGTTGTGAGCAACCACAAAATCAAGTCTAGTGAGACATCAATCAAAACTCAACAGTTCATCAGACAGTGTGGGCAAAAAGTTGTTTTTTCACAAAGGTAGCTAAGCATAATGAAAAGCTAATCTGACAAGTGCACCTCAAAGTAAAATGATAAGAACGAAACAGCTTTAGCAGCAGGTTGTAGAATTTGTTTTAGCAGATCTGTAAGCTCAGCAGAAGAAAGACAAAGTAAAATGACAATAAGTTTAATTAAGACAAATAAAAAGCTTAGTAATATGTTTTGATTACTGATTTAGAGCGTGTTTGGCAGTGTAGTTGCGGGTGCTTTTCAAATAACTTTTCGTGCCAAAATACATGTCAATGATGTTTTTTTATTTTTTAAAAATTATTTTTGACATCAGCACATCAAAACGATCCAAAACGTACAAACCATATTAAATTTTAGTAAAAAAAAAAATTTCAAATTTTTTAGGAACACGGGTTGAACCGCGTTCCCAAACTCTTCCTTAAAACCAATGACAGCAATGTAAAAGAACAAAATTGATGTAGGGAGGCGATGGAAACACATGACAAAAAAAAATTACCTGGAAAAAAGGTTATAACACCTTTAGCAGCAGATTTATCAAAGTAAAGGATTTTATCCATGCTAAGAAGCAACATTGTCTTGCTAAAACAAAGCTCCACTAAAAAATGGTTGTTCATATAATGGTCACTGGAGGCTTACATGGTTGTTAACTTCAGGGCCCGTGGGATTAGTCGAGATGCGTGCAAGCTGGCCCGGACATCTACATTAAAAAAAAAAAAAAATAAAGCTCCACTGGAAAATAATGCAGGGGAAGGAAAAAGGTTTGTTGTCTTAGTTTTGCTGTGAAGGAGAGGGAGATGAGAGTAAAAATAAAAAATTGAAAGCATATTGGGTTTGTATAAAGCCACATTATTATTTTTCTTATAATGAAAAATATTAATATTAAAAATATTATCTTTTGTGTTATAAATATTATTATTTTTATAATAATTAATATTATTAATAAAATAATTACTAAATTAGAAAAAAATTATTCTTAGCATGGAAAAACAACAATAGATTTGATTTGAAAGGTAAAATTAAAAATTACTACTACTACTATTATTATTATCAATAATAAATTTTAAAAAACTGTTATTAATATCGAAAAAAAACCACGTGGAAACACGTGGTGCTTGGGCTCCTGTCTCAGTGCTAGGCATATCCCAGCGCACACGTGGTGCTTGGACTGCGCCAAGCCCCAACTATCTTTGGGTCCCGCATGCTGCAGAACCCAAAATAGACTTGGGTCATGTTATACACGACCCAGATAGCCTTAGGTTCTGACAGCATCAAGATTTAATTTTTTTATAAAAATAAAAAATAAATCTGCGGTGTAGCGCAGATCATGAAACTAATGGAAAAACATAGTACAATTAAAAAGCATTAAGGAATCTACATATGAGGGTAGAATTCTAGATGAGCAAGCAAACTAAAAGGGGGAAAACACCTTTTCAATGACAACCAAAAATCAAATATATACAAGAGGTTCACGAGGTAAAGTGTCATTGAGGTTTAGCTGCTTCCATAGTTTTTGAAAAAAAAGATAAATGATGAAAAGAGCAACCTTTGGGAAGAGTGCTAATAATAAGAAAATATATCAGATAATAAGAAAAAAGTATGCCTTGTATGTTCGAATCAAAGCGAGGTCAATCGAAGATAAGGGCAAAGAAGTGAACAACGGGCCAAAGCAACTAGCGTTCCAAATCTGTGAAAAAGGAAAAACATATCAGTGAGGGGTAGCAAAGCATGTGAAACGTAAGAGACAGACACGTTGTTCAAGCAAAGGTGACCGTGACGAAAGCCAAAGGAGCTAATTGCCACCTGACCGACAAATCAAGTCATAAGAAGCCAACAAACTGCAGAAAAACAGTGAAGCAACTATGAAACGAAAAAAAAAAGGGAAAAGAATCTCAAGACCTGAAACCAAGCGTAAAAACACACCATGGCTGACTGTAGTGACCTTATTGGAAAAAAGCAGCGTAATGCCTCTCAACAGAACAATGCAATGATCTGGAAAATGCAAAAAGTAATAGATCAAACTCATAATGTTAAGCTGCGATACAGTATGGCAAGTATGAAATCCGCAATGTGGGAACAACCAACAAGAAATTAATGGAGAAGGTAGTGAAAGACATGGAGGTTTGATTTTATATAGGCTCAACAATATGAAGATATGGAAGTCAAGCAACCAGATGCTAATTTGTTCTTGACGGTAATTGGAGTTTTGGATGGAAGATGTAAACAAACATAAGACATGGACTTGGCTGAGACAACTTCGGCAACAATCTAATCTTCCATGGCTGGTTTTTGGGGACCTTAATGAAATTCTGTATCTGCAAGAGAAGAAAGGAGGGCAGCTTCGAGAATCAAAATTTATTCAAGTTTTCCATTATGTCTTGCATGATTGTAAATTGCATGATATTGGCTTTACTGCTTTTCGTTTTACATGGACTAATGGAAGGGTAGGAACTCAAGATGTGTAGGAAGTAGGAACGGTTGGACAGATTTTTAGGTGATGAGAATTGGAATGATCTCTTCTCAATCTGTCAAGAATCTAAGACTTCAGAAATTAGATCAGGCACCTATTGTTCTACGTTGAGATCAGTGATCAAGCTTCCTCACTGCACAGTAGGAAATTACCCAAACTATACTTGGATATTTAGTATTTGTTAAGGCACGACATTTTCTGTTTAAAGGCGCAAGATGGAGAGTGAGCAAGGGGGAGTCCATAAAGGTTTGGAACGATGCATGGTTGCCACAACAGAACGGTTTCAAGATTTGGACTCCTCCAAAAGTACTGGCTGAAGATGCAACCGTGAGGGATTTAACGGCTGATAATGGTATGGAGTGGAATAATGATCTTGTTGACAGCATCTTCCTCCCTTTTCAGGGATCATAAATTGAATTTATATCCAAGGAGGCCTCCTGACAAAATTGTTTGACTTTACATGAAGAATGTAGTTTTTACAGGTAAGAATGCCTACAATATGCTAGTGAAGCAGAATAGTAGATGGGCGACGCACATCCCTCCTAAAATCAGACACTTCCTGTGGAGGGCTTTGAAAAATAGCTCTTCTATTCGATCAAATCTTCTTACAAGAGAGGCAGTTGTAGATATAACTTGTGGTCTTTGTGACATTGACCACATGCTAAATCCTTGTGGTTCGCTAGTCCTTTATTGCGTATCAAACTGGATGATGGTTCTTGAAGTTCTTGAGTAAGATACGTCAGTTGGGGAAATTGCAGCAGTGGTCGCATGGACAATTTGGAAATCTCGTAATAAGCAGTGTTAATTTCGAGCATCAATAGATCCTTCATCCTATCAATCTTATGAGAACTAGCTCAGACCTGTTGATCTTGTACCAGTTTAAAGAGTCTACAGATAGTGTTCAGATCGACCACAATTTCCCATTAATGCATGCACTGCTTCTCGAGGCTCCTACAAGCTTCATTCTGATGATGTTGTTTGGGAGAATGGCAATAAAGGATTTGGAATAGTCATCAGAAATGATCGTGGTGATATTATGGTGTCTGCATATGAAAAGCTCTCTTCTACTTCCTGCAGCGGTGGCTATGTTTTTTAGAGTGTCATGGTGGTTATGGTGTAAAATGTTATTTGCTTGAAAATATATTAAATAATATTTTTTTTATTTTTAAAAAATTATTTTTGACATTAGCATATTAAAAAAATTTAAAAACAAAAAAAAATAATTTTAAATAAAAAAATTTAAATTTTTAAAAAATACGATTTCAACTATATTCTCAAACATTATCTTAGTCACTCTTTGTTTATGTGACTAGCCTGTGTTTTTTAAAAGAATTGATTATTTTTTTGAAGTTGTTTTGGTATATTAATATTAAAATTTTATTTTTTTTAAAAAATTATTTTAATATATTTTCAAGTAAAAAAAATATATTTTAAAAATCAATTATTATTAATATTAAACACCACGCAATGCATTTGTTTTTATGTTTCAAGAGATAAGGTTTTCCCTCGAACTTATAAATTCATTACTAATCTCTTACAACTCCAACAAAGTTGAGCCTCGGACCTTTCCTATTTTTTTAGTTTAATGTAGGTGTTCGGGCCAGTTTATTTGTATCTCGACTAATACCACGAGCCCTGAAGTTAACGACCATGTAAGCCTCCAGTGGCCATCATATGAGCAACCACATGGCTTGAACCTGAGACCACAAAAAGAGCAAATCTCTTAATCCCAAGCTCTTACCACTGAGCCACCACCTACATGGTTATCGAAGGCATTATAGATCTTAGCAAATCTTTTTTTTTCTTTTTTCTTTTTATCTTTCCGCTTGTGTTATACTCCGAGAACTGGTAATAAACTAGCCCGTGGTTTAGCTCGATTATCATAATCATGATTAATGATGACAAACGAGCCCAGCTAATAACATCTGTTGCTCACTTACTTGTTTCTAATTATAATTAATTCAAGGTTTTGGTCATTTTTTTTTTTTATGGATTTTGATCATTATCATTGTATATATGATGCAATTCATTTTTACAAGGATTATATCTACGAATTGCTATATAAAAAAAATGAGGCTAGCATTTGTGCTTTTGACTACATGAGGCTAGGAGCTTCGAACATGAAAATCTGTTTGGAAGTGTGGTTGTGGTTGTTTTTAAAGTGATTTTTACTTATAAATATATTAAAATAATATATTTTTTATTTTTTAAAAATTATTTTTAAAATAAGCATATCAAAATGATCTAAAAACACAAAAAAATATTAATTTGAAGTAAAAAAAATAATTTTAAATTTTTTTAAAAACACTTTTAAAACGCAAAAACAAACAGGACGTTAAGACTTAAAGAATGAAGTGTCTTCCATGGTGACACTATTTTTTTTCTCCTCAATTTCTTCAAAATTCTTCAAAATGACATTTGGGATCGATTTGAGCATGACCATGGCCTTGCTTACATGTTTTTTAATTGTAATTACACGATGCTTTCAAAAGCTAGATAGTTTAAGAAATTCTTGTGAGATTAGTTGAGTATTAGCCAGCTGTCTTGTGCTTTGCTGTAGGACATAGTAATTTTTTTTTCAACAACTAAAAATAAAATAAAATACAGACGTGATCGTAACAACATAAAAAAATATTTCGTGTCAAGCAAATTTAATGCATTTGTTTAATTTTTAGACTATTATATTGAATCGTTAATGACAAACATGTGTTAACTGTAAAATTCACAAACTAGATCATGTTAATTCGATTGGTCAATTGTCTTCTTCTTCATGCTTTCCCAACTTCTCTTTCATGTTAGGTTTTTATTTAGTTTGGTCGGGATGAAAAGTGAGACTAAGTTAACGAGCTATTAAAGAATTAGAAACTAAATTAAAAAAAAATTAATTAAACTTGGGTGGAATAAAATTCATGACTCAATAAAAAAGTTAGTATTTATTGG
>Ga0307515_10014248_pt1 | contig 14771 bp, 13 predicted proteins | sample 17_EM_MG_FD_194513 | JGI IMG/M metagenome (GOLD analysis project Ga0307515, IMG submission 194513) | Populus trichocarpa ectomycorrhiza microbial communities from riparian zone in the Pacific Northwest, United States - 17_EM | ecosystem: Host-associated > Plants > Roots > Unclassified | place... | reverse complement strand
AGATATTGACCGCCTTGTGATACCACATCAGGGATCCCAAACCATTCGAATGCACTATCAAGCCTCGTTCTGAAGGCGCTATAAAGCTGGTGAAGGAAGCCGGTGACAGGATGAATTATAAGCGGGTATAGGTTCGTGTATGATTATTTAAGTTGAATGCTGGCAGTGTAGGAATCATTTTTGGCTCAAATCTGTTCTACCTGCTCGTACACATCACGTACGATGGTCTACGGGTTGTAGTATGACGAGGCGGGAAGTACATGTCATGAAAACGGTGATCCTACCAATGCCAACATGTTGCGCGCCGACAATAATGTATCATGACGGGCTCTCAATCTGACAGCCTCCTCCTCGAAAGACCAGGATTTCTGGACATCAATCCTCTTTTCATCCCGCTCAATCTCCCCATCCAGGATAGTCAAATAAGTAGAGATATCATTTCTTGGCCAGCCTGCTATCTCCTCGGTCGCCTCCATCAACTGGGCTTTAACCTCCTCCGACAAGTCGGGGTATTTCATCCACAGGATAGCCACCCATTGGGTAAACGCGCCCGAGTCACAGTGACGCACGCGTAGGTACGGGATTATCGTGGGGTCCCCGAAGCATCGATACAACGAGCGAGGGAGGCTGCCGCCCAGACTACCGATGATTCGGAGAATATCCCATCGTTCTGCCGGGATGTGTTCCCTCCAAAAGGGCGAATGTAGAAGCCCCATCAGCGTTGTGACCAAAGCCTCCGCTAGCACTGGGTTTAGGTTCTTGTCCCACGATTCCCTCGCGGAAACGGACCACCCGGACACGAGTGTAGTGGCCTGCTCCTCGCTGAACATTTTGTTCGGGTCGAAGAACTGTGCGTCCAGGTGGCGAAGGAAGGCGACGGTGGCGCGTCGAAGCCGGTAGGGTGCCTCCTTCCCTAGGGCGCGACAGATCCCGTCGAAGAACAGTGGTTCCGTGAAGTCGACCTTTTCCAACCCACCACCGAGTTCATCCGCAGTAGCCCCGGCGAGGGCCAGCATTATACGCTCGATCGGCTCATCTCGAACAAGACCACTTTCTCGCTCCAAGAGGCTGTGTCTGAGGAAGCGCACGAGCTCCGCTGGGTCTCCGGTGGATGGCGGTTCCATGTGCCACTTAAAAGCCCCGAACATCAGCAGTTCCGCGGGACCCCAGAGCCACTTGTACAATTCTACAGTCCCCATGACCATGCGGAAGATTTTGTAGCTCTCAACGCAGAGCATCTCCTGCTTCATGGGTGCCATGAACTCCAGTGCCGCGATGGCGCGCTGCCTCTCTGTGATCGAAGATCCCGGTGCAAGCGATGCCTCGATGCTCCGATAAACCTGACGTATAATGTCCTCGATTTCCGGACTAAGGCGAGTCAGCGCCGGGCTTGGGGGTTAAGATGGATCACTGACCTCTTGTCTTTGATCAACATCCCCTCGTCGAGCTCCGGGAGATTTCCGACGATCATGTTGACGATGAGAAGACAGTCCGCAAATACCCGAGGCGGGAGAGAATCCTTCGAAAATGAGTGGAGAACGAACCCGGAGACATCCTTTGCCAGGGGTTCCTTGGTTTTGAGGGAAATCCAGGCACGACATCGGATGATGTGGCTCAACCGGCAGTAGTGAGAGTCGCTGAACGCGAACTCGCCCCACGGAATGTCCTTGCTCCCCGGGTTGGAGACAGCATCGAGGATTTGAAGTGTCGACGCCAGTTCATGATCTTTTTTGGATTGGTATCCGAGTAGTAGCGGCTGGAGTGATGTGGCAACGATGTGGGTAGTATCGGTGGCACCTACACAAAGACGCTGCACGCACAGGTAAAGGAGCGCACTTGCGCTACTGTATGCTTGCTCCCTCATCCCGTGCCTGACGGACGCCCTTCCGTCTTTCAAGAGTTCAAACGACCTGCGCAAGCTGTGGCATACTTCAAGGAGCGGTACCCTTCGAACATTTAACGTCCAGTTAACTTCAGGAATGAACCCCGTCACAGCCACGATTGCTTCCGACCCACTGGCGAACCGAAACATTGTCGATATGCAGTTTGTGTCGGACGTGTGGGTGCCTTCGTCTTCTTCCAGATCGACCACCGTCAGGGCTAACGTCAAGACATCATGCGGTGCGTGGGGTTCCAATGTGAGTTCCTCAGTTGCCGTGACGAAGGATTCGTTCAGCTTCCTGAAATTAACCATCCCGGATAACTGACCCCGGCGTTTTCGAAGCCACCGGTGTTGAGATTTCCTCGCCAGGGAAACGATGTGGCGTAGAACGACGGATACCGGTGTTTGGAACGGGCATGTCTTCCAGACCGTCGCGGCGAACACGATCGACAGGTAGAAAAGGAGACCGAAAACGGTGAAGGTGGCGATAACGGTTGAGACAGTCCGACTGAGGTCCCACAAATATCGGGCCAAAGCGTATCCCAGGAGGAGAAGCGAGACCTGCATGACGAACGGGAGACACTCCATGATCATCTTGAAACGCCAGGTAATCATCCCCCTCATCTTGAGCTCCCGGTGGCGGCTGCGGTCGATCAAGGATCCTTCGACGTGGAGATTGAGCCACTGCTTGCCGAGCATCGCCAGGAATGCAGCGAGTAGTGCGCTCATCAGGGACCCGAAGAGGATGGACTGAACCTGAACCGCAGACGCCTTTGGACCCGGTGCCACTGGAATACCGGATTGATTTGGAATCCCGGAGGTGGCGTTCAGCAACATCGTCAGGGCGGTGAAGCTCATCTCGTTGTAATCCGGTCGCAGTTCTTGTTGAATATCGATGATGAATGCCGACGCCACCGCGGAGAACAGACCAGCCTGCTTCCTCATCAGCCCGGGCAACCGGCGTCATTGGAACCGACTCACGAATATCAAGGTTGTGTTGAGGTCGTCGTGATACTTCTTGTGAAAGTCCCTGTCGTACTCGTCTGCCTCTCGGTTGAATATTTTGTAGAAGTGCCTGCGGGGATCCACCTCTGATGATTTGGTTGTGGCCACGAGTTGTTCCAACACGAGGCGAAGGGAACGTAGAGTGTCGTCGAGGCTGGGAATGCGTTTATTGCTGCCGAGTTCGTTGAATGATGACGAAACAGACCTTTCACTTTGCGTCATCTTCAAATCCTTTGCCTCGAATTGGGACTCCCGAGAGTTGTTGGCGACTGTTGCCAGAGGGACAGGGTGTTGGCCACCTTGAATCTGTGGATTCTCATTATCCGCTCGGGAATGTGGGCGTGTATGTACAGTTGTTTACGTCCCTCCTTATCCATCCAAGACGTGGCTGAGAGTCTGACTATTTTCTGTATACATATGTACTAATCGGTAGCACCGACACGGGGGAATACCAGGCCACGACGGAAGGTGGGCGGGGTGGCCTACACATGGTTATGATATACGACGTATCGGCAGAGTCAGCCCTTCCGAGTCCGGGCCCGTAAACAAATGCGAACTCGAGCACTGATCGATGCCGGAAGATAAAACGCTCTCCATGTGACAGCTGGAACGTGTTGACACCGGCAATCTTCGGAATCCTGACAATCGTCGCTCACTGGGAGAACAGTTGCTATCAACTCACTGCTAGAAAATCTGACCATTGAAGATAACTATACAAACTGCGCTCAGTCCCAACTTACAGAGGCAGCTATGCAGGATCCTGAACCAGACCAACCAACTCAGCTATCGGCGGCCGTCGTGGGTCAAAGTGGACACGAAATCAAGGCCGTTCAGCCAAAATTTAATCGAACAGAACACCCTCCCTTACGAACCGGGAGTGACGCGGACCTTGCTGTGTGTGAAGGTCATCCACTACGTTCACTTTCCAAATCGAGCACCACTACGGGCAGGTCTTTACATGCACAAACCAACTCTTTATTGTCATTTCATCATCCTTATGTTGGAACGAGTTGCCTGTGCTTTATTGAATCTGTCACAACTGAAAGGATATTGATGTTGCAACGCGCTGGTCTCTATGAAGTCAGACATACGTCAGGCTAGACGCACACCTTCGAAAAAAGTTCCAATTACCGAGCAACCAAATGACTTTCTCTCGTCATATATTACAGAACTGCAAAAACATTGCGTCCAGGGTCATAGTCTCCGGAACGGGCTCGGTACGCGGGCACGGCATCAACTCCCTGTGGGCTGCAGGGATCGTGTCCCGTATTTCGAGCCAATCACGTAGTGCATCCTCGGCTGTTGGCCTCAACACTTGGCTCATAATAGTCATTCGGTAGATAAGCGGCTGAAGGAACTCGGTATTGGTGAATTTCTGAGGAATTATGAGTTTTACCATGGCGTGACAGATATGGGAATGATTACATAACGGAATTCATGCCTCAGCATATTTCCTATGATAAAAACATCCAGCTGGAACGGATCGTACGGGACCATTGAAGAGAGTTCAGGTGGCTCTTGGTCCCGACCCCTCTCCCCAGTGACGAGATGCGGTCCCTCCCCTTGTGTATGCACAGACGTGTCGAAGTCTGCGAAATAGTATCTTACCCCAGCGGCAGACCGGGGGAGGTACGTGGCCGGCCCAGAATAGTCGCGTTTGTACGTGTTATTAACCGGATGAAATCCTTCGGGGTACATCGCATCCGCATCCATCAGCAAGTTATGCATAGTACAGTCACTATCTGGGGATGAGCATCCCACTGCCGGAGCGTGGGTTCATATCATACCGATGGGCAACCCCCTTCTCGTGCAAGAACACCAGACCCTGCAAGCCCAAGTCAGACACCCAGAACTCGCGAGGTTGGTGACCTACCTCGAGGATTTGATTCACAAAGTCTATGATCTCCTTCACGTACTGAAACGGCGGGTCATTTGCGCTGCGTAACAACGGCATGACCATGTAGGATATGGAATCGTATTCTGGGTCATCGATTACTTCGATGATGGGCACACAGTGGTTCCTTGGATCTTCACGTAGCTCTGGTGTGCTCAGCATCTGGGCGATGCGAATTTCTTCATCATTCTCTTGAACCCTTTTGATACACACAAACCTGCCATCGTCGGTGTAGGCATCAGTGCGAAAGGTCTATGGGAATGTCAGCGTAGAAAGTCAATCGACCCAACAGTCTATGTACCATAGAAAGCTGGCCGTCTTCGGAGTGCAGTGGGCTCTTGCCGGTAATGAGCCAAGAAGGGGTCCACCCCTTTCGAAGTCGTGGCCGAAAGTTGTAACCGTGGGCTTTGAAAAGTTCCTCGCGATCAGACCACTCTGCTTCATCTGGTGCAAGGTTTACAAAAAACGAGTATTCGTCATCCGGTATAGACATGACAGACAAGGGCGGCTGCCAGGAGGGGGTCGGATGAAACGAGACAAGTTGATGGAGAAGGCGATAAACAGGATGTGTCAGATCTCAGAACATCGGGTTGAGATTCTGCCAGTGGATTAGGGACCCACGTTGAAACCGCATGCATTTGTTCACGTTGACCTGATACTCCCACGCGTTTTTCGAGCAAGCGCTGGACGGGATCCTGCGAGTTCCAGACGTTCCGGGTCTGGCAATAAAATCTAGAATGTCAGTTGTATCTTTGAGACTGATATGCTTACCTCCTCCGCTTGCTTCTCAACTCTAAGATGTTGACAGTCTATCCTGAAGTAGCCTATGCCACTGAGAACCGCGGACTGCCTCCTGTGGTTGTGACAACAACGTCCGCTGCGCACGTGTTCACTTCCTAGTACTCTGGGCAGGCCAGAGCCAGGCACAGAGAAACCGATGAACTGTTGAGGGCGGATCTCAGGCAGTAGATTTCCCGGTGTGTATCCGTCGTGGGTGTAGCGGTATCACGGCTGACCGAGCTCGAGGCCAAGGTTGCTTCTGGAAGAATATGGTACTAGTTCTCGCTGTACCTGAGCAAGGAGATACTGGTTTTATTAGGGGAGTCGGGGACGGTCAAAAATAGTGCCTACTGCGGTACGTTCAATGTCCGTGCATGACCTTCCGTTGAGGTCATCGGTCATCCTGAATTTCTGCTTCCGCGACGTCCCATAATTGGACCTCGTCGCTTGTTGGATTCGGCGCCAGTGTGGAATTCGGATACATGGAGGAGTATACCGGGGTCCTCCGTTGGCTCCTGCTAAGATAGAACGAGCTTCTTTTTTTTTAGCGAACCTAGGGACAGATCACCGGACTCCTCCGTCCTGTTCACTTTTCCAGGTTATTCACGGTTGCGCACGGTTCAGCGGTGCTTTGTAGGAATACATACGCTGGGTGGCGCGTGAGCTCACCGGGCATCCAATGATCGGCTCAGAAACTGAGACTTGGCTCAACCCGGTTTATTCCGTGGGGAAAGTTGCTCGATGGTTCAGATCCGCAGAGCCAGCTGAGTGTATCGTGTCATGCGGCTCGGCTCAGCTGCAATCGGGATTTGTTTCCACCTGCGGTGCGTCGCGAGCGTACTCACTCGATAGATCTTGAAGCTTGGAGCTTGGTTGTGGGTGAACTTAGCGGGATGAAGAGTCTCCTCATATGATTGAGATTCCGCATTGAGTGAGGTGTATGTCGAGCAGCTGGCACGACGAATTATCACTGCGACCCCGCCATATTACGTCGATGGTGAGAATGTATATATAAACCCTACCTCGGAGTGGCGGAGCGCGCGGTCAAAATGTGGGCAAAGGGCCTGACTGTCAAGTCACTCCCAAGACAGAATAATGGTGACGATGCCCCATTGCCAGAATCGAATTGGACACGTCCTCAGAAACACAAAAAAAGATACGAATCGATTTACATCCGGTATTATTGCGGTGTTCACGTGACTAAAGTTAGCGCGGCACTTTTTCGCTTATTATTATTATTATTATTTTTATATTTCCGGACCCGACCTCATCAACTTGCTCGAGGTCCAGCACCTTGAGAACTTTACGGATTTGCTCGAAAATTATAGCGTCGTGGTCGTAGAGAGGTCTACTTTTGAGCAACGTTGAGTCTTTTCCGAAAACTCAACTCCGAATTTTCGCCGGCTCTCGACTCCGACCTGTGTCCAACGTTCCAGGTAGTGCTCCGTTTTGTTCAGTTCTTTCTGTAATAGTACTTGGTGAGTTCACACTTGATTTTAACGATGAGTTTTTCGTGTGTGGACGTGTCGACATGTATTGTCGGTAGACGGGGTAGGCGCCGGGACGTTGAAACCTCGACGCCCGTTACCCGACACGCTGGAGAGCATAATGACTGGATACAAGAGGGAGTAACATCTCCGGTAGTCACTTGAGGTCGTTCGGGATTAACAATTCGATGTGATCCAAGTGAGCAGGTCTGGTATCGCTGTTGTTACTCCAATAAAGTGTATCTACGGTTGTACGATAACGACTTGACGTCGCCACCACGCATAGCACGGGAATCACCAATCATATGTTACCAACGTTGTTAGAACAGTTATAAGTACAATTAATCGACCTCCCAGTTGCCGTTGAGAAGGGAGGACCGCGCATATGTTGAATATTGTGACCATATGTGTTAACACATCCATGCACAAAAAACTCATCGTTAAAATCAAGTGTGAACTCACCAAGTACTATTACAGAAAGAACTGAACAAAACGGAGCACTACCTGGAACGTTGGACACAGGTCGGAGTCGAGAGCCGGCGAAAATTCGGAGTTGAGTTTTCGGAAAAGACTCAACGTTGCTCAAAAGTAGACCTCTCTACGACCACGACGCTATAATTTTCGAGCAAATCCGTAAAGTTCTCAAGGTGCTGGACCTCGAGCAAGTTGATGAGGTCGGGTCCGGAAATATAAAAATAATAATAATAATAATAAGCGAAAAAGTGCCGCGCTAACTTTAGTGAACACCGCAATAATAAATGTAGTCGGGATGTTTCGTGTGTTCCAGTTTATTGTGTGGGTATTCATCGACATCCCGCGGCTTTTCAGGTTGGTCGTCAGACACAGGTCTGCAATGCACCGGATCGTCCGACCTTTTTTTTTTTTTTTTGCAAGTCTCGCTGTTTAGATCACCCGATTATCACCGGTTCATCGTATGCCACGTCCATGGTCCTTGTGTTCGTTTGCAATTGGGTAACCACCGATGGGACAAGCCCAACTGATGGTGTGTTATTTGCCATTGGTCGGAGTTCGCTTGCACCGCTCCATCGAGATTCAACTCCGCGGCAAGGATAAACCCCCGAACCGTCAGCGTAGGAACTCTACTCCAGCCAGGAGTGGCGAGGGACAGTGAGCGATGAAGCGAGACTGCGAGTTCACATCACCTTGCTTGCAAGGTCTCTCAAGCTTCCCGGTTCAGTGAACATCACCGCCATATAATGGCATCCCTACATTTGATTGATGTTGTTATCCCCCCGTACCTTCCACAATCTCCGGGACAGATGGTACACCTATTCGAGATGCTCGTACTAGTGTACACTACCCCCGAGCATCCGGGAAGGTATTTATCAGGGAATTGTCTACAGAAAATGGCCACAGCATTGCGCGAGCAAGGCTTGTGCCGACCGCAGTCTGCGCTTCTCTAGTCGATGTTCAGATCCTTTAAAACTCCTTTCAGGGTTCCTGCATGCGTACCTCTTCGGGATACCAGAAATTGAAGGTCCCAACCTTACTTTTTAATTAACTCCATCTCCCTCGGAAGCATTGGATGTCTTCTGTCTGAACTTTACCTTATCTTCTTTGTCGCGAATCTTTTTGGCGTAGTGGCGGGTACTTTTTGACGCTGGGAGTTTCATCCTGCTTGGATCTTTGTCACAAATCCAAATCGAACCTTGGCATCGTTAGGTATACCAGCATGATTTCCCAGGATCTCCCAAATATCCCGGGCTTCGTAACTGTGCCACGCGAGCGGCCACAACCACAACCACAAGTCAGAAGGGGGGAATCTACGCATGCCGGTGAGTACTGATCCAGGTGGGTTAACAAGAATGCGTGTGGCTAGTATCCACCCTTAGGGGAACAACTGGACGGCGCATCGAATCACTTCCACATCTTCCTTCCACAGTCGATATCTGAGTTTTCTTCCCGGCAGTGATCCAAATGGGGCCGCCACACGAGTAGGAATGGCCCTTGCATTAATGATTGTAATAGCAGAAACGATTCCATTGTGATGCTATATTACAAGTCCGTAGGATAAATTAATAGATGATCAACGCATCGCCGAAGCCTAGCCACGTTCAGAATCTAGTGCTCTTCAAGCTCAGACCAATCGCTCTTCTCAGAATCGCTGTCGAGCACAAGGATCTCTCGAGGGCCCTTGGCCGGAGAAGGCGGAGCGACCTGTTCAGGAAACAAGAACGTGTCTACGATCTCCCGAGTACCGACCTGAACCTGAGACCACGTTGGTTCAGGTTCGGTCACAGACTTGGGCTCGAAAAAACCAGGAGTGATCGTCACCGTGGAGGATTCGGCATCGGATTCGGTGGAGGTTGGTTCGACAGGAAGATCACTAGTCGTCTCAGAGACTGCAGGAGCCTTGGATTCGGGGACGGCTTCGTCGCTGGGAGAGGTTCCTTCTGCGGATGGAACAACTCTCTCCTCCATCTGGTTCGGAGTGAATGGCTTGGAGACTGTGACCTCATCGACGACGACCGGGGTCTCAACCTGTTCCAGGGCGGGGGAGACCTCGCTGACATCTTCGCCAACATCGAAGCCCTCGAGAGGCTCTTCAACAGAGACGAGCGACAGTCTCTTCTCCACCGCCTCGCCAACAACACGTTCAACGCCCTTCAATGCCTTCTCGACCGCCTTTGCGACCGCTTTCCTCTTCTCCCGCACCTCGCCGTCGCCATGACTATCAATCTTGTCCACCTCCTCCAACAACCCGCTGAGCTCGTTCTCGTACTTGTACACCGGCTTGTTGGTGTTCGTGTATGGAATCAACTTCGTAAGGTCACTGGATGACACAGATGAAACGGTTGCGGTCTCGTCCCGGTCATCGGTGGACGTGGCGTAATGATCGAATTCAGTGGGGAGAACGAAGTTGGTCTGAAGCTTGGTGAGGGTGTTCTGGAGATGTTCCACGGAAGATAGAGCAACCGCGCGGTCGATCTGAGCCTGCTCCCTCTCGGTGACTGCTGGTCGAACAGTAGAAGGGGAAGGTGATGATCCAGAGGGGCCAGCCTCGTCGTGAGAACGACGAGCAGGGGTGCCCTTAGACATCTCCATGACGTGCCTGACGATGTCAGCAAAAGCCTCTTCACCAGACTCGGGCTTTAGTGCAGGCTTCTGGGGCTCATCGGAGTCTACAGCGCGGGCCTTTCCCTTCCCTTTGTCCGAGGCATGGGGTTTGGCCTGTTCGGCCGAGGGAGTAGACTGTGACCGAGCGTGGAACACGGCACCGGGAAAGATGGACGAAAGCAGGTTCCCGATCAGCTTGGCTGCATCCTCGTCAGAATCCTCGGGCCCCCCAGATTGTGCGGGGCGAGACTCCAGAGAAGAAAGAATATTCTGTATGGGCTCGGTGATGTCGGCATCGGGCTCTGCGGCGAGACGCTGCTTCAAAGCATCGACGAGAGGTTTACGCTTTATGACATGTGGCTGACGAGTTATCTGAGAAGAAGAGCCGGTTAGGACCGAGTACACAACAAGAACACCACAAACGTGACATACCGGTTGAGCTCCCTCGAGCTTCCGCAAGAACGCACCCAGAGCGTGCTGACGGCCAGCAGCGATCAAACGGGCTCTAGCCCGCTGCGAACGAATGAGCTCAGCACGGCGAGCAGCAAGCAACTCTTCCTGTCGCCGTTGTTCGACCTCGGCTGCCAAAGCGGCAAAGTACTGCTGACGAGCGGCTTGGGCCAGTTGCTGTCGACGGATGGCAGCCTCTTTCTCGGCTTGGCGGCGCCGATGATTTGCCACAACCTCCAGAGCTTGTCGGTACTCATGCTCCTCGAGTTCTTCTGCCGAAGGTTGGAAAAAATCCAGTCGGGATGGGTAGGGGGGAGCTGCAAATCGAGGTGGGGCGTGGTAGGGATAATAATCCTGGCTGGGGAGATACTCGTATGGCTGAGGAGAAAGATACGAGGCAGGGCGAATGGCCGATGTCGGTGGGAGAACGAACAACATGTTGGATGAGGATTTGGTGTGTCGAGAGAGTTGTTCAGAAAAGAGGATGATACTGGAGACCGCAGAACGAGACCTGTGTTTTATAGTGAGAGACGCGTCAGCCGTGGTCAGCCATCGTACGCGTCAGCTAGGAACGAGAATGGACGCGTAGGCTGATGATGCTTCGAGATGGTCGTGGTAAGCAGGAGAATGTTCTGCCCGATTAGTCATCAGTCCCGCTCAGCTGCGGCTTGCCAACACCAGCCCCGACGGCCGTGACGCTGTCGGTCTTTGATCTGGAGGATTGATTTTCGTGCGATCTCACCAGGCTGGGATCCGGCCTTGAATTCAGGAGGGGGGTGGGGTCTGGGACGGATGGCCGGTCTGTATAGTTGGCGTGACTTGGCATGACCTCATAGGCATGGCAAAATCCGACGGCCGGAGCTTACATGGCGTGGATACCGATATCCGAGCTTGATCCGAGCTAATAACACCTCCCCCCCGAGCGTTACAACGGCTGTAAACACCATGCACACAACCACTACCATGACGTTCCCCCGCCTCGTGCTGGACAAAAGCTTATCACCTTACGTCTACCGGGGTGTGCGTGGTCGAAGCTGGCGCAACAATGAGTGTCGTAGCCAAGACCGCTCGGGGACTTGTCACCGGATACCACGGAGGCGCAGTGCGACCGTGTTCTTTCTGAAGCTGTCGCTGTGATTGGTTCCCCGTGGGGTGCAAATCCATCATAGTTATCGGTGAGTTAATATCGGCCCGTGTAAACCCTGAGAGTGTTCTGATGACCACGTCCTCCATTGAGTTTGTTGTATTTGAGTGCATTTGCAAGGCCAAATCCCGTGAACAAGTTACAATAGGCAGGATGAATGGACTGCCGAGCGAGGTCACGGAATTGACGCAGGAACGAGTGTGGCAGGCCGAAGGATGCCTGGGATTTGCAAAGCGGTGAATTCTTGCCATCAAGGTATATGAGGTACGGTTTTTGGAGATTCTTTAATTTGTGATGAGCGCGATGGACGACTATAGCCCAGACCGAGTGCACCTGCCAAGAAATCGAGGACGATCCAGAGAGTTACCTCGCTGGGACCTACTGCACTCCTCACTGCGATTAAACCTGAACGGTTGATCCCGTCATGCTCGGCTGGGTCGACGTGGAACGTGGACGACTCGAATGCTCGCAACGCAAATCTCAGTTCTGGAACCATCCCGCTCGGATGTGTTTGTTATTTTACTTGGACCATTAAAACGGCCCCGCCACGCGGATCCTCTATGATAACCCACCGGTATAAGTAGAGTCACTCGTACGTGGAAACCTCTCCGCTCGGCCGCTTCCCCACTTTTGTCGCGGGAGGTTGTATTGACCCCATCGCATGTACTCAAGTGAGAGGTATAATAGCACCTGATGAGGCATGCAGCCAGATTTCGCCGGACTTCAAGGTAAGAATTGCATTGGCAGCGGTATGGAGACTCGCGATTTTCATGGATCCAAACCTCCATCTGATCAGGCAGGGGATGGGTCAAACGCCGAAGACGACCCGAATTTTGTACCTCCGGCTCTACCACATTTAACCCGGAGAGTGCTCACGGTTTTCGAGCACTGGATACGACACGGGGCTAGCCGTGCAGTGTCAGTATAAGTCCTCTCTCGTTGAGCTATTATCACCACATTCATCCGCCTCGGCTGCTCCCCGTGTACCATTACTGCTTTAGCCTTGCCTCTCGCCTACGCCCCTTTGCATACCATCTGCATTGCTATGTAATGAGTCGCATATCTGGCCTAGCCACAGTCCATCCCAGTGAGCAATTTACCGACTTTGGTGAGGTACACACATGCCACATATGAATGCGGGGTGAAAATTACCTCACGAAATAATCCATGCTGCACCTGGAATGGTGAACCGGAGCTGCGCCGAGTCGAAGGGCTCCCCGTGCTCCGCTACTCCAGGAACAGTCGGAACTTAATTGATTTATGTATCTCTGTTGGCATACCGGGTACCGGCTTGGTACACGGTAATACTAACACGATTTCCCAAAATGTCCCGGGCTTCGTAACTGTACCACGCGAGCGGTCACAAACGCAAGTCTCACTCCAACGAATCAGCCAAATATGGGAACCGTCGCGCCGCTGTCATGACCCTTAGATAACTGGTCTTGTGAGCGACCTACTGTACGTGTCCACGTAGTGATGCAAACTGCTGTAAGTACTGTAACGCTATGGTAGGCGCTTAAGTACTTCTTGACTTCCATGACAGATGTTCAAGAAGTAGTTAGATCCCTCCCATAGCGTCACGGTAATCAATGGCCCGGTTTTGCTGATGCAGGGCAATCATCGCCTTTGTGCGTTTCATGCCATCCAATCAGCAAAGGTCGACCGTAAGTCCGCGAGGTTGCAGATGTTGTCATTTACCGCATTGATAAGGCCAGGACACTGATAAAAAAACCCGTACGGTGCCCCCCCTCCCCGCTCTCTCTTTGTCGCCATGATAACTGTCCTCTATCCCCTGCTGTTTGGTGTTTTTATCCTCGCTCTCGTCCGGAAATGGAAGAGACCCTCCTTGCCGTATCCCCCAGGTCCCAAGGGTTATTCCATTCTGGGCAATGTCCTCGATCTTACCACGACTGTCCCCATCTGGGAAGACGTCACCTCGTTGGCCAATCGTTATGGTACGCTCTCAAGTCGTTTTCTGTGCATGACGGTTCTGATACTGTCCTCTAAAAGGCACCGATATCCTATACCTACGACTCATGGGCCTGGATATGGTCATCTTGAACAACAACGAGACTATCACGGATCTGGTCGAGAAACGGTCAGGCATATACGCAGATAGAGTGAGCGATAAAGTTCTCTTCAACTTCCACCCCTAACGCAGAATTGCAGCCCCAGACACCTATGATGAATTTGTGAGCCTAAATTACACTCTAGGAAGTTGCTTTCCTGACCGCTACTCTTTAAATGTTGCCAGAACGGGGGCACATGAACGGTTGTTTGCGTTTATGCCCTACGGTGTCTCATGGAAGACTCGCCGCAGACTTTTCCACGAAGTCTTTAACGAAAGACTGAACGAGAACTTTGACAGCAATCAGTCCAAATATGTCCATCGTCTCTTGTCGCGTTTGTTGGAGGAACCATAACCCTCACAGCACTCCCGGAGCCATTGCATTGTCCATAGCCTACGGTATTGACTCCAAGTCAGCCGACGACCGATTCTTGAGGGCGAGTATCGAGGCGACAGACGCAGTAGCGGCCGCGCTGGTGCCTGGAAAGTGGCTCGTCGATGTCATCCCTATATGTGCGTGTTTGTGCACCCAAATAGTAACCCACAAGCGCCTGAGGTACCCTTTTGTAGTACGGTACATCCCGGACTGGTTCCCCGGGATGGGATTCAAGGTTTTCGCCAAGGAAGTCCGTGAAAAGTTCAAAATATCTGTCGACGGTCCTTTTGAATATGTCAAGAACGCCATCAAGGTCCGTCCACAAAGTATCCCGACACCAGATTGTGTTTTCAACATAAGCCTAATCACTAGTCCGGCGAGAGGGTTCCCCAGTCCATCACATCCGATTGTTTGTCTCGTTTGGAGGACAGTGAGAAAACGGCTTTCGACGAAGAAGTCATACGAGATGTCTCAGGTGTTGTGTTCACCGGTGGGCCTGTTTTCATTCACCGTACCCCCGCTTCTCATTGTTCGCTATAGGTGCAACTGCGACAGTATGTCGGGACAGTGATCGAGGCCTCCCGCCACCCCGCTGACACTGGACTTA
>Ga0307515_10014247_pt1 | contig 14772 bp, 5 predicted proteins | sample 17_EM_MG_FD_194513 | JGI IMG/M metagenome (GOLD analysis project Ga0307515, IMG submission 194513) | Populus trichocarpa ectomycorrhiza microbial communities from riparian zone in the Pacific Northwest, United States - 17_EM | ecosystem: Host-associated > Plants > Roots > Unclassified | place... | reverse complement strand
AACTAAACGAAAAAAAATTAAAAAGAAAAAAAAGCAAAAAAAAAATTATAGGTTAACTCGTCAAATTAGGTTAACCCGTTAAACCCGGGATTCGTGTCATGAATGTCTGGTAACTAAATAAAAAAAAGTGAAAATTAAGAAACTGAACCAAACAAAAAAAATTAATTAAAATGAAAAAAAAAATCCGGGTTAACTCGTCAAACCATGTTAACCCGTTAAACCCAGGATCTGTGTCATGAAAGTCTGATAACTAAATAAAAAAAATTTAACATTAACAAACTAAATTAAACAAAAACAATTTATGAAAATAAAAAAACAAAAAAAATTGACGGTCAACCCATAATTAACTGGGTTCACCCGTGAAACCAGGTTAACTCGTGAAACTCGGGATATGTGTCATGAAAGTTTGATAACTAAATAGAAAAAAAATTAGTATTAACAAACTAAACTAAATGAAAAAAATTAATTAAAAAGCAAAAAAAAAATTCTTGGTTAACACGTCAAACCAGGTTAACCCATTAAATCCGGAAAACGTGTCATGAAAGTCTGATAACTAAATAAAAAAAATTTAATATTAATAAACTAAATTAAATTAAATAAAAAAATTTGTTAAAAGAAAAAAACAAAGAAATAAGCAAAAAAAATCCCGAAAGACATAAAAAAACTAAAAAAAATGTGACAACTTAAAAAAAAAAACCTAAAGCATCAGTGTTTTACTGTGGACTGCACTGTGCAGTCCACAATAAAACACTAATTCCTTTTAGTATATGTTACAATTAATTAAAAAGAAAAAAAGAAAAAAAAATTCAGGTTAACTCGTCAAACCCGGGATCCGTGTCATGAAAATTTGATAACTAAATAAAAAAATTAACATTAACAAAAAAAATTAAATAAAAAAAATTCATTAAAAGAAAAAAACACAAAGAAAAAAACTAAAAAAAACCCATAAAGGCTAGAAAACAAAAAAAAAGAAAAAAAAAAAAAGAAGACAACTCAGCATTTCACTGTGGACTTGCATAGTGAAACACTGAGCAGTTTTAGTTTGTTGTCAATTAACAAACTAAACTAAACAAAAAAAATTAATTAAAAAGAAAAAAAATTCGGGTTAACTCGTCAAACCAGGTTAACCCGTTAAACCTGGGATCCGTGTCATGAAAGTTTGATAACTAAATAAAAAAATTAATATTAACAAACTAAATTAAATAAAAAAAATTATAAAAAAAATAAAATTTGACAGCCCGTGAAACTAGGTTAACCCGTGAAACCTGAAATATGTGTCATGAAAGTCTAATAACTAAATAAAAAGAAATTTAACATTAACAAACTAAAGTAAACAAAAAAATTTAATTAAAAAGAAAAAAAAACAAAAAAAAAATTTCTGGGTTAACTCGTCAAACCATGTTAACCTGTTAAACCCGAGATCCGTGTCATGAAAGTCTGATAACTGAATAAAAAAAATTTAACATTAACAAAAAAAAATTATTAAAAGAAAAAAAACAAAAAAAGCAAAAAAAAAAAAACTCTAAAAGTGTAAAAAAAAAAAAAACAGCTCATCTTTTACTAAATGGAAAGAAATTTAACATTAACAAACTAAAGTAAACGAAATAAATTAATTAAAAAGAAAAAAAAGCAAAAAAAAATTTATGGGTTAACTCGTCAAACCATGTTAAACTATTAAATCTGGGATCCGTGTCATGAAAGTCTGATACCTCAATAAAAAAATTTAACATTAACAAAAAAAATTATTAAAAAAAAAACTCTAAAAACATAAAAAAAAAAAACTCATCTTTTACTGTGAATTGCATTGTGCAGTCCACAGTAAAAGAATGAGTCCTTTTAGTTATAGTTTGATATAAAGTGATAATAAAAAGAAAAGAAAAGAAATGAAATGAAATGAGATTTTTCTACGATTTGAAAAAAAAATCCAACTATTTGGGCTAGCCTGGACGGCTAGGATTTTTCGGTGTTTGTGCATATACGGTTTGAATTTCTCAACCAAAGATTTACTTAAACTCTATATGCATATATTAACTGAAGCATAAAAGAATTTCTTGTTTCTTAGGGAACTTAATTTTTTAGGATAGTCAAGTCATTAAATCTAAACTTTTTATATGAAGTTTTTTCATGATTTTATCGGTGGTATTATTAGTAAAAAACATAACAAAAGGTTAGTTCGTTTCCTTTTACTTTTCATCAAAAATATTTCCATGGCTAACAAAACTCCTGACTAGATTAGTTATATTTGGCTAAGTCAATTAAATTATTAAAAATTTGACTAAGTCAGTCAATTTTAATCGAGTTAAAATTTAATCCAGTTCAATTAAAAATCTAGTCCGAGTCCATCTTTGAGTATCAATTTTTTTTTATGAAATAACCTGTTAAATCAGATAGAATTTAACAAATATACATATATCGGTCATGAAACGTTTTTTCAAATATGACATTTCATTTCTAGATGATCCCCAATCTATAGATCTTTTCATTTAGATAATGTAATTTCTTTATGTTCTTTGATAGTTAACTAATTAACAACTATATTTTATGTTGAAGTAATGACATTTCAACATTGAAAGAAAATTAACCAATTTATATTGTGAATTATTACATGAATTGTAAATTCATGGGATGTTACAAATAAATTAATAAGTGGAGAATGGGACTTAACAAATAGGCAGAATTCCAAGGTGTAACATTTTTATTTAGTGAGATTGGTTGATTTCATCTCTTGTCCTTATCAAATACAAAATATTCACAGGAATATACTCGCTCACACCAATTAAAATAAACTTTTATACCTTTTGTGGATAGTATTATTGTTTGGGATATTTTTTAATAGTGTTTTTAATTGAAAATTTATAAAAATAATATTTTTTTAATTTTTAATTTTTAATATCAATACATTAAAATTATTAAAAAACACTTAAAATATCAATTTAATAATTTTTTAAATAAAAAATACTTTAAAAATTAAAAAGTACTGCAATATCAAACAAAAAATGTATGTTTGGGAATGTGATTGCTTTTCAAAGTGCTTTTCATACCGAAATACATTAAAATGATATATTTTTTATTTTTAAAAAAGTATTTTTGAGATTAGCACATCAAAACGATCCAAAACATATAAAAAAATTAATTTTTTACAAAAAAAAATTTTAATTTTTTTGAAAATACGGGTTGACCCGTTTTTCTAAACGCTCCATGTTGAAGTGGTTGCTTTTCAAAACGATTTTTTATTGTAAATGCATAAATATTATATATATATATATATATATATATAGTTTTTAAATTTTATTTTTTATATAAAAATATCAAAACAATCTCGAATTATAAAAAATATTAATTTAAATTAAAAATATTTTTTAAATACAAAAACAAAAATACTGGTAACATAACTCAATTACAAGCCACGCAGCACACTATTAGGCATCGGGCCCTCTTCCAACAAAAACAACAATAATAATAGGCATTCATGGGAAGCTACTGTGATCAGTTTCTTGCCAGTGGAAATATCTCTTTACTTTTTTATTATATTGTCTCCTTGCTATTTTCTTTCTTAGATTTTTATTTTTCCAAGGAACCATGGGCCCCCAGTCAGAGCATGGAATGGACTTTTATCATGGGCCTAACATCCATTTCAATAAAAAGGTGGGCCAAATTTGGGCTGGGCCACACCAGGCCTTTCCCTGGTGCCTTCCTTGCTGAAATGATTGCTTTTATTCCAATAATGATAATAAACAACCTTGAATCATGTAGACATTAACATGTGCCATTCCTCATAATTATCCTCTCTACTAATGGCTAATAAAATAATTAAAAATAATAATAATAATAATAATAATAAAAAGGAGAGCACCCATGTAAAAAGAAAGCCTATATAATAACAAAAATCAATAATCTATGAATTATTTTATAAATTATGGATAGGAAAACCCATGGCTTAGTACAATGTTGCTTGGAGTGGAGGGAACAAGAATCATAGGGATAACTTATATTTAATCAAATCATCATAAGGCCTTCCCTTTTTGAGGCAATCATATATGCTCCAAATTTCTCATCAGATGGTGCCAGGATATAAGGGGATTCCACTCAGCTTAATTTTGCCTCTAAATTATATAATAATAATAATTAAATCAATTGCTTGTATTACACTTTTTTTTTCACATAATTTTTTATCGCTCGTTAGGTATTGCAGGAACGATTGTTTTTCAAAACGGTTTTTGATGGGAAATGCATAAAAAAAAATATTTTTAACTTTTTCTTACATCAACACGTCAAATCAATTTGAAAATACAAAAAAAAATAATTTAAAACAATAAAAAAATTATTTCTTTTTAAAAATAGATTTTAAATGCAAAAACAAATGTACTGTTAAAAAGAATTATCATATTAATAATCTTTCATATTTTAGGAGTGAGCAAATATGAAATAATTACCAAAGAGCATAGCGTGATGACAAAGGGCTTGAGATCTGCACAGCAGGTCTCGAGTTCGAGTCAGGGCGTGCATCTCTTGTAAGAACTTGGGACAGCCGGGGTTTTACTCGCTCACCTGAGCCCACAAAATGTACTTTCAGGGGGGGTGAGGTTTCCTCGAATTCAAAAAAAAAAAATCCATGTTAATCACGTAGAAATTGTCAAGATAAGAATTTCTATATACATTTTTCTCCTTTTAAATTAAACTATACATTGTCACAAGGCCTTATTATATAAGTTAAATAAACTATATCGGTCTATTTTTTTTTAATTATCAAGATATATGGATCAGTTTCAACCTTATATCTAGTCTGGTGTATTTATAAGGAATTGTAATAAAACATGAATTATTAATTTGATAAATTTTATTTTTAAATTATTATTTCTTGTGTAAATTAAAGTCTTTTATCAGCTTTTATCATAAAAAAATGCTCTATATAAGCATTTTAGTTGATAGTCAAAGTTTTACCATTAGTTTTAGCTGTAAATGTTCAATATAACAAAATGACTTAATTAATTTGCCCATAAAAAAATAGTTTAAGAATATATTTATTTTACCATAATTCTAATAATTTACGGATAAAATATGATATTAAACCAATTTAAACATATAATTTTGTAAAGGTATACTCTTTTTATAGAGTCTATTTGTTTATGACCTAAAGAAACAAACACAGTCCCAATGGTTTATATTTCAAGTATTGATCATAACTTTCCTTGTTCCCCCACCCTCATGGGAAAAAAAAGTAGTATCAACTTTATGCCCTAAATATTAAAATATGGTCCCACGCATCCCTGAGTTTTTGGCAATTTACTTTCTAAAAAGTATTTTTTTAAGATCCCGTGTTTGGTATTACGAGTCGACTGTATTTTTAATTTTTTTTAATATATATATTATTTTAATATATTTCAAACTAAAAAATATTCTGAAAAGTAATCTCTATTACATCACATTGTAAACAAATTTAAAAAAATTTTTAGACCTGTTTGGTTTTACGGTCCAATCATATTTTTAAAATTTTTTGATTTTTTTTTACTTTTAAATTAGTTTTTTAGATCGTTTTGATGTGCTGATATTAAAAATAAATTTAAAAAAATAAAAAAAATATTATTTTAATATATTTAAAAAAAAAAACATTCTAAAAAGCAATCTTCACCGCACTCGAAACAGTTGCTCGTTGATTCGAGTGAACATTGTGCGCGTGTGTGCATATAAAATGTTGTAATGAGTCAATACAATGTTGTAATGCACTTGATCCATATATTTACCTAAAATTAAAGCAAAACCGAGTAACTTTAGTGATGTAATTAGAGGCAAATGTGGCTTTTGAAAGTGATGATTAGTGGAGATAAAACGGGCACGACGGGCTCTGTATGATATTGATGTTCTCTAGTGGACGATAAAGAAGTTCTACACATAAATATATTGAATTTTTTAAGCAAAAAGCCTTGATAAAGATAATAGAAAAAGTTTTAAAAAAGAAAATAAAGATTATATTATACGTAAATCTAGTGCTTTGTAACCCACCCTGCCTCCTCTCACCTTGAGTCTTCATTGTTAAGTGTCCGACAAACGGAATAATTTAGCATTCGACTGTGAGAGGCAACCTTTTTCCACCGCAGGCCTTGAAAACTTTAACTGCCGTGATAATTGGCGGAGGAGAAATAAAGTAACTTGACCAAGCATGGTCGGATTTCTTAACTCTCGTCGGTGAAAGGCAATCAGCTCATCTGGGAAGAGAATAGGTTCATGGCTAGGTAGCAGGCGCTGTGTCAAGAGGCCTAGCAAGATGAGCTGCAGATTTCATGGCCAGAAGTTGCAGGAGTTTGAAGGGGATTTTTCAATAGAAATTATTGCTGTCCAACCTCATCTAGTTTGAGTACAATAATCATCAACTGCTGAGTTTTGAGGCCATTTGTTTGTTTTTTTTTAAAAAAATTTATGTTGAGATAGGTTTTAAAACTGTGTTGGATGTGAAAAAGTTTTAAATTGGTGTTTTTTAAATTGTATTTTTTAATATTTTTAATGTATTGTTGTTTTATATATATATATATATATTGATGTTTTTTTTAAATAAAAATCAACATTTTCTATGATAAAAATTTTGATCTCCTATTTAGTGGGTGATCCTTTCCATGATATCATGTTTCGTCATTACAAGATTATAGATAAAGTTGGTAAGAAATATAATAATAAAGTTTACAAATACTGAGTTAATTTTTAATAAATAAATATTTAAAATTTTTGTATTACATTAATTATTTTTATTAAAATAATATCATTTTATTTTTTATTCTTCTATGTTTATCTGATTAGATTTGATCAGATCAATTATATTATTATAATATGACATGATTGAACAGCTTTTAACTATGCTAGTTTTTTTTCCATTCTAATTTAAAAATTTACATGAGTTAGATTTTAAATTTTAAATTTTTTGAATTAATTTATTAGATGCATTTTTATAATTGAATAAAAATATGTGATGACATAATATGACTTACATAATGTATGGCAACATAATATTACTTAATCTTCCCAAAAAAAAACATAATATTACTTAAGATTGCATTTACTTTTTAATATTAATAGGATTAGTGGCCACATCCGCAAGATAACTCTGAGTTTTGGTTTGAAAACTAACAGAAAAGAAATGTGACTGTGGCTGTAGAATCACCCCACCAATAATGAGCGCTTTGGCATATTGATTCACGTGCAGCAAAGATATAATGCAGCATCATTGTTCAAACCATGGTGGTTGAGTTTTTCAAGCTCATGCTGCTAATGAAAACTTGCTGTAGAAGGGAGTTTGGTCCACCAAAATGGCTGATGAGATGCTAAAACCATGAAGATCATATGGCATCTGGGCATATCACGTCTGCATTGGAGGGTGAAAACGAATGATTGAGCTTGTTGGGACATCATTTTTGGCAAGCTGTATAATGAGCCTAAGATCTAATTATGATTCCATCTGGGATTATCATATATTTCTCTCCTTACATCCTAAGCTATGATGAACTTCATTCATGCTAGCATCTTGCTGTGCCATGTGTTACTGTTATGGCCCAACTTGGAGCTTAGTTTTCAAGTCCTCGCACCCTCGATTCGAAAGCTGTTGAGGCTCGATTTTGCTCCAATGGATGCTAGGGCTTGTGCCTGCCAAGGTCCAGCAAGTTTTCCGCCAGGAGCCCAGGACCCAAGAGGCTTAAGAAGAGGGGAGTGGTTTTCAAACCAGGAAGAACATTTGACATTGTACATTCTGTCTTTAAAATCTGGACAGCTGAATACAAATATTAGGAAGAGAAAAATAAGAAAGATTTTCATACTTGAGTATGATCTCTAAATCAGACTAGCTTATTGTAATTTTCAGTATATTTCACCAGTACTGATCATCACCACATGAGGAATAATAGTATTGGATAACTGTAGTGGCCATCGTTCATCCATGAATGTTCAACCACACTCTTAAACAAATAATGAAGGGGGAAAAATTATACTGCTTCCAACATGTAATCAAAGTTGAACAAATAAATCAATGAATATACAAGCTTGAGTGCTTGTTCTACTGCCTTCCTTCAGTTTAGATCAATCTTTAGCTATCTTGATCAGAAATCTTTAAGTAATTTCCAAACTTGCTCTAATGTGACAAATAGCACAACAGTGAAAGGTCCTTGCCTTGAAATTGTAGGGATAAAGCCCTTATACAAGGCCATAGGACCCTCTGCCTTGATAGTCTTCATTGCACAATCGAATGCACCCTTATAAGGTGGTTCAACCCCGGGCTCAACCTTCATGTTCATAACTCTAGTCTTTATCACATCAATAGGGTTTGAAGCAATGGAAGCCACAAAACCAGCCAGAAAACTTGCTGAAACATGGGTGCCGATCCCATCACTCATCAAACCCTTCTCCAAGATCATCTCCTTGGCTTGATCATATGATGCAAGCTGTGACGCCGTCACAATCATCGCACGGTTGACTGTAAGACTTGAACCCCGCCACAGGCTAGCGACACCCTCCTGCTTTGACATTTGACTTAAGGCATCGACAACACTCTTGTAGTTTCTACGCTGTTCAATCGGGAGACGTCCATCAGCCTGCATACGGACCATGGCTACATCAGCAGGGTTACCAACAGCAGCCCCAACAGCACCGGAGATTAGTCCAGCCACGATCTTACGTACAAGTGGCATGGTATTAGTATCTGGATCCGTCCATTTATGTTTGAGGACATCATAAAGGCCCATACGGGTGGTGGAGTATAAGGTTTGGCGGAGGATGGTAGCGGAGACACCAGAAAAAAGAGCGGCAGCACCCTCGGATTGGATGATACGGACACCAATGGAAAGGGGTCCCACATGGGGTGGAGGAGGGGGTTCTAAGGTGGTCGGTAAGGAGATGTTGGCCGTAGAGCTCAATGCAAAAGCAGGGCGATAGGATTGCACGGAGGATGGATTTGGGACGTGGGATTCACCTTGAAGTTGCATACGGACCTTGATTAAATCTAAAGGGTGAGTGGAAGCCCCGGCAATGATGGAGGCAATACCACCCTCAGCAAAACCTTTCAAACCCATGATATAGTTTCTAATGGGACTTTCAAGAGCTGATGATCAAAGAAAGAGTTGAATTAATAATCGAGATCGATGGAGAAATGAACAGAGTGAATATACAAGAGAGGAAGGAGTGATAAAAAATGGTGTGTTGATGAGTGTTGAGACCATAATCCATCCATATTTATACAGAGACTAGACGACCTTCTTGAAAGCTTGACGCTGCAATCTCCGTTCACATGCTGACTTGGGTTAGTGTTGTTAGAAGGACTAGGTGCGCGTGTTTTCCTGTTCAAAGGTGTGACTGTTAATGGCAGCCTCTGCAGACTGGCGCTTCGAACGTTATAATACCATTCAACTTTACAAGTGGTCACTTGTTGAATTATATGGAATTTACAAAACCTGATGATCAAATTAACTAAGAGTTCAATTAATGAGAGGGAAGGAGTCCTTCTTGAAAGCTTCACGCAGCCATCTCACCTCACCATGCCGCATGTTGACTGTGCTGTAAAAGAGACTAAACTCTAGGTGTTCGCTTGTTCAAAGGTGGCTTTTGGGACTTTTTGGCACTCTTGGTTCCACTTTGACTTTTTAATTTCTTGTTTTTAATGTGTTTTTTTTTCATGTATTAAAATTATTTTTTTATTTTTTAAAATTTACTTTTGATATCAATATATTAAAATAATATAAAAATATAAAAAATTAAGTAAAGATTTTTTTTAATTTTTTTAAATACACTTTTTAAACACAAAAATAAATATAATATTAATGTTACAATTTTTTTTTTTTGAAAGTTTAGAGTGGGGACTTGATGCTACTTACAGAATTATTTATTTGTGGGTTCTATAAGAAAGACTTTGTCTACATGCTGTTGACCTAATCAGACACTCCTTGATCCTGTCCAAGTAAATGGACTTAAATTGAATTTGAGGAAAAACAAGCTTTCGAGGAATTAGCGGCTTTTGAGGTATTTTTCCTTCAATTTTTTTTCCCCTTAAGCCCAAACCTTCATTTTCTTTTTATTTAATTTTTTGATTTGACAAACAAGAGATAATATTACTAGAAAACAAGATAAGCGAGAAGAAGTTTTTTTATTTATTTATAATATGGGTGTTCGAATTAACTTGCGTGTAACTTGACTAATCCCACGGACCCTGAAATTAATGATCATGTAAATCTCTAGTGATCCTGAGGTTTGTAAGACTCGAACTGGTGATCTTTAAAGAGCAAATCCAGGATCTGACTAGTTGAGTTGCACCATTTAAAATTAGAGAGATGAAATTCTTGATTGTCCAACATTATAATAATAAAACAACTTCTTCTTGTGTCTAAGAGTTTTCCTCGAAAAGGAAGTTTAATGTGGTATTTTTTAACCCTTCATTTTACTAAAAAAACCAATGAGGTTGAGAAAATCTTTTAAGTTCATTTTGTGTTTTTTTTATACCAAATTAGAGCAAATTAAAATTCAGAAATTGATTTTTTAAGATTCTAAAAATATTTTTAGATTAAAATAATTTCAAAATAATTTTTTGAGTTAAAAACCCACGGCTACATTTTCCAATAACTTTTACAATGAAAGAATTCTAGAAAACAATTAACTTTGTCTATTTTTTCCAATCACATAAATAAAAGCATGACAAAATTTTCCAATTACATTAAAACAATTCAAGAAAAACCCTTCTCATCTCCAAAACGTCTGCTAGAGATCACGATTTTTTCCTATAAAAAAAGAACACCCAACATTAATTTTTTATTCATGAGTTCGAGTCTTCTCAATACTATTAAAGATTTATATAGTCGTTAATTTTAAAATTTATAGGAGTCATTAATTTTAAAATTTATAGGATTAATCGAGATATACACAAATTAGTCCGATATTATATTAATAAAATAAAAAAAACAAAACCCAACTCAAGAAAAAAAAAAACCCTTATATTATAATAACACTTATCCCAATTCTTTCACCAGTAACTATTAAGCCATTTCACTCTCCAAGCTTGTCTACTCACCCCCCTCTCCCCCAACAAAAAAGATTAAAAATTATCTATCGCTCAAGTGAAACCACCTGAAAAAAACCCTAAATTACAACACCTAACCTAACAATTTAGTGAATTAAAAGACACCCAATAACAATCTCATGAACCCATATTAAAAAAACAAAACTTTCATAAATTTAGAATCTCAAATATCTATTTTTTCATGCACTTTCTTAGTAACCAAACAAAGCAATAAAATTCTGACTTAACCTGCAAATCAGAATAAGTAAAATAAAAATAAAAAAAAGAGTTTTGTCCGTAGAAGGAAGGGAGTTAGGTAGCTAACAAGAACCAGTGCAGTGAACGGTGATGTTTTGACCAACAGTTGGTTTTGGGACCAGTTCCAGGTCTGATCACCTGCTACTCCACTCCCATGATTGTGTTTCTGTCAAATTGCTTTGCTTTTCTTGTCATTTACAGTTTTATTTAACCCCCTTTTTTTTATTGAAAAGTTTTTTTTTTAAAAGTAATTTCTGAAAAAATGAATTCCGAGAAAATAAAATATTTTTTAATGTTTGGTAGTATAATGAAAACTAAGTTGAAAAACACTTCCTAGTGTTTGGTTATGTTATGGAAAATGAGCTGAAAAATAACTTATTAATGTTTTATTTTTTTCAAATTTATTAAAATAATGAGGAACAAATCTTACAAATTAAAAAGTTGGATGAGAATAAAATTAAAATATAAATTTATAAATTATCTCAAATAAAATAAATAATAATCAAAATAATAGAGATCAAATCTAAAATACAAAAATTGAAAGATGAAAAAATTAAAATAATAATAATTAACATTTCATAAATTATTTCAAATAAAATAAGTAGCAATCAAAAGAATAAGGACCAAATTTGATAGATAAAAAATTTCAATTAAAAAATGATAAGGAAAAATTAAATAACAATTATAAAAATAAGGACCAAAATTAATATAAAAATTAAATTCTAAGGGATGAAATTGAAAAATAAATATTCAAAACAAAATATATATAACAATCAAAAGTTTGAGGATCAAATTTGATATAATTAGCAAATAATATGATATTTCTAAATTTTTCACAACTTTCGGAAAGTGTTTTCCGTCCAAAATAAAAAAAAAAACACTTTCCTGGAAACCAAGCCAAATTTTTCTTTAATCAGAAAGTGTTTTCTGTTGACTAATTTTTGTAATGGCAAACAAATACAGAAAAGTTCAGAAAATAATTTCCTGAAAACCAGTTTTTAAAAAACAAACACAGCCTTAAATACAGTACGGTGCCGCTGCTTGCTATACATTGCCGGACTAGGGGCTGGCTTGGCCCGGAGCTTGGACTGCCGGTTTGTTTGGTTAATAAGTGATTTAATGAGTAACTTAGATTCATTTTAAACGACGTTGTTTTGAAAAGATTTTAAGAAAAAAAAACTTGAAATTATAGTTTTGGATATAATTCTTTTAAGAAAATTATAGTAATTGACCCGCATAGATCTTATCTTAATATGACGAATTATGATTGGCCGACAAGTTATCAAATCAATATTTATTTTAATTCTTAAAAAAAAAAAATAAACTCAAACAAGGTTTTCAGTCAACCAGTCATTGTCATTAGCTAACCCATCATCATGCCAAACCAAATTTAATAACTATGCGCATGATATTAGTAAATAAAACTTGGCAGCATATATTTTCTCAATTAATATTATCATTTATAATTATTAATTAACATTAACAATAAAACATTTGAGGAAATTACTGTAACAATAAATAGTATTTTTGCCAAATGTTTTGGTGTGGCTGTAAAAAACATGTCTTTGTTTTTTTTTTTTTTATATAACTTTGATTTTTTTTATCGATGTATTTTTATATAATTTTATCATTTAATATTATTTTTTTATTGGATTATATAACTCTCATGACACGGATTGCTGGTTGATACGGATTGCTGGTTTGATGAGTTAAACTGGTTGGTTAAGGTGTTTTTTTTTCTTATTTAATTTTTTTTTTAAATTTCATCATTTAATATTGGATTAATTGAAAATTAAATTTCATGATTTATTTTATTTGTTTTCTATTAGGTTATTCTAGTCTCATGACCTGAAAATAGTACTTAACGAGTTCACCTGAGTTAACTTAGGTTGTTTTTGTTTTTTTTAATTGGAATTTTTGTTTAATTTTATCATTTAATATTAGTTCAGTTAAGGATAGAGTTTCATAATTTGTTTTGACTTGTTTTCTATTAGAATATCTTGGTCTCATTGTCAGGGTCGCGAGTTTTGATATTTTAACCCCGGTTAAATTAGGTCTATTTTTTTTCTTTTTTTTTCTAATAGGTTATTATGGTCTCATGTCCTTCAGTATTTGATTTGTTTTTTATTGGGTTGTCCCCTTCTTATGACCCGGGTTGCAGGTATGATAGGTTAATCGTGTTGACTCATATTTTTTTTTTAATTGAATTTTTTTTTAATTTCATCATCTAATATTGTATTTGATTGAAAATTAGATTTCGTGATTTATTTTGGTTTGATTTTTATGAGGTTATCCCGACCTTATAACTAAGGATAATGCTTAACGGGTTAACCAATATTGATTTGACTCATTTTTTGTGTTATTTTTTTAATTAATTTTTTTACAAATTTCATCGTTCAACATTGGGCCCGACATAATTGATTGGAAATAGAGCTTCATAATTTATTTTGATTTACTCTTTATGGGGTTATCTCGGTCTCATGACCAAGGTCACAAATTTGGTAAGTTAATCTGGGTTAAATCATGTTGTTTTTATTTTTTTATGAGATTATCTCGGTCTCATGATCCAGGTTATGAGTTTGAAAGATTGACTTGAGTTATTTTTTATGTTTTTTTAACTGATTTTTTTTAGTCTCATCCTTCAATACTAGATTGATTGAGAATTGAACTTCATAATTTGTTTTAATTTTCTTTTTATGAGATTATCTCGGTCTTATAACCTAAGTCGCGAGTTTGACAGGTTAATTCAGGTCATTTGTTTTAGTTAATTTTTTTTTCAGTTTCATCCTTCAACAATGAGTTAATTAAAAATTGAGTTTTATAATTTATTTTGAGTCTCATAATCCTGGTCATATATTTGACATGTTAACTCGGGTTGACTCAAGTCAATCCAATATGTTATTATCTTAATATTAAAAAAAGATATCATTTTGAAATTGTTTTAGTCCAACCACGTTTTTACGGGGTCGTTCGAGTTGTTTTTGAACATGCACAATTAACCGGATCACATCAAGTCAACCCCCGTAAGATTAAAATCTGCTTCCATTCAAAACAATATTAGCAATATCTGAACATGTTTTTACATTCAAGAAAAACTTAACCCGACGGCAACATGTCACTGATATAAAAAAAAATCTAGAAATATTTTTTCATTCAACCTAATCAAGCCACTGAAGGCATGCTAACAAACTGGACACATTCAAGGTTTGGATCAACAACAAAGAACAAAACAAGGAGAAAAAGGAAACAAGAAGATTATACACGCCAACAACTATAAGATCAAAACCAACTAAAAAGGAAAGTCTCGGGGCCAACATTGGAGATGAGAAAAATTAGAAGCCTATCCAGAGATTGTGAAGGATTGAATTGGTAAGCTAATTGAGAACTGTAGGTCATTGAATCGGCAAGCTGATTGAGAATTGTAGGTCATCAAGGCAAGAATCATGGAAGAGAACTAATGGCTAGAAACTGGTGTATATAAAGCACACCAGGTG
>Ga0307515_10014246_pt1 | contig 14772 bp, 10 predicted proteins | sample 17_EM_MG_FD_194513 | JGI IMG/M metagenome (GOLD analysis project Ga0307515, IMG submission 194513) | Populus trichocarpa ectomycorrhiza microbial communities from riparian zone in the Pacific Northwest, United States - 17_EM | ecosystem: Host-associated > Plants > Roots > Unclassified | place... | reverse complement strand
GGACTACTATCCAAGCAAAGAGCAGAATCCGATAAAACGGCGAACGAGCCATCTGATTCGTTGACGGAACAATAAAAGTCAACAGAAAGGGGGGGAAAGGAAGAGACTTTTTCAGATTTATAAAAGATCAACGGTTGCTGATCGCGATTGATATTGGAGTGATGAAGGTTTGAATGATGATGATGGGTAGTAATAAGAGCTCCATGGGAGTGAGTGAGGACCGAGTCAAGGTGAGATGATGATTGAGTTGAGGAGCGAGTTTTGGTTCGGGACTAAATAAAGAGAGGGAAAGGAATCTCGTGAAGAGCTGAGCTTTGAGGGGATTTATGAGGAGACACGTGGATTTGTAAATGTTTTGATGTTACTTAGTTATCCTTGGATTTTGAGTTAATTACGGGATTGTCTTCATGTTTTGAGATGGTGTCGGCCGGTGCATGATTGTCGTTGATTATTGACCGTTGGAGGGTGCTCGTGGCGTGAATAATTGGGCTTTCTTCCTCACAAATTGGAAAAGAAAAAAAAAATCTTATTGTTCTCAATTTAATAATTAACATTTGAATAATTCAGAGAAACAAAATTCACTTTGGTAATTTTTGGAATTATCATTTTTTATTTACCTAACTTGATAATCTTTTTTACCCAATCGAACAATTGGGCAACCCTAAATTTTCACTCACTACCTCCTTAATTTTTTTATTTTCTTTTTTACCGAGGACCCCTTAAAACCCTCAATTAACTAAAAAACCTCAGGGAAAGTTTTTACCATGTAAAATTAGATTTAAGAAGGATCTCAAGTTCAATGGTTTTAAAAATTTATAATTTATTTTGTCTTAATCTATTTTGAATAATTTCACAAATTATATATTCTTCTAAAATAAACTGTTTCGAATAATTAAAGTTTTTTTAATAGTGCTTATTTTTTATCCTCAATCACGTAAATAAAAGAAGAAGAAAATATAAGTGGGATTAGGTAAATAATTATTTTTCTAAATTAATTTGTATTAAGATAATCATCTAAAATAAGTTATTTTAGACATATCTTCATAGCTAAAAACATTAACCAACCATGATGGAATTTTCAAACAAATCAAATCATGATATTTGAAATAATTAAACAAAACATTTACCATGAAATTTTGTTATTTTTCTCTACTCAATCATGCATAAAATAAATTATAATAAAAATAATTACAAGTGAATATTTTGTTTCCTTTTATTCAACACATTTATGAATATCTTCTCTCAAATTCATATAAAATCCACTTAAGATAATGTTTTTTACATTAAAAAATCACCACACCATCTCTCAAATAAATAAATAAATAAAGAAACAAACTATATATAGAAACAAAATCCACTATCTTCACATCAAATCCAATATTTTATCCCAATCACTATATTCTAAAATAAAATACTACCAAAATTGAATAATAAAAAATATAAGATAAAAAATCTCAATCCGCGTGTAAATACGCGCTCATTATTTGATTCTCCTTTCATTTCGTCTCCTTCCCTGTACTTTCTTACTTGCTCTGCATCACCAAAAACCATGGCCTCTGCAGCTCCCCCTCTCCTCCTCCAAACACTCCCCACTCGCATCCTCGCCCCATCTCTCCACGCGCCATCCAAACTCAAATTCAAACTCCCTCCCTCCTATCCTCATCTCCACCAATCCCGGCCTTTCCCGCCATTACTAAAAAGGCACCGGACTGCAACGACAATCACTTCTGCTTACGTGACCGGACCAGCATCCGACCCGATTGTGACTGAACCGGACCACAAACTCGACCCGACCGATAACGATTCGTCCGTAACGGAGAAGGTTCAGTCAACGGAACTGATAAGTTGGGGTCTTTTGTGGAGTCTGTTGGCTAAGCATAAAGTACGACTCGTCGTTTGTGCTTTCACTCTTGTTGGTTGCACCTCTTGTACTCTCTCCATGCCTATATTTTCAGGTAACCATCACTAAGTTTATTGCTTTATGTTTTCGTCAAGAAGGGTTTTGATCTGTGTTGAATTTTATTTTGGTTGCAGGGAGATTTTTTGAGGTGTTGATTGGTGCGAGACCGGAGCCTCTATGGAGGTTGCTTAGTAAGATGGGAGTGTTATACGCTTTGGAACCGATTTTTACAGTGATCTTTGTTGTAAACATGAATACAGTATGGGAGAAGGTTATGGCAACACTGAGAGCTCAGATTTTTAGAAGGGTCTTGATTCAGAAGGTAAATGAACTTGTCAAACCGGGCAATTGGTTTTCTTAATGTGTTCAATGTTGAGTTATACGGTCTTTTACAAGCCCTTTTGTTGTTTTTTGTTGCAATGCAGGTGGAGTTTTTTGATAGATACAAGGTTTGTTACTGATGCTTGAGAACTTGTGTTGATGTTTGTTAGTGATTTGGACGTGATTAAGGATTGTATGTTGTGTTGTTTTGTGTTTCTTGCAGGTTGGTGAACTTAGTGCTCTTTTGATGTCAGATTTGGGTTCGTTTAAAGATATTGTGAGCGAGAACATTTCGAGGGATCGTGGATTTAGGGCATTTTCTGAGGCAAGCCACTCTATACTAAAACAAAAGTGAGCTTTATGTAGCTAATCGTTTGATTTGGATGGAATTTACTTACATTTTTGCTTTTAGTAGCATGTATTTCTGCAATAGTTTGTGTTGATTTAGTGCAATGCTGTTGCAATTGATACTGAAATTTTCTGAAACAAATCTTGCCTGTCCTATCGTTTATAAGATTTCCATTCATGATCAACAGTCAGAAGCTATGGATGTTTTACATCTCCTGTATGTTTGTTGCCTCAACAGGTCACTGGAACCATATGCATACTGTTTGCTCTGGCCCCCCAACTAGCACCGATTCTGGGGGTTTTGATGTTTGCCGTGTCTATTTCAGTTGGTAAATATTTTATTGTGAAAGTGATCAAGATTTCTACAGTGCCTCCTACATGTTCTTTAAGTTTACACCATTTATTCTTCATGACATAAATGGCATTATGTATAGTATTAGCTTTGATAAATTTCCCGTTTTTAACTTTTCTATTCATAATGGTGCCTATTCTGGACTGTAATGAGTTCATCATTAGTAATCTGTTGGCAGTGATTTGCTGACATTGATATGTGATGAAACCTATCTTGTCTTTCATATGCTTTGCTTTCACCAACACAATTACCTATGGCAATCCTTATATTTCTTTCTGACTTCTGTTTCCTTGCTTGCTGCTAAATGATATTTAAATTCTCAAGCTGTATACAAGCGATCAACTGTACCTGTTTTCAAAGCTCATGGAAAGGCCCAGGCATCCATATCTGATTGTGTGACAGAAACCTTTTCTGCTATCCGTACTGTAAGTTGTTGGTAATGCTTTGTTACATAGTTCTTTTGACAGAGCTTGTACTAGTTGTTGACCCATAAAGTCAGTTTGTCCTGTATGGAGTGATGAGTGTGGTAAAGAATAGGATGAATTTGTGCCCGATACTGAAAATAGCAAATTTACTGTCACAGGTGAGATCCTTTGGTGGTGAAAAGCGCCAAATGCTAAACTTTGGCAGCCAGGTAAATTGTAGGCTGTGGTTCTTTATGAAATTGGTGATTTCTAGATTGATTGTTCTGTTATTTATATCAAAGATGTTGGTAGGTTCTTGCTTATCAAAGAAGTGGTATAAAGCTCGGGGCTTTCAAATCTGTGAATGAATCATTGACAAGGGTTGCTGTATATATTTCGCTGCTGACTTTATACAGTCTTGGAGGAAGCAGAGTAAAGGCTGTAAGCTTCTACCCTTTGACACGTCTCTCTAGCCTTTTAAATATGCATAATGTGATCCAGATTCCCAATTCAGATCCACTGATATTTACAGTCTACATGTAATATTAGTTTACATTCTGTCAATTTTTTGAGAAATTGATACACAATGTTGGTTTTCAAAATTGTGACTTTTGAAGAATCAGCCTTTGATGAGGAAAAAAAAAAAAGAACACAAACACTAACAAAAACAATAGAGGAGCTCATACTGTGCTCTGCTTCATGGATTCTATACAATTGGTGCACTTCTTAATGCATATTGCCTGCTTCATAATAACATGTTTGTTCCTTTACTAATTTTCCATTTGATATGCTCACTGTGAGGCTGCTGCCTGATCACATTATTGGGTATATTTGATCTGTTGAATATATTTTACCTTCAGTTTTTGTGTATCGCCCACTGCCTTGAAAGCAAGATGTTACTTTGATATCTTGACACAAGATGATTGAACTAAAAATGACTGAGCTGTGCTCCAACTTCAATTCATTTTGCAATCAAATCGCTTTGAAAACCAAATGGCATGATAAGGAACTATAAGAATAAGCAGGCAAGCTAATTTATACAACTATCACATTCCTTCTACCTATAAGAATAAGTAGGCAAGCTAATTTGTACACCTATCACATTCCTTCTACCTCTATTATCCCTCTGATTTTATTCGTATCAAACCTAAAGTGAGTTGCTTGTTTTGTTTTGCCTGCCATATTTTATTGCTTGCAGGGTTTACTCTCTGTTGGCACTGTTGCTTCTTTCATCGGATACACTTTCACATTAACTTTTGCTGTGAGTTCTATTTCACTCCTTCTCCAGTATGTTACAATTTTCTTCTCTTTGGTGTTGTCTTTGAAGTGATTCATTTCTCAGGTTCAAGGGCTGGTCAATACATTTGGAGATCTTCGCGGAGCACTTGCTGCTATTGAGAGGATTAATTCTGTTTTATCTGGAGTAGAAATTGATGAAGCCCTTGCCTATGGTTTAGAAAGACAAATCCAGAAAAAAGAAGTACATGATGAGAAAATTAGTTTGTTCTTAGTTAATGGTTACAGTGGACAGAATCAAATTTTTAATACACATTACATGTCAGCCCTAAAATCAGCCAACACCGTGTGTAGCTTTGCTGGGTCTGGTGATGTTTGTCTTGAAGGTATCTTTATTGCATTTCTCATTTATTTCCACACATTTTCCACTCTTCACTCCAACTTAATTGTTAATTATATTGTTGCAGGCCTATGTCCTCTTATTACTGTATGTGAACAGACCATCTCTTATGGAACTAAATATAATGGCTGTTCCAAATTAAATATGGAAGTCCAAAAAGAAATTTGAGAGAACTTTGTGCTTTTTACTTGTTTAATTTGAAGGTTGAAAGTAGAACATAGATTAAAGATTAGACCCTACTTGTCAATCATCTCTACTCTGAATTCATGTTTTTTTTTTCTTTTTTCCAACTGATAATTTGTTATGCAGATGTGCACTTCTCTTACCCTTTACGACCTGATGTGGAAATCTTGAATGGTCTTAATTTGACTCTGAAATGTGGAACTGTGACCGCTCTAGTGGGCTCAAGTGGTTCAGGCAAAAGTACCATAGTACAACTATTGGCACGCTTTTATGAGGTTTAGTTTATTCTCAAAATTTTAATTTCAAAAATTAAATTGCAATTTTATTAAACCATTATAGAATGTTGGGAAATGATATACATGTCTTGTTCTTGCAGCCAACCAGAGGTCGGATTACAGTTTCAGGAGAGGATGTCCGGACATTTGAAAAGACTGAATGGGTGGAGGTCGTCTCCATCGTGAATCAGGTAATGATTTGAATCGCCATATGTTGACTCAATGCATTAAATTCACAACATTTATGGAATCATCCCTGCATTCTCAGCATGGAGACAAAATACTTCCCATTGAATATGATTAATGAGTGTTTGTTGTTGCTGAGATGCAACTTGATTTGGTTCTAACCCAAGAGGTCGAATAACCTAGACCTTGGATTGTCAGTAGCAGGATGTTTTTGACAATCAAGTTTTTAAGTGTGAATTAGGAATTGTAGATTGCCAACTATGTCTACAAGTCACCACCTAATTCAGTAACCAATTATGTGTGGTAACCAAAATATTAGGCTGCCATGATTCAGAGAATAAAAGGAGCTTTGTAACAAGAAAAGAATAGGCAAAGGAGGAAGGAGACTTGATTATTTCTTGTTGACTTTTTCTATGTATGCACACTTGTATCCTGTGTGTCTGTTAATGAGTACACAATTTCAGCATCTCAGTAATAGCAATGATCAGAACTGAAGTCATATTGATAGTAGGGCATTGTGGGGGACTATGCACGTATATAGTTAGTTGTTTGCTTGTGGCTTAAACTGTTCTGTTTGGGCCAAACTTGGAGTTGGGTCTGGAATGATTCTTCAGATCTTATGACAAGCAAACTTATGAGGAAATATGTCGTGCATGTTATGAAGGAACTGCTTTAATTACTTGGTTCTAACTTTCTCATTTTTCTCAAAGCTAAGCATATACTGTAAACAGGAACCTGTTCTTTTCTCGGTATCTGTTGGAGAAAATATCGCATATGGGCTTCCAGATGATAATGTATCGAAGGATGATATCATAAAGGCTGCCAAAGCTGCAAATGCTCATGAATTTATAATATCACTTCCACAGGTTTGGTATCTTGTAATTATGCGACAGCTCTACTTTTGCTTGTTTTGACCTTCATTTCTGAACCTTTATTTGGATTTTAAAGGGTTATGACACTCTAGTTGGTGAGCGTGGAGGCTTACTGAGTGGAGGACAGAGGCAGGTATGTCAATGAATTCTTTAGAGAGTGAGGAAGAAATAAGCGATTAATGATTAGTTTCTGATCTACAATATTCAGTGAAAGAGAAAAGTGGTAAAATTTTATTCTCTGGTCTTTGTTCTTCAGAGAATTGCTATTGCAAGAGCTCTGCTCAAGAATGCACCAATATTAATACTTGATGAGGTAAGCTCTTTGTTTTCTTCAATCTGCATATTTGTGTACTCTCCAGGCTTGTGTTGGGCATGCTTTGACTCATGATCCTTGAAAAATTGTCATATTGTTTCACTTATTGCTCTGATGTGAGGTCAGGTGTTAGAAATTAAAAAAATTTCTTGTTTCAAGACTTGATAAGACATCTTGTTCTTTTGTTCAGGCCACTAGTGCACTTGATGCAGTTAGTGAACGTCTTGTCCAGGATGCTCTGGACCAACTAATGAAGGGCAGAACAACATTGGTGATTGCTCATAGGTTAAGCACAGTTCAGAATGCTAATCAGATTGCGCTTTGTTCTGGTGGGAGGATTGCAGAACTAGGGACCCACTCTGAGTTGCTAGATAAGAAGGGTCAATATGCTTCATTAGTTGGCACTCAAAGACTGGCATTTGAGTGACTGAAACTGCTAGACATAGATATTACCAATGGTTGAATAGAAAACCCCAGACAAACAATCATGTAAGTTTCTCGTGGAATTTCATCCAGCAGCAACAGTCTTGGAATTTTAAGTTTCTTCATTTTCTACTGAGGCACTAATAATTCCATTTTCAGAGAAACTGGTAGCAGGAAGTGGCTAAAGGAGATTTTCTGCCTTGAAAGTTGAAAACGAGCAAAAGCTTCTATTGATTCCGAGTCTCTTTTATTATTCCTCCATATGTATACATCATATGTCACTAATTGGTTGTAAAGAACTAAAATTCGTAAAGACATACCATAGTTTTCACAGCTATAAATGATAGCAATCATCACAGCAGCAGTTCTTATCATGAGTCGATACTTCCTAGCCCATTATTTGTTTTAGTTTAGTTTGTGCTTCTGTTTGCATTAATTAATTTATTTGTGCATTTGGAATGCCAGGGATCCCATGATATTGCCCTCATGTCCATGCACAGATCTGTTATGCTAGTAATGGAACATACAGGAGAGCCTCTGGTTGATAGTGTTCTATATTTTTCTGTATAAAGAGATGAGCAGCTCATGTTACAGCATGGAGGACTGAGTTCCTGACACCATCAAGGAGAGGTAGAAAAGGAAAAAACAGCACTGAGTTTGGCAAGGCATTCTGTGGGAAGACCAAGGAAGGTGTTCATGAACAGTTGCCACTCCAACCAGTCTGCATTTCCCTTCTCTTTCCAATCCTTCACCTTATCGTTCGTGTTGATTCCTCCCTCTGATGCTAGGACTGTCTGCCTTTACAAGCAGTGGAGGAGCTCTATAGATGGTCAAATTTTAAACTTGGTTAAAATTCTCATGATAATCATACATTATAGAAAATACTTGTTTATAATAAAAACCAAATAAAGGGACCACAGTAAATTCTTGAAAGAAATCTAGGGACCAAGATGTATATGAGAAACATAATTTCATGACGCCACGTGGGACACAAACTGACAAAATAGTGAAAAATATGACATACATGGATGATATATATATAGTAAAAGGGACTTTTAAACACAAAAATACAGAGAAGCAATGTCACGTAAACACCGGGTCAAGAAGAAAGTGTATTGTGGTTGCCAAAAATTTTCAGTTTTCATGTGGTAATCAAAATATTAGGGTAAACTTCATTTTTGCTTCATCAACTCTTTCTACCTCTGAAGTTTAAAATTTCCCAATGTTACCCCTAACCTACTTTTTGAATTTGATTCTCAATTTTTTTAGGCTTTTAATTGTTTTTTTTTTTAAAAAAAATGTTATAGCATAAATGGGGATGTTTGAGAGGGAAAATTGGGATTAAAACAAATAAAATAAAAATATTTAAAAAGTCAGCTTTTGTTAAGAAAAATATTAGTAGTAAAGGGAAAAATCTAAACATTTTAAGAAATGTACCAATCCACATTTTCCAAAATTTGCAAGGTGGCGGGTGACCATTGGGATTTTGGCACTTAGCTAGTAGTTGAACTTGAACACTGAAGTCATGATTGGAAGCTTTGTGGTTATCAACTCTTGAAAGGTCAATTTCCTACCTTCTTTGTCCCTTGCCAAAGTACCCTCTCCTTGTCTACTAAGCTCCTACATAAATTGGGACCTGAAGAGTGAAGATCTTGAGGGCAGAGAGCAGACATCAAGCTTGAAATTTTGTTTTTGTCTCTTAAAATGGGGGGTTGCAGAACATGGATATATGATTGTGCTTTTGTGCTGAATGACCTGCTTCTTTACCCCATTGGACATGTAATAATGTCCTCTCCTTTATTTCCCAGGACAGGTGGCATCAAGAGACCTTTGTTGCCTGCCCTCCACTTTGGAAGTGGTCCATGTCAGGCTAGTGGAGAGTTGCAATGTTTTGTTGTCACCATGGCAGAGCAAAAGTAAAAGGATACTTTAAACTTTGACAATTATAGAATAAAGACTTTAGTGTGGTTATGTCCACTGTTGAACCTCAACTAGCCGTTTTCACAAAATTTGGAGTAAGAACAAAACTGGGAATCTGGCCACCGTTCTACAAAATGTGGACGTATGGTGTTTCTAGTTAATTCATTTTGATTGATCTGATCACACAGGAATTCATTGTACAAGGAGAATTGAAGTTGATCAGAGATAATGAAGAACAAAATCAGAAGCTGAGTAATAGGAGACCAGTACGTTTATAGAGCTGCTGCAGTCAGTATCATGATCTTGTTATTATAATAAGATTTCCTGATGCTTATATTCAAAAGAGACACTCGGAAAATATAATATGAAACCTGGAGAACTTCATCCTGTGAAAATCCAGCTTTTATACACATGGCAAAAGCCAATCACTCAGAGCATGTTACCCTTGCTTTTTAGTAGCGAACAGATTCAAGATTAGCTCATCAGAAGGACATCTGCTTTTTCATAGTTTACAGATTCAAGATTCGCTCATCAGAAAGACATTTGCTTTTTAGTAGTGAACAGATTCACAATTAGCTCATCAGAAGGACATCACTCATCACTCTTTTGAAAGCTAGCCTGAAACAGGCTTAGGCACACAGGGACTCTCGGCAACAAAAATATGATACAAAACTATTACACACACATTAGCTATTTTGACTATCATGTGAGCACAGCACTTTCTGCACCTAAAATCCCATTCATCTCGTTGAGTCTGGCTGTCAGCTGATTCTCTCTCTCAACAGACAAGAGAAGACCTTAGAGATGGTGCTGTTGGAAGGTGAGTGCAGGATGCCCAGCGGATGACTGATTCAGTCACCATGAGATCAAGTTGCTCATGCTCACCGAGACCAATAGTGCGGTTCCTCTTACTGTGTATGCCCAACACCCTGGACCCTATTGCTGCTCCTGCTCTCTTAACTTCAACTGGCTTGTTTTCCATTTCTCTGGCTTCACGTCCACAGCATAGAGAAGACTCCGGCAACAGAACCATCTTATCCAAGCTTCCCTCTGACAGTTGATGACCTCCACAAACTGAATCTATCCTAGAAATGTTGCTTGAGAATTCTAATGTAGAACTCCCTTGCTCAATTACAGGACCAGGGCTGGAGAATGCAAAGCTCGGCATTGAGGATACAGGGGATATGAATTCCAAGGCATTTGAATCATCACTGCTGCGAAAAGAGAATCCACCAGATACAAAGCTAGGTGTTGATGGCTCCCCTAGGAAAGAAGAGAATGATGATCTGCAAGTGAAAGTAGGAGACTGAACATCATTAATGATAGGTGATCCAGTGCCAAAGCTGACGTCTTGATCCCTGGCCATTAATATGGAGAGTGAGCTGCCGCCTAAATCCCATTCTTCACAAATTTGCTTTTCACGTTGACTAGATTCTTCAGGATATGGTCCATCATGCTTCATCCAGGAATTATCTACAGAAAAGAAAATCCAAGACTAAATATTTGGAGAAAGCATGGCATGAAAAAAAAAAAAAAAGGAGAGCAGTCTTTTGTAGCAGGCAAGAACAGGTAAAATCATGCTGATCAGCTAATGAGAAAGAGAAAGGGGACGTTTCTTGATTTTTAGGCCCTACCAACGCCAGTCAGTTGCACAACTTATATTTGTAATTCATATGAAGCCAGATAAGGCAAAACACAACCACATTGATGTGTTGATATTGTGATTTTCTAAAACAAAAAAAAAAAAGAGTGAAATGACATAGCTCATCAACAGCAAAAATTATCCACCTGAGGAAAAACCAAGAAAGGACATAAATGTTACAATTGATGGGACCAACTAACAAAAGAAATATAGAAACTCACTCAGTTGTAAATGACCTGTCAGTTTAAAAGAATTAGGGAATGGAGCCCCGCCTCACCTTTTGGGATCTCAGCCAGATTTCTTGTCTTGTCAACAAGTTTTGTATACATAATCATGTAGTATGTGCATTGAGTTAGAGTTTAGATGCTTCTAGCAGGAAGTGATTAGTTTTCAAGAAATTCATGTAGTGCTAGAAAAGACCAAAAAAATTATAACCATCCATAGTCCCAATGCCTACTAAGATCATAGAACAGGTTGATTGGATGAAACTATCAAAGAAGCTGAAGAACGCATATCCAGCAAGTAAAATATAAATTGAACCCACCTAAAACCTGCTGAGAAGTAAACCTTTGCGAGGGATCTGTGCAAAGCATACCCCTGACTAACTCCTTCGCAGATTCAGTTATGTGATCCCAAGGATCAGAAGGAAACCGCAGATCAGCTGCCCTCACAGCATCAAATATCCTTGACTTGGTCTTACCCCAAAATGGTGGCATCCCACTAAGAAGAATATAGAGAATCACCCCTGCACTCCAAACATCAGCAGCCTGGTTATAGCCTCCTGCCAATACCTCTGGAGCTATATAAAATGGGCTTCCAACAGTCCCATGCAAACTCTGACCTGTTTGGGCAGATTCCAAATATTTAATCTGTTAAACAACTCAAGCTTTGCAGGAGACAATGCTCAATATAACAAATTAAATGAAGAGCAAAAGAAAAAAGAAGAAGAAAGAAACTATACCCGGCTTGACATAGGTTGCAAGACCAAAATCTGCCAATTTAATTGGTGATGATGAGGATTTTGTAGCTAAGAGGATATTCTCCGGCTTCAAATCTCTGTGAACCACTCCATTTTCATGACAATAAAGGACCACTTGCATAAGATGCCTGAAGAGAACCCTAGCCTCAGCCTCGGAGAAGCGTCCATGCTTTTCTAACTGGTGAAAAAGCTCCCCTCCAGCACAAAGTTCCATTACCAGGTGAACATAATCCTCATCCTCATAAACTGCCTTGAGATCCACAACATTAGCATGCCCAGATAACCTGGTCATTATTTCAATCTCAAGCTTGACACTCCTTGCATCATCTAATGTCACCAGTCTATCCTTGGAAATCGATTTGCAAGCCAGAACCTCTCTGGACAACTTATCAGTACACACTCTAATAACACCAAACTGTCCCCAACCTAATTGCTCTCCAAGAACATACCTATCTTTCAAATTAGAGATCTGGTGCGTGTCCAGAATGGTTTCAGTCAAGCTTGAAACTCTATAGCAGTTGCAGGGTTGCTTCAAGGATTCACGGCTGCTGTTGCTCTTGGCAACAGCCATACCAAGTTCTATCTCCCCGACCAGCGCCCAAAATACCAATCAGAATACCAGCACACAATTCAATGAACTACCGGATTTTGTTTCAGTATCTCAAAACACCACCAAACCTCTTATTGATGCTTAAGTAAAAAAACTTTGATGTTTTTCCTCTCAAATTACAAAACCCGCAATAGAGGCCAAAATCCTAGCAGAACCCTTCTTATGACTAGTTCTTAGAAGGAGATAGTGACCCTTACCGTTGATAATGGGATGCTATGTATTTGGAATTTGCGTAACTAGAAGTCTAGAGCATAAACCACCTTAATAAAGGCAAAACCTTGACGTCTCAGCCAGTAACTTCTTCCGATCTCACCTTGATCAGCTAGATCTGAACAAACATAAAAAATAAAAAAAATTCAGACCCAAGGTGTCAACTTTTCTATAATTCACTAAAAAACACAGCATTAAAAGAAAACCCACTTGAGCAAACTCTCTCATTTATCACACATTTCATTCATTAAAAAAAGTTCCAAACTTTAGCTCAGCATACTAAAACCCTAGAATAACCCATCAGCTAAGCCCCCCCTCCCCCCCCAAAAAAAAAAAAAAAAACATAAACAAGATCAAAATTTAAAACCAAGCCATTATTTTTTACCTCAAAACAAGACAACCCAGAATTAGATCCTAAAAAGATCCCATCAACAACACCATTTACTCGTGTTAAAACAAAATAGGTACATAAAAGAGAGGGAGGGAGATAGAGGAGATGAGTAGAGAGAGAGAAATTGAGACCGTTGGAGCAGGGGATTTTTGAGCTCTTCAAGACAAGAGAGAGCCCCTCTCTCTCTCTCTCTCTGCCGTGTGACTGTCTGTCTTGTTCCCTTTGTGGGGGCTCTCTTAAGTTTTTGTGCCTCTCTTTTATTTATTTATTTTGAAGTTGAAAGTTGAAAGATTTGCTTTCCTCCCTCCTATGGTTTCCTCGGACTTCAAGACAGACTTTATCTTAGTTCAATTAATAAGTACAGCTAGCTGCCTAGCCATTATATTGTCCAACGACGGATCGTCTGGATCATATACTGCTATCTATTATAGAGACATTATCTACAGTACACATAATAATCAAACATAGCCGACTCATAACCCAGTCTAAAACTTGAATGACGAGTTGAATGGGTTAATAGGTCAATTTAAGAAAAGTATTTTTGAAAAATAAAAGCTTGCTTTTGTATAACAAAGAAATGACAAGTCTTTGTCCAGATCCCTCTGTTCTGAATAACAAAGAAGAAAAATTGTGTTTTTAAATTCCCTCTGTTGTAATAAATTTATTCCATGTTAACTTTCAATACATATAAAAATTATTATCATATTAAATTGATAACTCGCGTTAGTTTTTTCAACTTAAAAAAAAAAAATGTTAAGACAATGCTAGTATTTTTAAACAAGCATAAAAAATCCGAGACTCAAATCATTAATTCGACTTGACTTGATAAGTGCGGTTAATCTAACAAATATGATTAATAAAAGACACGACAATAAATAAACTGAACTAAAAAAAATATGCAACGATCAATTAAAAAATCAATGATTGTTAGTATTATAGAAATATATTCTCCCGGTATTCGATAACAAAAAAATCAAAACTCAGTCCTTAACAAATCAAATATCGAATGATGAGATTAAAAAAAAACAAATAAAAAAACAAATTACTCGAGTCCACCCTAGTCGCCCTGCCAAATACATGATCTTGTTGTGAGATCGAGATAATTCCGTAAAAAGCAAAATGATTAAAACAATAAAGCTCAAATCTCAAACAATCTAATATTGAAAGACGAAACTGGAAAAAACATTTAATGTAGAAAAAAAAACTTAAGTCAACTCAGGTTAATCCGCTAAATTCATGATCTAAAAAATAAGATCATGATAATTATTTAAAAAGGAATGTGAAAAAAAAATTATGAAGCCCAACCCTTAACTAATCTTATGATGGATAATGAAATTTAGAAAAAAAAAATCAATTTTCAAAAAGTACATAGAAAAAAAATGAAGTCAATTGTAGTTAATTTTCAAATTCCGTGATCCGGGTCATAAGGCTAGGACTAATTTCACAGAAAACAAACCTAAAAAAATCACAAAGAGAAATCCTTGATCAGTCAAATACCAGATGATGAGATTGGAAAAAGAAATCAATCAGAGAAGGATTAAATTCAAAATAAATCGCAATCAAAATAATAAGAACCAAACTTGAAATAAAAAATATTGATGAATAAAATCAAAAAAACAATTAATCAAGAAAAGGATAAAAAGTAAATAAATAAAAATCAAGATAATAATGATCAAATCTAATATGAAAATAAAACGAAACAAAGTGCTAGAAAATAAAATTGAAAAAAAAATTAATAACAAGATATTTAAAACAAAACAAATAGCATTCAAAAGACTGAGGACTAAATTTAATACAATAAACAAAT